>Ga0302326_10006118_pt1 | contig 27089 bp, 31 predicted proteins | sample Palsa_T0_3_FD_202264 | JGI IMG/M metagenome (GOLD analysis project Ga0302326, IMG submission 202264) | Peat permafrost microbial communities from Stordalen Mire near Abisko, Sweden - Palsa_T0_3 | ecosystem: Environmental > Terrestrial > Soil > Palsa > Peat permafrost | place: Sweden: Abisko... | reverse complement strand
CCAGGTCGACCCCGATCGCGGAGACCTGCTTCGCCTGCGAGAGATAACCCATCAGCTCGCCGCGCCCGCACCCGAGGTCGAGCACGCGCGACTGGGGCTCGACCCACTCGCCGATGACCCGCATGTCCACCGTCCGCTTTTCGAATCGCGCGCTCATGGGTTTCAGATCGCGAAGTCGAAGACGTAGGCCTCGTCGCGCTCGAGGAAGCCGCGAACGAGCGAGTAGAGTGCGTCGCTCTCCAGGAGGAACGAGTCGTGGCCGAGGTCGGTCGCGAGCTCCGCGTAGCTGGCCCGCTTCCCGGAGCGCAGGAGCGCGAGCGCGATGGCCCTGTTCTGCTCGGGCGGGAAGAGCCAGTCGCTTGCGAACCCGACGACAAGGGACTCGGCGCAAACCGGGGCGAACGCACGCTCGAGCGATCCGTACGCGCGCGCCGGGTCGAAATGGTCGATGGCGCGCGTGATGTAGAGGTAGGAGTTCGCGTCGAAGCGGTTGATGAAGCTCTGGCCCTGGTGGCGCAGGTAGCTCTCGACCTCGAACTGGGCGTCGAACGTGTAGGCCTCGCCGCCTGCGGACTCGCGCTTGCGGCGGCCGAACTTGCGGTCCATGCCGGCGTCGGAGAGGTAGGTGATGTGGGCCATCATGCGCGCGATGCCGAGCCCGACGCGCGGGCCGCCCTCCCTGGGGTAGTCGCCGTTGTTCCACGCGGGGTCCTGCATGATCGCCTGGCGGCCGACCTCGTTGAACGCGATCGCCTGTGCGCTCTCGTTCGCCGTCGAGGCCATGATGATCTGGCGCCTCGTGAACTGGGGGTGCTCGATCGCGAACAGCATGGCCGTCATCCCGCCCATCGAGCCGCCCAGGACGGCGTGGAGCTCGGCGACACCGAGGTTGTCGAGGAGCAGCTTCTGGGCGTTCACCATGTCCCGGATCGTGACGAAGGGGAACGAGAGGCCGTAGGGGCGCCCGGTCGAGGGGTCGATCGAACTGGGGCCCGTGGAGCCCTGGCAGCCCCCGAGGACGTTGGCGCAGACGACGAAGAAGCGCCGGGTGTCGACCGCCTTGCCGGGGCCGATCAGGTTGTTCCACCAGCCGGGCTTGGCGTCGCCCGCCGAGTGCCAGCCCGCGCAGTGGTGGTCGCCGCTGAGGGCGTGGCAGACGAGGACCGCGTTGTCGCGGGTTGCGTTCAGGGAGCCGTAGGTCTCGTAGCGCAGCGTGAAGCCCTGGATCACCTGCCCGCTCTTGAAGGCGAAGGGGCCCGGGTGGGTGTAATCCCGCGGGCGGACAATGCCGACGTCGTCCCCGGCCAGGTGCCGGGGCCCTGAATCAGGCGTGGGGGGAGCCTGGACGTCGTCTGTCATATGGAGCCGACCAGTGAACCGGGCGCGGGCGTGGACGCAAGGCGCCGGGGGGCTTATGACGCCCTGCGCGGCCCGGCGGTCAGCGCCTCTTCGGCGTCACGTTCTTCGTCGGCCGGCCCTTGCCCGGGGGCGGGACATCCTCGACGTCCTTTGTCCGGTTGATGACAAGCTGCTGGCCGATCGTGAAGAGGGAGTTGACGGTGGAATAGAGGGAGAGCGCGCAGGAGTAGCTGTAGTAGATCAGCAGCATGAAGAACGGCATGAACTTCATCATCTTCATCTGCGCGTTGTCCACGGTCGGCTGTGGGGTCATCCTCATCTGGATCGCGATCGTGGCCACGACGATGAGAGGCAGGATATTGACGTTGAGGGACCCGAGAAGGGGGGCCGTGAAGGTGAAGACGGTGTCCGGCGCCGACAGGTCGTGCGCCCAGAGGAAGTGCGCATACCTCAGCTCCGAGGCGCTCCGGAGCATCGCGAAGAAGGCGAAGAAGAACGGCAGCTGGATCAGCATGGGGATGCAGCCGCCGAGCGGGTTCACCTTGTGCTTCTTGAAGAGCTCCATGGTCGCGGCCTGCTGCTTCTGCGGGTTGTCCTTGAACTTCTCCTTGATGACCTTCATCTCGGGCTGGATCTTCTGCATCCTCTTCGCCGAGCGCGACGCGGTGAGGGAGAGGGGCAGGAAGAGGAGCTTCAGCGAGATCGTCGTCAGGACGATCGCGACGCCCCAGTTCAGGGTCCAGCTGTGCATCCACGTCATGACGGTGATCAGGATCGCCGCGCAGAACCGGAAGACGAAGTTGCCGAAGTCCATGATCCGGTCCTGGTCGCCCTTGAACACGTCGGCGTTCGACAGCCTGGGGTATTCCTTCGGGCCGACGTAGAGGTCGCCGGCGATCGCCGTCTTGGCGTTGGGCGGCAGCGGCGACACGTCGAAGTCAACGAGCCCGGTGATCCCGTAGGCGCGCCTGTCCGCGTCGGGCAGCTCGTTCAGCAGCTTCACCCGGCGCGTCTCGAGGCTGGCCGCCGGCTGGTCAGGGGTCAGGATGGAGGCGAAGAACTGGTTCTTGACGGTCGCCCAGGCGACGGGGCCCGTGCCGACGATCTCCGGCTTGGCGTCGTGCGCCCCGACGCCGAGGAACCCGCCGCTCGCCTCGAGCGATGCGCGCCGCACGAGCGTCTGGTCCGAGCCGTTGGAATACTCGGTCGTGAGCTGGATCCCGTTGTCCAGGGCGTTGCTCGGCGCCGCGGTGCCGATGGACATGGCCACGTGCATGGGTGCCTCCTGCTTGCCGGAGAGGTTGCGGAAGGTGGTCTCGCACCGGATTACGTAGGGATCCGTCGTGGCGGACTTGTCGGGCGACAGGACGTAGTGGCGCGTCACCTCGATCCGGCCCTCTACGACCGTGCGGTACGTGATGTCGCTGTCCGACCTCGAGACCAGGGCGTAGCGTGTCGCGCGGTCCATTCCGGGCAATCCCACGAACGCCAGCATCGGGTCGGAGTGAAGCTCGTTGAAGATGAAGGGATCCGGCCGGCCCTGCGCGGCGGGGTACTTCTTGAACGCGACCTCGCGGATCGCCCCGCCGAAGTCCGTGAACGTGACCTCGACGAAGCTGTTCCCAAGGCGGGTCACCGAGGCGCCCGCGTGCTCGGCCTGCGCGGTCGCGAACGCCGGCTCCAGGCTGCTGGGCTGCGCGGCGGTTGCGGGCTTCTCCGAGGCGACCTGGGTCGTCACCTCGTGCTGGATATCAGCCGGCGAGGGCGGCTGCAGCGAGTGCTTCTGCCCGTAGACGAAGAGGATCACCGCCGCGATGAGCAGCAGGATGCCGATGAAGGTGTTCTGCTTGTCCATGGGATCAGGTCCGCCCCAGAGGGGCGCCGGGAACGGGGTCGTGGCCGCCCGGGTGGAGCGGCGTGCACTTGACGATCCGCCGGGCGGCAAGCCAGCCGCCCCTGAGCGCCCCGTGGGCCCTCACGGCCTCGGCCGCATAGTGGGAGCATGTCGGATGGAAGCGGCAGGCGCAGGACGCCCCGAAGATGGCCGGCAAGAGTGGGGAGGCGGTGAGCTGATAGATGCGGATGAGGCCCGCTGCCGCGGCCGCGGGGATGCCCAGCCCGCGGGCGGGCGGCGCTGAGGTCGCGCCCGTCATGTGGCCCCCTGTGAAGCCTGGTCCCGGACTCGCCCGGACCCCTCGATGAAGGCCCGCTCAAGCTGGGCGAACGGCCACTGGTTCACGTGCCGGCGCGCCACGACCAGGAAATCGCCGGACGCGGGGAGGAGCCCCTGGTGCCTGCGGAAGATCTCCCTCAGCCTGCGCTTCGCGCTGTTGCGCTGGACCGCGCCCCCCACCGCCTGGGTGGACGCAACGAAGCAGGCCCTCGGTCCCCCGGGTCCGCCGGGATTGCGCGTCCACCACAGGGTGAACGCCTTGCAGTCCAGCCGGCTCCCCTTCTCGCGGACGGTCCGGATGTCGACCTGGCGGCGTAGGTGCTGCCCAGGGCGAAAGCGCATGGAATCCGCGTTTCCCGGTGTCAAACGACGGTCAGCCGCTTCCGGCCCTTCCGGCGGCGGGAGGCGAGCACCTTGCGCCCGCCTCGGGTTGATTTGCGGGCGCGGAACCCGATCTTTCGGGCTCTTTTCTTACGGTGCGGGCGGAAGGTGGGTTGCATGGGATCGAAGCGTTTAAGAGTTGACTGAGGTGCCCTACGATAGGGGGGGTGTCAAGGGCGCGATTGCTTGGGCCGTGTCCCAATATGGCACTCTTTTTGACGACTCGGAGCTTTCGCAAATGGGGTGAACGCCTTGCGCAGTGCCTCAGTCAACCCCTACACTCCACAATATCGGCATGGACCCCTTCTACCGGTTTCTTATTTTCAGGAATCCGCTCGATATGATCAGTTGGAATGCGGTCTTGGGATGCGATGCGTATGAACGGCTGCTCAATATTCCAGAGGAGGCAGAAAGAATGCGCGACATCCGAAGCCACCACATATCCAGGATGCAAGCGGACGGAATCTCAAATTCCGTATTAGATGCCATGCCGGCCCGAGTGCCGTACTTTTGCTACTTGGGTTTTGCGCTCGGCGAATTTGGCGTCTTGCCGTTGGGCGGCTGTTTCAGCGTTCGTTGGTATCCTGTTCATAACGTGCAGACGCGTTGGAGGGAAAGACCGGTGGATTCCAAGTTGGCGCTCGAAAGGGTCGCAACCCGGATAGAGAAGAAGTACGGCGTCGTCTTGAAGGGTCCGCCAAAGGCTTCCTTGCCCTAGAATTTCCGGCCGGGATTGATCTCCCTCCGTCCTGCCCGATTCAGATTGGGACACGACCATTGCTTGGGAGGCGTCCCACCTTGGGCACGCCGTTCGACTGACCTTGCCCTACGCCGGAATGGGCCGGTGCGACCGCCTAGATAGGTGCCTGTTCCAGACGTTATAGGCGACGTAGACAAATATCGCCGCGTTCACCGCGAGAATCGATACCCTGGGCCAAGTAAAATGACGCCAGAGCGTTATGAACTCATCCGGGACGAATATACCGGACGAGATGACCACGACGTATTCGGCCCAGATGGCCCCGAACCACAGCCCGAAGCCCTCGACCAGTTGAATCGAGCCCTCCAGGACCGAGAGTTCCCCGAAGAGCCTGACCGAACTCGGCTTGATCAGCCCGACCTTCACAAGCAGGAGCTCCACGTAATGGTTCTCAGGGGATATCCGCGCAATCTGAACGAAATGAAGCGCGGTCGCGGAGAGGTCCTTGTGGACCAGGTCAAATAGCCCAAGCGAAATGCCGAAGAGGGCAAAGCCCTTCGCAATCTTCACGGCCGCGATCAACCGGAGCCCCAACGGGGGGACGTTCTTGTTTTCCACGAGCACGGGGAAATTATCGCATCGGTGCCCGGCTGTCAAAGCGGGGGTTGCCGCCCGGCGCAATCCCGGCTTCCGGCGGGACACAGCGCCCCAAATTGGATCCGATCGGGATTCGGGGGCCGACCATTCGGGTTGATGCATTGCGCAGCCAGGTTAGAGATGTGTGCGCATGCCGATTCGCCCGACAGTCAAGACCTCAGCTTCATCCAGATGACGTCGATGCCCGCAGGCAATCGGGGCGCACCCCGTCAGGTTTGGGGCGGCGAAGCCGCCGCGATAGGGTAAATGCTGAAGGCCAGATGGATCTCGTTTCCTACCTCCTCCGGAAGTTCAGTCTTGTCAGGGGCCTGGAACGGTCCGTCGCGAGGTTGGGGCAATCCGTTCGCGAGCTTCAGGGGGAGCGGGAGAGCCTTGAATCGGAGGCCAGGGATCTGCGCGCTGAAAAGGACGAGTGGACGCGATTCTGCCCGCTCGGGCATTTCTATTCGCCGATCCCCTCGAAGGACGAGGTGGCGGCAGCCTTTGCGCGCGGCGGCTTTGGGCCGCCATTCCCTGCGATCGATCTCAATGCCGACGGCCAGTTTGCTCTTCTGGAGGAGATCGCGGGCTTCTACCCGCAGCTGCCCTTCCCCGAAAAGCCCAGGGCGGGCCGGCGGTTTCACCTCGAGAACCCCTCGTACGGCCCCTACGACGCCTGCGTTCTCTACGGCGTGGTGCGGCACCTTCAACCCAAGCGGATCGTGGAGGTCGGCTGCGGCTACAGCTCGGCGGCGATACTCGACCTCAATGACGCGCTATTTGCGGGGCGGCTCGCGCTCACGTTCATAGATCCGGACTTGTCCCGGTTTCGCCGGCTCCTTCTTCCGGGCGAGGACAACCCCTCGGTCCTGATTGAGAGACCGGTGCAGGATGCACCCGACGACCCCTTCGAATCGCTGGAGGCCAACGACATCCTTCTCATCGACACTTCGCACGTCAGCAAGGTCGGGAGCGATGTGAACCACCTATTCTTCAAGGTGCTGCCCGCTCTCAAACCCGGAGTCTGGGTGCATGTCCACGACGTCACCGGGAATCTCGAGTATCCGCGCCATTGGTTCGATGAGGGCCGGGCCTGGAACGAGATGTACATCCTGCGCGCGTTCCTGATGTACAACACGACCTTCAAGATCATGTTCTCCTCCGCCCTGATGTTCAACGAGCACCGCGGTTTCCTCCGCGAGCGGATGCCGATGTGCGCTTCAGGGGGAGGAGGGCAGATATGGCTCCGCAAGGAGGCTGCGAGCTAGCATTTCCCGCGGCCCCTCCAAATTGGGACACCACAATTGCCTGGGCACTTTCCCAATTTGACAGCCGATGTCCGCGGAAATCCTGAACCGTTCTAAGCGCAGGGAAGCGCCTCGTGACCCGCTAAACACGCGAATCGCCGGTCCGGGGCACCCAATGCCAACCTCGGTCAGCTCTTTGAATCGCGGGTCAGCACGACCGCCAGGATGACCACGAGCAGGATCAGGCACAGGCCGCCTATTGGCGCCCCGTGAGGGTGGTGATGGTAAAAATCGTTAAAGTACATGGGAGGCTGGCGTCATACTAATCCCATCCATCGCCTGACGCAATGGGCTCAAACCCCAAGGCATTTGGGGTGTGTCCCACCTTGCCCAAAGTCTTGCCCCTTGCATGATCACAGGATCAGGAATTCCCGCGAGCGCGGGAAGCACTCATGAATGTAACCGCAATCCTCATCACCCGCAAAGGTCCGCAGAAGCACAAGGTTGCATCCCAGCGCGAATGGCTCGCGGCGCGCCGCAGGCTCCTGGCCCAGGAAAAGAAATTCACGCGCGCGCGCGACGAGCTGAGCCGCAAGCGGCGGAGCCTTCCGTGGGTCAAGGTTGAGAAGGACTACGTCTTCGACGGGCCGAACGGAAAGAAAACGCTCGCGGACCTGTTCGAGGGGCGCAGCCAGCTCTTCGTGTACCATTTCATGTTCTGGCCCCGCGACAAGGAAGGCTGCCCCAGCTGCTCGTTCTGGGCGGACCATTTTGACGGTCCGGCGGCCCACCTCAAGCAGCGCGACACGACGTTCGCGGTGGTGTCGCACGCCCCGCTCAAGAAGCTGAAGGCGTTCAAGAAGCGCATGGGCTGGCGTTTCCCGTGGTTCTCGTCCCACGGCTCCGACTTCAATTTCGACTTCGGCGTGTCCGTCACGTCGCGGGAGATCAAGGCCGGCCCCATCACCTACAACTTCGGGAGGGTCAGGATGCCCCCGCACCTGACCGAATTGCCGGGCGCAAGCGCGTTCTATCGCGCCAAGAACGGTGACATCTTTCACACCTACTCCGCATATTCGCGCGGGATCGACATCATGAACGGCGCCTACAACATTTTGGACATGACGGCGAAGGGGCGCGACGAGAATCCCGACCGCCCGCAGGACTGGGTGGATTTTCACGACCGTTACAAGAGGCGATGACCGGCCGCCGCGGCCTCCCTTCGTGGCGCCCCGTTCCTCGTTTGCCGCGGCCTTCGCTATCCTTTCGCTTGCGCAGGTCCGTGCCGGACCGGTGGATCAGTTCGTCTCGGTCAGGGCGCCCGTAATCGCACTCGAGCACGCCCGCGTCGTCGACGCCAACCCAACAAGCGCAACATCCGACCTGCGAAAGGCGGAGACCGCTTTATAGGACGGGATCGGTTTCGACTCGAGGCGCCTGTTCGAGAGCGCAGGCGGCTCGGTCGGCATCCAGTAGGGCCTCCGGGTCACGGTGCCTTTGGATCGGCCGTTCCGCCGTCGAGCACCACCTTCCATGAGCCGTCCGCCTGGCGCCTCCAGACCGTCACGTAGGTGCCAGATTCGACGATCGGCTTACCGTCGGCGGCCTTGTCCCGATATTCATAGCGGCCCCAGGTGTAGCCCAGGTCGCCCGCCGCCGATGCCGCGGCGAATGAGGGTTTCCATGTCAGGATCGCGGAGGCGGGCAGGCCCTTGAAACCCGACCTCACCGCGCTGAGCCCCTTCCCTGTCTCCGAGAGCAGCTTCGTCTCGTCGGTCGCGACGCCCAGAAACGCATTGAGGACGCCCACCTTGGAGGCCTGGGCGCTGAATGCGGAGTCGGCCGACATGAGCTCCGCCGTGTAGTTTGGCGCGCCGGCCTCCGCATGGAGGGCGCAGGGAATGATCGCGGCCAGGGCCGCCAGGAGGGACGGTATTTTCATGGGGTGATAGAGTTGCCGGTGAAACCCCGCGGTGGCAGCCAGAAAGGGATGAGCGGCATTGGGGGCGGATCGCCGGCTGAACACACCTTGACTCCCCGGTGGGTGTGCGCTCACTGGGCCACCATGCGCGCCTGCGCCCATGCCATCCTTGTTGCAGCGGCATTTGCCTCCCCGGTGCGCGCCGCGGACGCCCCGGGGCCGGCCATCGATCCGGACATCCGGGACATCGTCCAGGCGATCTCCCCCGATCGGATCCAGCGGTCGATATACGTCCTGGCGAGCTTCAAGACGCGCCACACGCTTTCCGACCCGCTCCCGAGCGGCGACGGGATAGGCGGGGCTGCCGCGTGGATCCGCGCGGAATTCGGCCGCGCCTCCGTGGAGTCCGGGAACCGCCTCCAGGTCGAGCTCGACACCTTCGACCAGGCCCCGGTCCAGCCCCGGGTGCCGCAAGGGGTCCAGATCTCGAATGTCGTCGCGACGCTTCCCGGGAGCGACCCCTCCGGCAGGATGCTCGTCGTCAGCGGCCACTACGACTCCCGCGTGACCAACATCCTCGACTCGACGAGCCCCGCGCCGGGTGCGGACGACGACGCGTCGGGCGTCGCCGTCGTCCTGGAGCTCGCGCACGTCATGTCCCATTACAAGTTCGCCGCCACCCTCGTGTTCCTTGCCGTCCCGGGGGAGGAGCAGGGCCTTCTCGGCTCGGCCCACTGGGCGAGGGCCGCCAGGCAGAGGAACGCCGAGATAGAGGCGGACCTGAACAACGACATCGTCGGCAACAGCCGGTCGGAGGCCGGCAGTGTCGACCGCTCCACGGTGAGGCTGTTCGCCCAGGGCCTTCCGGCGACGGCGAGGCTTGACGACGGCCTCGTCGGTTTGATCAGGGAGGGTGGCGAGAATGACACGCCGCCGCGGGAGCTCGCGCGCGCGGTGCGCGACATCGCCCTTGCCTACACCCCCTCCATGAATGTGCGGATCGTCTACCGGGCCGACCGGTACCTCAGGGGAGGGGACCATGAGTCGTTTCTCGACCAGGGCTACGCGGCGGTCCGGTTCACGGAGCCCTCCGAGGACTACCGCCGCGAGCACCAGGACGTCCGCGAGGTGGGCGGCGTCCAGTACGGCGACCTGCCCGAGAAGGTCGACTTCGCCTACGTGGCGGGAGTCGCCAGGGTGAACGCCGCGGCGCTCGCCGTCCTCGCGAGGGCCCCGGCCCCGCCTGAAAAGGTGCAGATCGAGACGGCGAGGCTCGAGAACGACACGACACTGCGCTGGGCCCCCGGCACGGAGCCCGGCCTCGCCGGCTACAGGATCGTCTGGCGCGAGACGACGTCGGCCACATGGGAGCACTCCATGGACGTGGGAAGGGACGTTGCGCGCGTCACGGTGAAGGGCGCGTCCAAGGACGACTCCATCTTCGGCGTCGAGTCCTTCGACTCGGAGGGGCACGCGAGCCCCGCCGTTTTTCCGGCCGCGCGCATGACCCTCTAGGCCCCGACATGGACGAGGATCGCCAGGACGACTTTTTCGGCCAGTTCGCGCCGGCCGCCGGCGTGCACCGTTCGCCGCCCCCGGCGGGAACGGGGCCGCGGGAGGCCATCGTCTACCGGCGCAGCGCGTCCGCCCGCAACTACCGGCTCTCCCTCGGGCGCGACGGCGTCGCCGTGGCGACCATCCCGCAGCGCGGGACCCTTCGCGAGGCCGAGCGGTTCGTCGAGCTGAACAGCGAGTGGCTCGAGCGGGCGCGCCAGCGCCAGCGGCGCAGGCCGCGCGCCCCGGACACATGGACGGTCGGCACGCGGGTCCTCTGGCGGGGCCAGCTCGAGGAGATCAGGACGGCCGCCCCCGGCGAGAGGCCCTCGGTCTGCCTGGGGGCCGACGTGTTCCGGGTCCCCTCGCTGGAGGGCGACCTGAAGCCCGCCCTCGTCGGCCGCTTCATCAGGAGCGCCAAGGTGGAGCTCCCGGCGCGGGCCTGGGAGCTTGCCGCGCAGACGCGGATGGGCGTCACGCGTGTGTCGGTGCGCGACCAGCGCTCGCGTTGGGGCTCCTGCACGGCCGAGGGCGCGATCTCCCTGAACTGGCGCCTCATCCTGACGCCGGAATCCGTGCGCGACTACATCATCCTCCACGAGCTCATGCACCTCCGGGAGATGAACCATTCGCAGCGCTTCTGGGAATGCGTCGAGGCCGTGTTCCCCGCCTGGCGCGAGGCGGAGAGGTGGATCAAGCGCAACGGAGGGCACGCGGGACTTTAGGGGAACGAAGCGGGGCCGGGGATGTCGGAGAGGCCGGACAATTCCCGGCCATGCCGACACGCCACTCGTCACCCTCAGCGCGCCCCGTGCGCCCCGGAGCCGCCAAGAGAAAGGCGGGGCGGGTGGCGCGCGCCCTTGCGCAGGCGACGCTCCTGGCCGCCGGCATCGCGGCCGCGCAGGGCGGCGGCCCGGAGATGGATTCGAGGTTCCAGATGTTCGACCCGACCCTTCTCGACCGCCTCCAGGCTCCGATCACCCGGCTCCACGAGTAGGCGTCAGCGGAAGTCGACCAGCTCGACGTCGAAGACCAGCGTCGCGCGCGGCGGGATCTCGGGGGGCCTCCCGGCCTCGCCGTAGGCAAGCCAGTACGGGATGATGAGCGTCCTCCTGCCGCCCTTCCTCATGGTGAGGAACGCCTCGTCCCATCCCTTGATCACCTGTCCGACGCCGACCTTGAACCTAAAGGGGCCGCCATGCTTGCTGGAGCTGTCGAAGGGCGTGCCGTCGAGCGCCCGGCCGTCGTACTGCGCGGTCACCGTGTCGCCGATCCGGGGCTTCCCGCCCGCGCCCGGGGCCGTGTTGATGTACATGAGGCCCGAAGGCATCCGGTAGGCCGTCGGGTACCTCTGGGAGATGTACTGGGCCTCGCCGGTCGTCAGCTGCGGCGATTCCTCCGAGAGGGCCTGGCGCATCGCGCTGTTGATCGGCTCGTCGAGGGGGCTGTACCTCACGAACATGCCCGAGCGCACGACGATGGCCAGGGTCAGGAGGCATGCGCCCAGGAGGAGGATGTAGACGTAGCTGCGCATCGACGGTGGACCAAATGCAGGGCCTGCGCGATGGCAACAAGGCTTTTTGCGAAAAGACGTGTTGCCATCCCGGCCGCCGTGCCCTTCACAAGCCGCGATGCCCACCGAAGTTGATGCGGCCGCCGTGGACGTGCGGGCCCTCGTCAAGAACTACGGCAAGGTCGAGGCTCTCCGGGGCGTCGATCTCGCCGTCATGCCCGGGGAGATGTTTGCGCTCCTCGGGCCGAACGGGGCGGGCAAGACCACGCTTTTCTCGATCCTGGCGACACTCCGGTCCCCGACGTCGGGCGAGGCCCGCGTGCTCGGGCGCGACGTTGTCAACGAGCGCGACGCCATCAGGCGCGAGATGGGCATCGTCTTCCAGGAGCCCGCGCTCGAGCAGCGCATGAGCGCCCGCGAGAACCTCATCCTCATGGGGATCCTCTACGGCCGATCGCTCGCGGCGGCCGGCCGGCGCGCAACCGAGGTCCTCGCGCAGATCGGGATCCCGGAGCTCGCCGACCGCCTCGCGCGCGAGATGTCCGGCGGGCAGCGCCGCAGGCTGGAGCTCGCCCGGGCGCTCGTGGCCGATCCCCGGATCCTCTTCCTGGACGAGGCCACGCTCGGCCTCGACGTCGATGCGCGCCGCGTGTTCTGGGGCCAGGTGCGCACCCTAGCGGACTCGGGCCGGACGGTGTTCTTCACGACCCACTATATGGAGGAGGCGGAGGTCGCCGACAGGATCGCCCTCATAGATTCCGGGCGGATCGTGGCCCTCGGCACCCCGCGCGAGCTCAAGGCGCGCCTCGGCGGCGGGATCGTCACCCTCACGACCGACGACAACCCCAGGGCGAGGGCGTGGCTCGCCGAGCACGGCTTCACCCCGGAGCCCGGGGGCAACGCGATCATGCTGGTCCACGCGGACCCCGCCGCGATCCTGCCGGAACTCCTGCGCAGCCTGCCGGTGCGCGTGGAGCGCGCGGAGGTCCACGCGCCGAGCCTCGAGGACGTGTTCCTCAAGCTCACCGGCCGCGGGCTCGAGGGGGGGGGCAGGTCATGATGCGGGGAATCCTTGCGATCGCGATCCACGACCTGAAGAGGGCCTGGCTCGACCGCGCGCGGCTCGTGGCGGGCCTCGTCCAGCCGCTCCTCTACCTGTTTGTGCTCGGCGCGGGGATTGGCGCCGGGTCGCGGATGGGCGGGAGCGACTACCGGCGGTTCATTTTCCCGGGAACCATGGGCCTGTGCCTCCTCTTCTCTGCGACCTTTGCCGCGATCGCCATCGTCTTTGACCGGCAGATAGGATTCTTCAAGGCCGTCCTCGTCGCGCCGGTGCCGAGGCCCGCGATCGCGATGGGAAAGATCGCCGGGGGCGCCCTCCAGGCCCTTGCCCAAGGCGTGATCCTGCTGCCCTTTGCGCCGCTGGCGGGCGTGTCGCTGGGCCCGCTTGAGACCGTCGAGATGCTGGGGGCGATGGTGATCGCGGCGATCACCTTCTCGACGATCGGGGTCAGCATCGCCTGCCGGTTCAACTCCACCACGGTCTTTCCCATCATCAGCAACGCGGTGCTCCTGCCCATGTTCTTCCTGTCGGGGGCGCTTTACCGGCTCAAGGACGCGCCCGCCTGGATGCGGTTCGCCGCGCACTTCGACCCGGTCGCCTATGCGGTCGACCTGATGCGCGGGTCGGTCCTCGGGACCTTCTTCTTCCCCGTGCCGCTCTCGCTGGGGGCGCTTGCCCTCACGATCAGCCTCCTCACGTGGGCCGCCGTGAGGGTCTTCGAGCGCGGGGAGGACGACTCGGCCCTGGGGGCCTCCCGCTTCAACTGGCGCCGATAGCCACCCGCCGGCTCAGAGCTGGTAGGTGATCGTGCGCGTTCCCCCGACGCCACCGACCGTTATCGGGGTCGCCTGGGTGAAGTATGCCGGGTAGCTCTCGCCGGCTACCGTGTTGAGCGCCTTTATGTACGAAGTCGGGCCCAGCAGGTCGGACAGGACCACGGTCGAGACGCCCGACTGGAGAAAATACTGGTCGGCAGCCGCCCCAAGCTGGCGCGCGTTGTTGAGGACGGCCTTGTCCTGGGAGGCGATGGTCACCCGCCTGAAGGCCGGGATGGCCATCGACGCAAGCAGGCCGATGATCACGACGACGATCATGATCTCGACGAGGGTGAAGCCCCTCTCGCAGACGGCTTTGCGGTGCACGATCAAGGGGTTGGGGCGCGAGCTTGGGCCATTGGCAATATTGGGGTATTGAGGTTTTTGGCGCCGCTCTTAAGCAAGCGACTTGCAACATACTGGCGAAAAGTCACGGAAACTAAAGAACTCTTTTACCGTAGTTTTACTTATGCCGTATCCTCGGGTCCGGAGCGCCTTCATGGGACCAGGGAAGTCGAGGCGCTATTTCGGAACATATTATCAGATAAAATGTTCGGAAATATCCTCACCGGTGGATCACCGGCTGTTCACTCGCCGTCGTGCGGGATCGGCCGATCGGTGTCCGCTCCCAGGAGAGGGAGGGCAGCTGGGCTCTGTCAGCCCAGGAAAGAGCAGATATACTGGCAGATGCCGTCCCCGACATCGATTCGGAACCCGCTCTTTCCCGGCACCTCGAATTGGGCGCCCGGCCCGTAATGGCTCGCCTTGTCGGTTCCATCAACGACGACGCTGCACGAGCCGTCGACGACCTCCATGAGCTCGGGGGACTCCGTGTTGAAGTGATAGGAACCCGCGCGGATGAGTCCCAGGGTCTTCTTTCCTCCCCCCGGAACGAGCAGGGTGTGGCTCACCACGTTCCCGCCGAAGTACACATTGGCCTTCGCGACAACGGAGACGCCGTCGAACTGGGTGGGTGGCGTCGGCACCTTCAGGAAATCGCCCCGTTGCTCATGCGCGCCCGCCGGCGGCGCATCAGGGAATCGTGAGCGTGCTGCCGACGACCAGGCTCTTCTCGTCCTTAACGACGGCGTGGTTCGCGTTCAGGATGTCCTCCCAGCGGCCGGACGTGCCGTAGAACTTCTTGGAGATCCTCGTGAGCGTGTCGCCGTCGACGACCACGTAGGTCTTAGGCGGCGGCGGCGCGGGCGGCGGAGGCGGGGCCGCGGCCTGGATCGCGGCCGGCTGGCCCGGGCGCAGCGGGACGGGGCCCGAGGAGCCGGGACCCGGCGCCTGGAGCTCAAGGCGGGTCCTGAGGCGGGCGTTCTCTGCTGCAAGCTGGCTCGCCTCGTCCTGGGCCTGCCTGACCTCGGTCTGGAGGGGCGCAATCTGGGTCGTCTCGGCGGCCTGCGCCTGCAGGGAGGCGATGGAGGACTTGGCGGCGTCGAGCTGCTGGGTGAGCGAGAGGTTGTCGGAATCGGCCTTGTCCAGCGAGGCCTTCACCTGGGTGTCCTCGTCCTGGAGGAGCGAGTAGCTCCGCAGGGCCGTCGCCAGCTTGTCCTGGAGGTCGGCCAGTTGCGGGGAGCCGGCGTCGGCGGAGGCCGGGGCTGCGGGCGCCGCAGGCGCCGCCTGGGCCGCCGCGAGGCTTGCCTTCAGGTCTGCGTTCTCCTTCCACGAGGCCGCCAGCTCGTCCGTGAGCTGCTTGTTGTCCGCACTAAGTGCCGCGACGTCGACCGGGGCCGGGGCGGGGGCCGCCGCGTCATCCGCGCCCCGCAGCAGGCCAGCGGCTGCAAGTAATGAGGCTGCCCACGCGCCGTGCTTTAGGTATCTATTCATGGTCTCGGTTGGGTGGCCATGAAAGCGGCTTTCATTTTGGACACAACCCACAATTGGGCGCCCCGGGCGCACGGAACGGGAAAACGCGGGCTCATTTGACCAGGACGGCGACCGACTGGCCCAGGCTCCCCCTGCCGCTCATCACCCGGCCGTCGTGCCACGTCAAATCCTCGTTAATCTCGATGTGGGGCTTGTCCCCGTCGTGGATCTGCTCGACGGCCAGGCCGAGGTGGTGGGCCCAGGCCTCAATCCCGTCGCGGCTGATGAACTGGTTCAGGTGGTCGCCGGGGCCGCCCTGGTTCAGCGAGAGGTCGAACACCGCCCAGTGGGAGTAGATGTGGAATTCGAGGAACGAGAACACGATCCTGCCTCCCGGCTTGAGCACGCGCCTCGCCTCGCGGAGGTAGCGGAAGGAGTCCTCGTGCGTCAGGTGCGTGAGCACCGAGAAGAAGCACACGAAGTCGGCGGAGTTGTCCGCGCAGGGGATCTCGACTCCGTCCGTCCTGACGAAGGCCCAGTCGGCGCGCCTGCTCAGCTTGACGGCGTGGGCGAGAAGGTCCTCCACGATGTCCGTCCCCAGGTAGCGGAGCCCGGGAACCGCGCTCAGGTGGAGCGCAAGCCGGCCGCTGCCGCAGCCGACGTCGACGACCATCTGCCCCGGGTTCAGGCCCAGGCCCTGGAGGAGCGCGAACTCGAGCTTGCCCACCGTCACGAAGTCGCCGCCGACGGCCGCCTCGAGCGCGGCGTCCCCCTGGATCGCGCCGCGAAGGCGCGCGACGAGAGCCGGGTAGGTCTTCAGCGGGTCCGTCTCGGTCATGCCGCGCCCTTCGCCGAACCGGCGCCAGGCCGGCTTCCGAGCAGCCCGCCCGCCACTGTGGCGGGAACCAGCATTCCGAGGAAGACGCAGTGGTACCAGACGGGTGTCAGGGTCCACGCGCTCAGCTCAAAATAGCACCCGGATGCAAAAAGAAGAATCACGAGGACGACGAGGCCGGCCTGCGACGACGGCCGGGACATCAGGGCCGCCACGCATCCCGCCAGGACGGAGCAAACCACGCCCAGCCAGAGCACCGTCAGGAGGGGCCCCGCGGCGCTGACCGCCTGCGTCCCGTCGGCCGGCAGCACCTCAAGATCCCTCAGGAAGGCGTTTCCGGACAGCCAGAGCACGGTCCAGAGCGCATAGCCCGATATTGCCGCTCCCAGGTTTTTCATGCTCGTAAAGGGTTGCCTTGCGTCGCGTGGTCCGCGCCCTCGATGGCCGGGCCAATGTCGTCAACGATCTGCCGCGGGGCAAGCATTGGATCAAGGGTTTGGCGCGGCCCTTCACCGGGCGCGGAGCCGCGGGATCCACCGGGGAACGCTTCGGGCGTAACGGTCCCATTCGGGGCCGAACTGGGCGCGCAGCCGGGGTTCTTCGCCCAGGGTGACGCGGAGATGAGAGCCCACGGCGACCACGCCAAGGTACAGCGCAAGGCGCCACGTCCCGAAGTAAAACGACCATCCAAGGATTATCGCCAGGACCGAGAGGTACATCGGATTGCGCACCCGGCGGTAGAGGCCAGACACGACGAGCCTCTTCGGCGGATCCCATGGCGCCAGCGTCCCGCGCCCACGGACGAAGAAATCCCTGACGCACCAGAGGAGGCCCAGGGCCCCGATGGCCAGCGGCACAAAGCTCGCGTCCCGGAATCGACCGTCCCCGGGGCAGGTGCGCGCGATCAGCACGGGCGCCAATCCGGCGACGACACCCGGGCAGGCAAGGAACGCGAGGACCGCCTTGGTGGACAGGTTCATGCCAAGTCGGGCTGGCGGCGGTCAGCGACGGCGCGCTTCGCGCCTATCCTTCGCGGGACCCTAGCCCGGCGGAAAGGAAGCCCGGCTGCGGCGCCCGGTCCGTTGATTTGTCGGGCGCCGCCGAAGGAACGTCTGTTGTCAAGGGGAGGGACACGGGATCGAGCGGCGCACCCTCCTGGTGGAGGCGGGATTGCCGGCCAGCCTTGCGGGCGGCCGAATCGGCCTGCGCACCAGTTGCCCGCCGCAATTGGGGCAGACGAACCCGAGCGCGCCGGAGGCGCAGCCACTGCAAAACGTGCACTCGAACGTGCAGATGAACGCCTCCGCCGAGCCAGGGGGGAGGTCCCTGTCGCAGCATTCGCAGTTGGGCCTAATTTCGAGGGCCATGCGGCGATTGCCTGGCTGCGGCGCGTCTCACGACAGGACCTCGTTCCATCCGCGGATCGACGGATTCCTCACGACGCCGCTGACGACGAAGGGATCCCCCCCGATGAACTCCTCGGCCGCGGCCTTTGCAAGGAGGCAGCCAAGGGGATAAGACGGGAAAATCAGCGCCCCAAGCTGGGCAACGGATCCGTACTGCTCGTTCATCGGAGTGTTTTCTTTGCCGAATGTTTTCCCGGGGCGAAAAGGCCGCACTGGCCGGCTTTGCCGGGATCCGATTAAGACCGGGCCGGCCGTCGGCGCAAGCCGTTCGATCGCCCATCCGGGATGCAGTCGACTCTCCCGCCCCGGAAATAACTGAACTTGCTCGCCCGCCCGGATTCCAGGCCCTACCAATCGGGGGCCGCTCCATGACCTTCCGCCCCTTCCCCGTCTTCCTGGCCGCCCTTTGCTGCGCGGCGCTCCCGGGGTGCTCGGTGGCGCCGGAGGAGTCGGCCCCGCAGGACTCGACCAAGTTCACGGTCGAGAACACGGACCAGTTTACCGCGCTCGACCCGGCCGCCGAGGCCGCGGTCGCGTGCACGGGACTTCAGGAGCGCATGCTCGGGGACGGCCGGATCGAGGTCGTGGCGAACGTCAAGAACCGGGGAGGCGAGCCGGCGAAGGTGCGCGTCCAGTGCCAGTTCCTCGACGACCAGGGGGAGCCCACCGAGTCGGCCGCCCAGTGGCAGTCGCTGGCGATCGCGGGGGACTCGACAGCGGTCGTCAGGTTCACCTCGGCGAACGCGGCTGCGAAGAGGTACGCGATCAGGGCCCGGGGCGGATCCTGACTATTTCGCGGGCGTCGGCGTCACCTCGGCCGGGAACGTGACGTCCCGCGTGGCCTCGTCGATGGCCTTGACGCCCGCATCCAGGGCTCTCTTGTCCGCCGCGCTGTCCGCGACGACGGGCGATCCATCGGAGAAGTTGATCGTCCGGCCGTCCTGAATGGGGACGGCGGCCGGCGGCGCGGGGCGGGCCCCCCGCAGGTGGGATCCGTACGCCCAGAACGCCGCCGCGGTCGCGGCGGCCGCGACGAGGACCGAGGCGATGCGGCGCGGGCTCACGCAAAGGACCGTTGGACATCCGCCGGGCGTCCGCAATATCACTCATCGGTGAAGGAAGCATTAAAGGAAACCCGGGCCTCGCTCCTCCTGGCGGTCCCCATCGTCATCGGGCAGGTCGGCCAGATGCTCATGGGCGTCACCGACAGCGTCATGATCGGGCGCACGGGGACGGTGCCGCTCGCGGCCTCCTCGTTCGGAGGGGGCGTGTTCAATGTCTTCTTCATCATCGGGGTGGGGCTCCTGACCCCCGTCGCGGTCTTCGCGTCGAGGTCCCGGGGTGCGGGGCGCCACGACGAGGCGGGGGAATTCCTCCGGCACGGCCTCATGCTCGCATTGGCCGCCGGGCTCGCCGGATTTGGCCTGATCCTCTACATCGGCGGCCACCTGGAGTGGTACCACCAGCAGCCCGTGGTGATCGCGGCCGTGAACCCCTTCCTCCTCCTGATAGGCCTCTCCCTGATTCCCGGCCTCGCCTACCTTGCGCTCAAGCAGTTCGCGGACTCGATGGGCAGGCCCTGGGTGCCGATGATGATCCTCCTCGGCGGCGTGCTTCTGAACGCGTTCCTCGACTGGGTCCTCATCTACGGGCACCTCGGCATGCCGAGCCTTGGGCTGACCGGCGCTGGGATGGCCACGCTCGTCTCCCGGATGCTGGCCCCCGCGGGCATCCTCGCCTGGATGCGCCTCGACCCGTCGATGCGCGCCGCGCTGCCCGGCCGGTGGCTCGCCCCGGTCTCGTGGGAGCGCATGCGCAGGATGCTCTCCGTGGGGCTCCCCGCCTCGGGAAGCCTCCTCTTTGAGGGCGGTGCGTTCGCGGCCGCGACCGTGATGATGGGCTGGCTCGGGGCCGTGCCCCTTGCCGCCCACCAGGTCGCGATCTCGTGCGCGGCCCTCACCTTCATGCTTCCGCTCGGCCTCTCCATGGCGGTCGGCATCCGGATGGGCGCGGCCGCCGGCGCCGGGCACCACTCGAAGCTCCGGCCGATCTGGCTCGGGGCGGTCGGCCTCAGCGTCACGCAGTCCGCCGTCGTGACGGCCGTCTTCATATTCTTCGGGCGGGCCATCGCGTCCTGCTTCATCGGCGACGCCTCCGTCATTTCAACGGCGACGAGCCTCCTCGTCGTCGCGGGCTTCTTCCAGATCTTTGACGGGGCGCAGGTCATCAACGCGGCCGCCTTGCGCGGGCTGACCGACGTGAGGGTGCCCGCCGCCATAACGTTCGTGGCCTACTGGGTCATCTCGCTGCCCGTCGGCTACCTTCTCGGGATACGCGGCGGATTCGGCCCCGCGGGAATCTGGATGGGCCTCGCGGCGGGACTGGCGGTGGCTGCCGTGCTTCTTTGCGCGAGGTTCATCCGGCTGACGCGGCCGGGCGCGCCCGCCGTCAGCTGAGCGCCTCGGCGAGGGCTGCGATGATCTCCTCGGCGGGCTCGGTCCCGACGCAAAGCCTCAGGAGGTCGGGGTTGAGGCCGTTCGCCTGGAGCTCGGCGCGGCCCGCCGGGTTGCTCACCATGTCGTAGTGCGCGAGGTACATGAAGGGGCAGATGAGCGTCGTGCGCATGCCGAAGCTCGGGCCCTTGGGAAGGCGCAGCCTGTCGTAGAACCGGTCGAGCGGGCCGCGCAGCGTGAAGGAGACCATCCCCCCGGTCGCGCCCGGCGAGCGCGCGACGCGCAGGTAGTTGTCGCGGGACGGGCCCCCGAGCGCCCAGTGGGTCTCCCCCACCGCGGGGTGGGAGGCGAGGAACGCGGCCACCTTGGGGGTCGTCTCCTGGATCCGCGAGACGACGGCCTGCGTGTTGCCGATCTGCGCGGCGAGCCTCGCGAGGTCGCGCGGATAGGGGTGCTCGATGGCCGCCGCCGCGCCGCGGCGCAGGGCGTCCGCGTCGGGCCCCGACGGGTTCACGACGACCAGGCCAGCGATGACGTCCCCGTCGTTGCCGGTGTACTTCGTGAGGCTGTTGACGACGAGGTCCGCGTGCCGGAGGCAGTCGACGCTGAAGGCCGAGGCCACGGAGGGGTCGAGGACGAGCGCGACGCCGTGCCGGCGGCACAGCGAGGCCAGCGCCTCGACGTCCGGGGTCTGGACGAGGGGATTGGTCGGGATCTCCGCGACGAGACCCGCGACCTGGGTTCCGCGCTCCCCGAGGATGCGGCCGAGCGCCCCCAGGTCCATCACGTCCGGGGCGTAGATGTAGTCCGATTTCGCCGGAGTGAACTTCCTGAGGATGGCGATCGTGTCGAGGTAGAGCCATCCGAGCTGGACCCAGGCGGTGCGCCCCCGCTTCGCCTGGATGTCCGACACGCTGCGGAACGCGGCGTGGATCGCGTTCATCCCGCAGTTCGCGAGCAGCAGGTCCCCCTCGCCGGCGCCGGCGAACAGGGGCCCGAGGACCTCCCTGACGCGCGCGGCCGAGTCGCCGGCGAAGAGCTCCTCCCTGCCCGGCAGGGGGCCCGCCCCGAGCGCCGCCAGCCGGTCCTCGGCCTCCCGCGACGAGATGAACCCGCCGACGTTCTGCAGGAAGAGCTTGGCCCGCTGGGCGAGGTCCGGCAGCCGGGGGTGGGAGACCCCGGACACACCGTCCTTCCAGAACAGCGAAGCTCCCGTGTCCGCGCCTCCGGGGGGGCGCAGGTGGGCGAGGAGCGCCTCGGACATCCGGCGCGACGAGGTCAGCCAGAGCGTCCGGTCCCGGAGGCCGTGCCTCTCCGCGAGCGCGGCGGCCAGGCGCCTCGAGAACGGATGAACCACGAACCGGGGGTAGCCGCTCAGGAGGCTTCCGGTGACCGCGGGATCCTTCTCCTCATAGCCCCGCACCGCGGCCATGGTGGGAAGGCTGCACGAGACGGCGTGGGGGCTGTCGGGTATGGGGGCGCCGAGCGGGATCGGGGCGAAGGCCTGCATTCGGAGCCGCAGTCTTGGAGGGCCGGCGCCCATGGCAACCGGAAGGTGGGGCAATCCGTGTCATGGCCGCCTTCCGATTCCCCTTCTTTTCCGGGACCGATACGCTACATTGCGGATCCGCGCGCTGCCCCGTCCAGGGCGCCCGCGGCCACAGAAGCTTCAACCCTGAACCCGCTCCGCCATGCACGCGCTCACCAGCCTCAACCCGATCGCGATCCTCGTCGTCACCGTCCTCGGCTTCCTCATTGGGGGCGTGTGGTTCTCAAGGCTGCTCTTCGTGATGGCTTGGCTCAAGGAGATGAAGCTGACCTCGGAGATGGCGAAGGCGCAGTCGAAGGGCGCGGCCAGAACCATGGGCCCGGCCCTCCTTCTCACGCTGGTTTCCACGGCGGCGCTCGCGACCCTCCTGGCATTGTGCCACATCGCGAGCCCGCTGAAGGGTGCCGAGCTCGGCCTCTTTGTCGGTGTGGGCCTCGTCGCGGCGCGCGAGGGGGTCAACGGCATCTTCGAAAACCGGACGCTCCGGCACTACATGATCGTCGCCGGCCACGACGTCGTCCTGCTCTCCGTCCAGGGCGCCATCCTGGCCGTCTGGCGCTGAACGGGGTGAGGATCGTCTCCTGGAACGTCAACGGGGTGCGTGCCGCCCTGAGGAAGGGGCTCGCCGACTACATCGCCGCGTGCGGGGCGGACGTGATCTGCCTCCAGGAGACCAAGGCGCACCCGGGGGACGTCCAGCACGTGAAGTGGCCGGGCGGCTACGAGGTCCTCTGGAACAGCGCCGAGAAGAAGGGCTACAGCGGGACGGCGATGCTGACCCGGCTCAAGCCGATGACCGTGGCGATGGGGATAGGGGCCCCCTCCCACGACAGGGAGGGCAGGGTGCTCGCCGCGGAGTTCCCGGACTTCTGGCTCGTGAACGTCTACCAGCCCAATTCCCAGCGGGGGCTGACCCGGCTGGATTATCGCGTGAAGAAGTGGGACCCCGCGTTCCGCAGGTACCTGAAAGGGCTCCAATCCCAGGGCAAGCCCGCCCTCTTCTGCGGCGACCTGAACGTGGCCCACAGCGAGATGGACCTGGCCAACCCCCGGACGAACCGGCGCAACGCGGGCTTCACGGACGAGGAGAGGAAGAGCTTCGGCCGCCTGCTCGACGGCGGCTTCGTGGACACCTTCCGGGAGTTCGAGAGGGGGCCGGGGCACTACACCTGGTGGAGCCAGATGTCCGACTGCAGGGCCCGGAACATCGGGTGGCGCGTCGACTACTTCGTGGCCGCGGAGAGGCTGCGCCCGGCGCTCAGGCGGGCCTGGATCAGCCCGGAGGTGATGGGCAGCGACCACTGCCCGGTCGGGCTCGAGCTGGGCTGACACCGGGGCGGATTTATCGATTCGCCTCGGCGCGCTCGCGGGGCAACATGGGGGCCATGAACGGCCGCGAGGAACCGCGATCCCACGACGATGAGTGACCTGAAGCAGCTCATGCTCCGGGAACCCAGGCTGACGCTGGCGGTCGCGGAGAGCCTGACCTGCGGCCGGCTCCAGGCGCGCATAGGCGCCGTCTCCGGAGCCTCGGAGTTCTTCCTCGGGGGCGTGACCGCCTACACCCTCGAGCAGAAGGTGGAGCTTCTCGGCGTGAGCCTGGCCGAGGCCAATGCGGTCAACAGCGTCTCGGCGGGGGTCGCCGAGCAGATGGCGAGGGGCGCCTGCAGGCTGTTCGGGTCGGACGTCGCCGCGGCGACAACGGGCTACGCGGAGCCCTCGGCCCAGTGGAAGATCGAGACGCCCTTCGCATGGTGGGCGCTCGCCCGGCACGAGCCCGGCAGGGGATTCGCCGTCAAGAGCGGGCGCGTCGACTGCCCCGGGCTTTCCCGCGTGGAGGTCCAGGAGCGCGTGGCCGAGGCGGCCTACGGCGCCCTGGTCGACTGGGTCAGGGCGCCAGCTGCTGCACGTACGCCATGAGCGGCTGCACCTCGCTCGGAGGGGTGACCCAGTCGCTGTAGAGGAGCTCGGGCATCGTGTAGGTCGTGCTGTAGAGGGTGAAATTGGCGCCGTCGTTGCGCTCCACGTGGCCCGCCTTCACCGTCGCCCCGGCGAAAAGCCCGACGGAGCGCGAGTACACGAGGACCGGCGCGATGAAGGTCGTCCTCGCGTCGTTCTCGTACTCGGCCGACCTCGGCCCGGCGACCGCCTTCGCGTCCACGCCGATGTTGTACTGGCTCGTGAAGAGGAGGCGCGGCGTCGCGTCGTCGGTGATGATGCAGACGGTCTCGATGGACTTTGCCCCGATCTGCAGGCCGAGGCTCGCCTCGCTGGCGTCGATGAGGACCGGCAGGCTCCAGTGGCCGCCGGGCCTCTTGACCATGAGGACCCCGTAGCCGCCCTTCACGCCGAGGATGAACCCGGCCTTGAACTGGTTCAGGATCATGACGGCCCGGGCCTGCTGCCAGATCCCCGGCGGTATCGCCGTCGCCGGGCTTGCCATGAATTCCCGCAGGATCGCCTCGCAGGTCTCCACCCGCACGACCTGTTCGGTGCGGGCGTCTTCGGCGCGCGCGGTCGCGGCGCCCAGCAGGGTCGCGGCGAGGGCAAGGGTGAGCAGTTTCTTCATGGCTGATGTCATCATTGTGGTGTCGGGGGGCCTGGGGGCCCGCGCAAAGGTTTAAGCAGGGTGGCGGTGAATTGGAAAGCGCGGATTGGGGTTGGTTCCGGTCCGCCCCACGTCATCTAGTCGAGGCCCCGGGCCGAGACCTGGTCCTCGTCCCACCCCAGGTAATGGCCGAGCTCGTGGAGGAAGGTGAGGCGGGCCTCGGCCCGGAAGGCCGCCATGTCGCCCCCGGCGTGGTCCCAGAGGTTCGCCGTGTAGAGGTGGATCCGGGGGGGCTCGGGAACCCCGCCGGAGAACTCGGTCCCGAGGGGGCTGCCGGAGAAGAGGCCCAGCAGGTCCGGCTCGAAACCCTCGGCGAGCACGTCGGCGCCGGGCGCGGGCTCGAGGACGACGGGCACGGCTCGCGCGGCCTCCCGCACCTCGGCGGGAAGCTCCCTCAGGGTCGCCTCCACCGCCTCGGACGCGGCGCTCATGAGCCGGGATTTCTTCACCTGATCTCCGTCGACGGGTCGAACGCGTCGAACCGCTCGCCAATCCACCAGAGCCCGACGGCGGCCTCGCCGGCCAGGATGGGCAGCACGACGACGGCCGCGAGCACGATGGCCGGCACCAGGCCGATGAAAATATGCGAGGAGAAGATGATGAGGACCGCCACGAAGGCCCCGGGTGCGGCCACCATCAGCGCGACCAGAAGCTGGGCGATGCCCAGGATCAGGCGCTGGCCCATGAGCTCGATCCCCCCGCCGCGCGAGCGCGAGGACTGAAACCAGCCCGGAAGGAGCAGCATGATGAGGTTGGGCACGATCAGCTGGACGATGCAGACGACGGGCGCGGCGGCGCCCAGGCACAGCACGGAAGCGAGGCGCACGCCCGCGGTCAGCCATTCGAGCCGGCCGTCGGGATCGACCACGAACGAGCAGACGACGATCAGGAGCCAGAGGACCAGCGACAGGATCGCAGCGGGCGCGAGGATCTCGCCAAGGGCCAGTCTCCAGCCGGCGATCGGGAACGTCTTTAGGATGTCGGCGTTCGGCAGGTCGCTGCGCAGGTCCTGGCGCACGATCTGCGGCCCGGCGAGGAGCGTGTAGCACGCGGCCATGGCGCAGAAGACCGCGATGAGCGGCCCGTAGAGGCCGAACCCGCCCGGGACGCCCCGGCGGGGGAGGAGGGGCCCCGCGACAAACGAGAGCCAGGCCGTGACCAGGAGCGCCATGACGACGGTCCTGCGGCTCAGGAGCGAGCTGCGCATCGAGAGCAGGTTCTTCCAGAGGAACGCGATCTCCTGGGGCCCCGTGGGGGAGAGCGGGAACGGCCCCGGCTGGGCCTTGGGCCTCATGGCACCGAGCTTGGGGGCCTCCCCCTTGTCGATCGCGGCCCTGATCGCGGCCCGTTTCGAGGCAATCGCGATCGAACCCTCCTCGAAGCGGTACTCCGTGCTTGATACCCAGTGGTAGTGCAGCGCCAGCAGCCCGAGGGCCGGGAACATCGCGAACGCGAACTCGCGCGGGTCGGCTGAAAAGTAGGGCGAAAAGACGATCCCAAACGGGAGGATGAGCCAGCGAATCGGCGAGGAGGCCATGAGGGAGGGCAACAGGCGGCCCATGCCCCTGCCGGTCAGGAGCGGGGCCGAGGAATCCAGGTTCAGGAACGCCGCGGTGAACCAGACAACCGCAACCGCGTACAGGACGATCGCGGCGACCACGGCGGAGCGCCAGAGCAGGGCTCGGGCGCCATTCTCCCTAAGGCGGGCCACGGTCAGGTTGGTTCCGGAAATGTGGAGCGCGAAGGTCGAGAGGATGACCCAGAGCCCCGCCGCCCGCATCAGGCGGCTTCCGCCGCCGTAGGAGAGCCTGCTGAAAACGAACGCCATGAGGAGCGACGTGAACAGGATGGCGAGCTGCGAGCTCAGGAGGCGAAAGTGGATGAGCGTCCTGCGCGAAAGCGGGGCGGGGAAAAGGAAGGCGATCTCGGCCTCGCTGAACTGAAGCCCCGCGGCCGGCGGCGGCGAGATCCATGCATAGGCTATGCGCAGAAGGGCGAGCGCGCACACCATGACGCACGCCATGCCAACGAAGATCCGAAAGGAATCGGCGCCGACCCTGGCGAGCTCTGCGGACCCCGGCCCGGACGAGCTCGCAATCCTCACCCTGAGGACGACGAAGTAATACAGGTAGGCGGCGCCGAACACCGCGCCGAGCAGGTACCGGGGCTGCCTCAGCCTTCGCACGCGGTAGGCGACCAGGTTGCGCAGCGAGGTGAGCCGCAGGTAGAGGAGCGCGCCGATCATGGGCGGGGCCGGTTCAGGATTCGGAGCCGCCGGTGGCGCGTATGAAGATCTCCTCCAGGCCCACGTTGGCCTCGCCGTTGCTGAACTGAGCGGAGACTTCCGCGAGCGTCCCATTGGCCACCCTTTCGCCCTTCTTTAGGATGAGGACATGCGTGCAGACCTCTTCCAGGAGGTGAAGCAGGTGGGAGCTCAGGACGACGGCGGCCCCCTCCTGCGCCCGCCGCACGATCGAGTCCTTCATCCGGCGGATGCCGAGCGGGTCCAGGCCCGTCAGCGGCTCGTCGAAGAACATCGCCTTCGGCGAATGCAGGAGCCCGCAGGCGATCACGAGCTTCTGCTTCATGCCCCGGGACAGCTCCACGGGAAGGACGTCGGCCTTGTCGGCGAGCTCGAGCTCGGCGAGGAGCGGCTCCGCGAGTGCCTCGTGCGCCGTTACGCCGTAGATCCGGGCGACGAACGCCAGGTGCTGGCGGACCGTCAGGTAGTCGAAGAGCCGGGGCTCGTCCGGGAAGAAGGCGAGCTCCCGTTTGGCGGCGACCGGGTCGGACGCCAGGTCCCGGCCCGCGATGCGCACGGTGCCCGCGTTCATGGGGATGATACCGGCTATGCACCGCAGGGCGGAGGTCTTGCCCGCCCCGTTCGGCCCCACGAGCCCGAGCACCTGGCCGGGGCTGACCGAGAAGGACAGGTTGCCGACGGCCGTGAAGGAACCATAGCGTTTGGCAAGCGCCTCGACCTCAATCATTGCCGGGACGCTGCAGGCTGGGCGCCCCGGGGGCAAGTCCGGGGCGAGAAAACCCGAAACCAAGGCCCCCCGGG
>Ga0302326_10006116_pt1 | contig 27098 bp, 24 predicted proteins | sample Palsa_T0_3_FD_202264 | JGI IMG/M metagenome (GOLD analysis project Ga0302326, IMG submission 202264) | Peat permafrost microbial communities from Stordalen Mire near Abisko, Sweden - Palsa_T0_3 | ecosystem: Environmental > Terrestrial > Soil > Palsa > Peat permafrost | place: Sweden: Abisko... | reverse complement strand
CCACGCCGGGCAGCGCTTCGCCGACGACCGCCATCGCGACGCGAATCTGCGGCGGCAGCGAGCCGCCGTTGGTGTCGCACAGCACGATCCGCTCGGCCCCCGCGTCGGCTGCCGCGCGCGCGCAGTCAAGCGCATAGCCGGGGTCTTCGGCGAAGCCGTCGAAGAAGTGCTCGGCGTCGAGCAGCACGCGCTTGCCATGTCCGATCAGAAAGGCGACGGACTCGCCGATCATCTTCAGGTTCTCCTCGCGCGAGACCCTCACGACCTTCTCGACGTGCAGCAGCGAGGACTTGCCGACGATCGTGCAGACGGGCGCAAAGGACTCGGCGAGGATCCGCAGCCCCTCGTCCTGCTCCGCGGCGATCTCGCGCCGGCGAGTCATCCCGAACGCGACGATCTCGGCGGTCTCAAAACGCTCCTGCGCGAGCAACCCGAACAGCTGCTCCTCCTTCGGGTTCGACGACGGGAAGCCGGCCTCGATCATGTGCACGCCGAGCGCGTCGAGCGCGTGCACGACGCGCAGCTTCTCGCCGGCGGTCAGGCTCATGCCGCCGCCGCCCATGCCGTCGCGCAACGTGGCGTCATATAGCTGGATGTCGACCATCGGCTCTACCCCGTGACTGTCGACGCGCCGGCCGAGCTCGCGGCGCCGGCGCCGGGCACGTCGCCGGTGGGAGTCTGGAGCGCGGTCGGGGAGACCACATCGAGCCACTCGCGGTAGCGCTCGGTGCGCCCGTGGATCGCGTCGTCATAGGCGGCCTGCAGCACGCGCGTGACCTCGCCCGGCTCGCCGGTGCCGATCGGGTGGTCGTCGAGCTCGCGCACGGGCACGAGCTCGGCGGCGGTACCCGACAGGAAGACCTCGTCGGCGAGGTACAGCTCCGCGCGGGCGACGCTGCGCTCGACGATCTCGTAGCCGAGGTCGCCGGCGATCTGGATCAGCGAGCGGCGGGTGATCCCGTCGAGGATCGAGTTGTGCTGACCGGGCGTGGCGATCTCACCGTCGCGCACGACGTACACGTTCTCGCCGGTGCCCTCGCAGACGTGGCCGTGCTCGTCGAGCAGGATCGCCTCCTCGTAGCCGGCCTTGACCGACTCGACCTTCGCCAAGATGCTGTTCAGGTACTGCCCCGAGGCCTTCGCGTGAGGCACGAGCGAGCGCGCGCTGATCCGCTCCCAGGAGGAGACCTTCGCGCGGATGCCCTTGCGCTTGCCCTCCTCGCCGAGATATGCGCCCCACTCCCAGCAGGCGATGGTCACGTCTACCGGCGCGTCCAGCGGGTTGAGACCCATCGTGCCGTAACCGCGGTAGATGATTGGGCGGATGTAGCACGAGCTCATGCCGTTGCGGGCCACCAGCTCGAGCGTCGCGGCGCGCAGCTCCTCGGCCGAGTACGGCACGGGCATGTAGTAGAGCTCGGCCGACTTCAGCAGCCGCGCAACGTGGTCGGCGTTGCGGAACACGGCCGGGGGGTGGGTGGGGTTCAAATCCGTCTCGTAGCAGCGCACGCCCTCGAACACACCCGTCCCGTAGTGCAGGCCGTGCGTGAGGACGTGGACCTTGGCGTCCTCCCAGGCGACGAAATCTCCGTTCATCCAGATGAGGCCGGTCGGGTCCACGTTCATTTCGCTCCTGCTTGGGGTTGATGAAATATAGATGGGCCCGGCTTGCCGGCCTGCGGCCGGCTGCGCCACCCTCTAGTCGAGGTGGGCGATCACTGCCTTCGTCGCCTGCGCAGTACCCACCGTCCCTCCCAGGTCGGGGGTGCGCAGACCCGCCGCCAGCGCGCCTTCAACCGCCGATTCTACAGCGGCCGCCTCGGTTTCCAAACCGAGTCCGTGTCTGAGCAGCATCGCGGCGGACAGGAACATCGCCAGCGGGTTGGCCTTGCCGGTTCCGGCGATGTCAGGAGCGGAGCCGTGGACGGGCTCGAACATGCCCGGGCTGGTGGGCGTAGCGGGCGGGTTTCGATCTCCTCCGAGAGAGGCGCTGGGGAGCATCCCGATCGAGCCCGTGAGCATCGCCGCCTCGTCGGAGAGGATGTCGCCGAACATGTTCTCGGTCACGATCGTGTCGAACTCGCGGGGGTTGGAGACGAGCTGCATCGCAGCATTGTCGACGAGCACGTGCTCGAGCTCTATGTGGGAGAACTCGCGCGCGTGCAGCTGGGTGACGACCTCGCGCCACAGCCGCGAGGTCTCGAGTACGTTGGCCTTGTCGACGCTCGTCACCTTCGTGCGCGCGGCGCCGAAGGCGGTACGCGCGATCCGCTCGATCTCAGCGGTCGAGTAGGTGCAGAGGTCGGAGGCGGTGGTCGCCGTGCGGGTCTTCTCGCCGAAGTAGATCCCGCCCGTCAGCTCGCGCACCACGAGTAGATCCGTGCCCTCGATCAGCTCGCGCTTCAGCGGCGAGGCCTCGTATAGCGCCGGGAGCGGCTTGACCGGGCGCAGGTTCGCGTACAGGCCGAGGCCCTTGCGCAGGCCGAGCAACCCTTGCTCGGGCCGCGGCTTGGCGGGGTCCGTCGTATCCCACTTAGGTCCTCCAACGGCCGCGAGCAGCACTGCGTCGGATTTGCGGCAGGCCGCGAGCACCTCGTCAGTGAGCGCGGTCCCGTGCGCGTCGATGCAGGCGCCGCCGAACAGATGCTCCTCAAACTCGAACTCCCCAACCGCTTCCAGCAGCTGCAGCGTCGGCGCCATGATCTCCGGGCCGATCCCGTCGCCGGGGAGGGTGACGATGTGATGGGTGCTCATCTTCCTCCTCCTCCTCTTCTGGCTTTCGCTCGCCGGTCCTGCAGCTCGAGGCGCTCGGCAGAGGCGATCACAGCGCCGTCGTCGGGGTGGGGACCCAGCCGACGTGCTCGCTCTCGCGCTCGAACTCGGCGATCTCCGCGGCCTGCTCGAGCGTCATCGCGATGTCGTCGAGCCCGTTGAGCAGACGATGGCGGATCTCGTGGTCGATCTCGAACGCGGCCTCGCGCCCGGCGAAGCGCACCTCCTGCTCGAGCAGGTCGACCTCTCCCGCACCGGCATGCGCGAGCGCGCGGCAGTCCTCGCTGGAGAGCACGACCGGCAGCAGCCCGATCTTTGTGCAATTGGAGTAGAAGATGTCGGCGAAGCTCGGCGCGAGGATCGCCTGGAAGCCATAGTCCTGCAGGCCCCAGGGCGCGTGCTCGCGCGAGGAGCCGCAACCGAAGTTCTCGCCCGCGACGAGGATCGGGTTCGCCGGCAGGTTCCAGCCCGGCTCCTTCGCCCAGTCGAAGAACAGGAACTCGCCGAACCCCGTGCGCTCGACGCGCTTCAGAAACTGCTTGGGCATGATCTGGTCGGTGTCGACGTCGGCACGGTCGAGGTGACTGATAGCTCCTGCGATGACGCTGATGGGATCCATTGTGATTCCTCCTATGACCAGTTGCGGATGTCGACGAAATGCCCCTCGATCGCCGCGGCCGCGGCCATCTGCGGGGAGACAAGGTGCGTCCTGCCGCCGCGCCCCTGACGTCCCTCGAAGTTGCGGTTCGAGGTTGACGCGCAGCGCTCGCCGGGCTGCAGGATGTCGGGGTTCATGCCGAGGCACATCGAGCAACCCGCGACGCGCCAGTCGAAGCCGGCCTCGCGAAACACGCGGTCAAGGCCCTCGGCCTCGGCCTGTTTCTTGACCTGCTGGGAGCCGGGCACGACCATCGCGTCGACGCTCTCAGCGACCTTGCGGCCCTCTACGACCTTCGCGGCGGCCCTCAGGTCGCCGATCCGAGAGTTCGTGCAGGAGCCGATGAACACGCGGTCAAGCGAGATCTGCTCGATCGGCGTGCCGGGCTGCAGGTCCATATAGGCAAGCGCGCGTTCGGTGGACCCGCGGTCTGCCGGGCTGTCGAACTCCTCGAGCGTGGGCACGTTCTCGGTGACGGCGCGCACCATCCCCGGGTTCGTCCCCCACGTCACCTGCGGGGAGATCTTCGTCGCGTCGATCACGATCTCGCTGTCGAACTCGGCGCCTTCGTCAGTGCGCAGCTCGCGCCAGTGCTCGATCGCCTTGGGAAGCTCCTCGCCGCGCGGCGCGCCGGGGAGCTCCTGGTCGGTGAACCAGGCGAAGGTCGTCGCGTCGGGCGCGATCATGCCGGCGCGGCCGCCGCCCTCGATCGTCATGTTGCAGACGGTCATCCGCCCTTCCATCGACAGCGCCTCGATCGCCGGGCCGGCGAACTCGACCACGTGACCGGTCATCCCGCCGACGCCGAGCCGGCCGAGCGTGCCGAGGATCAGATCCTTGGCGGTCACGCCGAAGCCGAGCTCGCCCTGATAGGAGATCCGCATCGAGCGCGGCTTGTGCTGGACCATGCATTGCGTCGCGAGCACGTGCTCGACCTCGCTCGTGCCGATCCCAAAGGCGAGCGCGCCGAACGCGCCGTGCGTGGAGGTGTGCGAGTCGCCACAGACGATCGTCATTCCGGGTTGGGTGACGCCGAGCTCGGGGCCGATCACGTGCACGATCCCCTGACGGTCGGAGCCAAGCGAGTAGACGGGCACGCCGAACTCGGCGCAGTTGCGCTCCAGCGTTTCCACCTGCACGCGCGAGAGCTCGTCCTTGATCCTGGCGGCGATCGGGGTGCCGTCGGTCGGCGTGTTGTGGTCGGCGGTCGCCAGCGTGCGGCCTGGTTGTCTGACCGGACGGCCGGCCATGCGCAGGCTGTCGAAGGCCTGCGGGCTGGTGACCTCGTGGACAAGGTGCAGGTCGATGTAGAGCAGCCCGTGGGCCACCTCGTGCGTCTCCCAGATCTTGTCGAACAGCGTCTGTGGCATTCTCATCGGCCCTTCTCGTCGTGGGTTAGCTGCGTCGCAGCCCTGCGGAGACGACCGCGAGGAGCTCGGCCTCGACATCGCGCTCCTTGGGATTCTCAAAGTGGTGTGGCAGATCGGCATCGAAGGTGACGCAGTCGCCCTTGTCCAGCACATAGCGCTGCCCGTCACACACGAGGATGACCGAGCCCTGCTCGACGAGTGCTGTCTCCCGGCTGCCGGGCTCATGCATCGGTGGGTCGTCAACAGCGCCAGTGGCGCCGCCCGGGGCGAGCGTGTGGCGCGAGAGCTCGGCGCGCTGGCCGGGCTGGCCGGAGGTCAGCACCTCGAAGCTGTGCCCGCGTCGTTTGTTGCCCCCGCGCTGTCGCTCGGCGGCACGCACGATCGTGACTGCGCCCGACTCGTCGAGGCGCAGCAACTGGGAAAGGCGCAACTCCAGGCCCGCGGCGATCCGCGCGGCGACCGTCAGTGTCGGGCTCGTCTCCCCGCGCTCGACTTGCGAGAGCATCGGCGCGCTGACGCCGCTGCGCTCGGTCAGGTCGCGCAAAGAGAGCCCGGAGGACTCGCGCAGCGCCTTCACGCGCGCGCCGATCACCGCCGGGTCGAGCTGGTCGGGCGGGTAAGTGTCTGGTGCGGGGGCTGATGCGACGGCCATAAGTGCGTACGTTATCACAGACGAGTGTATTGCGAGGCCCGTATGGGCGGACGCCGCAGAGGCGCCCGCCCATACTCGGAGCGTCAGGGTGCCGCGGTCTCGGGCAGCCCGATCGCCTCGTCGGCATGCGCCCGGGCGACAGCCACCGACAGCGCGCGCACATACGCGCGGGCGGCCGCGTCGATGATGTCCGTCGAGACGCCCTGACCCGCGCCGGTGAAGCCGTCCAGCTCGACCACGACCGACACCTCGCCGAGCGCGTCCTGGCCCTCGGTGACCGCCCCGATCGTGAACTCGCTGAGCGTCGGCGCCGTGCCCGTGGCGACGTTGATCGCCTGAAAGACGGCGTCGATCGGACCGTCCCCGGTAAACGAGCCGCTCGCCGTGGCACCGTCGGGCAGGGTGATCGACACGCGCGCGTGCGGGGGACGCTGGGAGGAGGACTCGACGTCGAAGGACTCCAGCGCATAGCCGGCGATCTCCTCGCGCAGCTCGTCGGTGACGAGCGCCTCCAGATCCATCGCCGTCACCTGCTTCTTCAGGTCGGCGATTTCCTTGAAGCGCTTGAACGCGGTGTTCAGCGCCTGGCCATCCAGCTGGAAGCCCATCTCCTCCAGCGCGTCGCGTAGCGCGTGGCGGCCGGAGTGCTTGCCCAGCACCAAAGAGTTGCTTTTCAGGCCCACGGTCGTCGCGTCCATGATCTCGTAGGTCGTGCGCTCCTTCAGCACTCCGTCCTGGTGGATGCCCGCCTCGTGCGCGAACGCGTTGCGCCCGACGATCGCCTTGTTCGGCTGCACCGGATAGCCGGTCAGCCGCGAGACCAGGCGGCTCGTGCGCGCGATCTCGGTCGTCTCGATCCCGGTCCACAGGCCGAGGCTCGGCTCGCGCGTGTGCAGCAGCATCACTACCTCCTCGAGCGACGTGTTCCCGGCGCGCTCGCCGATCCCGTTGATCGCGCACTCCACCTGACGGCAGCCCGCTTCCAGGCCGGCCAGCGAGTTGGCGACGGCGATGCCCAGATCGTCGTGGCAGTGGACCGAGAGGGTCACTCCGCGCAGGTCGGGGACCAGCCGGTAGAGCTCGGTGAACATCCCGTTGTACTCCCCCGGCATCGTGTAGCCGACGGTGTCGGGAACGTTGATCGTCGTGGCGCCCTCGTCGAGCGCGATCTGGATCACCTCGGCCATGTACTCGATGTCCGAGCGAGAGCCGTCCTCGGGCGAGAACTCGACGTCGTCGGTGTACTCGCGAGCCTGGGCGACCGCAGCGCGGACCTGACCCTTGACGTCCTCGCGCGTGGTTTGCAGCTTGTACTTGATGTGCACGTCGCTGGTGGCCAGGAACGTGTGAATCCGCGGGCGCTCTGAATCCTTCACCGCCTGCCAGGCCGCCTCGATGTCCTGCTTTGACGTGCGCGCCAGGCCGCAGATCACCGGGCCTTCGACCTCCCGCGCGATCGCCTGCACGGACTCGAAGTCGCCCGGCGAGGTGATCGGGAAGCCGGCCTCGATCACATCGACGCCCAGCCGCGAGAGCTGGTGGGCGATCTCCAGCTTTTCCTGCTTGTTCAGCGAGATGCCAGGCGACTGCTCGCCGTCGCGCAGGGTCGTATCGAAGATCTTGACCCTGTTGCGCTCGTCGCGTTGCGAACCTGCATCCGTCGGGGGCACTACAGATACTGGAGCTGAATCACTCATGTCGTTCGTTCTCCTTCTAGTAAGTCTCTTTCGGGTTTTCTCTCTCTGCTGGGTATGCGGCTACGCGGCCGCCACGCGTTATTCCCCCCGAGGGGGGAGCAGGAGAAGGAGCGAAAGGGACTTGCGGAACGACATCTGTTTTGCAGGGTAGCACCGCCAGACGTCGAGATGTATGCGAAACAGCGGCGCGACCCGCGGTCGACTGCGGGTCGCGCTCTGTCGGTTCCGGCCGCCTGCTCTACAGCTCGATGCCGGTGAGATAGCAGTGCGCCGGCGCTTCGGTCGTGGCTCCTGTCGCGCCCGCCCACAGCTCGAGCCAGCTGAGTGAGCCGCCCGCGTTGAACATGAACGTGGCGCTTTCCGCGACGCTTTCTTTTGCCCCCGCGGGCAGTTCGATCGACGTGGGTCCGCGTGCGGGCAGGGTCGCTTCGAGGATCACGGAACTCGTTATTCCAGCTTCCAGTTTAGTCCCGAAGGCCGTCGTGCTGACCATGGCGGGGACCGCGCTCGTGAGGATCAGCTTGACGTCGCCGACTTCTTTGCCATTGGGCTGGCACGCGGCCCCGAACAAGACCGGCCCGACGGTGACCACCGGGTGGTTGGAGTCACCGGCGCTGGCGTTCTCCGAGAAGTAGAACTTCGTGGCTCCCGGACCAGCCGGCCCCTGGATACCCTGCGCGCCCGTTTGGCCGGCGGGCCCCTGCGGCCCAGTAGCGCCCGTCGGTCCGGTCGCACCCGTTGGTCCGCGCGGCCCGATCGGCCCCCGGGGACCGCGGTTGGAGCTCTTCTTCTTGCCGTGGTGACTGCTGGCCCCTTGGGCGCTCTTCGGTACGGCGTTGACTGTTGGCGCCACGAGAGTCAAAAGTGTGCCGGCGTCGGCCGTGGCTGCGCCGACGAGCAGGCTCAGGCAGGCGGCGCACGCGAGCGCGGCGCTGCGTTTTAGTCGCGATGACATCGAGATCTCCAGTGTTTGGGTCGTGGAAGGCACGGTGCCTCCCGCCAGCCGTTTGGCTGACGCGGCGAGCCTAACTGCTCATACCGCGAACGGTGGTCCGCCTCGACAGATGTCGCGACGGCTCGACCGGGCTCCCCGGCGTGCCGGCCTCAGGGCGTGAGCACGACCTTGCCGACGTTGCGACGCTCGACGATCATCGTCTGCGCGGCGCCGGCTTCGTCGAAGCTGAAGGTGCCGGCGATCACCGGCGCGACGGTGCCGTCGTCGAGCATCGGGCGCAGCGGCGTAAGCCACGGTGCGATCGTGCCGCGATCCTTCAACAGCGTCAACATGTTCAGCCCGATCACGGCCTTCGATTCGGACATCTGCTTCATGATGTTGAAGCGCGGCATGCGCGCGACCGCGCGCAGCGCCGTGACGACGTTTTTGCGCTCGCCGGAGACGACCGAGGAGGCGCCGAAGGCGATCAGCCGCCCACCGGGGCGCAGCAGCGAGTAGCTCTTGCGGAAGCTCTTGCCGCCGATCGCGTCGAGGATCACGTCGAACTGCGGCAGCTCGCGCTCCCAGCCGGAGGCCGTGTAGTCGATCACGTGGTCGATGCCGAGCTCGCGGATGCGGGCGTGCTTGCCGGGCGAGGCCGTGCCGTAGACCTCGGCGCCGGTGCGCTTGGCGATCTGGGTTGCGGCGATGCCCACGCCGCCACCGGCCGAGTGCACCAGCACGCGCTCGCCGGCCTGCAGCACCCCGTAGCCGATCAGGCCCGCCCACGCGGTCCCGTAGTTGACCGGGATCGCCGCCCCCTGCTCGAAGCTGAGCTCCTCGGGCAACGCGAACACATCGGCGGCGGGCACGGCGACCTGCGAGGCGTAGCCGCCGAACACGGTCGAGGCGAGCACGCGCTGGCCCGGCGTGAGGGTCGGGTGGGAATCCGAAATACCGGCGCCCAGCTCGAGGATCGTACCGGCGACCTCGTAGCCGACCACGCATGGCGTCTTCGGCGCGTCCGGGTACAGGCCCATACGCGCCATCACGTCGGCGAAGTTGATGCCCGCCGCGGCGACCTCGATGCGTACCTCCCCGGCTCCCAGCTCAGGGTCCGGCTGCTCCTGCACCTGCAGGACGCCCGGCCCGCCGTGCTTGGTGATGACGATCGCCCGCATCGGCGACACCCTACTCGATTTGGTTAGTGACCGCTAATAGTGCGAGCCCGGCTCAGCCGAGAACGACGGCCCAGCCGTCCACAAAACCCTCCGAGGCGACGATCTCATCGACCACCTCCGCGGGCACCGCGGCGTCGGTCGTGACGACCATCGCGGCGAGGCGCTGCTCCTCGCCGGCGGAGTCTCCGTCGGGAGTGTGGCCGACGGCGGCGGAGGAGATGTTGATCCCATGCGTGCCGAAGATCGTGCCCACGCGGCCGATCATGCCCGGCAGATCCTCATAGCGGAAGATCGTCACGAACGGCTCCAGCTCGACCGTGAAGCGCCGGCCCTGCACCTCGACCAGATGCGGGACGCGGTTGGGCCCGATCGCGGTTCCGGCAACCGCGACGCGCTCGCCCCCCGCGATCACGGTGACGCGGATCAGCTCGTTGAAGTCCTGCGCCTCGGAGACAGACTTCTCCTCGATCACGATCCCGCGCTCCTCGGCCATGCTCGGCGCGTTGACGAGGTTGACCTCCTCCTCCGTGCGTCCGCCGAGCGCCCCGCCAATCACCGCGAGCGTGAGCAGGCGCGTGTCGAAGTCGGCGATCCGCCCCATGAACGCGGCCTCGATCCGCTCGACCGAGCTGCCCTCGGCGAGCTCCATCGCCAGGCGCCCGAGGTTTTTCGCTAGCGGCAGAAACGGCCCGAGCACCTCCATGTCCTCGGCGCCGACCGAAGGGATGTTGACCGCGGTCGAGACGACCCCACCGGTGAGCGCCGCGACGACCTGCTCGGCACTCTGATAGCCGGCGCGATCGGTCGCCTCGGCGGTCGAGGCGCCGAGATGCGGGGTGACGATCACCTTGGGGTTGGCGAACAGCGGGTTCTCGGTCATCGGCTCGGTTGGAAAGACATCCAGCGCAGCGCCGGCGACCTTGCCCGAGTCCAGCGCCTCGCCGAGCGCCGCTTCGTCGATCAGTCCGCCGCGCGCGACGTTGAGGATGCGCACGCCGTCGCGCATCTGCGCGAACGCCGCCGCGTTCAGCCAGTTCTGCGTGTCGGGGGTCTTCGGCAGATGAATCGTGATGAAGTCCGCCTGCGCGTAGATCTCCTCGCTGTTCTCGGCCTTCTCCACGCCCAGCTCGCGGTAGCGATCGGCGCTGACGAACGGATCGAAGGCGACCACGCGCATGTTGAAGGCGCGTGCCCGCGTCGCGACGAGCTGGCCGATGCGACCGAAGCCGACGATCCCGAGCGTCTTCTCATACACCTCCACGCCGGAGAACTTCGAGCGCTCCCACTTACCGCTCGTCAACGATGCGTACGCCTGCGGGATGTTCCGCGCGAGCGCGAGCAGCAGCGCCATCGTGTGCTCGGCCGCGGTCACGACGTTCGACTGTGGCGCGTTCGCGACGATGATCCCGCGCTTGGTCGCGGCCTCGACGTCGACGTTGTCCACGCCCACACCGGCGCGGCCGATCGCGCGCAGATTCGTTCCCTGCTCGATCAGCTCGGCGGTCAGCTTCGTCGCGGAGCGGATCAGGATGCCCTCGTAGTCGCCGATCCGCTCGGCGAGCTGCTCGTCGGTCCAGTCGAAGCCGAGCTCGACGTCGAAGTGCTCTTTCAGCAGCTCGATGCCGGAGTCGCCGATCTTCTCCTTGACAAGGACTTTCAAGCGCTCGTCGCTCATGCTGAGATCCTCTCTACGACCCAATCGATACACCCTGTCAAGGCCTGCACATCGCCGGGCTCGACCGCCGGGAACATCCCGATCCGCAGCTGGTTGCGTCCCAGCTTGCGGTATGGCTCAGTGTCCACAATCCCATTCGCTCGCAACGTCTTCGCGACCACGGCCGCATCGACCTCGTCGTTGAAGTCGATCGTGCCGACCACGAGCGAGCGCTTCGCGGGGTCGGCCACGAACGGCGTCGCGTAGCCGCTGCGCTCGGCCCAGCCGTACAGATGCTCGGAGGAGGCCGTGGTGCGCGACACGCACCAATCGAGGCCGCCGCCGCCGAGCATCCAGCGGATCTCATCGGCGAGCAGGAACAGGCTCGCCACCGCCGGCGTGTTGTAGGTCTGGTCTTTGACCGAGTTCTCCAGCGCCGTCTGCAACGAGAGGAACGCCGGGATCCAGCGCTGCTCGGATGCGTCGAGCGCCTCGATCCGCTCCTGCGCGGCGGGGCTGAGCAGCGCGATCCACAGCCCGCCATCAGCGGCGAAGCTCTTCTGGGGGGCGAAGTAGTAGGCGTCGGCCTGATCGATCGCCACCGGCAGACCGCCCGCGCCAGAGGTCGCGTCGATCAGCACCAGCGCCTCACCTGTTGCCGATGGTCGCCGCACTCCGACCATCACGCCGGTTGATGTCTCATTGTGCGCCCACGTCACAACATCGACCTCGGCGTCGGTCGTGGCCGCGTCGAGCGCGGCCGGGTCGGGCGCCTCGCCGGGGTCGGCGGAGACGACGACCGGATCCTTGAGGAACGGTGCACCGGTCGTGACGGTCGCGAACTTCGAGGAGAACTCACCATAGGTCAGGTGCAGCGCGCGATCCTCGACGAGACCGAAGGCCGCGGCGTCCCAGAATGCAGTGGCGCCGCCGTTGCCGAGCGCGACCTCATAGCCGTCGGGCAGCGCGAACAGCTCGCGCAGACCGGCGCGGATCTCGCCGACAAGCGCCTTCACCGGCTTTTGGCGGTGCGAGGTCCCCATCACCGCGGCGCCCTCGCCGGCAAGAAGCGCGAGCGCCTCCGGGCGCACCTTCGAGGGTCCGCAACCGAAGCGCCCGTCAGAGGGCTTCAACCCGTCGGGGATGACGAGGGCGGTTGTCTCTTCAGGAGTTGAGTTCGGCATCGTGGGCTTCCTTCGTGGAATGTCGCAGATCGAAGAATGCCCAGGCGCGCGGCGGTGCTTTACGTACGTCGCTTCCCGGTGGTTGGGCCCACCTTCAGCGCCAGTCGCGACGACGTGAGCGAGTGTAGCGAACGCGGCTTCAGCAGGTCCAGAGCGCCTCGCGCTCGAACACGTTCGCGGTCCAGCCCGCGGGCAGGCGACTCGGCGCCACGCCGGCCGGCAACCCGAGCTTGGCGCGGTCTCCGGTGAGCAGACAGAACTCGGGCGCCGGCCCGAACACCAGCTGCCGCCGCCAGAGGCTCGCGTGCTGGGCGTCCATGCCGTCGCCGAGCAGCTCGCCGAGCCCACGCCGCTCGATCCCCGGCGCTCGCGCGACCCAGACGGCGGCCGACTCCTCGCCGAAGGCCATAGACTTGGATCCCCGCCCCGCCCCGGCCGGCGTGTGCCCCTCGATCAGCCCGTAGAGACCGCCGGCGCCGGCGCCGAATCGGTGCGCGATGCCGTCGTGGACGGTGCGGTGGCCGTGCCCGACAGCGGCCATGTTCAGCACGCCGAGCGCCGTGTAGTCCTCGACGAAGTACCAGTCCTCGTAGCCGGGCCCTCCGAACCACGGAAGCCCGGCGACGCGGAACACCGCCGAGCCCTGAAAGCCGCTCGGCGGTGCGTGCGCTAGCGAGCGGTGAAACGCGATCTCGGCGTGCTCGTAAGCCTCGACCGCCAAGTCATCCAGCGGTCGATGCCAGAAGACGTAGGCGAGCACGACGGGAACCTCAGAACGAGGTTTCGATCCAGTCCATGCCCTCGCGCAGCTCGGCGCCGACGTGCTCGACCTGCGTGTCGGCCTGCTCGGCCCGCATCCGCTTGAAATTCTCCTGCCCAGCGCGATTCTCGGCGATCCACTCACGCGCGAAATCGCCGTCCTGGATCTCCTTGAGGATCTGGCGCATGCTCGCGCGGGTCTCCTCGGTGATCACGCGCTTGCCGCGCGTGTAGTCGCCGTACTCAGCCGTGTTGGAGATCGAGTAGCGCATCCCCGCGAGGCCCTTCTCGTGCATCAGATCGACGATCAGCTTGAGCTCGTGCAGGCACTCGAAGTAGGCCATCTCGGGGTCATAGCCGGCGTCGACGAGCGTCTCGAAGCCGGCCTGGACGAGCTCGGATGCGCCGCCGCAGAGCACCGCCTGCTCACCGAACAGGTCGGTCTCGGTCTCGTCCTTGAAGGTCGTCTCGATCACGCCTCCGCGCGTGCAGCCGATCCCCTTCGCGTAGGCCAGCGCCAGCCCCCGGGCGTTGCCGGTAGCGTCCTGGGCGACCGCGACGAGGCCGGGAACGCCGCTACCTTCGAGGAACTGCCGGCGCACGAGATGCCCGGGACCCTTGGGCGCGACCATCGCGACATCGACCCCGGGCGGCGGGTCGATCTCGTTGTAGTGAATCGAGAAGCCGTGGCCGAACAGCAGCATGTTGCCCTCGGCAATGCCGTCGCGGATCTCTTGCTCCCAGACGTCGTGATGACGCTCGTCGGGTAGCAGGATCATCACGAGATCGCCGCGGCTCGCCGCCTCGACCACGGACAGCACCTCGAGGCCCTGCTCGCGCGCCTTGGCGACCGAGTCTGAGCTCTCGCGCAGCCCGACCACGACTTTGACGCCGGAGTCCTTCAGGTTGAGGGCGTGGGCGTGGCCCTGGGAGCCGTAGCCAATGATCGCGACGGTCTTGCCGTCGAGCAGTGTGAGGTCAGCGTCGTCGTCGTAGAGCATGGGCGCAGGCTATCGCGTCAGCCGTGGCGTCAGCGCCCAGGGCCGACGCAGGCGGCTAGAAGGTCGATCGCGGGCTTGCCGCGCGGACATGCGCGCGCTTGGGCGCTCAGGCGCCGGCGGTAGCTACGAGCGTGCGACCGGGAATGTCGAGCGAGCCGTCAGCCACTGTGTAGGGCGCGAAGCGCTCAACGAGCGTCGCATAGATCTCGGCGATCTCGACCTCGGGACGATCGAGCACCGCGTCGTGGAGTTGGCGCGAGAGGTCGAGCGTCGAGTCCCAGAACTCCTCGAAGCTCGCGTGGCGACGGTGCAGCTCGAGCGTCTCGACGCGCACCTCGGCAAAGCCCGCCTGCTCGAGCAGCTCGGTGACTCGCTCGGGACTGCTCAGTACGAAAGGCCCAGGCGTGCCGGCGCTCGGCGGCTCGGTCAGACCTCGCTCCCGCAGCTCCTGCGCCGGAAGCATCATCCAGGGGTTGTGCTCGAGCTGATCCCACACAGCCAGCGCGACGCGCCCGCCCGGACGCAGCACACGGCGGGTGTCGCGCAGTGCCGCCGACGGATCGGCCATCAGCATGTAGCCCCAGCGGCACAGCACGACATCGATGCTCGCGACCGGCAGATCGATCCATTCCGCGTTCAGGACCTGGAACTCGACGTTGCTCAGACCGAGGGCAAGCGCGCGCTCGCGCGCGCCGCCGAGCATCGCCTCGGCCTGGTCGGAGACGATCACCCCGCCCATCGGCGCGACCAGCTCTGCCGCGAGCATGCCCGTCTCGCCGAGGCCCGCCGCCAGCTCGAGCACGCGCTCACCCGGTTGCGGCACGGTCGCGTCGATCATCCAGTGCGAGACCGGGGCGCCGAACTCGCGCATCGCGCGCTGCTGACGCGTCCAGCCGGAGGCCGCCTCTTCCCAGCTGCGCAGACTCGCGTCGCGGTGGTCGTTCGGGTCGAAGCTCATTGCGATCGCCGCTCCGCGGTGGCGTGGTGAGCCCTCACCTCTCTGTCCCAGTCAGAAGGAGATCTTTGCGCAAGAGCTTGCCCGAGCGGGTGCGCGGCAGCGGCTCGTCAATGAACGACACCTGCTTGGGCACCTTGTGCCCGGCGAGCTCGCGGGCGCAATGGGCGCGCAGCGCCTCACCGTCGGGCACCGTCCCCGACCGCGTCACGACGATCGCCGTGACCACCTCACCCCACTGCTCATCGGCGCGGGGCACGACCGCCGCCTCGAGCACGTCGGGGTGGGCCTCGAGCACCGCCTCGACCTCCGCGGGAGCGACGTTCTCACCGCCGCTGACGATCGTGTCGGCCTTGCGCCCGGTAACCCTCAGCCGGCCTTGAGAATCGAGCACACCGAGGTCGCCGGTGTGCAGCCAGCCGTCGTCGGCGAGCGAACCGGGCGCGACGGTCGGCCCGGCGACGAGAATCTCCCCCTCCTGCCCGGCGCTCAACGTCTCTTTCCTATCCGCCGACGGATCGACGATTCGCACGCGCGTGCAGAACAGCGGCGGCCCGGCGCTCGGCGGCTGCGTGGAGGCGTCATCCAGCGCCGCGACGGGCGTCGTGGTGACCTGCGAGCAGGACTCGGTCAGCCCGTAGGTCAGGCTCACCGGCACGCCCGCCGCCCGCGCGCGGTCCACCAGCGCGGGCGCAACCGGTCCGCCTCCGGTCAGCGCGCAACGCAGCGCCGGTGGACGCTCGGGGTCGGCGGGCATCGCATCCAGCAGCCGAGCGAGCGTCGTGGCGACGAGCGAGACGAGCGTGATCTCCTGCTCCATCAGCGCCTCGAGGACGGCGTCGGTGTCGAAGCGCTCGTGGAGCACCGCGGTCGTGGCGTAGATCGTCGAGCGCAGCAGGATCGAGAGGCCGCCGACATGTGAGAGCGGCAGCGCGCACAGCCAGCGCTCGCGGGAGTCGAGACCGAGCGCGACGGCGGAGCCGAGCGCGCTCCACAGGAAGTTGCCGTAGGTGAGCTCGATCGGCTTGGTTTGAGACGTCGTGCCGGAGGTGTGGATCACCACGGCGGTGCTCTCCAGATCGTGGCGCGCGGTGGCGTAGCGATCCGTGCCGCCGCGGTCCGCGCTCAGCGCGAGCGGCTCCTCGACGAGTACGGCAGCCCCTGCGGTGAGGCGCTCGCGCTCGGCCGCCGTCAACCTGAGATCAATCGGCACCGCGACGGCTCCGAGCAGCAGGCAGGCATGGAGCGCCTGGGCGAAGGCGAGCCCCGGCGGCAGCGCGATTGCGACACGCCGCCCGGGAGCCGCGCCGCGCGTGGCGAGCTCGGCTGCGCCCGCGCCCGCGCCGACGAGCAGCTCGGCGTAGGAGACGGCGCCATCCGGCGTCTTCAGCGCAACCCCCCCGGGCCGCACAGCGGCGGCGCGCGGCAGCCATCCCTCGACGATCATCGCCCACAGGCTAGCCTTCATCGCGCTCATCCCCAGCTTCGGCCGTCTCGGCCACCCATCCCAATCTGGCCCGGAGGAACGCTTGTCAACCACCATCTGGATCGCCGCCGGCGAGTACGAGGACATCCGCTACGAGAAGTCGGAAGGGATCGCGAAGATCACGATCGACCGCCCCGAGGTCCGCAACGCGTTCAGGCCGCAGACGATTGTCGAGATCTCACAGGCCCTGGAGGACGCACGCGAGGACACGGACGTCGGCGTGATCGTGCTCACCGGCGAGGGCCCCGATGCTTTCTGCTCGGGGGGCGATCAGCGCGTGCGCGGCGACTCCGGCTATCTGACCGACGATCAGATTAAGTCCCCGCCCACCCACACCCATTCAAACGTCGGTCGGTTTCACGTAACCGACCTGCACGTTCAGATCCGCCGTCTGCCGAAGCCGGTCGTCGCGATGGTCGCGGGCTACGCGATCGGCGGCGGCCACGTGCTGCACCTCGTGTGCGACTTGACGATCGCCGCCGACAACGCGCGCTTCGGGCAGGTCGGCCCGAAGGTCGGCTCCTTCGACGGCGGCTTCGGCGCGGGGCTGCTCGCCAACCTCGTCGGACCAAAGAAGGCCAAGGAGATCTGGTTTCTCTGCCGGCAGTACACGGCCGAGGAGGCGCTGCAGATGGGGCTCGTGAACACGGTCGTCCCGCTCGAGCGCCTCCAGGACGAGACGGTGCAGTGGTGCAACGAGATGCTCGCGCTTTCGCCGTTCGCGCTGCGCCTGCTGAAGGCGAGCTTCAACGCCGCCGAGGACGGCCTGACCGGCATCCAGCAGCTCGCGCACGACACCAACCTGCTGTTCTACGGCAGCGAGGAGGCACAGGAGGGCCGCGACGCCTACAAGCAGAAGCGCAAGCCGGATTTCTCCCGCTTCCCCCGGCGAGCGTAAATGTCCGTCGCAATCCCCAGGGGCCCGAGCGCGGTGCGCATCTGGTTGATGGCCGCGCGCCTGCGCACGCTGCCCGCGGCTGTGGCGCCGGTGCTGGTCGGTACCTCGCTCGCGCTCGGGGCCGGGCACTTTCGGGCGCTCGTGTTCGTAGCCGCGCTGCTGGGAGCTGTATTCATCCAGGTGGGGACGAACCTCTCGAACGACTACTCCGACGCGCGGCGCGGCGCCGATACAGAGGACCGGCTCGGACCGGTGAGGGTGACCGCCGGCGGTCTCGTGCCGCCAAGTCAGGTGCTGCTCGCCACGTACGTGACGTTTGGCCTGGCGGTGCTCTGCGGCGTCTACCTGGTGGCAGTCGCCGGACCGGAGCTGATCGCGGTCGGCGCCGCCTCGATCCTCGCTGGCGTGCTCTACACCGGGGGCCCGCGGCCGTATGGTTACGAGGGACTGGGCGAGGTCTTCGTATTCCTGTTCTTCGGGATCGTGGCGGTCACCGGCTCTTACTTCGTGCAGGTCCAGGCGCTACCGTGGCAGGCCTTCGCTTGCGCGGTCCCGGTGGGGCTCCTGGCGAGCGCGATCCTGGTCGTGAACAACGTGCGCGACATCGAGACCGACCGCCGCGCGGGCAAGCGCACGCTCGCGGTGCGTCTCGGCCGCAAGCGCACACGGGCGCTGTACACGGCGATGGTCGCGGGGGCGTTCCTGAGCGCCCCGCTGCTGTGGGCGCTCGGCTCGATGACGGCGTGGCTAATGCTCTGCTGGCTCTCGATCCCGCTGGCGCTCGGCACGATCCGCATCGTCAGGACCCACACCGACGGGCCGGCGCTGAACGGAGCGCTGGCGAAGACCGGCGCGCTGCAACTCGTCTTCTGCCTGCTGTTCGCCGCCGGGATCCTGGCCGGCGGCGGCATCGCCTCGTGAAGCTGAGCGTTCAGCAGCGCACGCTGCGCTTAGCGAGTGCATTGAAGAGCTCGTACGGAGCGGTGCGGGAGCGGGAGATCCTAAGCGTCTCGTTGACCGACTCAGACGGGCTGACCGGCTATGGCGAGGCAGCGCCGCTGCAGGCCTACGACGGTGTGAGCGTCGAGCGCGTCGCGCAGGCGCTCGAGGCATACGCCCCCGTACTGGAGAGCTCGAGGGATAAGAACGGCGCCCAGCTGATTGACGCCTGCCGCGCTGTGGACGACCTACCGGCGGCGTTCGCCGCGATCGACATGGCGCTGTGGGACCGTGCGGGGCGACGCGCGGGCAAGCCGGTCGCGGCGCTGCTGACGGACAGTCCCGCCCAGGCGGTGCCGGTCAACGCGACATTGTCGGCGCTCGACCGCGCCGGGGCGGCCACCGAGGCGGCAGCCGCAGCGGCGGCGGGGTTCCGGTGCCTGAAGGTGAAGGTCGGCGTCGGCGACGACGCGGGACGCGTGGCCGCGGTGCGCGCCGCGGTCGGCCCGGAGACCGATCTGCGCCTCGACGCCAACGGTGCCTGGGACGTCGAGCAGGCAGTGCGGGCGATCGAGCTGCTCTCCCCCGCCGGTCTGGAGCTCGTCGAGGAGCCGACGCACGGCCTCGAGGCGGTGCGCACGGTGCGCGAGCGAGTAGCGGTGCGGGTCGCGATCGACGAGACCGCGGCCGAGCACGGAGCGCTCGGCGCAGGCGTAGCCGACGCGGTCTGCCTGAAGATCTCTCGTTGCGGAGGCATCTCCGGCCTGATCGCGGCCGCCACGCTCGTCAGGGCCTCGGGCGCAGAGGTATATGTCGCGTCCACGCTCGACGGCCCGCTCGGCGTGGCCGCCGCTCTGCACGCCGCCGCTGCGCTCGCCTCCCGCGGGGTGGTCCCGCCGTGTGGCCTGGCTACGCTCGCGCTGTTCGAGGATCTCGAGAATCCGCTGCCGGCGAAGGATGGGCAGATCGCGCTGCCCACCGCCAGCGGGCTCGGGATCGATCCGCTCTGACGCAGGCCTCCGAGCTGAACCCACGACCGGCGCTATCGCCCGTCGATCGCGATAGCGACGATCGCCGGATTCTCCAGCGGCAAGCCGTGTCCGCCGGGCGCGACCACGAGTTGCGCGTCCGGCAGCAGCTCCGTCATCCGCTGCCCCAGCACCCGATACTTCTCGTCGCGAGCACCGACGAGCACGGTGACCGGCATCGTCAGCTCCGCAAGCCGGCTCCATAGTGGCTCCATCTCCCCGGTGCCGATGCCTCTAAGTGCCGCGGCGAGCGCATCGGGACGGTTGCGGCGCTGATCTTCGCGTGCGAGACGGCCCACCTCAGGGGGTTCGTCGGCGAACAGCGGCTGGGTGCGCCAACGTTCGATGAAATCCTCGAAAGGAATCGATTCGAGCTCGTCGGCGAGCCGGTGGTCGGAGAGGCGGCGCTCGGAGCGCTCGGCAGTGTCCTCAACTCCTGGGCTGCAGGCGACGAGTACAAGCCTGCTCACGCGCTCGGGCGCTGCCAGCGCGACGTGCAGAGCGACACGCCCCCCTTGCGAGTAGCCGCACAGCACGAAGCGCTCGGGGCTGGCGGCGAGCACGTGGGCGACGCAGCCTGGGAATGTGATCGGACGTTCGGAGTCGGGCGCCGCGCCGTGCCCCGGGAGGTCGAGAGCCACAGGCAGGTAGCGTTCCAGGTCAAGCCGTGCCACGACACCGTCCCAGGCGCGGTGAGTGCCGCTGAACCCGTGCAGCAGGACGACGCTTTCCGGCACACCGACATCCTATGACCCCTTCCAACCCCGCCCCCCCCGCTACCGACACCTACCTGCTGCTGCGCGCGTTCGTCGACGAGCTGGCGCGTTGCGGGATGCGCGCGGCCTGCACTTCCCCCGGGTCACGGTGCGCGCCGCTGGTGTTGACGCTCGCGCGCGAGGAGCGCCTGCGCTGCTACTCGCACATCGACGAGCGCTGCTCGGGGTTCTTCGCGCTGGGGCTCGCGAAGGCCTCGGGGCTGCCGGTCGCGGTCACCTGCACCTCCGGCACGGCCGCAGCCGAGCTGGCGCCCGCGGCGATTGAGGCCTTCCAGGCGCGTGTGCCGCTGCTGCTGCTCACGGCCGACCGGCCGCCGGAGCTGCGCGAGAACGGCGCCGGGCAGGCGATCGACCAGCTGAAGCTGTTCGGCGACGCGGCGAAGTGGTTCTTCGAGGTCGGCACCCACGACGCGAGCCCCGAGCGGCTGCGGTGGATCCGCACGCTCGCCTGCCGGGCCTACAACACGGCGCTCGAGGGCCGGCCGGGCGTGGTCCATCTCAATTTCCCCCTGCGCGAGCCGCTTGTGATCGACGGGGAGCTGCCCGAGGATCCGACTGCTCGCCCCGGCGGTCATCCCTATGTGCGCCGCTCGCCCGCGATCGCCGACGCCGCGGCCAACAACGGTCGTGAGACGCAGCATCTGCAGAAGCTGGTGGCGGAAGCCAAACGCGGCGTGCTCGTCGCCGGGCGCCACGAGCGTTCCACACCGCTCGGCAAGGCCGCCGGCGCGTTCTGCGAGGCGGCAGGCTGGCCGCTGCTGGCCGACCCCCTCTCCGGCGCTCGCCGGGGGACGGCGGCGATCGCGCACTACGACGCGCTGCTGCGCGACGATGCGTTCGCCGCCGGCGTCGTCCCCGATCTCGTGATTCGTGTCGGCGACCTGCCCGTCTCGAAGCCGCTGCGCACGTGGCTCGCGGGCCTGGGCGAGATCCCGCAGGTGGCACTCGACCCCGAGGACGCCTGGCAGGACCCGGCGTCGATCCTGACCGAGTCGCTCGCGCTGGAGCCCGCCGGCGCCCTCGCCGAGCTGACAGCGCCGCAGCCGGCCGCAGATACGGATTGGCTGGCGGGCTGGCGCGCCGCCGACGAGCAGGCGGCTGAGGCGATTCTGGGCGCACTCGGTCCTCGCGAGGGACTCAGCGAGCCGGCGATCGCCGCGGAGCTCGGCACGTTGCTGGGAGCGACGGCGACGCTGTTCGTCGCCTCCTCGATGCCGGTCCGCGAGATCGAGACCTTCTGGCCCGCGCGTGAGGATCCCCCGCGCGTGCTCTGCAACCGTGGCGCGAACGGAATCGACGGGATCGTCTCGAGCGCGTTCGGCGCCACCGCGAGTGAAGACGAGCCGGTGGTGCTATTGATCGGCGACGTGGCGCTCGCCCACGACATCGGTGGTCTGCTCGCCTCGGAGCGCCTGGATCTGAAGCTAACGATCGTGCTGATAGACAACAGTGGTGGCGGGATCTTCGACTTCCTGCCGATCTCACACGCGCCGATGGCGGCGGAGCGCGACATCTACGCCCACCACATCGCCACCCCGACGGGTCTCGACTTCGAGCGCGCCGCCGCGCTGTACGGCCTAACGCACGAGCGCGTCGAGACCATCCCGGCCTTCCGGGCGGCCCTGGAGCGAGCGTTCTCGCCGCAGGTCGGCTCCACGATTCTGCAGGTGTCGACCGACCGGGCCCGCAACGTCGAGCTGCATCGGCGGATCTGGGCCGACGTCGCGCGCGAGCTGGAAGGCTAGGCTCGCAACGCGACTGCCGCCTCCGGCGTCGCCACGCGGAAGCTGAAGCTCTCCTCCAGATACAGCTGGACGGTGTCGGCGTCGTGATGGTCGTAGCCGATCGAGAGATCCTGACCCGATTGAAACAGGAAGTCGCTGCCGCGCAGACTGAGGAGCACCGCGCCGCGCACGCCTGGCGCCCACACGATCGGCCCACCCAGGATCTCGCGCAGGTGATCGAGTACCGGATAGCCACCGTGCTCGGCCGTCTCGACCACGCCGGTGTACTCCTCGGGTCCGAGCGCCAGGCCATAGGGGCCTTCGACCCCGGCCTCCAGCAACAATCGCTGGGCCTTGGCGACGTGACGCGGATACTCCTCGTAGTGGTCGTCGCCGAGCGTAATCGCCGGATGCGGAGAAGCCTCGGCGATGCCGTCGATCGCCGCCGCGGGCCATCCATGGAAGATCGCGACGTTCTCCACCGTCGCGATCCTGTGCGCGGCCTCGTCCAGAGCTTCGAGATCGACATCGTCCGCGCCGCGATCGCCATCGGCTAGCTCCGCGCGCGAGACGCTGAACGGAGCGCGCACCTCGACGAGCGCAAGGACGCGACGCTGGGCGGCGCGCAGACCATCGATCGGTGTCTCCTCGACGGCGGCGGCTCGACCGAGGTTCGTAGCCGAGTGCTCCCAGCCCTTTGGTCCGTCGAAGTCGACGAGCTTACGCGCCGCGAGCGCGGAGCGCAGTCGCTCGCGCGCCTCGTCGTCGAGCAGCGCCCAGCCGGCGTCGGTGATCGGGGCGTGCCCGCGGAGCAGATGGTTCATCGCCCCGCTCCCCTCAGGTCGCCGATGCCGAGCGATCCGGAAGCGGCGACCGCGCTGCCGGCGGCAGCGGGCGTCGCCGGCGCATCGGAGTCGGCGGCCGCCTCGGCGGCCTCGCCGTGCTCGACGATGTCGCCGTCCTGGAAGAGCACCCCTTTGGCGATCTCCCGCCACTTCGGGGTGCGACGCAGCAGGAACTCGAGATCCATCGCGAAGTGCTTGAACTCCTCACCTTGGGCGTCATGCATGATCGCGACCGCCTCCTCGTCGGCCTCGACCGAGATCCGCTGCTCGTACCAGCCGATCGCCTCGGCCTCCTCCGTCAGCGAGGCGCACATCCGCGCGAACGTCCGCGTTTGCGCTGACAGTTCCTCGGGCGGCTCGTGGTACTGGTCGAATCCCATCTTCTTCCTCCCTCGCTCGGCGAGCCTTCAGTCTTACAGAGCTGATCTTTCAGCCACCAGTACCCGTGAACGACGCTGAACAAGCGTCCGAGAATGCAAGGCCGCGAGGGGCGCTCAGCCCGCCAGAAGTGGCAGCAACGCCTGCAGCTTGATCTCGGTCTCAGCCAGCTCCTTCGCCGGGTCGGAGTCGCGGACGATCCCGTTGCCGGCGTAGCAGCGGGCGACGCCGCCGCGCAGCAGCGCGCAGCGCAGGGCCACGCAAAACTCGCCGTCGCCGGCGCCGTCGGTCCAGCCTACGGGGCCCGAATACCAGCCGCGGTCGAAGCCCTCGAGCGCGGGAATCTGGCGCAGCGCCGGCCCCACCGGCTCGCCGCCGACGGCAGGGGTCGGGTGCATCAGCCCGACCAGCTCGAGCGTCTCGATCGGGTCGGCGAGCTGCGCGCGAATGGGCGTCGCGAGATGCTGGATGTTGGCGATCCGCACGAGCTCGGGCTCGGGCGCCGCGGCCACCCAGACGGCGTGTGCTCGCAACGCCCGCTCGATCCGCCGCGCGACGATCGCGTGCTCTTCGCGATAGCTCTCGTCGCGCAACAGCTGCTCGCCGAGATGGTCGTCGACGGCAGGGTCGGCGCTCCGCCGGGTGGATCCCGCGAGCGCGAGCGTACTCACGCGGTGGCCCTCGCGGCGCACCAGCAACTCGGGGCTGGCGGCCACGAGCGTCGCGTCACCGCGCCCCACGCAGAACACGAAGCAAGACGGGAACGCCTCGCGCAGCACACCGAAGACAGCCGCCGGATCGTAGATGGGAGCCCCCCCACCCGCATGGACCTGAACCTCGCGGGCAAGCACGACCTTCTCGATCTCCCCTCCCTCGATCAGCCTTACCGCGCTCGCCACGGCCGACTCATAGTGCTCTGGTGGCATCGCGCTCGCAACCTGGTAGCGCCCCATCGGCGCGGGATCGAGCAGCGGCAAGGGTTCATCTCGCAGCTCAGCCAGACGCCGCTCCAGACGCGCCATCAACTCCTCCCCCAGATCGTCCGGCCGAGCCATCGCTGCCAGCGTCAGTCGCACCTCTGCGTGATCCTTTCTGCCACCGCGCCTCGGCGCCCTCCGTGTCAGCGCGATCTCGGGCACGATCAGCGACGCCGGCTGAAAGCCCGCCCAGTGTGGCGCGTCTCCTCCGTCAGGCGCGAACGCGAACCCACCCACGGCGATCGGACCGCTCCCGAGGCCCTCGGTTGGATCGACCACTGCAGCGGCCGACATTTCGCGCCAGCGATCCGCCACCACCGCGAAACGGTCGGGTCCGGATGCGCTCAGGTGAGCCGCCGCGCCCAAGCTCGCCAGGGCAGCCCCACCGCGGTCTGGCTGCTCGAACACGAACCACTGCTCGCCGGCTCGCCTGGAAGCGCAGACGACCGCGCTCGGATCCACATCGGCGGGAAGCGGGACGCTGATCGTCGCGAGGATCTCCTTGCCCGACCGCCGTGCATGCTTGACCGCGAGCTGCATGCGCGCGAGGAGTCGCTCACGGTCTTCCTCACTCAGCGCGAACGGAGGTCCGGACTTCGTGAGGGAAGACTGGGACACGACTCTCGCTAGGTTTCTGACCGTCCGCGCGAGATGGCGATCTCGCCGGTGCGCATCATCTCGATCAGGCCGAACGGACGCACCATGCCCTCGAAGGCCTCGATCTTCTCGGTCGTGCCCGTCACCTCGACGATCACCGAGCGCTTGGTCACATCGACCACCTTCCCGCGAAAGATCTCCGTGATCTGCATCAGCTCGCCGCGTTGGGCGCCGTCGGCGGAAACCTTGAACAGCGCCAGCTCGCGGGTGACCGTGTCGCCCGGCTCGAGGTCACGGATCTTCAGCACGTTGATCAGCTTGTGCAGCTGCTTTGTGACCTGGTCGATCGGATGCAGCGCCCCGTCCACCGTCAGCGTCACGCGCGAGATCCGCTCGTCGTCGGTCGGGCCGACGGTGAGCGTGTCGATGTTGAAACCCCGTCGCGCGAACAGCCCTGCGATCCGTGTCAGGACACCCGACTTGTTCTCGACGAGGATCGAAAGCACGTGCTTGCGTCCCGTGCGCAGGCTGCCCGAGGCCTGTAGGCCCTCCAGGCTCAGAGGCTCCTTGGTGGTCGACTCGCTCATCGCGATCACCCCACCATTTCCCGAGCCGCGTGGCCAGCCGGAATCATCGGGTACGTGTTCTCCTCAGGCGTCACCCTCACGTCAACCACGACCGGGCCCTCCGTCTCGATCGCCCGCTTCATGTCGTCAACGAGCGTTTGCTTGTTCGTAAAGCGCATCCCCGTCGCGCCGTAGGCCTCCGCCAGCTTCACGAAGTCGGGGAACTCGCCCGTGTCGACGTGGCTGTATTTGCCGTCCCAGAACAGCTCCTGCCACTGTCTGACCATGCCCAGAAAGCCGTTGTCCATGATGAAAACCTTGATCGGAATCTTGTTCTGCGCGCACGTCGCCAGCTCCTGCGCGTTCATCTGCACAGACCCGTCTCCGGCGACACAGCAGACCAGGCGATCGGGACAGCCCACCGCGGCGCCCATCGCCGCCGGCAGTCCGAAGCCCATCGTGCCCAGCCCACCCGAGTTGATCCAGCGGCGCGGCGCCGGGAAGTCGTAGTACTGCGCCGCCCACATCTGGTGCTGGCCGACGTCGCTCGTCACGATCGCCTCGCCTTTTGTCGCCTCATACAGCGCTTGGATCATGTACTGCGGCTTTATCTCATCGTCGGTCGAGTCCTCGTAGCCGAGCGGATACTTCTCGCGCCAGCCCTCGATCCGCTCCCACCAGGCGCCCAGACGAGCTGGGTCCACACCAAGGGCGCGGTACTCGATCACGAGCTTCGCCAGCACATGCTTGGCGTCGCCCACGATCGGGATATGCGCGGGGATGTTCTTGGAGATCTCCGCCGGGTCCACGTCGATGTGGATGAACTTGGCGTGCGGTGCGAACTCCGACAGCTTGCCCGTAACCCGGTCGTCGAAGCGGGCGCCGACCGCGCAGATCAGATCCGCCTCGTCCATCGCGTAGTTCGCCGCGCGCGTGCCGTGCATGCCGGGCATCCCCAGCCATTGTGGGTGCGGCGCGGGGAACGCTCCGAGACCCATCAGCGTGCAGGTGACGGGAAAGCGGTCGCTTGTCGCGAACTCGACGAGCTCCTCCGAGGCGTTCGCGTTGACCACACCGCCGCCGGCGTAGATCACCGGGCGCTGCGCGGCAGCCAGGGCCTTTGCCGCTTGGCGGATCTGCTTCTGGTTGCCCTCAGTCGTCGGCTGATACCCCGGCAGGCGCACATCGGTCACCGGCTCGTACTCGATCTCATCGCGCGAGAGATCCATCGGGATGTCGACGAGCACCGGTCCCGGGCGGCCCGAGCGTGCGATGTAGAAAGCCTCGTGGATCGCGCGCGGGATCTCCTTGGCATCCTGGATCATGAACGAGTGCTTGACGATCGGAATCGTGATGCCCAGCGTGTCGGCCTCCTGAAAGCCGTCGGTGCCGAGCAGCTCGGTCCTGACCTGGCCGGTGATGAACACGACCGGCACCGAATCCATCATCGCGTCGCAGATCGGCGTGATCAGGTTCGTTGCGCCGGGCCCTGACGTGGCGAACGCGACCCCGACTTTCCCGGTCGCCTTCGCGTAACCCTGGGCGGCGTGGCCGCCGCCGGCCTCGTGGCGGACGAGGATGTGCCTGATCCCCCCCGTCACGAATGCGTCGTAGGTCGGGAGATTGGCGCCACCGGGTAGCCCGAAGACCACATCTACACCCTCCGCCTTCAGGCATTCCATCACCGCATCTACCGCGCGCATATCGCCGACCTCCTTTCGTTCGTGTCTCGGGGCTTATCTCAGGGAAAGCCCAGTGTACCAGCGGGTTTTCGCCACTCTGAGCCAAATTCCGCTTTCAGGAGCTACCGAGACCGATGCCGATCGCCAGCGCGATCAGGCCGCCGACGGCAACGAGCAGCAGCGAGGAGCGCATCGAGACCTCGAGGAAGCGTTTACGGATCCAGGCGATCGTGAACAGCTCCACCGCGACCACACAGCCGGCCACCAGCAGCGCCGTGTGGACGTCGGAGATGATGAACGGCAGCGTGTGAAACAGGCCGCCCAGCGCAGTCATCCCACCGGTGATCGAGCCGCGCACGACCGCGGAGCCGCGGCCGGTCTGCTC
>Ga0302326_10006114_pt1 | contig 27101 bp, 17 predicted proteins | sample Palsa_T0_3_FD_202264 | JGI IMG/M metagenome (GOLD analysis project Ga0302326, IMG submission 202264) | Peat permafrost microbial communities from Stordalen Mire near Abisko, Sweden - Palsa_T0_3 | ecosystem: Environmental > Terrestrial > Soil > Palsa > Peat permafrost | place: Sweden: Abisko... | reverse complement strand
AGATTTCATTGCGCATATCCTGCAGTTTTAAAAGTTGATTGATTTGATATCTATACAAGCCATACAGCAGTAACGCCACTGAGGCAACCAGAATAACCTTAAACCACCAGGTCTGCCAGAAAGGAGGTTGGATAAATATCCATACCGTAGTTACCTCGGGGCTAAAAATGCCATCCCTGTTTTCACTTTTTACTTTAAATATATATCCACCTGGAGAAAGATTCGCGTAGGACGCAAATCGTTGATTGCCGGCATTTACCCAATCCTTATCCACCGTTGTTAATTGATAATAATAGTTGATTCTTTGGGGCTCCAGGAAACTGAGCGATGCAAATTCTACCGTAATGAAATTTTGCCTGTAGGACAGATAAATCGAGTCTGACCTCCCGAGTAGCGAGTCTGAGGGCAAATATTGATCAAAAACCTTCAACCCTTCAATGGTCACGTTTGCAGGAGCTTCCTTACTACCGATGCTATCAGGATTGAAACTCACAAAGCCACCCACATAACCCAATAACAACCTTCCGTTTTTTGTTTTATAAAATCGAAGACAATCAGCAAAAGTATTGACGAGAATCCCATCTTCTATCCCATAATGGAAAACTCTTTTGTTTTCCAAATTCATTTTACATATGCCTTGCATGGTAGCAATCCAGAGATCATGTGGTGCTTGAAAATAAAGGGCTGTAATATTATTGCTCGGCAATCCTTCTCGGGTCGTTATATGGCTAAATTGTTCTGTAAAAGTGTTAAATATATTGATGCCGCCGGAAGCAGAGCCCAGAGCGAGCAGGCTGTCTTTTATTTTGATGATGCATTGGATTGAATTGTCTGAAATTTTATTGGGATTGTTTTTTTCTTTTACATAGGCTTTCATGAAACGCCCAGTAACCGCATCAAATTTTTGAAGTCCCTTTGTTTGGGTTGCAACCCAAATTATTTGGTTGTTATCAATTAATATATCAAAAACTTGATTTTCTGTATTGCCGTGTGAAGAAAGCAGGTCGGTATAACTTGAAAAACTATTGCTTTTGTGATCCCATTTGGCAATACCTGAATATAGGGCAAACCAGGTATTTTGAGCGCTGTCCAGAACCATATTAAAAATGGTACTCTTATTCAATCCCGCCGGCTGGACATTAATAAAATTCCCATATTTTGGATCATAAATGGAGAGCCAGCCGTGTTGGCAGCCGATGAAAATTTTTCCGTTTGGTTGTGTTAAAAAGGACCAAACACGGTTATAAGAATCTCCGATTGCGCCCAGATTATTTTCCCGGTAAGTGAAACCCGTTTTGAATTGCAAGTGCTGATCAAAAATTTGGAGACCTTGTCCATATGTGGCTACCCAAATATCGCTGGTTTTCGATTGTAGAAAATTCAAGACTGCTGCAGTGCTCTGCAGCTCATTTTTAGCGACCGGAAGATTTACAGATTGAAACTGGAGCCTGGATGGGTTAAAAATGGAAACGCCTTTATCCGATCCGATCCAAATATTTCCTTCTTTGTCTTCGAGAAGGCAGTGCAAGTATTCTATATAATCCAAGCCCCCCTGGGCATGACTATTTCGAGGAATTAAACAGAAGGAATTGGATTGAGGAAAATATTCCAGCAAACCATCTTTCCGGGCGCCCATCCATATATTCCCAATCCTGTCCTGCATCATACAATCGATAAAAATTCTGTTCAATTTTCCTGATTGAATTTTTAAGCTTTGCGGATTAAATTTTTCATGTTGATGGGTTATTAAATTGTAGCGGTATAAATCACCCGAAAAGCTGTTGATCCAAAGGTTATTGTTTGAGTCTATAAACAGAAGACCGGGATCCGAGCTCAGATTAAAAATGGGCAGATTTTCTGGGTTGTGCATCTTATTATATAAAACATTCTTTTTTGGATCCAACATGCAGATACCGTATGCGTAATTGTTGATCCATAAATTCCCTGTGTGCGGATCGCATATGATTGATCTTGAAGCGCCAAAAGCTTTTTCTTTTGGCAATAAATAATCGTAGGAAACTATTTTGTGATGAACGGCTTCGTATTTGACAATTGTGTTGAGAGAAATAAGCCAGGTGTTTCCTTGGTTATCTAAGCAGGCATTTGTGCTGTTATTGAGATTTTTGAACGCGGGATCTTTTAGGTCAGAGACCCTTGTATTTTTTCCAGAGGATGGTGTAAATATATTGAAACCCAAGAATGACGAAAATATCCAGATATTGCCATCATGGTCCAATTGAAGGAAACCTGCGTTGTCCGAACTGATGCTTTGGGAATCATATGGATCGTAATGATAATTGGTAAATGCCATTCCATCGAATTTCTGCAAGCCGTTGCCAGAAGAAATCCATATATATCCTTTTTTGTCCTGAATTATGCTGGTTACATGATCACTGGCAAGGCCTGCAGCCGTGCTGATATTTCTGAAAATATAAAAATTGGTTTTTTGCGCAGATAGGGTTAGCTGGTTCAGGGAAATCAACAAGGATAAAAGCAATATTATTTTGAATGGGGACAGCACGAAGGGTCATTTTGGGCGGTACTCTTTAAAAGTATGCATAATTTTCTATATGCCGTAACGCCCTCTGTATTCCTTCGGCGTAAGGTCGGTGTATCGCATGAATATTCTCCGGAAGGTTGGGATATCATTATATCCAAGGGAATAAATGATTTGTTCTACGCTATTCTTACTATTTTCAAGTTGTCTTTTTGCTTTTTCCACATTCATCCTTTGCATGTATTCAATCGGTGTGTTCCCCGTGGCCGCCTTAAATCTCCTGATAAAACTCCTCTTGCTGAGATGAGCTATTCCTGCGAGGCCTTTTACAGTCAATTTTTCTTCGCTGTCTTGCTCGATGGCCTGCTGGGCTGAAAAAATGGCCTCATCCTGATGCTGGGTCTGAGGAATAAACATCCTGAATCGCGATTGTGTGGAACGGTCGTTGTCCATCTGCATCATTTTTGCGGTAAGGTTAGCTGTCTCCCGACCGCAATACTTTTCTGTCAAATACAAACAGAGGTTCAGTGAAGAAGTGGCTCCGCCACTGCAGTACAAGCCGTTTTCATCCACAATGATCTTATCATCTTTCAACTTCACATCCGGGAATAATGTTCTGAATTTTGAAGCGACGTACCAGTGGGTTGTTGCCGATTTGTTCTTTAATAAACCTGTAGCTGCCAGTAAAAATGCACCAGTACACATCCCTCCAAGCTCGGCGCCTTTCTTTTGTATTCTCAACAAATGAGGGATGGCTGATTTATTTTCCTCCAATTTCGCTTCGATGTCAAAATCAAGCGAGGGTATGAGTAGAATATCTGTTTTTATTAATTGGCTCAATGTTAAATGGCAATCAAGATTGAATTTTTCAGATGCCTTTACCCTTTTTGTCTTTATGCCAACAAGTTCTGTTTCAAAAAAGGGCCTTGAAGTACGATTCAATTGTTGATGAAGTGCACCTGCTTTATTGAATATTTCCATCACAGTGACTGGTGCCATGGGCGTACATCCCTCAAAAACCAGGATACTTATTTTTTTGTGACTATTCAATTTCATGTTTCTACATTCTCTCATTCAAAGATAACCATTTTTGGCACAAAAGCACATGGAAAATGTCATTTATGCCAAATCGAATTCAGACCTTATAAGATAGCTTTGGATTTCAAATTCAATAAAATGAAAAAAATACTCATTACGGGAGCGAGTGAGGGAATAGGACTGGAAATTGCAGGACAATTTGCGCAAGCAGGAAACCAGGTCACTTTAGTATCTCGAAACCGGGATAAACTGGAGAAGGCCATTGCCCGTCTCACAGGCAGTGGACACCAATATATACTAGCCGATCTATCCAAAAAAGAGGATGCCCATTTGGTTGCTGACCATATTGGTCAAAACCACTATGATATCCTCGTCAATAATGCGGGCATTGGCATGTACGGGCGTTTTGAAGAAATGCCATTGAATGAACAGATCAGCATGGTACACCTGAACATTTATAGCCTCACTGTTTTGTCCCATAGCTATATAAAGCATGCCAGGCCAGGAGATAGCCTGGTCAATATTGCTTCTACACTTGGGACAACCTCCTTTCCGGGAACGGCTGTGTACGCCGCAACCAAGGCGTATGTGACCAATTTTAGCGAATCACTGTGGTGGGAAAACAAAAAAAGAGATATTTATGTGCTGGGTTTTTGCCCTGGAGTAACACTTACCAGATTCCATAACTCAGCTGGCGGATCGAGCGACAAGTTCCCAAAATTCATCTGTCAAACGCCCCTGGCTGTGGCCAAGGAAATGATCCGGGCTTTGGAAAAAAGAAAAAAACCCAAGACGGTATCCGGGACTCCAAACAGGCTCATGCTTTTTTTTCATCGTTTCTTAAGCCGCAAAATGGTAGTAAATATGATGGGCAGCTTTTCACCAGTTGGAGCCGCGACTGGCATCATTCCTCAAAGCAAAGCCAATAAGGAAAGCCTGGCCTGACTATTCATCATGGGAGGACTAAAAGTTAAAATTCCCGCTGATGCGAAGACCCAAGCCTGAAGTATTGGGATGATCCAAATAAGTAAATCTTTTGACCAGGTCCAGTCTGAAAATGGACAATATATTATAGATTCCTATACTGGCTTCAAGATAGGGTTGATTTCCAAGTGAATAAGTTGAAGTGACTCCGTTTGTCAAAGGAAATCTCATTTGCGCTGGATTCTTTTCTGGATTATTTTCATCCCGAACGCCGCCATAGAGGAGTTTGGCGGCGATGACCTCTCTAAACCTTAACTTCTTAAACAATGGGATCTTATTGAAAAAGAATCCATTAAAGAAATGGTCAATATTAACTCCTGCATAATGGTCACTGACAAATTCCTCGTAATTCATAAGGTTATAGGCATTCTCCGCGTAAAAATAGGATTGGTTGGCCGGATGAATGATAAGTAATGGGAAAGGCAGATTCCCTCCCAAAAACCCCCCGTCCAACGTGATATCCGAATATCCCAACGGAGCCAAATAAAGCCTTTTGTAAATATTCAGGTGGAATGCGTCATAATTGTATTGACCTCCGGATAGGCCTCTAATACCTTTTGCGTATTGAAATGTGATGATGGGGTATTGATTAATGATATCCGAACGGGTCGACTTGCCCTGATAGAATTGTTCGTGGGGAGCCCAGCGCAAAGTCACCGATAGTTCCGAGGTTTTGATTTCTTGAACACTGTCAAATTGATCTGGGGAGGGTTCATATACATAACTGATGGAGCCGGCAGGTTGCTGATTCCAGTACTTGAAACCCAGGTCATAAGAAAAATGATTTCCGAATTCGTGAATATAGGACAGCCTGAAAATATCATTGTATAGCCATTTGGTATTCACTCCCCGGCTGAATGAATATAAAAATCCATTACCTTCTGCGAAAACGTTTTCTTGACCCGGATTGCGGGTATCTCTTAGATAACTCACATTGATGTAGTTAAATGGATAGGTGTATATCGAATGGTTGTTGATGGAATAAGTGCCGCTTAGATAATACTTCCATCGCTCATCTTTGAATCCATAGGCCACATAGGACTCTCCATAATAGCGGGTGCTAAGTTTCGTGGTTGACCTGCCCCCAAATAGCAACTTTGATCCCTCAACAGGATTGAATGAATAAAAGTTACCTATTGGACCTATTTCAAGCTTACCAGCTGATTTATATCCGGCAGTCAGCATAGTGGCGATGTCCATCATCCTGTTGTAAGATCGCATCCGCAAAAGGCTATCAGTGTTGGAATAAGTCCTGGTCTCGACCTCACTAAGTGCTAAGGGACGATTAGCAATCCAGAAGCTGTCAATCCGGTGATCGGCCTTTGGCAGACTGTCCACAGGGCTTCCTCTGAGTTGAGACTCACCAATGGTACTATCCTCAAAATGAGAAATGGAAACTGTTCTCTCTCCAAATACAAGAGGACCGTTTGGAATGGGGCTAAAAAAGGCAATCATTTGGGACTGTGCCAGATGAAAGCGCTGTTCCGGGCCTTTGTCAAAATCCTGGTTAACTTTAAACCCTCGCAGGTAATTCAAATTGATATGTTTGCTAACATTCAGCTCCAACTTTTTAACCGCAAAATTCCCGTCCAGACTAATATACAGCGTTCCTTCAAAAAGCAGATCTTCCGGATTTCTTGGCTCAAAATGAAGCTTTATTAATTTTACCCCGTTAACCTCGATGGTATCCTGGATAAAATACATATAGAACCCAGGTGCTAAGTCGGCGACAGGGCTTACAAATTGAATTGTAAAAACCGCAATTGTATTATCATAGATATTAATATTCTGATACATCCTGTTTAGCGCTACGCTGATTCCCTTCATATCGAGCCATTGGCCAAAATCAACACTCTTTCTGGCCAAAACGGTCTTTTTTTTCTTTTCGGGTTGTTTCTGAAAATAATTATTCGAGATGGTTTCCTGTAAATAGACTGAACTCAAAGACTTCCCCCTTACCAATGTGCTGTCTACATTTTCGAAAAAGAAATGAAATTTTTTCAAGAGACCATTTCTCAATACAGCGCCGTATGACTGGTCCATTAATATCTGAATCTTCTCGTATTCCATATAGGAGGAGAAAGCATAGGCCGAAGGACCGTTTATGGATTTATTCTCAATCACCTTGCGGATAAGATCCACAGCCGGGTTATTCTTGTTTTTGTATCTAGCCCTCTTGCCATTGAAGGTTACATCCTGAAGCAAGGTGTAATCCTTTGAAAGCAATACCTTAACCCGTTGTACAGGATCATCTGTTAGGGCAAGGGAAAAAGCATGATACCCCGTGATGGTAAAAAGCAATTTTTGAGCACTTTTGTCAATATTGATCCTGAATTTGCCCTCTGCATCGGTCAATGTCCCAGACGCGCTTTTTTTTATGCCGATACTGACATTTTGCAAAGGGGTATTAGTGGTAGAATCCATTACCGTGCCCGTGATCATTTTGGTCTGACCGATCCCGACCTCACAAAGAAAAAAGCTAATCAGGAATATGGTGGCGCGCTTTATTATAGGGATTAGGTCTTATTGATTTTCCAGATGGAAAATGACACTGTATAAATATGGTTGGCACAATTTAACTATTTCATCCTATTTTGCCAAGCCGAAACAATTGTCAATCATGAATATAAGCATTCTGGATTCTTATGAAAGGATTAGTCAACAAGCAGCATCTCTAATCATAAAGCAGCTCAGGGAGAAGAAAAATTTATTATTATGTGCTGCCACTGGCAATACACCTACCAGAACCTATCAATTGCTTGTCCAAGAATATGCCCATCATCCCAAACTATTTTCCGAATTGAGGGTCATTAAACTGGATGAATGGGGTGGAATCCCCTTGAATGATCCTGCAACCTGCGAAACTTATCTTCAAGAAAATCTAATTAAACCCTTGCATATTAAAGGCTCCGGTTATTTTGCCTTTAACAGTCAGCCTAAAGACCGGGAAATAGAATGTAAACAAAGACAGGTTGAGCTGGATAAAAATGGACCAATAGACGTCTGTTTGTTAGGATTGGGTTTGAATGGGCATATCGCACTCAACGAACCTTCAATTTCACTGGAACCTCATATTCATGTGGCAAGACTTTCTGAGACCACGCTTCAACACAGCATGGTCGAGGCAATGGGCACCAAACCATCCTTTGGACTTACTCTTGGGATAGCAGATATCCTTCATTCCAAATCGATAATCCTTATGATAAGTGGCTCAAATAAAAGGGAAATCGTTCAAACACTGCTTGCCGGAAATGTTACTACGGCCCTGCCGGCAAGCTTCTTATGGCTACATCCCAATGTAACCTGCCTATTGGACAAAGAGGCCGGAGGCCAATAAACGCTTCCGGTCAGTGGGTTCCCAGGTCATTCAGCCAGCCACCCGAAAAACCGATCATCCTTAGTCCTTCAATCATTGGTTGGCATTTCTGCATAGTTTTCCAAATCAAACCCGAGTGGTAATTCTCTATCATAATAATAATGGGTCCCTGATTGATCCCAAACCGCCACGGCGAAACCCAGCCATTTGGGTTGTCTGCTTTTCCTGGATAAGTCGGATTGAAGCTGGCATCAAAGCCATATAAACGATGATGTTTTAAACTGAGTCGCTCGATGGCGTGACGAATAGTATCTACTATTATTTCAGGGGCAAAGGGAAGCGAAGCGACGACGGCCCACGGCGATACGGTTCCATCATCGGGACCGAATGGCGCACCACGAGCGACATAATCATAGAATACTCTTTGTATACCATTAATTTTTATTACTGAATTTCCCGGGCCGTCGCTGGCCGTAAGGCCCCAACAGTATGGCCCGTAATGTTCAAATTTTTGCGGATTTTCAATCGCATATTGACGGTGCACATAAGTTGCGCGCTTGCTATTTTCGAAATAGTCAAATCCTGCTTGCTTGTTGAATTCGTCCTGTATACCGCGGAAATCTATCCACATATGCGAAAATTGGTGAATAAACAAGGGGCCCGCATACAGGTATTCAATATCGTAAATCCTTTTTAGCTCGAATGTAGATGTCCATTTTTGATAACCTTCGGGATCAATTGGATGAGTAGGTGAACCAGCCGCGAGGACATACAGCAGAAGCGCCTCACTAAAACTGTGATCCCACCTGCAGGGAACAAACCCCGATTCCGGTTTCCAGCCATGGGTTAAGGTCATCCCTCCATTCAAAGCCCAATGCCAATCGACGCGTTGATAAAGACTATTTGATATTTCCCTGATTTCCTGTTCATCCTTTTTATTTTCTGAAAAGTATGCCGCGGCGGAGAGCACACCAGCAATAAAAAAAGCCGTATCGATGGTTGATAACTCGCATTTCCATGCCCTTTTACCTGTATTCATTTCCAAAAAATGGTAAAAAAAGCCTTTATATCCGGATGCATCGGTATCCGCGCCCTGGGGAGCGTTTAAAAAAAATCTCAAAATTTTAAGGATTCTTTTTTTTGCTTCTTGGCGTGAAATGAATTTCTTTTCAATTCCAACCAGGTAGGTGCTTAAACCCATCCCTACTACTGCTATACTAGAAGGGAATCCAGGTTGTGTTTTATCAGCTATTAACCCTGTTACCGGATCAATTTCTTTTAGAAAATAGTCAAATGTTTCTCTTTGCAGATCATTGAGCATTTCTTCATCCGTACCCTGTGGGTTTAAGACTGGAGTTATCTTATTGGGCATTTTTTGTATTCTTTGGCTTTTTATTTTATAAACAGCTTCTGGTTCACTAAATCCAAGTAACTGATTTCCGGCCTTTTATGCATAAATTTATTTCAAGGCTGGATTAGCTTTTGACATCTTTTCCATGTTGTTTTTTTTCTTTTATTTTGACAACCTGCCAATCGGCAATATTAAATTAAAAAAGTAAGACTCATCCTTAAAGTAAGCAATGGAAAACAAACAACACCTTGAGTTTGAAAAAGGCTCCAGGGATTCTATCACCTGGGAATTCGATGGCATCCGGATGGGTCATGCACTTTCCAAGTTCAAAGAGTGCGGGTCTTTCAAAACGAATAGTATCCATGCTGATGTGGTTCGTCTCCATTTGGGTCTAAAAGGAAATTATAGCTTTCATTGCAGGCAGTTGAACAGCAGTTATGATCTTATTGGGGGCCATCACAACATAATGTATTCGAGGGAATTCGATATGGAGATGCACAACCGGACACTCGAACTCGAAACTTTCGGTGTCCAGTTTCCAAAAGATCTTTTCATACAATTTACGCAAAAGGCAAGCGATCAGTTGTGTCGTTTTACAGACCGTATTTTTAATGATCAGGCGACCATACTATCGAAAGAGTGGGGGGCCGTTAACCCTTCCATCCAACTGGTCATTTATCAGATACTACATAGCCGCTATAGCGGTGACTTGCAAAAATTATTCCTGCTATCCAAGGCAATTGAACTACTGGTATTATGCGCAGAGTCCTGCAATTTATCTAAAGAAAGAAAAGATGCTTTTATAAAAAGTGCAAAGGATAAAGAGAAAATTGTTGCTGTGCGGGACCTTATCAATGAGAGAATTCATTGTCCCCCCAACCTTACAGAAATTGGGAAAATGGTTGGCCTCAATGAATATAAACTTAAGAAAGGATTTAAAGAAACTTTTCATACCACCGTTTTTGGTTACCTGATAGAACAACGGTTGCTCCTATCCCAGCAGTATTTACTCGATACCGAAAAGACGGCAGCAGAAATAGCCTTTGAATTGGGTTACTCCACGCCGCAGCATTTTAATAATGCCTTTAAAAAACGATTCGGAATCACTCCGGATTTAATTAGAAATAATCCGTAGAATGCAATAGTTCATAGGCCGGAAAACCTAATATTGCCTTTTGCCTGCAAATCTTCATCATAAATATCAAACATCATGAGTCAGCCTTTAATTGTTAAGAATATGATCAATATTCATGCACCTGCAGGCCTGGTCTGGGATGCGCTCACAAATCCAAACCAAACAAAGAAATATATGTTTGGATGTGAGGCGCTTTCTGACTGGAAAGAAGGGAGTGCCCTGATATGGAAAGGTAATTTTAATGGCGTTGAACTGGTGGCAGTAAAGGGTAATATTGTAAAGATTCGCCAGGACCGGTTTTTATCCTATACTACTATCGATCCCAATTCTAACCTTCCTGATCTCCCTCAAAACTACCTGACAGTGACGTATGAGCTGGAAGAAAAAGATGGTGGAACACAACTGACCGTTTCTCAGGGAGATTATAGTACAGTGGCTGAGGGAGACAAAAGATATCAAGAAACAGTGGATGGGGGAGGGTGGGCGCCCATTCTTGACGCCATTCAGAAATTAGTAGAAGCAGAAAGTTAAGCATTGCATGTTAGCAGGTGGCTTTATGAGCCATATTGTCCATCGTATTTCCAGGTTAAGGCGAGACTGATTTGGGTTACCCTCTGATGCGCCGGGTACCTGTCATTTATTTGTTTTGTTAAGCCAATCAAAATTGCAGCAGTCCATAAAAGCAAAGGATAAACCCAGTAATGAAATATCAATCCACCTTGTTTTCAGTTAATTTTTCTGAATACTTTCAATTTGTCATTGACGTACAACAGTATATCCAGTGTGTTGGCATTTCTGCAAAATGAATAACCTGGACGGAACCGCACCATAAATATTTTCAGAGAATCTCCTCTTAATCTTGTTAGCTGGCCAATCCTGGCCAAAGAAAATTTATAATCGATAAAATAATCCTGTTCTTCTTGCTTGAGGCGTTTTTTCAATCTCCTTTTTTGAGACTCGCCGGATGAATAGTAACCAATTGGGCTAAAGCTGAGGCCTGGATTGTCTCCGGTCCTTTTTTCGTTGAATAATTTAACCGGATGCTTTTTGTCCAGGATGATAGCATATTCTTCCCTTCTTTTCACAGAATCCGCCCGGTAAATGGCCATTTCATCGACTTCAACAGAAGGCAGTTTGACAACATTTGGTATCAGAAAGACTTGAATATGATCTTCAAGCTCTGAAATGCGAACAACTAATGTATCGCTTATGAATCCGGCGGAAGAAAATATCAAGGTATCGCCAATCCCAGCCTGGATTTTATAATTCCCACCCAGATCGGATAGATTATGTTTTTTTTGACTGAGATTACTTACGTTTACACCGGATACGGGTTGAGGACTGCCTTGAATCATTATTTTCCCAAACAATTCCTCTTGTCCCCATACACTGGAAGAAAAGAGAATTAGTATTCCAATAGCCGAGCAGATTGTTTTAAGCATGTTAACGTTTCAAAACAGGAATTAATATCGCATTTATGCATGTTCTTGGCAAAACATGCTATACTTAAATAATGCTAATTGGCGATCCCTTAACTTTTTGAGGATTAATCAATGCAGAGAAATAATTAAAAAAATACATCTATAATTTAGGGTATTTGATTTTGGACATCAATATTGAATCCCACCCCGATGCCACTGGCTTTTTTCCATTCCGCCTGGCTTGTCAGCCGGTGCCAGGTAGCTGAATTAAGGAGACCTGCGGATAAAAAAATAGCACCATTTTGAGGTCCGGACGAAGATCCCTCGATCCATTCCAGGGATATAAGGATATCGTCCTTAAGAATCAATTTATATTCAGACAAGTTAACAGTACAGCGCCCAGTTTGTTTACCTATTGGCACCAGTATATTATGCTTAAGGATATTTTCAAAAGGAACCCCGCTCTTAAAATTGTAGATATTGAGACGGAAAACAGCAGTGTCGAGTCGGTTATCAGATACATTAAAAGAAAAACTCTTTATTAATACCGGTTTCTTATTCAGTTTTATTCGAATACCAGTTTCTGACCCCAGAAACTTCAAGGGCAATCCAATGCTCAAAAATTTTGAGGTTGTTGTATTCCCTTTTGTTTTTGTAGCTAAGACTTTTGTCATCACAACAACTGCTTCCAGTTCAGGGATTTTTTGTTTGAGTGGTACAACAATTGGTAACGATTTTAGCAGAAGGTCACGGATGCTAAAGGACACAGTTTGATATCCGGCCATAGAGAATCTGAGGCTGTCTTCTTGAAAATCCGGATTGATGCTCAATTGAAAAGTACCATTGCGTTGCGTGACTGTCCCGGTATTTTTTCCTGGGATGCCGACATTTACATAGGCCAGGGAGTCCTGGTTCTGTGCATCAATGACCCTTCCGCTGACTATACGTTTATTTTGACGGCTATCTGTAATTTTCAACACCGGGTAAAGGGTGTCAAAAATAATCTGTTTAAAAAGCCCGGGGAATAGGACGGCTCCGGGTCTTAGTTGAGGATTAAAGGATTGATCAAAGAAGTTCAATGCATATTGATTGAAGCTCAGATAAAGCCGGTTCCAACTTTTGTTTTTCCCGTAAATCTTTGTTGCCAATGAAGGCAAATAAGAAAAATCTTCGTGTGATGCGGATGGAAAATGGATATATTGTTTTGGGAAGCGGATCAACGAGTGAAAATTATAAATGGAATCCACGTTCCTGTCATTTTGCTTATTGCCGCTTTCCAGATAAGCATAAGGGATATTTAAGTTATCGACCTGAAAAAATGGGGAATGCCTTAGAAGATCGAAGTCACTATCTTCTAGTTTTGAGTCGCCATAATAATGCATTTCCGAACCGTCCAGGGACAAGAAAGCCTTAATCTCCTTGCAGGTCATGGCAAGATTTAAAGCGGCCAAACCGCCCCAGCTGTAACCCACTATTCCAATTTTGGCCGAATCAATATTCTTCCTGTTCTTTAATAAATTTATAGCGAACAAACCGTCTTTTATTTGTTCCGATAAATCTGCTGGATCTGTGCTCATATTTCCCGGATACCGCCCTACAGAACTTATGCTTGCAACAATAAAACCATGACTAGAAAACCATTCAAAAAAGCCGATGTTTTCATAACTCATGCCGTTAAATGAGCTCATGTATATGATCAGCGGGAATGGTTGGATGATCGCCTCAGCATTCAGGTAACTTTTAGTTTTAAGGATGTTTAGTTTCCCCGTATCCGTAATTTTCAGATTTACGCCCAGGTATTGTATTATTTCTGCAGATAGACCTTTATACAACGTATCATCCTGAAACCGGTTTGATCTTTGTTCAAGCAAATTCACAAATTCACCATAGCGGACTACTGGATTTGATTTATGGATCAATGCGGGATACCATAGATCTATTTCCACCGGACGAAAATGAAAATTTTCCGTACTGCCGGCTCCTGGTTTATATAGCCTGCAGGAATCGATGAGGATAATATTCTGGTATCCAATTGAAAACAGCCCGGGAACTTTGTATTTTCCGGCCGATTGCCCCAATGCAAATGAGCCGTACAATAAATATAATAAAATAGAAAAAGCCTGTTTCATGCCGGGATTTGATTTTTTAAAATAGCATTATTTGTAGCGCAATTGAATCCCACAAATACATTTAACTGTAGATTGTGTTTTAAAAGCTACATCTTCTAGCAAGCAGTTTTTTTTACTATAAAACCAGTTTTACCTATAGGGAATAATAAAGGTTGTTTCCAGGAATATTCGGTGTGTTTTAAGGTCCATTTCTCCATCAGGTATGTGTGAATGGAAATGCCATAGAACATTTGTCGGTTACCTATAATTGTACTCTCTGCACAAGGTTTACGCACCTAATAAAGAAAGGGGAGATTAGGTTCTGGTTTGGGGAATATTACGAAGAAGAGGCTTACATCCGTCAAAGCGGTTTAATATTCATGATGCTTCTCATTGACCCTGGTTGCCAGCTCATCTTTTTTTATGTTCACTTGTTTACCTATTGGTTTGCCATTCCTGTATGTAATTACATTCAATTGATTTGAACCTATGGGGAATTTTAGCTGCTCACCTTTGTATTTCGGGTAAAAAGAATCGGGATTGGTACAATCGAATGAATAGTAAATATCAAGGTCCTTGATCTCGGTTGACAATTTTATCTGCATTTCATGGCCTCCTGTCCTGGTAGAGGTAAAGATCACATTGTATGCACTCCGGGCATAATTAATGCCCGAGACATCGAAATAAGAAAACTGTGCCTCCATTCTCGCGATAAAATCATCCCAATTGCGGCTTGCCTTTGGGCTCCAGTAAACCTCGGCCAGAGCGAGTGCCCTAGGCCAGATCATATATTCCAGATGGCGGAAATTAGGAACGCTCTCTGTCCATAGATTCCCCTGACCGCCCAAAATCAGCCTTTCATCAACACTATCGGGAACAGGATCGTAGGTATATGCATCGCGCAATCTGCAAATGCCGTAGGTTGGGGGTTCTACGGTTGATTCCCCTTGATAAAGGTCCAGGTAGCAGTAATCCCAGGGAGTCATGACTACGTGATGATTCATTTTGGCCGCCTCGATTCCCCCTTTCATCCCCCTCCAACTCATCACCGTCGCCTCAGGTGCCAGTCCCCCTTCAAGGATTTCATCCCAACCGATCAATTTTTTACCCTTGCTTTTAAGGATATTTTCGACTCTTTTTACAAAATAACTTTGAAGCTCGTCTACATTTTTCAAATGTTCATCCGACATGCGTTTTTGACATTTCGGGCAATCTGCCCAAAAGCCTTTATACGCTTCATCACCACCGATATGGATATATTCGCAAGGAAAAATACTGGATAATTCAGTAAATATTTTATCGAGCATGGTAAAAACGGAATCATTGCCAATGCAAAGCGCATTGTCATCTCTTGACGGACTCCGGAAACCTGCGTTCACGCTATAGGGTAATTGTGTACAAGATAGATTTGGGTAAGAAGCAATCAATGCTAGACTATGAGCAGGTACATCAATTTCTGGCAGAATGGTGACAAAACGCTCTTGGGCGTAACGAATGATTTCGCGCATATCCTCTTGAGTATAGAATCCTCCATCAGTGGCCTGTTCATGAGCCAGGGCTGGCAGGAATTCTCCCCAACGTCCTGTACGCACAACCCGCCACGCGCCCACACTTGTCAATTGAGGCAAACTTTTTATTTCTATTCTCCAGCCTTGGTCGTCGCTTAAGTGTAAATGCAAAGTATTGTATTTGTACCTTACCATTTCATCGATAAACTTTTTTACATCCACCTTCGAAAAGAAATGGCGACTGACGTCAAGCATCAGTCCCCGCCAGCCAAAACGGGGATAGTCAACAATTTCTGCACAAGGAATCATGACGTTTTTGGCCCTGGGGTTGGCTTGGGTGGTTATAGGCAATAATTGGAGAAGGGTCTGCAGCCCATAGAACAAACCAGCTCCTGATTTGGCTCGCAGTAGGATTATTGATGGCGAAATAGATAGGGTGTAACCTTCTTCCCCGGAAATACTTTTGTCGGAATTTGAAAGTAATTGCAACCGAATACTTTTCTTTTCAGTTCCTTCCTGTTGAATGGAAAGACCAGTCTCTTCTGTCAGGCTCTTTTTAAACCATTCAATTGTCTGGTCGATTGAAGCGAGAGAAGCATCAACCTTCAGGGAAACAGCCTGGTTTAGAACGAAATGCCCCGGGTGTTCAATAAGACTTACCGGTTGAGGGATTATTTTGATAGCAGTACTATCAAAGGCAAATGCGGCTGCATTCCATAATAAGGCCAAGAAAAAAGAAAAAGGAAACCGCAGGTAATGTTTTATCTGCATTCGGAAGATTTTACACCGAATGTAATTATAAAATGAATCCAATGGGAATCCGGGGTCTCAATAGCGCTTCCAAGGTAAAAAAATCTCCTTCATAGCTGCCGACACCAGTATATTAAGCCTGTTTTCGCTTACCGGTTTTTTGATTCACCCTGCCGTAAATGGATTTTTGCCATTGATATATCTTTGGTTCCAAACCTGGTATCAAGCCTTTATTTTAGTGGTTTACCGGCTCAAAACTCAGCACCGGTGCAAAAAGCACAGCATATGAGAAGGCAAATCGCCATCATCCCAATTGCCTGTCTGATATTTTCCATGTCTGCTTATTCACAAAATAAGATCAGGGGTTCTGTAAAAGGCACTATTGCAGACACTGTTGGCAAACAGGATCTGGGTTATGCCACAGTTTCAGTAACTCCTGAATCAGATTCAACAGATGCGGAATTTACTGTTACGGACAAGCATGGCTCTTTCGTGATCAGAAACCTGGCGCCGGGGGATTACCGGCTATTGATCACTTTTGAAGGGCTTCACCATATCAGCAAAAAATTCTCCATCAATTCATCCAATAAGGATATAGACTATGGGACCCTGTACATGTTTAAAGTTACCGATGTCCTTCAAGAAGTCGTTATTCAACGTCCACCAATCACTATAAAGAAAGATACCGTTGAATACACAGCGGATCTATTTGCCACAAAACCCAATGCGTTCGTTGAGGACCAATTAAAAAAATTACCTGGTGTGGAAGTGGATGCCAGTGGAAATATTACTGCTCAGGGTGAAACGGTGACCAGAGTATTGGTAAATAATAAACGTTTTTTCAGTGATGATCCAAAATTGGCGACGAGGAATATTCCACCGGATATTGTCGATAAATATCAAATATTTGATGACTTGGATGACCAAAGCAAATTCACCGGTTTTGATGACGGCGTAAGAGTTAAAACTTTGAATATCATCACAAAGAAAGACAAACGGCAAGGTTATTTCGGAAGGGCCATTGTTGGCGCTGCCACCAGCCAGGACTATGATGAAAGTGTCAACTTCCACCGTTTTGATAATGACCAGCAAATCTCAGTATTGGGAGAAGGAAATGATATCAATAAACAAAACTTTACTATTCAGGATATACTTGGCACTTCCGGAAGCAGGAAAGGCAGCGGAGGAGGCCCCAGCCCCGCAACTAATCAGAGCAGTCCGGGTGTAACTACTGTCTGGGCAGGGGGTGCGAACTACCACGACAATTGGAGCCCGAACACTGAAGCATATGGAAGCTATTTCTATAATTTCACGCATGTAGTCTCCGACCAGCAAAGCAATATAATTAAATTTATCCCGAACTCGGAGGACTCCACCAATACCATCAACCAAACATCGTCTGCTATATCGCGTACAACCAACCAACGAATTTATTTCAATCTGGACAAAAAGATCGATAGCAATAATTCTTTTATCTTTCGGCCCAACATCACTTTTCAAACAAGCCGCCCTTCTGCGTCCTCAAGCTCGTCAACCATCGATCAGGATAGTTCGGCCATCAGCAATTCGAACGGGTTAACATCCAGTGTCAATAGCGGGTTCAATATCAATGGCTCTAACCTTACCATCCGGCATAAATTTAATAAGCCGCTGAGAACCCTTTCGCTTGATCTGACAGGAACAGCCAATGTTAATAATGGGGAGGGGAATAATTATGCGCTAAATAATTTTTTCAAATTGGATTCCTTTCAAACGATAAACCAATATTATAAAGATTCACTTCATTCTTATTCAATCAGTCCAACGCTGGTGTACACAGAACCCATCAGTAAAAAATCAATTATTCAATTAAATTATAATTATTCTCTTAATAAAAGCAACACGGTGAATAATACCTATGATTACGATGATGCACTACATGAATATTCTGTTTTCGACAGTTTGTTCAGCAATTCCTACAAGTTTGTCTCCTACTCGAACCGTTTTACATTGAGCTACCGGATACAGGATCCAAAATTCAATATTAACGTTGGATCAGGGGTTCAGTTTACGCATTTTAACAGCTTCAATACGACAAAAGATATAGATGTGCAACACAGTTATGTGAATTTGACGCCTACTGTCAATTTCTCCTATTCCTTTTCCAATAACCAAAGATTGCGTTTCTATTATACAGGACGTACGGGCAGCCCTTCCGCCTCTCAATTGCAACCCCTGACCACTACCAGCGATGATATTAATTTTACTGTTGGTAACCCCAATCTAAAACCCCAGTTCACGCACAGCATCCGTATCCTGTACCAATCTTATGATCCATCGACCCAGCATGTCTTATTTGCCACGCTAAACGCAAGTACCACGGTAAATGATATTCAAAATTCCATTGTTCCAACCATCAAAGGAGGAGATACCACTACATTTATAAACCTAAATGGTACGTACAATCTCGCCGGTTATTTTAATTATGGATTTGCATTGAAACATCCCAAATCGAATCTGAACCTCATCACCAATATCAACTACGGACAAAGTCAAAATCTGGTTTATTCAACCAAATCACCTGTCGGATTTCAGCATGATTATACAAAAACAACAGCATTTACCGAAAAAATCAATTGGACCACAAATATTAAAAAGAATTTTGACATGAATTTCAGTTCGGCTTCCACCTATACAATCAACAGAAATACATTGGATACCTTCCTTAATCTAAATGCCTTTTCTCAAGTATTCAATGCAGAAATAACAGCCTACACAAATAATGGCTGGCTGATCGCGACAACCTTTACCTACACTGTCACCGATAACCATACACCCGGCTACAACGAGAGTGTACCGCTTTTAAGTCCAAGTATTGCAAAAGAAATGTTTAAGAAAAAAAATGGTGAACTACGTTTATCTGCCTTTGATCTGTTGCACCAGAATACTTCGGTAAATAAATCGGTAAGCCTGAATCAGGTGTCGAGCACCAGGACTACTACACTTCAGCAGTATTTCATGCTAACCTTTACTTATAATCTTAATAATTTTCAGGGCGCCAACCAAAAGAGGATGCCAGGCGTTTTCCCAGGTAGGTATCGCGGAGGAGGAGGGGGCGGCGGTCGTAAGAATGGCGGCGGACCTGGTCTTTGATAGTCCATTTCTATTTTTTTGTAAACTTATCTGGGCGACCGTGAAAACATCCTTCTTCCCATATCTTTGAGCCGAGAGCAATTTGCCAAAGTCTTTAGACCCAAGGCATTTTGTGTAAGTATAGAAGGTAAATTGTATGAAGACAAGCCTGATTATCGTGCAAATCCTGGTTCTTTATTCCAGTTTTCGACTGGACAGGGGAGTCAAGACGTACAATGAGTATTATCATGCACCTGCTTTTGCCGGTAAACGGCCTGATCCAGAAGCATTGGCAGTTGGAAAAATAATCGATTCAGTATTTTGTCCGGCCGACCCCACACAATCCTATGCATTATATGTACCAGCTTCTGGCAGGGGCAAGAAATTACCCATCATCTATTTTTTTGACCCTCATGGCGACGGAGCCCTGCCACTGAAAAAATACAAGTCCTTGGCTGAGACTTACGGCTTTATCTTAACAGGAAGCAATAACTCCAAGAATGGAAATGATTGGCTTACCACTGAACACATTTGGCATATTTTATACGAAGATTCCAAAAATCGACTGATGTTCAATAGCGAACGGATGTACGCTTGCGGCTTTTCGGGCGGAGCTAAAGTGGCAGGATATATTGCATTAAAATTTCCCGGGCTGAAAGGTGTCATTGCAAATGGAGCAGGATTGCCTGATGGCACCCTTCCCGGAGATTTCAATTTCAGTTTTACTGCCATTGCGGGTCAAGGCGATATGAATATGACTGACCTGATTATTTTTAGTGAGGACCTGGACAATACCAGGACTCGTCACCATTTTATTCTCTTCGATGGAAAACACGAGTGGGCACCTGAAAACAGCATGGATTTGGCTTTTTCAGGGTTGCAATTGGATGCCATGCAGCAGGGAATCATTGCTAAAGATGAAGCCTATATCAATCATTATTTCAAAAAGAGCAAAAAAAATCTAGATTCTTTTTACCGCGTGGATCTTTTGGTAAAAGCTGGACAGCAATGCAAGCTTTCGATCAGCATTCTGGAAGGGTTATCAGAAAAAGAAGCTGGCTGGTTCATGGAGAAACTCCGTTCCCTTCAAGGCAATCCAGATTTCATTAAGCAGCAGGCGTTTTATGAGGATCTTCTCAGTAGGGAACAACACACAAAAGAAGAATACATAAAGCATTTCCAACAGGAAGACACAGCATATTGGAATAAAACCATTAGCGATCTGAAAAAAAAGGCCGGTTCGAAAACGGAGCAAGCTGGTATGTATTCACGTTTGCTGGCTTTTTTGTCATTGGCATTTTATTCTTTTAGCAACCACCTGATTAACACAAATGAGAATTCTGAAGCCTGGCATTATGTATCGTTGTATAAAATGGCGGATCCGGCCAACAGTGAGGCCTGGTATTTTTCGGCCATTCTACATGCAAGGGAGAACCTTGGCAGGGAAACTGAGAATGATTTATTGAAAGCAGCCGACTGCGGTTTCAGGGATGAGAACCGGATGATTCAGCAGACAGAATTTAGAAATCTTTCCCCAAAAATCAATCTTTCCAGGGTTGAAAACAGGATGCGCAATACGCCCAATGATAAATAATGATCCTGGGCATGATCACCAAAAACAGCTTGATTGCACTGACCAAGATGAATAACCTGATTTTTAGGGTTTGTCAATTCGCCATTTGGCTATCCAGAATATTTCGGGTCGATAAAACCTCCGCAAATTCCTTGTTTAAGGTAGCAAGTGAAACGTCATGTACCAGTTGGGCGGATATAGATTCCCCATTGATCCCTGTAGACTTGAATGCTGCAGTCGCATCCGCTACCACAACGGTGTCGTATCCAAAATTACCTGCCATGCGTGTAGTCGAAGAAACACAGTGCTGGGTAGTTAGACCTACAATAACCACAGTATGTATTTGCTGTTTATCGAGTCTTTCCCTGAGATCGGTCCCAATAAAGGCGCTGTTTACATTTTTTTTGATTACAGGCTCACCCTGAGCCGGCTTCACCTCATCCTTAATTTCATTTCCTGGAAGGCCTTCTGTCAGCGGAGAACCCGGTGTAATGGAACAGTGCTTGATATGAAATAATGGCCATTTATTTTTTCGCCAAAATTCCAAAATCAAACCTGCATTATGCTCGGCATCAGGGTTATTTCGTTCTCCTCCATAAAATTCCAGATCGTCCAGGCCTTTTTGGATATCAATTAAAAGTAAGGCGGGGGTGTTTAGCCATTCTTTTTGCATGATCTATATTTTTTCAAATGTTCTTTAAAGGCAAAAAATGCTTGCCATTTGCCATGAAAACCAGGTTTTAGTCATACCTCAAATATTATTTTCGCCTGATTAAATCAATCCGAATCATGAAGTGTACAGTCTATCTGATTTTGGTTTCAAAATAGTAAGAATTTACCGATTTTCAACGAAAATTGATTCAACCGTTCCTGCCCTGTATCCCAAATTTCAGGAGGTTTTGATAGAAACGAAGGTTACCGAATAAGAGTCATCGTACCCTTCTTGAATATGTTAACGCCTGTGTAGGTCTTTCCCAGAACCATCCAGACATAACTGCCGGTATCCTGAGGTTTGCCAGACAATGTGCCGTCCCAGCCGTCACCCATTCGGGAAGTGCTGTAAACCATTTGACCCCATCGATCATAAATACGGAAATATTGCAATGAGGAAATCCCAACGGGAATGGGTCTGAAAATATTGTTAAAGGCTTTTCCGGGTGTAAACGCATTTGGCACAAAAATATCCGGAAGTGTATTGAATATTTTTACCATTAGCGAGGCGTCTGTATAACAACCCGAGGAATCCGTGACCTTTACATAATACCTGATGGAATCAAGATTTGTTCCAATGGTTGAGATTGGATCTGGAATGCCAGGGTCGTTCAGATCGGTTGCTGGCGACCACAAAAATGTATCCCCACTGATATCACTGGAGATCGCTTTTAATTGAAGCTGCTCATGTATAACCACCGAAGTGTCATTTCCAGGATTCACTTTTGGAGGAGCCAGAATAGCAATAGTTTGATATCCCGAATCCACACAACCGTCAGTGCCGAAATACTTGTATAATAAGGTATCTATTCCTGCGCCTGCCAGAGGCGGGTTAAGTAATCCATCTGCAGAAATTCCATTACCTGAAAATACATATGATCCAGGGAGATTGGCAAGTTCAATCGCTTCGGTAATCATAAACGCTGAATCATAATTGCAGATATAGGGTATGGGACTGAACTGAACATGTGGACTTGGTTGAACATTAATCTGTTCGTCTAATTCATTCTCACAGGTAATCCCGGAAAAGGATATCATCCGGATGGTATAACCGGATGAATTAGCTGATATGGGGTTCGGATAATTATGATAATATGTTTTCCCGGGATAAGGTGTGCTGTCGGTGTAGGATACCGCAGCGGAATCGCCCCAATAGATTTGGACTTTCGTAATAGAGCCGAAATCAACGGTACTCTGATTACTTATCATAACGGCTTGGTTGCTGCACAAACCCGGCGCATTATTCACGGTAAAATCAGCTTTGGGAACTGCGCCATTGACAGTAAATATTTTTGAAGCACTGTCGGTGCATCCTTTACTGTTGGTAACGACCAGGGTCAAATCATAATTGCTAGCAGCAGAATAATGATGGGTGGGGTTCTGTGCCGTCGAACTGTTTGGGTTGAGGGGCTGTGCATTGGGGTCGCCAAAGCCCCATAGGTATTGAAATGGAAGGGTAGTAATGTCATTGGTATAGGTACTGTCATAAAACTGGGCTATCGCATCATCCAGGCAGATTTTTGGTGTAATAAAGTCCACTTTTGGATTAGGGTATACTCTTATTAGGACGCTGTCTTTTGAAGCACAACCTGGGTTATTGCTGAATGATGTACTAACTATATAGGTATGTAATTGCGAATTGCTTGAATTGTTTGGAATATGTAATAAAGGAGCAGCAACCGTCGTATCGTTCAGACCCACAGGGGGATACCAAGAATAGGTATAAGAAGGATTAGCCGGGCCACCAATCTGAACCGTGTCATATGGGCAAAAACTCTGACTGTTTCCTGCAAAAGAAGGAGGCATGAGTGTATAAATAATTACATTCTTGATGGAATGATTATCATTGTATCCTCCGGTGCTTGCAGTAAAACCAAGATACCCTGTGAAATTAAATTGCTGATTAGCAGAAAGATACATAGTGTCATTTACATAAACCTGTATTTCCCCGCTGTCGTAGGTTATTTTGGCATGGTTATAATTCGGAGAACGTATATAGGAAATTTTTCCATCTGAATTATCCCTGGTAGGTTCATTTGAGCATTCGCCATAGATAATGTTATTTGGATCCGAATCATCGTTATATCCGGTTCCCCACCTGATCTCAATTTTGGGCATATCCTCATGCACCGTAGCAGGATTGAATGGGATACAATTATTCCAGGTATCGAAACAGACTTTAAGACCATTGGCCGTATTGGGAATCCCCAGGCCACCGCCAGTAACATAACTCGAGGGGGGTACATCCAGAAAACAAAAGGCCAATCCATCTGCGCCTGTTCCATCGTACATACGGAAATCAAATTCTGCCACCCATTTATTACACATGGACAGATTAATTGGCTGCTTATAAAAAACAGCTCCGCTACTACCATAAACGGAACATACAAGCATTTCAGAATCGGCTGTACCAATCACATTAGCCACCCTGGCATCTCCTGCGAGATTCCAACCCGTCGTGTTCATCGGCGTACCGCTGAGCTGAGCAAAAACGTAATTCTGGCAAAAAGCCTGTTTATTTATGCAAAAAAAAAGAAGTAAGAAAAAGAGGAAAGGGGAGATACGGCAAAAAGCTGACATCGACAGAAAATTTTCGAAAGCAATAGTGCTTGTACAAATATAATCAATCAATCGCAATTCTCTTAGGGTCTATAAAGCGTCAGGTATTTACCTGGAATTAAGGTTATTGAGGGAATCCTCAATCCACCTGAATAGTAAGGTCAAAACTTCACCCGGCTGGAACCATCTGGTGTCGCTAAATCAAGAATTCAGGGATCATTCTTTGCATAAAATGTATAACGGCCAAATGCTATAAAGTGCCAACTTGACCTGCTAACCCCTGAAAGTGGGAAATGTGTAACCAATTCCCAGATTTGTGTAAGATAAACTCGACGAGTAGACCCCATCTTTGGTGTCTCTAATTTGATCATCTCATACACTATGCCAACTAAAAAAATAATCCGGAAACGCAGTAATACAGTCATCGAAAAAAAGCCGGATGTCAAGGAATTGGAAAAATCGATTTCGCACATCATTGTGGAGATCATTGAATACATCCCAAATGCTGTTCTCACCAAGACAATTGTAAAAAAATCGACAGGAAATATTAGTATTATGTCATTTGACAGTGGAGAAGGATTGACTGAAAAGACTTCCCCATTTGATACTTTCGTTCAGATTGTTGAAGGCAAGGCAGACATTGTTATAGACCATAACTCCCACGTAATCCAAACAGGTCAGGGGATCATCATACCCGCGCATTCCCCTAATTTCATAAAAGCAAATGGCCGGTTTAAGATGATTTTGACTGTGATAAAGAGTGGTTATGAATGAACCAATGTCAATAATAAAGAAGTGAACGGGGAACAAACACAGGAAAAAAAGTCAAGCGAGAAGATGCTCTTCTTCTCAAAATAATAAGCGTCATTCCATACATTTATCTAATCTCCCGCATCGATTGAGCAGTGATAAACCTATCAGGGTTTCCTACTTCGGATCCTTCAAACGCTGAATAAACCCAATGATGCATCAGCGGCGTTTTCCGCATTTAAAAATAAGTACATTTGCAAATCAATTTAACGAATGAGATGCGTAATATGGAAAAAATTCATTGGAAGCTGATATTAATTTTTGCATTCCTCAATATTTCAGATAGTCTTTTTTCGCAAGGCATTAATCAGGATATCAACACTATTACGATCAAAGGCATAAGCTTTAAGCAGGTCGTGACGCATCTAATGAATAACGGGTATACCATTGAGCATCTAGACAGCAAAGCTGAAACAGTAAGTACAAAATATTCAAAATGCCCTTCGACGAATGACCTAGTCAATTACTCCATTAATATCCGGGTTCAGGACAGTGTGGCAGAAATTAAAGGGAAATTATGTTATAATATTAAAAGCAATAAGGAGAATGCTCCTGATTCGAGTAATTCGATGCCTGCAAAATACACTTATGGCGTATCTAAAGCGGCGTTTCTGCAGGTAGATAAATTTGCAAAAACTTTCAAATCTGAAATTATCTACTCCAAGACTGAATAATGAATTAAGGAACATTACACTTGACTTTTTTAATAACCATCACACTTCAAAAAGATCTCTTGACAAAAGAAAATATTTTCTTTGATACAGAAGCCTTGATGGAATAATAAGTTCTAATACTTTTAAAGGTGATCTGCCAGATTATGAATTTGATCCTAACGCGATAGCGCTCGATTATGGAGGTTTGCAACTACAGCGAATATTTTACTCTCCAGAATATGAAAATAAAATACAAATTGGTAGCCGTCTTCCGGACTTCAGAAGTTCTTTATATTGGGCGCCGGAGAAATGAACAAACACGCAAGGCAAACAAAAGTTGGAGTGTTATACTTGGGATCTCCCAGGCAAATACGCCATTGTATTAAAGGGGCTTGATGCAACTGGAATGACAGGCTGCCAGGTATCGTTTTTTGATGTAAAAAACAAGATAGAATAAGATTTGAGCCCATCAGGGTATTCGAGTTCCTTTTTTTATTCTGATCGATCATGTACTGACCTGGCCTACCTCCTAATCAATGTTCTGTGCAAAATACCGTTAAAAGACGGTGTTTTAGACCGTCAAAAGACGGTATTTTGGTAATCCACTTTAGAACCACTTGGAAATATTGGAAATACTTCTAACATTCGTCCGGGAAAAGCACACTTCTGTAAATACTGCAAATTGGCCTGCCATGGCATTCCAGTACCTCTTTTCATTACTATTCCTGATTATTAAACCTTTGTTATGTCGACCAAAAAAATTGTAACTAGAAAATCAAAATTAAAAAAGGCATCAAAAAAGGGTAAGCCCATTCTATCGAAGGGAGTGTTAAAAGGCCCAGCAATTCCTTTAAGCCGTTCAACCCCGGTTAAAAGAGTATATGCAGAGCCAAAATTTATTCCCTTGCTGCCGGGACAATTGTCCAGCGGTGACCAAAATCAATATGATGCTTACGCAAAATTGCTTCAACCAATTCCCCCTCCGAGACAGGGAGCTTCTCTGATCATGAGGTTGGAAGACGTCATTGGTCAGGAAGCTGTGAATGATATCATGAAGGCTGGAAAAATTGTTTTTCATGCTATAGGAGATACGGGAGCGGATAAACAATATAGAGTTGCAGACGAAGCTGACGTAGCCGGATTTATGGCAAAAGACCTATCTGTGAATATCCAAGCCGAACGTCCCTCTTTTTTTTATCATTTGGGGGATGTGGTCTATGAGTTTGGACAGGCAAGTAGCTACTATTCTCAGTTTTATGAGCCGTTTTGTATGTATAACGCTCCTATTTTTGCCATACCTGGAAATCATGATGGAATGATCTGGGATAAATCGATGACCACACTTGAAGCCTTTAGAAATAATTTTTGCACAGCCCAACCTATTCATTCTGACAATGCAAGCAGTATTCTCAGAACGACCATGAATCAGCCAGGGGTCTATTTCACTCTTGAAGCCCCATACGTAAACATCATCGGATTATACAGTAATGTAGCAGATAATGGAGCAGGAGTTATATCCACGGAAAACAATCCTGAATATGAGAAGATTGTGTCTGATGTACAAAAGGATTTTTTG
>Ga0302326_10006113_pt1 | contig 27102 bp, 22 predicted proteins | sample Palsa_T0_3_FD_202264 | JGI IMG/M metagenome (GOLD analysis project Ga0302326, IMG submission 202264) | Peat permafrost microbial communities from Stordalen Mire near Abisko, Sweden - Palsa_T0_3 | ecosystem: Environmental > Terrestrial > Soil > Palsa > Peat permafrost | place: Sweden: Abisko... | reverse complement strand
GCACGCCACAGTTGCTCTAGCCATAAACTATTGATTCTAAACGAGATATTGTGGTGGAGGCGGCGGGAGTCGAACCCGCGTCCGAAATCGCTGTCAGCCAGGAGAGTTCATGCTTTGTCCGATTCCTTTTGGGTTCGCCTCATGCACTCAGAACGGACAAGATGCGCATGAAGCTAGTCCGATGATCTCACGGATGCAACACGGACCGAGCCGCAACCGCCAGCCCACTGTATGACGTCCGCTCACAGCCCGTAGGTAAAGCCGTGGAAGACGGCAGCTTATTTAATTAAGCTGCAAGTGCCAGATTATCGTTGGCAACTTTTGTTTTGCAGGCGATTACAGGTGCCCACACCCTGACATGCCTCCTAAGCCGCAATCGATCCCGTCGAAACCGTGACGCCCCCGTTTGATTCAGCGCCTTCCCCTTTCGGAAAGATGCCCAGGTGCGAGCCGGGCCTACTGGCTCGTGCTGCCGTTCCTATTCTACGCCAATTCGAGGTTTGAAGCTTGCTGCGAGGCGGTCGCCTCCGCGATGCCGGCCTGCTCAATCCTCGCGCAGTAGGGCCAGAGGATCGGCTGCCAGCGCGCGCTGTGCCGGAATCCACGCCGCTAGAATGCCCAGAAAGAGCATGGTGCAGACGGCTTCAGCCAGTATCAGCGGATCGCGCGGACTGGCCTGGTAGACGATGTAGGATAGCAGTTTGGTGGCCGCCAAGCCCAGCAGCAACCCCGCCCCCGAACCGGCAGCCAGCAGCCAGAAGACGCGCCCAAGGGCCGCTCCCAGCACCTGCTTGCGCTGCGCGCCCAGAGCGATGCGAATTCCCAATTCCCGCAGCCGCTTGCTCACCGAGTACGCAGCCATTCCGAAGATGCCCGTAACCGCCAGCATCGCGCCCAGGGCTCCCAGCACACCTAAAGCCATTGAGGCCGCACGCGCCGCAAACAGTGCCGTATCCAGCTCTTTTGTCCAGGTGTTGATGGTGTAAGGCAAGCCGGCATCCAGGCCGTGCAAGGTCTGTTGCAGTGCAGCCCCCAACTCCTGCGGGCTGCGCTCCGAGCGCACCAGCAGCCAGGTGTCGCTGGAAGGGGATTGCAAAATCGGCATGAAAATCGCCGGCTTTGCATCCTCGCTCAGCGTCATGTACTTCCCGTCCTCCACCACGCCGACGACCTGAATCCGCACCCCGCCCCAAACCTTGAAGTGAGCACCCACGGCTCTATCCACCGATCCGAACAGTTTGCGCGCAAACTCCTGGTTCACCACCGCGACTCTCGGCGCGCTCATGTTGTCGTCCCACGAGAATGTTCTTCCCGCCTGCACGCGGGTAGCAGCCGCCTGGAAATACCCAGGCGACACGTGGTACTCCATGGCGTCCGCCGCTGCGTTCGATGGCCGATAGTCCGTCGTGCTGTCCGAAAAGACAGTCGATTCGCTATCGCCCAGATTCAAGGGCACGCGGTTGGCATAGGCTGCGGCCGTCACGCCGGGAATATTCCGAATGGCATCCAGCATGCGCCGCTGCATTGCCGGTATCTCGTCGTCCTTATAGCCGCCCATATCCAGGTCCGTATTCACCTGCATCGCGTTCTGTGGCACGAATCCAAAATTGCTGTGCAGTGACCGCACCATGCCACGCACCGCCACCAGCGACGAGGTCACCAGCACGGCGCAGACCGCAATCTGTCCCGCCAGCAGCAGGTCGCGCAGTGTGATCCGCCGCGCGCCCGCCATGCCGGCTGCGCCCGCTTTGATTCCCTGGTAAGGATCGGCCTTGAGCACCTGGCGCAGCGGAACCAACCCGAACAGAAGTCCGCTCGCCAGCGCCAGCATCAGCGCCGCAACGTACGTTCGCGCATCCGGATTGACCGGCACGTTGATGGGAAAATCCGGAACCGGCTGCCACGCACTCAGCCCGTGCAGCAGCGCCACGGCTCCCGCCAGACCCACCGCGCCACCGCCCAATGAAACCAGGACTGCTTCCGTCAGCAACTGGCGCAGAATTCGCCCGCGGGTTGACCCAAGTGCCAGCCGCAACGCAACCTCGCGCGAACGGTCCGCGGTGCGCGCTGAAAACAGGCTGCCCAGGTTGGCGCAGGCCGCCAGCAGAATCAGCCCGGAGAGCAGCGTAAGGCCGGCGATGAAAGCGCGCACCGGGCGGCCAAGAAAGTCTCCCAGAAGGCCGGGGCGCGCAAGCGCGAAGCTCATGTCATCGTCGTCTTTTGGATACGTCTTCACCAGAAATGCGCCAACGGAATTCAGGTCCGCGGCGGCCTGTGCGGCAGTAACGCCAGACCTCAGCCGCCCCACCACCCACTTGCCCCGGTTTCCGCGCTGGTCCAGAGAGTTGAACCCATTGATTTGCTGATCGTTGACCATGGGCGCCCAAAGATCGGGTGCGAAGAATAGCTCCGTCCCGCGGAAACCGGGCGGCGCGACACCGAGAATCGTGTAGTTAAACTTGTTCAGCCGAGCCACACGGTTCACCACTCCCGAGTCGCTATTGAAATGGCTCTGCCAGTACCCGTAGCTCAGCACGATATACGGAGCGCTATTGGGCCCATGCTCATCTCCGGCGTGAAAAAAGCGGCCGAGATATGGCTGAATTCCCAACACATCGAAATAATTTCCGCTTGCCGCATAGAGCCAAACGGGAGCCGTAACGCCATTCACGTCCAGGCCAGCCTTGTCGATCTCAGTGGCCACCAGCCCGTCGAAAGCCCGCGTGCGATCACGCAGATCCGCGTAGTCCGGATATGAGTTCGATGGAGTGCGCTCACTTCCGCGCTCAATCAGGTAGAGGTTCTGCCCTTGCGGCACATTCACAGGCCGCAGTACCAGCGCATTCAGCAGACTGTACACTACCGCATTCGCTCCGATTCCAAGCGCAAGCGTGAACACACCGGCGACAGCAAATCCCGGAGACCGGTGCAACTGGCGCAGCGCGTAGCTCACATCGGCCCAGATCGATTCCAGCGTGGGCCAATGCCAGACCTCGCGACTCCGCTCTTCCATCACCGTGCGATTGCCAAACGCACGCTTGGCGGCCTGTTCAGCTTCTATCCGGCTCATGCCCTCGCGCGTCAACTGCTCGGTGCGCTCTTCAAGATGGAGGCGCATCTCATCAGCAAGATCGTCGTAGAGACGGCGGCGGCGAAACATCCCTGATAGCCAGCCCATGGCAAACACCTCATCATTTTTCGATCGAAACGAAAAGCTTCAAGACGAAAAACCCCTCACTCCGCGCGCAGAGACTTCATTGGATCGATGGAAGCGGCGCGCCGCGCGGGGACGTAGCACGACACAAGCGCAATGACGGCAAGCAGTAGCGAAACGGAGACATAGGTCAGCGGATCTGCGGGTTTGATTCCGTAGAGCAGGTCGGCCAGCAGGCGAGTGGCTGCGAACGATAACGCCAGACCGCACGCGATGCCGATCGCCGTGAGGCGCATCCCCTGCTTCAGAATGAGTCTCACAACGTCGAGCCGGTCTGCTCCAAGCGCCATGCGCACGCCAATCTCATTGGTGCGCTGGCTGACAGAATAGGACACCACTCCGGAGAGCCCGATGGTGGCCAGCAGAAGGGCAACCGACCCAAAGATCGCCAGCAACACTCCAGTGGTGTGGGCGGCGAAGAGCGGCAGAGCCATATATTGCGAAATGGATTCCATCTCCATGGGCACGACGTTCGGATCAAGGCTCTGAATGACGCTGCGAATCCCGCCCAGCGCAGCTTCCTCGCCGGCCCCGGTGCGCACCACGAGATACTCCTGAGACTGCGAGCCAAGCGGCCGGTACATGAAGTCGAGCGGATCTTCGCTTAGACTGCGGTATTTTCCGGTCTTGACCATGCCGACAATCTCTACCGACTCTTTGCCGTCTTTGAAGTGCTGCCCGATAGGATTGCGGCCCGGCCAGAAGTGCGTCGCCATGGCTTGATTGATGATGACCGCGGTTGAGCCGTGATGAGCGTCCTGCGATGAAAACTCGCGGCCGTTGAGAACAGGAATGCCCATGGTGCGGAAGAAATCCGGCGCAACAGATGCGACCTGCACCGCAATGAAGTCTTGCCCCGGGGGAGGATTGACTCCATCGATATGAACGCCGTGAACCAAGCGGCTGGTGCCTAGCGGCAGATCGTCAGACAGGCTGGCGGAACTCACTCCGGGCAACGCGCGAACACGTTCCAGGAGTTGAGAGTAAAACTCGCGATCCTGCGCTTCCGTGTAACCAAGGCTCCCGGGATCGAGTTGTGCGATGGCAATGTTGCGCGTGCTGAATCCGGGATCGATCGAGCGGGCGTTGAACAGGCTCCTCACGCAGAGTCCCGCGCTGATCAGAAGCACCAGGCACACCGTGATTTGCGCCACCACAATGATGCCGCGAAGCCGGGAGCGCCGTGGATCCGCAAGTTGCCTCTCGTCCTTCAAGGCGGGAAGAAGATCGCGGCGCGTGCTGCGCAAAGCCGGCGCGAGGCCGAAGATGATCCCGCTCACAATTGAGGCCGCAAACGCGAAGGAAAAGACTCGCCAGTCCAACGTGGCATCAATCGAAACCGGGATGGTGGCAGGCTTCAGGCTCAACAATGCAGGAATCGACCAGTATGCGAGCAGCAGCCCACCTGCGCCACCCATCATTGAGAGCATCAGGCTTTCAGTCAGGGCCTGGCGAACGATCCTGAACCGGCTTGCGCCGAGTGCAGACCGGACCGCGAGTTCGCGGCGGCGCGTTGTCGCGCGGGCCAGTACAAGATTGGCCGCGTTGGCGCAGGCAATCAGAAGGACCAGCCCGACCGCGGCCATCAGCATGCCGGTAAACGCAGCTACATAGCCGCGAAAGGGACCCGGAACCAGCTGGAGGGGGAAGGCACTTGCCTCCATGACGGCCGCATTCGGACCTGAGTGATGAGCCGTACGAGTCAGAACCGTCAGGTCCGCCTGCGCTTCATTCTTCGAAACTCCAGGCTTCAGGCGGCCCAAACCAAACAGCCATGATGAAGTGTCGCTGCCCATCCGATCCGGATCGTGAATCAGCGTCGGCGTCATCGCAAGAGGAGCCCAGAAATCGTGCCTGGAACCGATGATGACGCCCGCGAAGCTTGGGGGAGCGACGCCAATGACGGTATAGCTGGCTCCATTCAAGACCATTGCGCGCCCAAGGACTGAACGGTCCCCGCCAAGCTGGCGCTGCCAAAACGAGTTGCTGATTACGACGGTTGGCGCGCCGGAGCCCGCTTTATCTTCGTCGGGCTGGAAGAAACGTCCGAGAGCGGGCTTGAGCCCGAGTACAGAGAAGAAATTGCTCGAAACCAGTTGGCCATAAACCATCTCTCCCCCACCGTCATGGCTCCAACTGACGGTACGAGGATCTCCATCAAACGCCGCAAACCCTGACAGAGCATGGTTATGGTCGCGAAGACCCACATATCCGGGGTAACTTAACGGCAGAAAAGCCTCGATTCCCGAAGCCTTCGGATTGCGCTCCATCACCTCGACCAGACGCCCACCGTCCGCGACTGCAGGTGGCCGCAGCAGCAATGCATTCACGAAAGTGAAGATGGTTGTGTTCGCCCCCAGGCCCAGGGTGAGCGAGAGAATCACCGTGATGGAAAAGCCGGGAGAATTCTTCAGTTGGCGTAGCCCATAGCGCACGTCGGCCCAGATGGATTCCAGCGTGGGCCATTGCCACACCTCGCGGCTCTGCTCTTCCAGCATCGTGCGGTTTCCAAAAGCGCGGCGGGCGGCCTGCTCAGCCTCTCTCCGGCCCATGCCCTCGTGCATCAACTGCTCGGTTCGCTCTTCGATGTGCAGGCGCATCTCTTCGGCTAGATCGTTGTAGATGTTGCGGCGGCGGAAGATGTTCGGTACCCAGCTCATTGGGATGGCCTCCTCAGTTGGTGGTGCTCCCGGCAACGGGCCGCAGGCATCAGCAGGCTTGTTTGAGACAGGCATAGAGTAAACAAGTATTGAGTTTCGTGTCAAGCAGAAAAAGCCTGGGCATTTTGCCGGGCTCTCATGTGGCTGGTGAATTGGGGCTTTCCGCTTTTCAGGCCGCCCTATTGCTTTTCAAGATCGATAGACTCGTACTCGTGCCGCGCGATGGCCGCGCGGATCTGCGCCGGCGTCCTGCCCAGCTTGGTTTGCTGGTAGGCGAAGATGCCCTCTTTCGCGCATGTTGAGCACTCGGTGCCGTGCAGGCCCTCGAAACAACTGCGCAGGCTGGTGTGGCCCAGGGCGCGGTCGCAGCGGCAGTTGCAAGGCAGTTGATAAGCCACGCTGCTTACCTTGGCCACCTGCTGGTAGACGTGTACCTGCCACGGATAGCGGAAGTTTTCACCTGTAAGCTTGTCGCCGGAAAGGATCGCTGGCAAAGCGCTGAGTTTGAGAGGCGCGGAGGGGTGATAAGCAGGAACATCGTCAGCCGGATTGGAAAACTGCGCATAACTGGCAACGGTGAGCGTGAAGACGCCCAGTGCGAGGAACCATCGGCGCAGGAGGAGCTTTCTCATAGCAGGTCTCACTGCGGCTATTCTACTGGAACACGAATTGAAATGAGGCTGAATTGAACAAATCCGATGGCGGCGAATGGATACGGTTTTGAGGGATTCCGTGGCGCAAAAAAAGACGGCACGAACGTTTTCTGTTCGTGCCGGGAGGCCAGTGACGCAACTTACTTCCAACTCAGAAGCGACATTGCTGCCAGCTCCCAAACTGGAATATATACACCATAGCATAGATTGGGGTGAAGTCAAATACAAAAATCGAAATAAGTTTTCAACATCGGACAGGCAAATCCTTTTGTCGGTGTGCGCATCAAAGACCCAGATATCGGTGAGGACGGAATTGCCGCGGACGGGCGAGAAAGCCAACTCACTCGAACCAGACGGGAGCTTGGATCAGATGGCAAACACTTTGGAATCTTCGAGTTCTAAGGTCTCGGAAGCAGAGGGCGGTGAACCCGCCGGATGGCTCAAGGTTGGTGCCGTCGCCGCAGCCTCGGCGCTTGCCGGAGGCTTGCTGGCCGCTTGGTGGTACCGTAAGACACTCACCAAGCTCCGTCAGGCGGAGGAAAATGGCCAAAATCCACATTTTGGGATTCCCGACGAAGATACTTCCGACGAGGCCTGAACACATTCGGCCGCACCCTGGGTTAAGACTCTAAACGGCCTTGTCCGCCTGGCTTGCCAAGTCGAAATCCTTGTTGGTCAGGCCGGCGGCGTCGTGGGTAACCAGGGCGAGCCGAACTTTGTTGTAGCGTATGTCGATATCGGGATGGTGTCCGGCCTTTTCCGCGAGCTCGCCCACCCGGTTCACGAACGCGAGTGCGGTGACGAAATCCTGGAACTTGAACGTACGCACCAGTTCTCCTCCCTCGATCCGCCAGTCGGGCAGGGAACTGAGCAGGGAAGAGATTTGTTGGGCGGAAAGTGCGGCCATGGGTGTTCCTCCAGGTGCGTCTGCCGGATCGAGACCGGCAAAGGCTTGGATGCGCGGTCGAACCAGCGCGGTCGATCCGGGGGGCCGCTCGCTGCTGGATTCAGATAGCCTCAGCCAGCCGCCGGATCTGGCACCGGGGCAATGTCGAAGGTGGAGAATCGCTTGTTCTGGCCGGTGATCTCCGACCGCAGTTCGTGCCAAAGCTCGTTGGGGACCTTGAGAAACACTTCGACGACCGAGGGATCGAATTGGGTTCCCGAACAGCGGAGGATCTCTTCGCGGGCGGCGTCGAAACTGCGCGCCTTGCGGTAGGGCCGGTCGCTGGTGATGGCATCCAGGGTGTCGGCAACGGCGAAGATGCGGGAGCCCACGGGAATCTCGTTGCCGCGAATCCCGTTGGGGTAGCCCGAGCCGTCAAAGTGCTCCTGATGGGTGTAGACGATCTCTGCGGACTCAGCCAAGAATGGGATCTTGCGCAGCATGTGGTAACCCCGCGCGCAATGCTCGCGCATCACTTCCTGCTCTTCCGGCGAGAGTTTTCCCGGCTTGCGCAGAATCTCATCGGGAATGGCCATCTTCCCGATGTCGTGCAAAAAGGCGCCGCGCGCAATGATCTTGATCTGTGCCGGGCCGATGCCCATGGCGCGCGCCAGGGCGATGGTGTATGCCGTGACACGCTTGGAATGACCCTCGGTCTCTGAGTCCTTCAAGTCCAGGGCGTCGCCCAGCGCCTCCAGGGTCACATCGTAGGAGTGTTCAAGGTTTTCCATCGCCTGGCGCAGCATTTCGGTGCGGGCGCGGACCACCTGCTCGAGATTCTGCTGATAATTGTGGCTGTCCTGCAGGGCCTGGCGATGGTCAAGGGCGCGCTGCACGGTGTTGACCAGGTGGTCGCGCTCGAAGGGCTTGAGCAGGTAGTCGTAAGCGCCTCGGCGCATGGAGTCGATGGCCACGCTGATGTCGTGAATGGCGGTCACCATCACCACCGGAAGCTGAGGCTGCTGATCGTGAATGCGCTCCAGCAGGGTGATGCCATTACCGTCCTGCATCACGATATCGGTGAGCACCAGGTCGAATGCGTTTCGTTCCAGAATCTCCAGGCCTTCGCGGCCGCTGCTGGCGAGCTGAACGTCGTATCCCTGGCGCTCCAGCGCTGAGCCGATCATGGTTCGGACGTGGGTCTCGTCGTCGACCACAAGAATCCGCGCCGCCCGGCGCTGCCGTGCGGCCGCGTGGGCGTCAGGCTCCGCGTATGGCCCGGGTGCCGGCGCCGCTGCTTGCGGTCGTGCCACGTTCAATGCCAAGTCCGGATCCTCCCTTGATCCCGACAAGCCGGAACACCGGCGGTGAAAGCTAACCTGTCTGAAACGATCCGTTGTTGGCCGCCTGCTTCGAATGGGGATCAGCAGGAACCAACCGCGGACAAGACCGCCCCGTCAATTGACGCCTGCAAACATTGTCTCGTTTATTTCTGCAATTGGCACACGGTTGAACCTTTCGAGTATACGAAACAAAAGTTACCTTGGTGATCTGGAGGGTTCTCGCATTCACAAGAAGGCTTGAACTTCCATCGCTATCCAAGAGGGTCCGAAGCGCGCCTCGTGCAGACCAAACAAGGGAAAACTCGTACTCGTGTTGAACCGAACCTTTACAAAGGAAGCAGGCTGACTCTCCCAATTCCGACCCGACCTCAATTCCGTTCCGGTCCCACTGTCAATCTATGGGAAGGTTACTCCCAGCGGCCGCCGTGGGGAATACCTTTCTTGGTATCGCTGCCAATTAGATGTCCGACACCGCATTTTGGCAGCGTTGGACAAAATTCGAAAGAGTAAATTGGCTTCAGTGCCGCGAGATGGGCGGCGAGCACACGAGGCGCGCCATTGGGAAGATGAATGTCGCTTGTGATCGAAAGCAGGGCCTTCCTCCCGAGTCACCTGGCGGGCGGTTCCTCTTTCGTCTTTTCGCGGGCGCGGCGAGCTTCGGCCCAGCCGTCCTTGTTGATCTGGTGCGCTCTGGCGATGGCGAGAGCGCCAGACGGAACGTCCTTGGTGATGCAGGAGCCGGCCCCGATATAGGCTCGGTCTTCCACGGTTACCGGCGCAACCAGCGTGGAATCGCTGCCGACGAATACGTTATCGCCGATGTGGGTGGCGTGCTTGTGGACGCCGTCATAGTTGCAGGTGATCACGCCGGCGCCGATGTTGGTTCCTTCGCCCACTTCGGCATCGCCCAAATAAGCAAGATGGCCGGCCTTGGCGCCCTTGCGCAGCTTGGCTTTCTTGACCTCGACAAAGTTGCCGATGTGTACGTCTTCGCCGATTTCGCAGCCTGGACGGAATCGAGCGAAGGGGCCAATCCGGGCTCCATCCGCGACCGTGCTGTCAGCAAGGACGCAGCTTTGCAGCACCTGAACGTTGTTGCCCAGGGTGCAGTTCTCGACGACCGTGTACGACCGGATGCGGCAGTCCGAGCCGACCCGCGTGCGCCCGAGGAGTTGTACAAAGGGCTCGATAACGGTGTCGGCAGCTACCTCAACTTCAGCGTCGATGACGCAGGTTTCGGGCCGGAAGATGGTGACGCCCGAGGCCATCAGGCGGCGGGCTTTTGCGAGCCGCAGGCTGGCATCCAGTGTCATCATCTCTTCAATAGTGTTGGCGCCCAGCAGTTCGTCCGGATCGGGCGCGTGGAAAGCGACTACGCGTTCTCCGGCGGTATGAAGCACCGTCGCCATGTCTGTCAAGTAGAGCTCGCCGTGCGGATTGTCCGTTGTCAGCTTGTCCAGGTTTGCGAGAAGTGGCGCTGTCTTGAATGCATAAAGCCCCATGTTCACTTCGCGCAGCGCCAACTGCTCCGGCGCAAGCATCCTCTGCTCAATGATTGCAATTACATCGGGAGAACCGTTTTGTGCGTGAATCACGCGGCCGTAGCCGGTGGGCTCGTCAGGCTCGGCGGAGGTAAGGGTCATGGCAGCGTCCTGGTCCTGGTGGAAGCTTGCGAGCGCGGACAGGGTCTTTGCCTGAATCAGCGGCGCGTCGCCGGAGAGCACCAGAATGTTTTCGTAACCGGCGATGGCGTCGCGCGCGCATTGAATTGCGTGTCCGGTGCCGCGTTGCTCGGTCTGCTCGATAAACTTGATTCCCGATGACTCGACCGCCGCTCTCACCTTTTCTGCCTGGTAGCCGATCACGGCGTAAATGTTGGCCGATGGCACAAACTGAGCCGCGGCGGCAATCACGTGGGCCAGCAGCGGTTTGCCGCCGACCTCATGCAGCACCTTGGGACGCCGCGATTTCAGCCGGGTTCCCTTGCCTGCGGCCATGATGACGACGGCCAGCTTCGAGGTTGATTCCACTCCATTACTTCCCATGGACGGACTCCGGTTGAGGTTTGTGGCCCCCCACCCCTGAATCTAAAAACGATTCAAGGATGGGGCACCCGGCATTTTTGACGCTTCTTGCGGCCAGCCTCATTGCTTCTTCTCTTCTGTGGCGGACTTGCCCGGCATCGGAATCGTGATGTCGATCGGATGCACCGGACCGAGCTTCAACTCGTCCAGACCCGGCTTGATTTCGGGCTCATTGCCTACAACCAGAATCGCCAGCTTGTCAGGATGAATATACTTCTTTGCGACCGCTTGCAGATCGGCTACCGTCACTTTTTCGAGCGCCGCTTTGTAAGTTTCAAGAAAGTCCGCCGGATAGCCGTAGAACTCCAGCCGCACCCGCTCGGCGAGCACCTTGTCTCTGGTGTCGTATCTGAAGATGAAGGAGTTGAGGATATTCTCCTTGGCGCGCGCCAGTTCCACCTCGGTGAAGGGCGTCGTATTCAGCTCGTCGATCTGGGCCAGCGCGGCTTTGGTAGCTTCCACCGTCGTGGCGCTCTTGGTTAGCAAGACTGTGCTGAACGGGCCGGGATGGTCATAGCCAAACGACACTCCGCCGCTCACTTCGTAGGCCAGCCCCATTTCGGTGCGCACCTTCTGGAAGAGTCTGCTGGCAAAGCTGCCGCCAAAGACCTCATTCATCACTGCCACCGCAGGCACGTCGGGATTACGCCGGTCGATGCCCATTCCCACGATCAGCACATTCGATTGGTTCACGTCTTCCTTATTGATGAAGTAGACGCCGGGCGTGGGGCCGGGAAAAACGTCGTGACGCGACGGTGTGGGCTTGACCGGCGGCAGGCCTTCAAACGCCGCGCGCAGTTTGGCCTCCATTGCCGCGGAGTCGAAGTCGCCGCTGATGCCGACGATTAGCTTGCCGGAGATTGTCCGATCGTGCCACGCCTTCAGGTCGTCGACCGTGACGGCCCCGATAGTGGCCAACTCCGGCTGGCGGGTGTACGGGCTGTTGACGCCGTAAACCAGCTTGATCGCCTCGCGCTCGGCTACTCCCGATTCATCGTCGTTGCGGCGGACAATGGCCGTGGCTTCCTGTTGCTGCGCGAGCTCGAGTTTTTCCTGGCTGAACTTGGGATGCAGCAGCAGGTCCAACGCAAGCGCGAACACCTGATCGGCATCGCCCTTGAGCGAATCCCAGGAGAGCGCCGTCGAGTCGTCGTCGCCGCCTGTCTCAATGTGTGCGGCTTTGGCTTCGAGCAGATCGTCGAGGGCATCGCCATCCATCTTGGCGGTGCCGCTGGTGCGCCACGCCTGTCCGTAAATTCCCACGAGACCGGCCTTGGCGGCAGATTCATCGCGCGATCCACCGGGAATGAGCACCGATCCAGAGACGAAGGGCAATTCGTGATCTTCCTCGAGAAAAATCACGATGCCGTTCTTAAGTTCGATGCGTTTGGGTTGCTGCGGCTTGAACTCATGCAGCTTGGGAACGGGAATCTTCTCCCACGGCTTGTCCTGTTGCGCGTTCAGGACGGCGGGCGCTAGCAATGCTACGCAGATCGCGGCTGAGAGAAAAATGGGGGAACGGCTCTTCATTGCGCGCCCCCATCCTTCGCCGCTTCGCCCTTTTTTGGCGGGCCCGCAGGCGCTTCCGTCTCAATCCACGCTTCCGTTCGATTGCTCGCAACAAATATCTGATTTGCCACTCGCCGAATGTCGGCCTTGGTCACCTTGTCCACCTTGTCCAGTTGTAGAAACAGCTCGCGCCAGTCGCCGTAGAGGGTCTGGTACTCAGCCAGATCGTTGGCCAGGCCTTGATTGTCAGCCAGGCCGCGCAGCAGATCGGCGCGGGCGCGCGTCTTGTACATGGCCAACTCGTCGTCGGTCACGTCGGAGGTCTTCAGCCTTTCAATCTCCTTGTGAATCGCATCGCGCATCTCCTGCGGAGTATGTCCCGGCAGAGGCGCGGCAAAAAAGACGAAGAGGCTGGGATACTTGCTGTCAGGATACGGGCTGGATCCCTCGGCATCCGCGGCAATTTGCTGGTCGCGCACCAGGCTGCGATAGAGTCGCGATACGCGCCCGTTGGACATTATGTCGCTAATGGCGTCGAAGACCGCATCGTCCGGGTCGCGATAGTCGGGCCGGTGATAGCCCTCCATGTAGAGCGGCTGGGTCGGGTCGCGGATGACCACGGTCTTCTCGGCAAACTGTTTCGGCTCGACGGTGGTCATGTCCTCCGGCTTGGGCCCGCCGGGAACGCGGCTGAAATACTTCTCCAGCATCGGCATGGCTTCAGACGCCTTTACGTCGCCCACGATGGCCACCACGATGTTCGCACCCACGTAATACTTCTTGTGGAAGGCCATGGCCTCGGTGGCGTTGATCTGGCTCACCTCGCTGGGCCAGCCAATGCTGCTGCGACCGTAGTTATGGGCCACGTAAGCGGTGGCAAGGAACTGCTCATAGAGCCGGCCTTCGGGGTTGGAGTCGGTGCGCATGCGCCGCTCCTCGATCACCACATCGCGCTCCTTGTAGAACTCGCGCGGCACCGTGTCGGCCAGGCGGCTGCTTTCCAGATACGCCCACAACTCGAGCCGATTCTCCGGCATCGACCAGAAGAACTGTGTGGCGTCCAGACCAGTTTCGGCGTTCAGGCCCTCGGCTCCGTTGCGCTCGGCAATATCGGTGAATTGATTGGGAATAACGAACTTGTGCGCCTCGTCCGTGGCCTCGACGAAGGCCTTTTTCAGCTCGGCCAGCTTCTGCTCGTCGCGCCCCACAGGCTTCAGATACTCAGCCTCGTAAGCGTCGTTGGCTGCTTCCACCTTGGCCAGCGCGATCTTCTCGGCTGCGTAGTCGGTGGTGCCAATCTGGCTGGTTCCCTTGAAGGCCAGGTGCTCGAACATATGCGCCAGGCCGCTCTCGCCGGAGGGGTCGTTTACGTCGCCGGCATCCACATATGTGGAATAGCTGAAGACCGGCGCGTCCGGCCGTTCGCACAGGATCAAAGTAAGTCCGTTGGGCAGCACCTTGGTGGTGATTCGCTGTTCAAAGCCTTTCAGGTCCTGGGCCGCCGCGAAGTGTTCGCCGGCAAAGACTATCGCCGCCAGTCCGATCGTCAGGGCTGCGGTTCGCATTCTGCTCTGCATCCAATCTCCTTGTGCGATGTTTCTCTCCGGGACGTGCAGAACCGGAATCCTTGCCTTCCTTCAAGCTAGTTCCCCTGGCCGGAGGGGGTCAAACCGCGCGTCGGCCGCTGGCTTCTTCCACGAGAGACTGTGTAGGATTGGATATGACGTCTTTTTCTTCCCTTTTCCGGCGGCCCGTGACCCGGCGTCGCTTCTTCAAGGCCGGCCTGTTCGGAGCCGCCGCCCTGGCGCTCTATTCCAGTGAGATTGAGCGTCATTGGACTGAGGTCACCCGTCTTGACATTGCTCTGCCCGGGCTGCCGCAAAGTTTTGACGGCATGCGCATTGCTCAACTGAGCGACATTCACCTGGATAACCTCACCGAGCCCATCTACCTTCGCCACGTGGTCGGCAAGGTGAACCAGATGCAGCCCGACGCGGTATTTCTTACAGGAGACTACGTCAGCGATGGGCTCACATCGTACGCATTTGCGCGGAAGGCGGCATCGCAGTGCGCCAGCATCCTGAGCGAGCTTGAATGCAAGAGTGTCTATGCCGTTTTGGGAAATCACGACATTGGAGTGGGAGAAAAAGAAGTAACTGCAGCCCTCCGGGACCACGGCATCACGGTCCTGCGCAACTCCTCCGTGCCAATTGAGCGCTCAGGCGGCAGATTCTGGCTGGCAGGAATCGACGATCCTGTCTGGGGCCACCCTTATCCGGAGTTGGCGATTCCGCCCGCGATCCGCAATGTGCCGGATGAACCCGTGGTGCTGCTTTGTCACGCGCCGGACTACGCCGACCAATTGCTGAAAGACCCAATCGGCAGATCGATCAGCCTGATGCTGAGCGGCCATACCCACGGAGGCCAGGTGCGCCTGCCCGTCCTGGGCGCTCTGGAACTCCCCGAACTGGGCAAGAAGTATGTCGAGGGATTGTTCCGCCTGGGAAACACGCAACTCTACGTGAATCGCGGCATTGGGACAATTGGCCTGCCCTTCCGGTTCAATTGCCCGCCCGAAATCACGCTGTTTACCCTGCGAACCGGACAGGCGGCTGAATCAGCCTGAAGCCGCAGCCGTCGTTCCTCCCCAATCCTCCGGGCTTAAATCGCGAACGTGCTGCGAAAAGATCCAGCGATGGCTGTCCAGGTCTTTCACGCCGTATTGCCGTTCTCCGTATACGGTTTCGTGCAGGTCTTCCCAGATGATTGCGCCCTGCTGCTTCGATTGAGCGTGATGCGCATCGACATCCTCGACAATGACGGTCAGCATCTGCGTTCCAAAACCGAGCGTGGTGGGGGTTTCCGTTGCATTGCCAGGCCCGTGGAGCATGATGTATGCGTCGCCGAGGCGCATCTGCACGCCGCTCACCGGGTTGCCGTAGCGAAAATGCTCAGTGAACGCGAAGACCCTGCTGAGCCACGCGGAGGCCTTGGACACGTCGCGATAAACCAAGTGGGGAATCAATGTGGTGGTGGGGACAGATCGATTGTTCATGGCATTAGTATGCATCGGGACGCCAGGGCCAGTTCAAGTGAATCTCAGATGACCATCGAAATCGTCGTTTTAGATTGAAGCGGTTGCCGGAAACATGGGCCGGATGCAGCAACTTTCTTGTTACTCTGGAGACTCCATGCCCACATCGTCCACAAAACGCAGCCCCTTCAAGACGCTCCTGCGAGCGGTGGTCGAGATCGCATTCATCATTTTTCTGTTCTATTCCAACCTGTTAATGGGCGAGTTTACGCGGTCCAATCGAGACGGTAAGACACTGTCTTACGCACTACACGACATCTTGACCGGGACCAACTTCATGATTGCCATAGTCTCCGCCATGATTGGCTATGCAATCTTTGAAACATTGCGCAAGAAGCTTTGATGCCGGCTCTGACCCGCTCCTTGACCCGGCGCGGCGCTCTTCCGTATGCTGCGATGGGTTCCGCGCGGCGGGTTGTTTCGAGTTGAAGCCGCTAAAGGGAGATCCCGCATGACAACCGCCGCACCTGCCGCAATTCCTGCTGTCAGTCATGCCGCACGGCCTCTGCTGGTTCGGCACGCCGCGGTGCTCGGCGCTGGAACCATGGGTTCCCGCATCGCCGCCCACCTGGCCAACGCCGGAATCCCCGTCCTGCTGCTCGACATGGTCCCGGCTGGCGATGACGACCGGAGCCATCTCGCCAAGAAGGCGCTTGAAGCACTCGGCAAAGCCAAGCCGGCTGCCTTCTATGACAATTCGCTGGCCTCACTGGTCACGCCGGGCAACTTCGACGACGACCTGCCCAAGCTGTCCGCTTGCGACTGGGTGATTGAGGCGGTTGCCGAAAACCTGGCCATCAAAACGGCGCTGCTTGCGCGTGTTGTGCCGCATCTTGCACCTCAAGCCGTGCTTACCACCAACACGTCTGGCCTGCCCATCAAGCAGATTGCCGCAGGCCTTGCCGCGCGGCGCGACCGCTTCTTCGGTACCCACTTCTTCAACCCGCCGCGCTACATGCGGCTGCTCGAAGTCATACCAACCGCCGAGACCGACCCGGCCGTGGCGGCAGCCTTTGCAGCTTTCGCCGACAGAAATCTTGGCAAGCAGGTGGTCTTCGCCAACGACACGCCCAACTTTATCGCCAACCGCATCGGCGTCGCGGTCATGTTTACCGCCGCAACCCTGATGCTTGAGCAGGGCCTGACCATCGAGGAGGTTGACGCGCTGACTGGTTCCGCCATCGGCTGGCCGCGCACCGGCACCTTCCGGCTTGCGGATATGGTGGGCATCGACATTCTCGCCCACGTCGCTGCCAACTTCCCGCAGGGCGTCACACCGGGCGGTTTTTCGGTGGTTCTGGAAGAAATTGTGAAGCGCGGCTGGCTGGGCGATAAGTCCGGCCAGGGCTTCTACAAGAAGAGCAAAGGAACAGACGGCAAGGAAGCCCGCCTGGTGCTCGACCTCGCAACCTTCGAGTACCGGCCCTCCGCCAAGCCCGCGCTGCCCGCGCTGGATATGGCAAAGAACGCCGCAACTCTCCCCGAGCGCTTGCGTCTACTCCTCGCCAACGACCCCGCCAAAGATAAAGCCGCCAAATTCCTGTGGCCGTTTCTCTCCGCGCTGTGGACCTACGCCGCCGATCGCATCGGCGAAGTAGCCGGCGACGCAGTCTCCATCGACCGCGCCATGAAGGCCGGCTTCAACTGGGAGCTGGGCCCGTTTGAAATGTGGGATGCGGCCGGCGTTCGCGAAACCGTCACGCGCATGAAGGCATTGAACCTGCCCGTCAGCCGCGCTGTTGAGGGCCTGCTCGACGCAATCCCCGGAAACGCCCCAGTCTCCTGGTACTCGCCCGACGGTCCGCAGTGCTACAGCCCCGTCACGCACGCGTGGGAACCCATCGCTTCGGAGCCCGGTCACGCCCGCATTGCAGATTTCCGCCGCAGCAACGGCGTCGTCAAGTCGAACCCTGGAGCCTCGCTCATCGACCTCGGTGACGGGATCGGGTGCATTGAGCTGCACTCAATGAAGAACGCCATCGGCGGCGACGTGCTCGCGATGATCGCATCGACCCTGAAGCCGGACTCCGACGCGGTAAAGAACTTTGCCGGTTTCGTAATCGCCAGCGATCGCGATAACTTCAGCGTCGGCGCCAACCTGATGCAGCTTCTGCTGTCCATGCAGGAGGGCGATTGGGACGAAACAGCGGCATTCATTCATGCATTCCAGCAGATGACCCAAACCATCAAGTTCTGCCCGCGTCCAGTGGTGGCCGCGCCGTTCGGGCTCACGCTCGGCGGCGGCGCAGAGATATGCCTGCACTCCGCGCGGCGCCAGGCTCATGCGGAGATCTACATCGGCCTGGTCGAAGCGGGTGTGGGCCTGATTCCCGCTGGAGGCGGCACCAAGCAGATGCTGCTTCAGGCCGTGGACCAGGCTACCGCACTGGGTCGGCCCGACCCCAAAGATCCGCCTTCTCGGTTCGCGCAATCCGCGGAAATGATCACGGCCCTTAAGCGCGTCTTTGAGACCATCGCGATGGCCAAGGTTTCCACCTCGGCTGCCGAAGCTCGGCCCCTCGGCATGCTTACCTCCGCCGATCGCATCACCCTGAACCGCGAGCGCCTGTTGCTGGACGCGAAGGCGCAAGCCCTGACCCTGGCTGCTGCCGGCTACATCGCTCCACAACCGCGCACGCATATTCCCGCGCCCGGCACGGCTGCATTGGCTACCCTCGAGACCGGCGTCTTCCTCATGGGCGAGGCCGGCTTCGCCTCGGAGCATGACCAGAAAGTGGCGCGCTGGGACGCGTACATCCTGGCCGGCGGACGCGTGACCCCGGGAACACTGGTGACCGAGCAGTACCTGCTCGACTTGGAAAAGGAAGCGTTTCTCTCCCTCTGCGGCGAGCGCAAGACGCAGGAGCGGATCGCCTTCACGCTGAAAACTGGAAAGCCGCTGCGGAATTGACGGACCTGATCATGAAAGCCCACTTCAGCCCTTTTGCGGTTGCAATTCTGGCGCTGGCATCACTTCCGGCCCGAGGGCAGAACGCGTCAGCTCCACAGGCGCAGAAGCAGGTCCAGCTCACGGAGCAAGGCCAGGTCATGGTCGCCGGCCATTCGACGCCATACTTGATCCGCCATCTTCCCGTGAGTTCATTTCCAGAACTGCCTGCGGGCATTGTGGACCTGCTCACCCGCCGCGGCTGCACCATTCCGCAAACCTACGAGGCACACCGGCCTGAGAATGTCGTCCACGCCAGCCTGGAACACGCCGGATCGTCGGACTGGGCTGTACTGTGTTCGACGCAGGGAAAGGTGTCTCTGCTGGTGTTCTTCAACGTCGGGAGCGGACTCGAACAGGCGCAGCCAGTCGTGCTTGCCACCTCGCTTGAGACGGAGCGGCTGCAAGCGCACGACCCAGGCGGCGTTCTCGGCTTCAACTGGGGCATCGATCCGGCAACGCCGCAGCAGGTGCATGAGGCGCAGAGCGGCATAAAGCATCGCCCCGCTCAGGTAGACCACGATGCCCTGGCGGATTCAACTGTCGAGCACAGCACCATCTATCACTTTTATGCAAAGAGCAACTGGTTTGTTCTGGAAACGGCAGACTAGAGCCTGAATCGAAGCTGTCTGCATCAGATGAGAGGGGGCAGTTCATGCCGGAAGCCGTACTCGTCAGCGCCGTTCGCACCCCTGTTGGCCGCGCCCCCAAAGGAGCCTTATCCACCACGCGCCCCGACGATCTGGCCGCACTCGCCATCGGCGCCGCGTTGGACCGGGCGCCCGGTCTCAGCAGGGCCGAAGTCGACGACGTGATTCTTGGCTGCGCCCAACCTGAAGGCGAGTCGGGATGGAACATTGCGCGCATGGCCATTCTGCGCGCCGGCCTTCCGGTCGAGATTCCCGGCGCTACGGTCAACCGCCTTTGTTCCTCGGGGCTCGAAGCCATTGCGCTGGCCGATCTGCGCATTCGCGGCGGCGGGGCACGCGTGGTGGTGGCCGGCGGCGTCGAGACCATGAGCCTGCTGCCGATGGGCGGGCTCAAGGGCATGCCCAATCCCTGGCTGGCGGAGCATTATCCTGCAGCGCTGCTCACCATGGGACTGACCGCGGAGCGGGTTGCTCGCCACTATGAAGTTTCCAGGGAAGACCAGGACGCATTCGCGCTTCGCAGCCACCAGAACGCCATTGCCGCGCAGGCTGCTGGACGGTTCAACGAAGAACTGGTTCCAGTCACGGTTACGTCTGCGGTTCCAAGCTCAAAGGCCGGCAAACCCGTTGTTACCGAAAAGGTATTTGCGGCGGACGAAGGCCCGCGCGCAGATACTTCTGCCGAGGCCCTCGCCAAGCTGAAGCCGGTGTTTCACGCGCAGGGTACGGTCACCGCCGGAAACGCATCACAAACTTCAGACGGCGCCGCAGCGGTGGTGCTGATGGAAGCCGTCCGCGCACAGGAGTTAGGAATTCAGCCGCTTGCCCGCCTTGTCGCCTATGCGGTTACCGGCTGCTTGCCCGAGGAAATGGGCATTGGCCCGGTGACTGCCATTCCATTGGCACTTAAGCGCGCCGGACTTACGCTCGACGACATCGGATCGATCGAGCTCAACGAAGCATTCGCCGCGCAGGCGCTGGCCGTGATCCGCGTGCTCGGCATCGATCCGGAGCGCGTCAACGTGAATGGTGGCGCCATCGCTCTCGGACATCCGCTGGGCTGCACCGGAGCAAAACTCACAGCCACGCTATTGGGCGAAATGAAGCGCCGCCAGCTCCGCTACGGCATGGTGACCATGTGCGTTGGTGGAGGCATGGGCGCGGCGGGGATTTTTGAGCGGCTCTAGGCAATCCTGCGCGTCAGCTGCCCATTCTTGACAGGCCAAATCGCTTTCCATACCATTGGGTCCCAATCACTTCATTCAAGGAAGTTCGTGGCCCGATGAAATCTTCGATGAAGCTGTTACGACTGTCTCTGATCGCAGTCTTGCTCACTCCCTTGGTTTGCCTGGCGCAAAACAACGACGATCCAGCCAGCACATTGGCCGGCTGCGGCTGTTGCGGAACCTTCATTTTTATTCCCATTGCGTTCTTGGCCATCGGCATCGCCCTGCTGGTGTGGGTGGCTCGCGACGCCAAGGCCCGCGGCATGGACAGCGCCGTGCTGTGGATGCTGCTGGTCTTCTGCACTAACCTTATCGGCCTGATCATTTACCTTTTGTCCCGGCCGCAAGGCATTCTGGTTCCATGCCCCAACTGCGGCAACAAGCGTCTTCAGGCCAGCGTGAAATGCCCACATTGCGGATTCGGCGGGTAAGCCCGGGGTCCCCGGCGACGGGTCTTCGTCGCTGGCGTGGAAGCCCGGGACTGCGCGGCCTGGCGCGAAGGCCGGAGCCATGGCTCTGGGTCGTCCTGCTTCTGGCCGTACTTTTTGCGGCGGACGCCCTGCGTCCGCCGCAGCACCAGGTCAGCGTGCGCCTGTTCGCCGCATCGGTTGGCGGCTATCACCGCTTCATTCATCCGTTGACGGGCCGGTTCATCCGCTGCCGCTACTCGCCCACATGCTCGGAATACTCCGTGGAGGCGGTGCGCAAATACGGTATCGCCAAAGGCGGCTGGATGGGTCTGCGCCGCATCGTCTCCTGCACGCCAAGCGTCCCCATGGGAACCGTCGACCCGGTACCCTGAATTGCGAAAAGATCGCGCAAAAACAGAAACAGCCGGGTGCGATCCCGGCTGTTTCTGTCTTCAAATTCAGTTGGCGTCGCGGAGGGATTTAAGCCTTGGCCAGTACCAGCGCCTTGAGCCGCGCGTTGAGCCGGCTCTTGTAGCGCGAAACGGTGTTGTCGTGCAGAACGCCCTTCTGCACGCTCTTGTCGAGCACCGAAACGGTCTCGCGATACTGTGCCTGGGCAACCTTTACGTCACCCTTGACAAGTGCCTCGCGCAGAGTCCGCAGGCTGGAGCGCACGCGGCTGCGGTTGGCGCGGTTGACTTCAGTGCGCGTAACCGTCTGGCGGGCGCGCTTCAGCGACGATACATGGTTTGCCATTCTTCTTCCTTAATCTTTTGTCCCGTTTTCCTTAGCCTTCTTGAAGCCCAGGTCAGGGAAGATGATGCGGGGTCAGAATGCAACTCGATCCGCATCCCACGCAATTACCTAGTCTACGGGAAATCGGGCGGCGGGTCAATGGCATTGATTCGACTGCCATTTACCGGCCGCGACGCAGCTTACGCTAGAGCCAGATTCATGTTGTCGATCGCTTCGTCGATCTCCTGCGTGCTCTTGAACCCGACCGTTGCGCAATCGATGCCCGCATTCTTGAAAGCAAACCGCATCGCAGCCTGGCGGTCTTCGTGACGGGTGAAGGAGCCGTTGCCCACCAGCTTCATGCTGATTACTCCCATGCCTTCCTTCTTCACCTGCTTCACGTGATCCACCACTTCGCTCACGTGATCGGGATTCTTGTAGGACTCATAATCCGGCCCATCCATCGCCGTCCCGTTGTGGTTCATGCGGATCATCGCCACTTCCAGAAATTTGTTTCCCGGAACCTGGCGCAGCGCCGGCAGCCCATGCACCGACGCGCCGCGGGTGCGAATGATCTTCTTCGACTGCGCCTGGAGCACGCCGTCCTGCCAGCGGCCGGTATCGGTAACCCAACTGGCGGTGTGCTGAAAGTGCAGCAGCATGATGTCGAAATACTCGGTCTGCGAAACGCGCCGCAACTCGTCGAATCGTTTCTGCGGATCGACGCCTTCGTCGGTGGTCACCTTGTGCATCAGTTGATAGCTGTCGCGCGGAAAGGGTTTGAGCGCCTCGCCCAGCATGGCCGGCGTCGCGTAAGCCTCGGCAGTCTCGAAGAAGCGGATGCCGTGGTCGTACGCATAATGAATCAGCCGCGAGAACTCCTGCTGCCCCAGCTTGGCCTGCACATATCCGTTTTGGCTTCCGGTGCCGAAGGCCAGCCTGGTCACCTGCATCCCCGATTTTCCAAGGGTTACCACGTCGGTGGCTTTGGCAGTCGCAGCATGCAAAGGCAGAGTGCTGGCGGCGGTGCCGACCGCTCCAACGGCGACCGAGGTTTTGAGGAATTCGCGGCGTGAAAATGGGCTCATGGGGACCTCCTTGGCTGGGCACGGACGGGGCTGCGGGAATCAGACCTTGCCGAGATGGTACCACGGTCATGCCGGCCAAAGGAGGCCTCAAATCGGCGACAATCTCACGGAACCGTGATCGTCCCCACAGTCGTCAGGCTGGCTGCAGCTTCAGAGTTGCCCAGGTAGACGGTGTAGGTTCCTGAAGCTACCGCCCAGCTTTCGCTCCCGGTATCCCAGTAAGACATGGGTTGAGACGAGTCATTCTGATCCACCTCGATGGTGACGGACTGTGATGTCGAGGGTTGCAGCAGCACCTTTTGCCAGCCGACCAGCCGCCGCGGCGGTTCATTGAGGCTGGCGGGCATTCCCAGGTACACCTGTGCCACTTCCGCTCCTGCGACCGGACCGGAGTTCGACAGCGTGAAGGTCACCTGGAAGTTTGGCTTGGTGGCCGACGACAGATTGTTGACCAGCGTTGGATTGGTGATCGAAAAAGTCGTGTAAGACAAGCCGTAGCCGAAGGAAAACAACGGCGTAAACCCATTCACGTCGTACCACTTATACCCCACGTTGTAGCCTTCGGTGTAATTCACATCGAAGGGCGTAACGCCGTCCGGTGGCTGGGGAATTGTGGGTCGGGGGAGTTGGTTGACGCTGGCCGGGAAGGTGATGGGCAGTTTGCCTGAGGGGTTGGCAACACCGAAGAGCAGGTCGGCGATGGCCGGGCCGCCGTTCTGGCCGGGAAACCAGGCTTCAAGCACCGCGTTCACCTGGCCGAGCCACGGCATCACGATGGCGCTGCCGCTCTCGATCACCACAATCGTGTGCGGATTGGCGGCGGCTACCGCGGCTACCAGCGCGTCCTGATCGGTGGGGTTTGCGCTGGTCAGGTCCGTGAGGTTGAGGCTTGTCTCGTCCATGCCCTCACTGGCCCACTGGCTTACGAACACAATAGCGACCTGCGAGGATGCGGCAAGCGTGGCTGCTGCCGAAGCGTCCGAGCCGTCAGCGTATTGCACCTTGGCGTTGGGCGCGGCGGCCTGGATAGCATTCATCGGCGACGACGGATCCCAGACAACCTGCGCCCAGCACGGCGGGCACGGATTCGGTCCCGTGATTGCGCCGCCGATGGGTTGCACCTGCGCCGAGCCTCCGCCGGAGAGCACCGCCGTGTTGGCGTTCGATCCGATGACCGCGATGGATTGAATCGTGGATGCATTCAAGGGTAACTGACTGCTGGAATTTTTGAGCAGCACCGCGCCCTGCTCTTCAATCTCCTGCGCAACGGCCGCATCGGCTGCCGCGGGGACGGGTTGAATGTGCTGCGGGTAATCGAAGATGCCCACTTCGAACATGGCGCGCAGAATGCGGTGCACCATGTCGTCCAGCCGCGATTGCGGCACCTGCCCGGAGGTAACGGCAGCTCCCAGGGCGGAGAAGTATTGCTCGTTGGGTTGTTCCTGGTCGAGGCCATTGAGAGCTGCGTTGACCGTGCTGTGCGTGGCCCACCAGTCAGACATCACGAAGCCGGGGAAATTCCAGTAGCCTTTGAGCACCTGGTTGAGAAGATAGCTGTTTTCGCAGTCGTACTGGCTGTTGGTGAGGTTGTAGGAGCACATCACCGATTGCACGTTGGAGTCCTTGACGCCGATCTCGAAGGCCAGCAAATCGCTCTCGCGGCCGCCGCGCTCGTCGATGATGGCGTTGGCCGTGGTGCGGCCCGACTCCTGGTCGTTGAAGGAGAAATGCTTGATGCCGCCGATAATATGCTGCGCCTGAATGGCGTTGATATGCGCGGCTGTGATTTTGCCGGCCAGAATGGGGTCTTCGCCCTTGGTCTCGAAGGTGCGCCCGTCGCGCGGCTCGCGGCCAATGAGGTTGATATTGCCGCCCAGATTCACGTTGATGCCGTAATCGGCCAGCTCCGTGCCGATGATGTTGCCGTACTTTGTGGCCTCATTCACATCCCAGCTGGCGGCGCTGGCGATGGATGAAGGCAGCGCGGTGGCCGGTCCCACGCCGTTGCCGACGCCAACGCTGCCGTCCGCCAGATACAGCTCGGGAATGTTCAACGAAGGAATCCCGGGCACAAAGCCGCCTGCGCCCAGAGGCACAGAGTAACCGTAGGTAAGGTTGGAGGTGACACCGCCTTCGACCAGTTGCAGCTTCTCGGCCTGGGTCATGGTTGCCTCGAGCGCGGTAGCCCGAGTGTCGGCTGTCTGCGTGGGCTGGGTTGGTTGCGTGGGCGTCGTCGTCGACGATCCGCCGCACCCGGAAAAGCCGATGCCCAGCGGCAATATCAGTGCGATTCCGGCGAGCATCCTGGGCACGCGGCGCAGGCTAAGTCTGGGTGCGCTACGGATGCCGGCGGCCTGGTTAAGAGGGATTGGATTTGTGGAAGAGTAAGAAAGGATATTCTGCGGAAAAACAGGCTTGGTCGTCACTTGAATTGCCTCGAAGTACCCAAACGAGGTACACAACATAGTATTCCCATGCAAACAGCCGGACAACGTCTACGGGAAGCGGGTATTGGTGAAGTTTGGAAATTACTGCTGATACATGAACCTTATCCAGAAATAGGCCCCAGCAAGAAAATATATGGAGACGCCAAACCAAAACGATTTCGGGTCTTTGGCGCGATATGCAATGCCACCTCGCCCTGGACATGCATCAAAATAGGCCGAAAGCACAGCCAACAAAAAGAAGCCGGCGCCAATCAGGAACGACCTGTACTCCGGAGTAAGCAGGATTGACAAACGATCCATGCCGTCCATGCTCTCATGCTCCCAACAGGCCCACAAGCCGTTCATCCGCCATCCGCTACCGGGGAGCGCCCAAGCGGGTTTTCTTCCTTTCCGTCGAAGCTGCCACGACAAACATAATCGGGCACAGGTATCCGAATAGGCATAGTTGTCATCGAATATTCTTGTGCAGCGGATTGACGGCGCGCGTTCTTGGCGCTAGTCTCAAGCGCAGATACCCGATTTGGTCGCCAACGCCAACCCGCGGTTTCGCCAGACGGCCCAGAGCTTCGGCTCGGCTACGTCCCGCTTCTGCGGTTACCGCAAAAAAGCCAATTGTTCTGCTGCATCCCTCAGTTGCAGGTTGCGCGTCTCGATCGCGCAGTTTTCGCCGGCGGCGATTGTTTTCCGCCAGCCGTCCGCCGATAGGTTATTTATAGCCGCCCCCGGAGTAGCTCCCTTGAGCCGCCGCCGGTTCCCATCCACTCAACAACGACGCGCTGGAGGCTGTCGAATCCTTTGAAGATTGCCCTGGAGATCACACCCAACCTTGAGCCCCTGTTCGGGACCCGCGATGAAAACCTCAGACTGATGGAAGATTCACTCGGCGTGCGCATCGATCTGCGCTCCGACGCCGTGCACGTGGAGGGGCCGGAAGAAGGAGTGACGCGCGTGCAGCGCATCTTCCTGGACTTCGAGGCCTTGCGCAAACAGGGCATCAATCCTCATAACGGCGAACTGAACGGCATGCTGCGCCTGGTGGTGGCCGATGCGGCAACCACGCTGCGCTCGCTCGCCGACAGCGGCAAGCAGCGCTCCGCGGGGGTGAAGAGGACGGTGCAGCCGCGCTCCATCAATCAGCGCAAATATGTCGAGGCCATCGAGCAGAACGACATGACCTTTGGTGTGGGTCCTGCCGGCACTGGCAAGACATATCTCGCCGTGGCCATGGCCGTGGCTGCATACAACGCCAAGAAGGTGAGCCGCATCGTGCTGGTGCGTCCCGCGGTCGAGGCCGGCGAGCGCCTCGGCTTTCTGCCCGGCAGTCTGCAGGAAAAGGTCGACCCCTACCTGCGCCCTCTTTACGATGCGCTCTACGATCTGCTCGAGCCAGACAAGGTGGACAGAATGCTCGAGAAGAATGTCATTGAGGTTGCTCCGCTGGCCTTCATGCGCGGCCGCACGCTCAACGACGCCTTCATCATCATGGACGAGGCGCAGAACACCACCGTCGAGCAGATGAAGATGTTTCTCACCCGCATGGGCGCCAACTCCAAGGCCGTGATCACCGGCGACATCACGCAGATCGACCTGCCCAATCCGCGCAAGTCCGGCCTGCTGGATGCGATCAATATCCTCGGCGGCGTGGAGGGCATTCACTTCTGCCACTTTGAAGACTGCGACGTAGTGCGCCACGCGCTGGTGCAGCGCATTGTGCGCGCGTATGAGTCGGCCAAGCCGCAGCAGCAGGAGCTGCCGCTGGCGATGGCCGGGGCTATTGATGTGGATGCTCAGCCGCGCGAAGACCGCCCGCAGTCGCAAGCGCCGCACGTTGCAAAACCGCAATAGCTTTATGCACATTGAAATTCGTGCGATGACCGCTCGAATTTGCACTATCACGAATGTAGCGCCGGCCTCCTGGCCGGCTGTAGCGCGGACGTCCTCGTCCGCGCTCGAGTGACCGGAGTAAAATCGCGCCATGGCGCAAGAATATTCTTCCGCGCGCCTCCACGGCGCCGTGCAGCCACGTTACGGCGAAGTTCACATTCGCAACCGCGGCCGCCTTCCTCATTGGGAAAAAGAAGAAGGCCTCTACTTCCTCACCTTTCATCTCGCTGATTCGCTCCCCCGTTCCGTGCTTGCGAAGATCGCTGAACGTC
>Ga0302326_10006112_pt1 | contig 27108 bp, 26 predicted proteins | sample Palsa_T0_3_FD_202264 | JGI IMG/M metagenome (GOLD analysis project Ga0302326, IMG submission 202264) | Peat permafrost microbial communities from Stordalen Mire near Abisko, Sweden - Palsa_T0_3 | ecosystem: Environmental > Terrestrial > Soil > Palsa > Peat permafrost | place: Sweden: Abisko... | reverse complement strand
ATTGATCACAGTTTCCTTCAACGGATCATCCGGGTCGACTTGCGGCGCATCACAAACCACGCTCGCGTCTGGGTAGGTGTATAGCACCGACCTGGGAATGCGAATGCGGAGATTGCTGTCGTAGACGCGGCAGGGTTTGCCCTTCAAGCGATTGCCGAGTTCGCGTATCACATTGGCGCTGATGAGACTGTGACGCGCCGAGCCTCCCGACATCGCGAGGATTTCTCCGTCACGGTATTCGTGTTTTTCCAGCGAATCTCGCTCTCTGTTTAGATAATCCGAAATTGTAAAGCCGGCTGTCGCCCTGAGTGTGCTCATATCATCCAGATTTTAGCAGAGTTTCCCCCTGGTTTATGATAGCCGTCGAGCTCGATGCGGTTTTCCGGGCGTTTCCACGATGTCGCTTGCGCGACGCGCCGCGCATGCCCGGCGGCTAAACCGGGGGGATTTCGGCGCTCTAATCTTTCTGCTTCCCCGCCCCCAGCTCTTTGGCGATTTCGCTTTCCAGTTCGTCGAGCTTGCCGAGCTCCTGCTTCTCGGCGGCCAGCACATCGGCCTGGATCATCCGGTCGATCTCCTCGTCGCTCACCAGCTCTTCTTTTCCCGAAGAGCTTGCCGAGCCGGTGATGGCGGTCTGCTCCATCGAGTCGAGGAAGATGTCCATGCGCTCTTCCATGCTGCCGGCTTGCGCGACGGCGCGTTCCCACTGGGCCTGCGTTTGCGTCAGATCCATCTCGCCGAAAACGCGGCCAATCTCCTTGGCCATCAGGTTCATCGATTCGGCAAACTGCTGGCTTGCCTGCGCCTGCTGCTGAATCAGCATCGCGTTGCGGATGGCAAGCAGTTGCCGTTCGAGCATCTTTTTCACCACGGCGGTTTTCTTCAGCGCGCCGCGGATGAACTGGTACTGGTTTTCGTCGCCGATTTTCTTGGCGTGCTGCGCGTTCTTGATGAAGTCGTCGGCAAACTTCTCCTGCTGGCGGATCGATTTTTCAATCGAGCGCATGCCGGAGCGAATGCGCATCTCGCGCTCCACGCGGCGTTCGTCTTTGCTTTTGAAAAGGCCCATAACACACGAATGTAACCTCTTGGTAGGGTCCGCTAAAGAGCCGCCGGCGATGCATCCTTGGCGCGATGAGTGTCGCCGGCTCTTTTGCGGGCCTTCTGACCGACGAAGCGATACGGTCCGCAGGCGGGCGACGGACGTGTTGGCAAGTCCGGCGCCTGCTCGCGCCCGCCAGCAGACCCTACGTTTCTGACCGAGGAAGCGATACGGTCCGCAGGCGGGCGGCGGATGTGTTGGCAAGTCCGGCGCCCACTCGCGCCCGCCAGCGAACCCTACGTTCCTTCAACCCACAGCCATTGCGCTCGGCGCCACGGTTCTGGTCCCTTCTCCCGGTACTCCGGGAGAAGGTTAGGATGAGGGTGATTTCGAGTACCAACGGCACTGGAATTCCAAATCACCCTCACGCCAGCCCTCTCCCGGAATATCGGGAGAGGGGGCCGGAAGCCGTATGTGGCTGGCGATGTGTATCAATCGAACAACGTTCGAATTGCTGGAGGCTCACGCGCTTCGACCGGCTCGGACCGCATCTGGTCCGCCGGGAAGGGACCAAGGATATTCTGCAATTCCCCCGATGAGATCTGCTCCGAAGCGATCCACTGGCGATATTTGTCCGGCCGAACAATCGCCGGCATGCGATCGTGCACCGGCTTGACCAGCTCGTTCGGAGTTGTCGTGATCAGCGTGCAGGAGCGCACGGCTGTTCCATCCGTGTCGCGCCAAACGTCCCACAGGCCCGCAAATGCAAATGGCTCACCGGACGCAAGCTGATACAAAAATTTTGTCTTCCGCTTCCCCGCAGGCTCTTTCCTCCATTCGTAAAATCCGTCGGCGGGAATCAGGCACCGCCGTTTGCGCAGCGCCGTCTTGAATGCCGATTTCTCCGCAAGCGTCTCGGCTCGCGCGTTGAACATGCGATTGCCGACCGACGCGTCCTTCGCCCAGGCGGGGATTAGCCCCCACCGGTAGAGATCGAAGGTGTCCGGCTTTTCGTTTGAAATCACCAGCACCGGCTGCGTCGGTGCGATGTCATCGCGTTCGGCTTCGCCCAAGGGCAGGCCGGTGATCCACGGGAAGGCGTGCAGCAGCAGGTTTAGCTTCATCAGTCGGTATCGGCCGCACATGATTCCTCACAGGAGAGAGACAGGATCGACATCCACCGCGATCCGCTCGCCGCGCGCCAAGTGTCCCTTGTCGCGCACCATCGCCAGCACTCTCTGCAGCGGCCCGGCGGTAGCGCATTGCAGCACGATCTGGTTGCGCCAATACCCGGCGATGCGATTGATCGCGCATGGCATCGGCCCCCGCATGCGGATGCCAGGGGGAAGGCTCGCAATTGCGGCGGAAAGCTGGCTCGCCAGCTCATCGCAATGGGCGTGAAGCTTCTCCGGCTCCTGGTCGCGCAACACGATCCGCACCATCCGCGCGAACGGTGGGAGCTCCACCTCGCGGCGATGCTCCAACTCCTGGCGGGCAAAGCCGGTGAAATCCTGACGGATGGCGGCCTGGATGGCCGGATCGTCGGGAAGAAACGTTTGCAACACGACGCGTCCCTTGGCATCGCCGCGCCCGGCTCGTCCTGAAACCTGCGTGATCAGTTGAAACGTTCGCTCGGAAGCGCGGAAGTCGGGCAGGGCCAGGGCCGTGTCCCCGGAGATCACGCCAACGAGCGTCACGTTCGGATAATCCAGCCCCTTGGCGATCATCTGTGTGCCCAGCATCACGCTGATTTCGCCGCGGGAAAAGCGCTCCAGCAGCGCTTCATAATCGCGGGCGTTGCGCATCGAATCGCTATCGACGCGTGCGAATTTCAGATCGGGAAACTTGCGCGTCAGCTCTTCCTCGACCCGCTGTGTGCCCAGCCCGAAGAGGCTCAGCTTTTTGCCGCAGTGCGGGCACTTGTCCGGCAGCGGATTCACCGCCAAACAGTAGTGACAGTGCAACTGGCCCGTGTGCAGTCCCTCCGCCAGCGTCGCACCCCTGGCATGCGCGCCTGCTGAGCGGTGATAGGTCATTGTTGTGTCGCAGAACTTGCATTGAATCGCATTGGTGCAGGAGCTGCAGTAGACGAAGTTGGAATAGCCGCGCCGATTCAGCAGCAGAATCGCCTGCCGTCCCGATTCGATCGTCACCCGCAGCAGATACTCCAGCCGCTGCGAGAGCAAATGAACCCCCTTGCGAAACCGGCTCTCGACCTTCATGTCGACCAGTTCGACGTGGGCCAGTTCCAGCCCGCGGACGCGCGCGGGGAGAGTGAGGAGGTGGTAGGGGGAAGGCACCGTGCCTTCTTCTTCCCTCTTCACCCTCCAGTACATCTCCAGCGACGGCGTAGCGCTGCCGAGCAGTACGGGGATCCCTTCAAGCTGCGCCCGTTTGATGGCGACATCACGGGCGTGATAGCGCGGAGCGGTGTCCTGCTTGTAGCTGGACTCGTGCTCCTCATCGACAACGATAATTCCCAGGTCGGGTGTGGGAGCAAAGACGGCCGAGCGGGCGCCGACGACAACCTGCGCGTGTCCCGTCAACACCTGCTGCCAGAAGCGGTGGCGATTGGTAGCGGCCAACCCGCTGTGCAGGACCGCGACGTTGGGAAACCGCGCAGTGAACCGGCGGACGGTCTGCGGCGTCAACGCGATCTCGGGGACCAGCACAATCGCGTACTTCCCGCGTTCGACTGCTTCACGGATACAGCGAAGATAAACTTCGGTTTTCCCGCTGCCGGTGACGCCCATCAGAAGATTCACGGAAAATCCGCCGTCTCGGATGCGCGGCACCAGGGCGTCAACGGCGGTCTGCTGGGCTGGGTTGAGCGTCAGTTCTGTTTCTCCTCCGGCGGGGGTGGAGATGCCCTGTGTCAATCCCCCAAAGTCTGCCTGCGGCGTGATCGTGATCAGACTCGCGCGGACGAGTTTGCGCACCGTCGCCGCCGTCGCGCCGGCCTCGCCTGCCAGGCGAGTGATCTCGATCGCCTCGCCCGGCTCGATCAGCAGGAGCCGGGCGAGAATCGCCCGGCGTTTGGGGGCTCGCGTCTTTTCCAGGAGTGCCTGCACCTGCTCCCGATCCTGGGCGAGCTGCACCATCTGCGAATAGCCGAGCCCGACTCGCTTGCGCACCGCCGACGGCAGGATGCTGTCGAGCACCGCCCCCAGCGGCGAGACGTAATACCGGCTCATCCACCGAGCCAGTTCCATCAGATTCGGCGTGATCAGTACGCGATCGTCGGCAATGGACGTTAGCGGTTTGATTTTCGGGTAATCGCTCGTGCCGCGGATGTCGACGACATATCCATGGGCCGGCCGATTGTTGCGTCCCAGCGGCACGCGCACGCGCTGACCAATGGCAAGCGACGTCACCAGCCGGGATGGGATGGCGTAGTCAAGCGTTTTGTCGACGCTCTGCTCGAGCGCCACAGCCGCGAAGGGTCCCGCTGGCGGCTCGTCCGGCGGCTGCGTCTGGGGTAATGACTGCGGGAATAGTGTGGACTGATTCATGCGTGGCACAGGCGGTCTGTTGCAATACCCGCTTCTTTAGGCATCATAGGAGTGGTGCGAGAGTTAGCAAAGCGTTAGGCTGCAAACTCAAGCGACAATCGCCATGGACGAACATCCACATCATGATCCCGCAGTTCGGTGGTCGCATCGTGTGACCCAGGCTCTTTTTACCGGTGCGTCGATCGGGTGCTTCCTGATTTTCTGGTACGCCGGCGAACTGTTGCGAATTCCCGCCGAGCCCCGCCATGGCGGAAGCTTGCTTCGCCAGCCGACCATCGGTGCCACGATCGCCGCGCTGGTTGCCGGCCTCGTGCTGCTGCTTGCATGCACGCTGCTGGCTAGTGCCTTTCTGCGAAAACGTTGGTTTCTCGCGCCGCTGACCGCCGCGACGGCGGGGTTAAGCGCCTGGTCGATGCGCGGCGGCCCCATGCAGGAAGTGCTGAATTACGCGCCGAGCCTCGGCGTGTTCATCCAATTGGCAATCGAACTGATTCTGCTGGCGGCACCGGTTGCCGCCCTCTGGCTCTTCATATGGCAGCCGGCCGATCCCGCCGAGGAGCCACTGGGCCGGGACAGAATCGTCGCTTCCGTCCTTGTGCAGACGTTGGTCATGGCGCTGGTCGTGTTGCTCCTGACACAGACGGACGCCAAAAAGCAATGCGTCGCGGCCGTGTTGATTGCCGGCATCGTCAGCGCAATGACGGCTCAGTCGTTCGCCCCCGGGCCACAAGCGGCGAGATGGTATTGGATCGCCCCCATCGGCGTCGGCGTGATCGGATATCTGCTGGCGGCGTTGCTCAGTCAGGGATGGACTTCCGGATCCCGAGAGCTGGATGGCTTTTGGGCGCCTTTGGCCCGGCCGCTGCCCCTCGACTATGCCAGCGCCGGAATGCTCGGCGTGCTGCTCGGCTACTGGATGAGCATCCCCGAGCCGGAGGAAGCGACCGGCGAGCAGCCGGAGGGCTCGCAAGCGGCGGCGATGAGATCTTAGCGAGGCGCTGCAGCGAAGCTGCCAACGGCGAAATGAAGCCCGGAAGCCGCTTCAGAACTTCTCACTCGGTTGCGGGCTGCCCGGTCGCTCCCTTACCATCCGTTTCGATGTCTGCAGCCGTCGCCAACGATCTCCCCACCCTGCCCGACGCTGCCGGCCATTTCGGGCCCTATGGCGGAGTGTTTGTTCCCGAGACTCTCATTCTCGCGCTCCGGCAACTCGAAGCCGAATACCGTCGTGCGATCGCCGACGAAACGTTTCGCCGCGAATTCGACTACTACCTCCGAGAGTTCGTCGGTCGCCCCAGCCGGCTCTATTTTGCCAAACGTCTCACCGACGAACTCGGCGGCGCCAAAATCTATCTCAAGCGGGAAGACCTCAATCACACCGGCGCACACAAGATTAACAACACGATCGGCCAGGCGCTGCTCGCGCTTCGCATGGGCAAGAAACGGTTGATTGCCGAAACCGGCGCCGGGCAGCATGGCGTTGCCACCGCAACTGCGGCGGCGCTTTTTGGACTCGACTGCGATGTCTACATGGGCTCGGAAGACATTCGCCGCCAGACCCTCAATGTCTTCCGCATGAAACTGATGGGCGCCAAGGTGCTGGAAGTCACCAGCGGCTCCAAAACGCTCAAGGATGCGACGAACCAGGCGATGCGCGATTGGATGGGGAGCGTCGAACAGACGCATTACATCATCGGCTCGGTCGTCGGGCCGCATCCGTTTCCGATGATCGTCCGCGAGTTTCAGTCGATGATTGGAAAGGAGACGCGCGAGCAGTGCATTGCCATCGAAGGCCGGCTGCCCGATCTGGTCGTGGCGTGCGTCGGCGGCGGGTCCAACGCTGCCGGGATGTTCGCGCCGTTCACAGGTGATGTGTCGGTGAGACTCGTCGGCGTGGAAGCCGGCGGGCGCGGCTCGGCGCTGGGTCAGCACGCCGCCGCCCTTTCGGCGGGGAAGCCGGGCGTGTTGCACGGCTCGCTCTCGTACGTTCTGCAGGATGACGACGGACAGACGGCCGATGTGCACTCGGTGAGCGCGGGGCTGGACTATCCCGGCGTCGGTCCGGAACATGCATATTGGAAGGACTCGGGGCGCGTCGAATACGTGACTATCACCGACGCCGAGGCGCTGGACGCCTTCGAACTGCTCGCAAAGCTGGAGGGAATCCTGCCGGCGCTGGAGACGGCTCATGCGATCGCACATGTCGCCAAAATCGCGCCCAGGATGGGGTGCGATCAGATAGTAGTCATCAATCTCTCCGGCCGCGGCGACAAGGATTGCCAGGAGGTTGCCCGATTGATCCAAGCCTGATGCGAAAAACCATTGCCAACGTCTTTGACGATCTGCGTGCGCGGCGGCGCATCGGACTTCTACCGTTTCTCGCGGCGGGTTTTCCTGACGCCGCAACGACAACCGAAACGATCGTCGCCCTCGAAGCCGCCGGCGCCAGCGCGCTCGAAATCGGCTTCCCCTTTTCCGATCCGATTGCCGATGGCCCGACGATTCAGGAGGCGTTTACGTTCGCGCTGTCGAAGGGATTGAAGGTCGCCGATGTCTTCGCGGCTGTGGCCGCGGCCAGGCCGAGGGTGTCGATTCCTCTGCTGGCGATGGTTAGCTACAGCATCGTTTATCGCTACGGGCTGGAGCGGTTTGTAACCACGGCAAAAGCCACAGGATTTGATGCGCTGATCATTCCCGACCTTCCGCCGCCCGAGGCACAGCGCATCTGCGAAATCGTGCGCGGCGGCGGGCTCGACACGGTGTTGCTCGTCGCGCCCACCACCACCGTCGAGCGCCGCCGCGAGATCGCCCGGCTGTGCAGCGGATTTGTCTACTATCTTTCTCTTTCCGGGGTGACCGGCGAGCGAGAAAACCTTCCCCCCGACCTGGCCGAGGGAATTCGGCAACTCAAGGGGCTGACCGATCGTCCAATCTGCGTCGGCTTCGGAATCTCCAAGCCGCAGCATCTCTCGCAACTGCAGGGTTTAGCCGACGGCGCGATCGTCGGCAGCGCGCTTGTCAAAGTTGTGAAATCGAACCTGGATCGCGGGCCAAAAGCGCTGGCGGATCTGAGCGCGGCGTACGCCCGCGAGTTGCTCAGCGGCGTGAGTTGCTGAAGAGCTGAACAAGTCGCTACCACGCCCAGCCGGGTGACGCGGTCGGATAGATGCTGTAGCCCCAGCCGAATCCACAGCCGCAGCCGCAGCCCCATCCGCAGCACCCACAACTCGGCGACCCGTAGAAATAGCGATCCTGCGCTGCCTGGAAACGATCGTCCACGTATGGCCGGGCGTATTGCAAACCCGCTTGTGATGCGCTGCGGCCATAATCCAACCGAATCGGCCCGGAGGGCGCGATGGTCACCGGCGGCGGAGTGGATTTTTCCACTGGCCGCGGCGGAGCGAGCCCGCGGATCGTTTGCACTGCCAGTTCATCTTCCATCTCGAAGAGGTCATTGAGCCGTCCAGTCACCTTTAGTGCGAACAGCAGCCGATGATTTGCGACATCGAGAACCTCGCCAGTGACACGGATCTGATCGCCGGCGAGTTGAATCGTGCTGCTGATGACGTGCTGTGCGCCGGCTTTATCCGCAAGCGTCGCGGCTCCGGCGGCATTGTTCGCGGACGTGTCGCTCGTCTGAATCTGCTGTGGCAGGTGACGTGTCAGATCGGCGGCCAGACTTCGCTGCATTCCCGCGCCCAGCCAAGCGAATTGCGGGTCCGGATTCACAACAGTTGGCGCGAGCACGAGAATCCTGGGGACTTGCAGCTTCTCATCGGCGCGCGCGATGGCCGATGACATCGTCGCCGCGACGACAACGAACACTATTTTCCTAACCCCTGCTGCGGTTCGGTGACTCATTCTTTATACTCCCGCGAACGGCATTCATCGGTAGCATACCACACCGGTTCCGTTAACATTGATACACTGTTTCGCCCCAGATTTCCGGATGATGGCAATCCCCGCGATCAACCCGTCAGTTCCGTTTCGGCCGGCCGTCGTAGCCCCTACGTACAACAACGCGCCGATGCTGATGAGCGTGCTGAATCGGCTGGAATCAGCGGGGTTACCGGTATTTGTCATTGACGACGGCTCCACCGACGAGACGCCCTTGATTCTTGGCCAGTGGCGGCAGGCTCGGCATAACCGTCATATTCGTACCCACCCGCGGAACCTGGGGAAGGCCGCGGCGCTGCGAAGCGGCTTCGAGGTCGTCCGGTTGTCGGGTTTTTCGCACGCGATTTCGATCGACACTGATGGTCAACTCGCTCCCGAGGATGTTCCGCGGCTCGTGGCCGTGGCGGCAGAGAATCCGGCAGCGCTGGTGCTGGGGGCGCGCGACGAACTGGCGGCGGAGTATCCCACCCGCAGCCGAGTGGGCCGGAGAGTCTCAAATTTGCTCGTTCGATGGGAATGCGGCAAGCGCGTGGCGGACAGCCAATGTGGTCTGCGGGTCTATCCTTTAAATCTGGTCGAGGCCGTGCAATGCCGGGCCGGCCATTTCGGATTTGAGACTGAGATCATCGTTCGCTGTGCGTGGGAAGGTGCGATGGTCACCAGCCTCCCGGTCTCCTGCCGGTATTTTCCGATCGGCCAGCGCATCAGTCATTTCCGCCCATGGCGCGACAGCTTCCGGGCCGTCGCAATGCATGCTCGGCTGATCGCCGACGCGATGGCCCGCCGGTGGCGCCGCCCGCAACGCCAGCCAGACGATGCGCCGGTTCCGATGCGTCCGCTGCTGCCGTTATCCGGAGCCGCCGAATGAGCCGGACGCTTTCCGAGCCCGCGCCGTTCCCGCAAACCGCCCGGCGCAGCCGCCGGCCGAGCACACGATATGAACGAATCATCGGCGGCGCCCGATTGCGATCGTGGACTCCAGTCTTCTATGACCTCTGGCGGCGCATGGGACGGGGCGTGCGGTTCTGCACGTTGCGCGCCGCAATCGTGCGCCCGCAAATGGCGGAACGACCCGGCGGCTATCTGCTGGCCTGCACGCATCTGAGTCATCTTGAGCCGTTCATCGTCGGGATCATGGTCGACCGCCAGATCGATTGGATGGCGCGGCTCGAGTTCTACGACCGGTGGTGGTCCTGGATGTTTCTGAACATCATCGGAGCATTTCCGGTGAAGCGCCAGGGGGTGCCGGTCAGCACGATCCGCACCGCGATCCGTCGCGTCGCCGCCGGCCGTGTCGTCGGAATTTTTCCCGAGGGTGGCGTCGCCCGCGGTTCCGATTCCGTCTGCCGCGGCGGAAAGGCGAAACGCGGAGTCTGTTTGATTGCATATCGGGCCAACGTGCCGATCATCCCCTGCGTGACGCTTGGCACTGATAAGCTCAACGCCGTTGGCCCCTGGCTGCCCTTCCGACGCGCGCGCGTCTGGATCGCGTTTGGCGAGCCGATCTGGCCCGACCAAACGCTCTCCCCGCGTCCGGCGCGTCAGCAGATGGCAGAATGCTTCGAGCGCGCGTGCGTGACGCTCTGCCGCGAACTGATCGAGACGCACAGGCTTGGCGACGGCGTGGTCCCGTAGCAGCCGCCACGTCGGGATGACTAGCGTGGTCGGGCCGACAATGAAGTCTCTTAAGAATCTCGGAAAGGCCACTCCCTCGCCCGGTACTCCGGGAGGGGGCGGGGGTGAGGGTGATTTGGAGCGTAAGAAGTCGTGGGATACGGGAGAAATCCTCTGCGGATGTGAGCGGACTGCAAGCCGAAATCACCCTCACCCCAACCCTCTCCCGGAGTACCGGGAGAGGGAGAAATGAAAGAGCCTCTCACGTAAATGGGCGATCTCTATTACAAAGCGGTGTGGATGATTTGCGCACCGCCGCTCTGGGCCGGGTCGCGCCGCGTCTTGTTGCATCGCGACCGCGTCCCGCGGAAAGGGCCATTCATTCTCGCGCCCAACCATTTGAGTCCGTATGATGTCGCGTGCCTGATGCTTTCGACGCCTCGCCACCTGGATTTTCTGAGCATCATAGAGATGCAGCGAAAGCCGTGGGTCGGCCCCTTTTTCCGCAACATGAACTGTGTCTTCGTCGACCGCGAGCGGCGCGATAATCCCTCCGTCCACGCCATGGAGCGCCGGCTGCGCAGCGGCAGGGTGATCGCGATGTTTCCCGAAGGATACATCCGCCGCGAAGAGGATTCGGTCATTCACGGCGGCAAATTCCGCCCGGGCGTGGTTCGGTTGGCGCAGCTGGCCGGGGCACCGATCCTTCCCTGCGTCATTCTGGGCGCAGCGAATTACTCTCGCCCGCGAAGTTGGATCCCCCTGAAGCTCTGGAAGCACGGCATTAATTACGGAGAGCTCATTCACGCCCCCCCGGATGGCGGTGAAGACGCCACAGCCAAAGCCCTTGAGCAATTGAAATCAGCGTATCAGTCCCTCCACGCCGAATTGCGCGCGGCCATGACGGGCTAGCGGCGGAGCCGCGGGGAGGTGACCCGCTCGCGCCATCGAACGTCATTCGGACACAAAAGGGGAACGATTGAAGACGCTCCCGTGTAGCCGCCGAGCTTGCTCGCGGTCCCGTCGCTCTCGCGTGTCTTCTCGACTTGATGAAATAAACCGGGAGCAAGCTCGGCGGCTTCACGAAGCGGATGGGCCGGCTGCCGCTGACGCATCCTCCTTTGCGCGGGGCGTCGGCGGTAATATCTTCTGCACGTGTCAATCGAGGAGGCTCCGCTCTCGACCGATGATTGCTATCGTTGCGGCTACGATCTGCGCGGGATCGCCAATGACCGGGCGTGCCCGGAATGCGGGCTGCTGGCGGAACGGAGTCGACGGGTCAGCGACGAACTGCACAACACCCGGCCGCGATGGCTCGGAAAACTTTCTCGCGGTGTATGGCTGATGCTGCTGGCGCTGGTCATTCTGTTGCCTTCGTCAATCCTGGCGGACCAGGCACGGTACTGGCTTTCCACCTTCAAGACGTTCGGTAACTCCTGGTTGCTCATCTTCGAACTCACACCTCTGTTCGGCCCCGGAATTGCCGCGGGCGTGTTCGCGCTGGGAGTGCTGAGTTTCACAGCCCGCGAACAATACGCGCCGGCAGACCAACTGGATCGTCGCCGCCGGGTGCTGCTGCGCATTCTCGCCATGTTTCCGCTGCTCGGTGTGGTTGGAGAGGGAGCGCTGGTTAGCTGGAGTTTCTCGCATACCGTGTCTTACGTGGTGATGGATTGGAGCATCTTTGCAGTCTTCTCCGGGGCGTTAGCCGCGTCCATTCCGCTGCCGGCTCTGTTGTTCTACCAGCTTCGCAGCCTGGCGAAGCGAGCACGTAGTGAGCACCTGGCCGAGCACTGCGCCATCGTCGGGATCGGCATGTCATCCGCGGTCTTATACGGCATGGTCATGGCGATCATTTTTCAATTCTCCGAACGGTGGGCACTCGACCCGAATTGGGCCACACGCTCGTCGGTCTCTCTGGGCCTTATGATCGTCTGCACTCTTTCCGCTTCGTTGTTCGCGCTCTGGAGCTTCTATCTGCTCATTCGCTTCGCCATCGCGTTTCATATCGCGGCTCGTCAACTCAACCGAAAATGGAAAACCGACGACCGAGCGACGGCGACTTAGATGGGAGGCTGCGGAAAATTCCCATGATCCCGTGTAGCCGGCGAGCATGCTCGCCGGCTACACGGAGGATTTTATGGTTCGCTGGTACCATGCGATCTTCACCGCGTATGGGTTTTGGCTTCCGAACGATCCGCGCGGATCATGGTCGACCTTTGTGGCTGCCTGGGAACTTCTCAAGTTCGGACCAGCAACGAAAGTCGACGGGAAACAATCGCGCGCCCACTTGCCACATGATTTCCACACTCGTCATCAGGCCAAGTTGGCTCTGAAGTATCCGCCGGTACGGTTCGACGAAACGCAACGTGCCGCCATTGCGCTGGGGATCGCGCAGGCTTGCAACGAATCGAAGATTATTCTCCACGGCTGCGCGATCGGGTTTGATCACGTCCACGTCGTTGTCGCCCGACATGTGAAGACCATTGAGCAGATTGTGGGGCAGTTCAAGGGGCGATCCTCCCAGCAGATGCGGGCAGCGCGATGCCATCCGATGGAAGCGTTTGGACCGGCAGGGCGAGTGCTGCATTCTCCCTGGTCTGAGGGATGCTGGTCGGTGTTTATCAATGATGCTGCGCAGCTTCGCAGGGCGGTCGAATATGTTCGGCGCCATCCGGAGAAGGAAGGGCTCCCTGATCAGCGTTGGTCCTTCGTGACACCATTTTCCCCTGTGTAGCCGGCGAGCATGCTCACCGTATCTTTCGATCGCCGAGGCGGAGGCGCTCGCGCGGCCGCGAAAAACACGGCGAGCATGCTCGCCGGCTACACGCGGGGGATCACGCGGCTCCGGTGTCACGGTGCAGGCTACGGGATGAATGAGATCCGCGCGCTGTTCCCGTGCCGCGCGGTTCACGGCGGCGTATCGACGCTCGGATCAAATCTGGCGTAGGCTCGCGCCAGGAGTGGGATTGTGGATACGGCCACGAGCGACAACGCCACCCATGCCACGGCACTGAAAGCCGGCCAGGATTGGTTGCCGAGAATGTATCCGATCGTTCCCACGGCGGCGGCGACGGAGAGGGCGACGAGCAACAACAAAAATTTGCAACAGAAGATGACCATCTGCCGTCCGAACAGTTGCATGTCGCCGGCGATGAGTCCGGCGGAACGTAGCGGGAACATCAGAAACAGCAGGTTCTCGATCGCGACGTGCAGCACGTTGAACGGCACTGCGAACGCGGCGGCGGGGATGACAAATCGCCAGGCGTGCCTGAAGGAAACCGCCACGGCGATCAGCAACGCCGCCTGCATTGCGGTCAGAACCAACACGGGAGTGAACAGCTCCGCGGCTGCCACGGCAATCGGGCGGATCGGCAATGAGCGGAGCAGGTCGAGGCGGTCCAACTCGTCGCGGAAGTCGAACTTGAGCATCGAGATGAAAACGACGTTCATCCATGCGACGGTCCCCACCAGTTTTCCCATCGATGACAGCGATCCGTTGCGGTGCTGCAGCACAACTGCGCCCGCGGCAGTTCCGATGATGAGCAGAAGGATGAGCAGCGCCCGCGAGCTGCGCGCGGCGCCGATGAGTTGCCGCCAGGCGATCGGGCCGGCGCCGCCCAACCGGGGGAGTTGGATCACTCGAAACCTCGGCCCGCTTCCGTCGTTCAATCCGGCAATGCCGCCGCTGCGGGCGCGCTGCCGCCGTTCGTAGCGCCGCTGACTGGCCGTGGCCGCGGTCTCCAGGTAGTTGGCGTCGAGCCCGATGACAACGCCGAGCATGAGCAGGTTGATCCCCAATGCCGGGACGGCCCACTTCAGCAGATCCGGCGGCCGGGCCGTGATCGCGTGGGCGAAGACATCGAACGGGGCAAGCAGCACCCGGCCAGCGACCGTGGCGTGAATCTCGGTCATGAGTTCGAGCGGCTTGCCGTGCAGGTGGGTTGCCAACGTCGGCGCGACGGCGATGAGCGCCAGCACCCCCACGGCGATCAGCACCATCCGCCGAGTTCCGCTGTAGGCGCGCTCTCCGATCGTTTGGACGACCATGACCAGAGCCATCGCGAACAGCTGCATAAATTGGATCGTCAGCCAGATGCCGACGAAACAGGCCAGCCAGGATGCGCTGTAGCGCAGAAGCAAAATCGAGAAGATCAGCGTGGAGAATGCGGTGCCGAGCGTGGTCTTGAGAATCTTGTATCCCAGCAGCGAGCGGCGGCTGAATGGCGCATAAAACAGAAAGTCGACTTCCGCGCCGGTGAAGGCGACCGCGCTGTCGCCGAAGGAAGTGAACAGGTTGCTCAGACAGAAGCTGAGAATGGCAAACGGAGCGATCGTCCGCACCATTTGCGGATCGGCATGCGGCATTTTGAGTGCGCGATAGAGGGCTGGGCCAAGCCAGAGGGACAGAGCGAGAATCCCCAACAGCAGAAAAATCAGCCCGCGAGGCGTGCGCAATCCCGCCAGCGAGTGGCGGAGCTTGCCGCGAAAGTGCAGACGGAGAAGAGTGAGGAGGGCTGCGGGCATGGGAGAGGGTTCAGGTGGAAACCCGAATGACGAAACCAGAAACCAGAATCAAACCCGAATGTCGAATGACCGAATGACGAAACGGGATACCGCGATCGGCTGCGTTGCGATTTTCCAGATGCGCCGAACGCCCACCTCCCCGTTTCGGGTTTCGGTCATTCGTCATTCGGGTTTGATTCGTCATTCGGGTTTCGGAATTCTGGTTTTCGCGCAGGGGCCTTCGACTGTGTCACTCACGCTTCTCGCGCGCCTAAGCCGCCTCTCCTTCGGTGGCGCGGAAGAACATTTCTTCCAGGGACGCATCGCCGCTGACGTTGGCGAAGGCGAGCTTCGCGTCTTCCACCGGGCCGAAGAAGATTCGCCGGCCGTGATCGAGGATCAAAAGATCCGTGCACAGGTCTTCCACCAGAGACAGCAGGTGCGAGCTGACGATGACGGCCGCGCCGTCGGCCGCGCGCTGCCGCACCGATTCCTTCATCGTTCGGATACCGTGCGGATCGAGCCCGGTGATCGGCTCGTCAAACAGGATCGCCCGCGGATGGTGCAGATAGGCGCAGCAGATCGCCACTTTCTGCCGCATGCCGCGCGACAGCTCCTGAGCCAGCGCATCGCGCTTGGGCGTGAGTTGGAATTGATCCAGCAGCGCCAGCGCGTCGGCCTCGAAGTTTTTCACGTGGTAGGCGGAGGCGATAAATTGGAGATGCTCCCATACGGTCAACGCATCGAACAGCTTGGGATCGTCCGGCACGTACGCCAGCAGCCCCTTGGCGGTTACCGGATCAGTCAACACATCATGACCCGAAACGAGCAGCCGGCCGCGGGTGGGCGGGATGACCCCGGCGATTGCGCGCATGGTGGTCGTCTTGCCGGCCCCGTTGGGGCCGAGCAGGCCCAGTACCTGTCCCGGCTGCACATCGAAGTTCAGCGCTTCGACGGCGACCGTCCCGCGGTACGCCTTATAAAAGTCGGTGACTTGGATCAAATGGTCTCCTGGAGGAATCATCGGTTGCGCAGAGGCGGGCGTTGATGTGTTTTGGGTCATTTGCTGGATTTGCGAGGTGTTTCCGATCGAAAACCGATGGCGCGGCGCCGGCCCCGTGTAGCCGCCGAGCTTGCTCGCGGGTTTTTTTTCCGGCGTTTGCGCGCGGGCACTACACCGCGAGCAAGCTCGGCGGCTACACTGAATGCGCCGCGATTGGCAAAAGCAACGAGCGAATTTGATAGGCCAAGCAGCTCGATCAGGTGTCCCGGTGCTCTTACCTCGTCGTTTCACTCCACGGTTTATTCCTCGTGCGGCTAACGCCCGCGTGTTCTTCCGGCTACCTCTCCCGGTACCCCGGGAGAGGGTTGGGGTGAGGGTGATTTGGGGCAACTCGCTTCTGAAACCGTCTGTTGGCGCGCTGCTTTTCCTGGCGAGCATCTGCCTGACATTGCGTGCCGACGATTGGCCGCAGTGGCAGGGGCCACGGCGGGACGGCATCTGGCGCGAAACGGGATTGCTTGCCACTTTTCCTAAGGAGGGATTGAAGGTTCTCTGGCGTACGCCGGTAGCCGGTGGATATTCCGGACCCGCGGTCGCCAGCGGGCATGTGTACGTTACCGATTTCCTGCCCGCACCAGATACGCATCGGCCGATCAACCCGTTCAAGCGGATCACCGAGCCGGGTCAGGAGCGATTGCAATGTCTCGATCAACTCAGCGGAAAGGTCCTCTGGACGGATGTGCATGACGTGGCGTACGGAATGTCGTACTCGGCCGGCCCCCGCGCCACGCCGACGGTGGATGACGGCCGTGTCTACACCTTTGGCGGCGAGGGGGATTTGCGTTGTCTGGATGTCACGAACGGGAAACTGCTTTGGTCGAAGGCGCTTTCTGACGAAAAGCACCCGACGCCGATGTGGGGATTTGCCTCCGCGCCGCTGGTGGATGGAGATGAGATGATCTGCATCAGCGGCGGGAGCGACCCGGAACACGGACGCGGCGTAGTGAGCGCGTTCAACAAGGTGACCGGCGAGGTCCTCTGGACAGCGCTTGCCGCCAAGGAACCGGGGTACTCGGCTCCGATCATCGTGCAAGCCGGCGGAAAGCGGCAATTGATCGTGTGGGATCCGGTGGCGGTCAACTCGCTGGATCCGAAGACGGGGAAGGTCTTCTGGTCACAGCCGTTCCCGGCGCGATTGGGACTGTCGATCATCACGCCGAGGTTCGATCACGACCTGCAACTGGGGGACGTGCTGTTTGTTGCGACGCAGTACGATGGATCGCTGCTGTTGAAGCTGGCTGACGATGCGCCGGGCGCGTCGATCCTGTGGAAGCGAAAGGGCAAGAACGATCGGAAGACCGACGCCCTGCACATCGTCGCCTGGCCGCCCGTGCTGCGCGATGGGCACGTGTATGGAATCGACACCTACGGGGAGCTTCGCTGCCTCGATCTAAAAAATGGGAACCGGCTGTGGGAAACCTTCGACGCCACAACCTATGACGCGGGCGAGCAGAAATGGGCGTCGGCATTCCTGATTCCGCTGGGCGAAACCGGCGACCGGTATCTGATCGCCAACGAGCACGGGGACCTGATTTTCGCCCAGATGAACCCGGCGGGTTATCACGAGCTGAGCCGGACGCATTTGCTGGAGCCGACCAATTCCGATCCGGGCCGGCTGGTGGTCTGGTGTCATCCGGCGCTGGCGGATCGCTGCATCTTTTGGCGGAACGACAAAGAGATCATCTGTGCGTCGCTCGCGGCGGCGGATGGTCAGTGAGGGACGAACAGGATGGTGCGCCCGGCGATCGTTGTCGTTCTCCCACTTTAGCCGCCCGCCTTGGCGGGCGCGTCCAGCGGCTACACGCGGAGAAACAGTTGTGCGAGGGGATCGAAAGACTTGTCACGAGCGGCGATGACGGCCATCACTCAAAAATCGAACTGATCGATATTGTCTTTGTTGAACGTAAACGGCTTGCCCAGCAGGATGTCAGTGCCTTGGATTTCGATCTTACCGATATGGCCGCCGTCCATGGAGGTGGCGCCTGGCTGAAGCTTTCCGGTGGCGAGGTCGTCCGCGGCGAGCACTGTCAGGTATCCAAGATCGACGGTGTTCCAAAGGACGATGTCGTCGGTCACTCCCTCGTGCACATAACGCTTGTTGTCATTGGGAAGGCCGAGGCCCATTACTTTCACATCTTTGCGGCCGGACTGCTTGACCGCCTCGGCGGCGCCGGGAACAGCGGGCGAGCAAATGGCCATGATCAGCTTCAAATCCTTCCGGGAATTCAGCAGCGTCGTGGCTTCTTCCTGCGCCTTGTCTTTCTGGTCGTCGCAGGGACGGATGTCAACGAGCGTGATGTCGGGGTACTTCTCGGCCAGGCGTTTTTTGATGTTGGTCACCCACTCGTTCATGTTGGTCGAGTTGAGGGAGGCGGTGATGATGGCAAACTCCCCCTTGTTGTCCATCGCCTTGGCGGCATTATCCATCAATGTGTAACCGATGCCCTCTGGAGTCGCCTGGTCGACGAAGAAATCGCGCGCGTCCTCTTCACTGTCGGAATCGAAGGTGACGACCTTGATCCCCTTTTCCCTGGCTTTGCGGAGAGAAGTGGCGAGGCTCTTGCCGTCTTCGCAGGCGACGGCGATCACGTCCACGCCGCGGTTGATCCACGTGTCGATAATGCGGCTCTGCTCGGCGGGATTGGTGTTGGTCGGTCCATCCCAGATCAGATCGACGCCCAATTCGCTTGCCGCCTGCTCGGCGCCTTTCTGGGCGGCGATGAAGTAGGCGTTGCCTTTGCTCTTGGGCATCATGGCGATCTTCACCTGTTTTGCCGGTGGGGGCGGCGGGCTGCCCGGCGCGATCGAGGCGGCGGGTTGCGGGAGTGACTTGATTAACAGAAAATTGCCGCCGGTGACGATCAGGGCGGCGGCGAGAATGACGGTGCAGAGCACCGCGAGCTGAGAGTTCCTCATTTCAAGATTCTCCTCTTTATTTGCTTGTGACGCACCTGCCAGGTCTGACTTGGCCGCCCGGGGCGCTGGCGTCCGCCAATCCAGACTGATGGAAAGCAGCAGCAGCAGGCCCGTGAGAATGCCGGCCAGTTCTCCGCCCATGTGGCTGGTGAGCCAGACCGGGCGGTCGGCCATTCTCAGGCCGTTCTGCAGAATGACAATGGCGAAGAAGCCCATGACGGTCCCGGCGATGCTGCCGCGGCCACCGAAGATGGAGGTTCCGCCAAGCACGACCGCGGTGATGGCCCAGAGTTCGTAGCCGGAGCCGGTGTCAGCCTTGGCGGTGTTGACCCGGGCCACGGCGACGATCGCCGCCAATCCCGCGCAGAGCCCGGCCAGCACGTACGTGAGAGCGACCTGGCGCTCCACGGCGATGCCGGCGTAGCGTGCCCCTTCCGGCGAGAAGCCGATCGCCGAGAGCGCGCGGCCGATGGCTGCGCGATGCACCAGTACGCCGAAAACGATGATCCCCACGACCAGCGCGATTACCTGCACAGGCAGCGGCCCGATGTATCCATTTCCGAGAGACACCAAAGAGGCGGGGAAATTCGAGGGGTTGTCCCGGCCATGTGCGAGGCCCTCAGCCAGGCCGCTGAACAGGGAATACGTTCCGAGCGTGACGATCAGAGGCGGGATGCGCAGCCGGGTGATCAGCAGCGCGTTCAAGCCGCCGGCGAGCGTTGCCAAACCGAGGGTGAATGCGACGGCGAGCCAGATCGGCATGCCGGCGTCGTGCCACAACTTGCCGAGGAGCACGGCCGAGAGCGACATCAAGGAACCGACCGAAAGGTCGATTCCGCCGGTGATGATGATCGGCGTCATCGCCAGCGCCAGCAGTCCCAACTCGACGCTGTTGCGGGTGATCTCGAAGAGATTGTTCCATGAGAGAAAATTGCTGCCGAGACCGGTGAATGCCAGCACCTCAAACGTCAGGAGCGCCGCCAGGACCAGTTGCTGCGGCTTGGGCAGGCGCAGGCCCGGCGGGGGCTGGATCGCCGGCTGCGGCGTGGGCAGACTCGATGGCTGTGGGAGAGATGCCGCCATGGTATTAGAGCACTCCTGCTGAACGCAACTCGTTGGCCGGTCGAAGCCGCGGATGTACATCCGCGGCTCCGCGCATTTCGGCTGCCACACTCCAGGTTGAAGCGATCTCAGTCGCTTCTCCGGAAGATCCCATCCGATGCGACCGCGATCAGGATGATCAACCCGCGAACCGCCTTCTCCCACTGCGACGGCACGCCCAGGAACTCCAGCGCTGGGCCGATGGTGGCCAGAAGCGCCACGCCGATCAGCGTTCCCGCCAGCGTTCCGCGACCGCCGGAGATTGCTGTCCCGCCGACCACGACCGCGGCGATCACGGTCAACTCCCATCCAGTGCCGACACTCGGATCGACGTCCGGAGACCGCACTGCACTGAGCAGCGCGGCCAATCCCACAAGTGCTCCCATGAGCACGAACACGAAAAAGATTGTGCGGCGCGGCCGAATGCCCGCCAGACGAGCGGCTTCCAGATCAGACCCGACGGCGTACACCGTTCGCCCGGCGGCGGTCCAGCGCAGCGCGAGACTGAAGAGGCCGAACATGACGGCCGCCACGGCCAGCAGCACGAATTGCCCGGCCGACTGGGAAAGCCCGAACCATTGAAATCCATCGGGAAGATCGCTGACAAACTGCCCCTGGCGCAACCACCGCAGGGACTCGCGGAAGATCACCATGGTCGCCAGCGTCACCACGATGCTCGGCAGCCCCGACCCGGCAACCAGCGCGCCGTTGATCGCGCCCATCGCGGAGCCGGCCAACATCGTGGCCAGCGCCACCGCCGGCATGGGCCAGCCGGCTTTGGCGGTCAGCCCCGCCAGCACCGAGCAGACGGCCAACTGGGAGCCGATCGAAATGTCGATGTGGCGGGCGACCACGACGATCGTCATTCCGATTGCCGCGATGAGGATTGGCGCCATGTTGACGCAGATGGAGAAGAACTCGCTCTGGTTCTCACCACCTTTCGCATGGAAAAAGCCCGGTTGCGTGAACGCGAGCACCGCCAGCAGCAGCGCGTAGGCAAGCCCCACCGATATTTCACGCAAATAGCGGCTCAGCACAGATGGCGCCTTGTGCTCGGGCGCTCCCGGTATGGCGTGGGCGATGCTGCTCATGTTGCCGCTGAGCCTTCCGGCACGTGACCGAGGGCCAGTTCGAGCACTCTCTCCTGCGTGGCTTCATGGCGAGCCAACAGCCCCACGATTCTGCCATCGTGCATCACGGCAATGCGATCGCTCATGCCCAGCACCTCGGGGAGTTCGGAAGAGATCATGATGATCGCCAATCCCAGCTTCGCCAGTTCGCCCATGAGCCGGTGAATCTCCGATTTGGCCCCCACGTCCACGCCTTGCGTCGGCTCGTCGAGGATGATGACCACCGGCTCGGTCGCCAACCAGCGCGCCAGCGAGACTTTTTGCTGATTCCCCCCTGAGAGATTCCCAACCGGCGCATCGAGCGACGGGGTCTTGATCCCAAACCGCTCCACGTAGTCGGATGCCACTTTTCGTTCCGCGGCGCGGTCGATCAATCCACCGCGGGAAATCCGGCGGAGAATGGCGAGCGTCGTATTAGCATCGACCGGCATCTCCAGAATCACGCCGTGACGGCGGCGATCCTCCGGCACATATGCGATACCCAGTTCGACGGCCTCGGCAGGACTCTGGATTCTGACCGGCGCTCCTTTGAGGAGGATCTCACCCGACGTGGCGGGCGTAAGCCCGAAGAGCACCCTGGCCAATTCCGTGCGTCCCGCTCCGACGAGTCCGGCCAGCCCGAAAATCTCTCCCCGGCGGACGCTGAGGCTCACATTTCGCACGCCCGATTCGGGACACTCCAGACCGCGGGTTTCCAGAACGACCTCTCCCGGCACGACATCCATTTTGGGAAAGACCGCGTCGAGCGATCGACCCACCATGAGGCGGATCATCTCGGCCCGATCCACCTCCGCGACCCGCCGTGTATCAATATACGTCCCATCCCGGAGGACGGTGACGCGGTCGGCAATCTGCGGCAGCTCGTCCAGCCGATGGGAGATGTAAATCATCCCGACTCCCTCGGTCCGCAGCTCACGAATGACACGAAAGAGATTCTCCACCTCGCGGTCGCTCAGCGAAGCGGTCGGCTCGTCGAGGATGAGAATCTTCGCCTCCCCGCCCAGCGCGCTGGCAATCTCCACCAACTGCTGCTGTGGCATGGTCAGATGCCGAACCAGCGCATCGGCGGAAATCCCCGCGCCGACGCGTTGCAGCAATCGATTGGCAATGCGACGTCGTTCTCTCCATTTCAACACCCGCCACGGCCCGCCCTGCTCCAGACGCAACCCGATGTTCTCCGCCACGGTCAGATCGGGAAACAGCGCCGGCTGCTGATAGATGACGGCCACGCCCAGCGCCCGGGCGGCGCTGGGATCATTCGCCTCGATCTGCCGGCCGCGAATTTCGATCGTTCCCGAGTCACGCTGATGGGCGCCGGTGATAATTTTGATGAGCGTCGATTTTCCCGCCCCGTTTTCCCCGACGATGGCGTGCACTTCCCCGGCCAGCAGCTCAAACGAAACGCCCTTGAGCGCGCGAACGCCGCCGAAGCTTTTGGTAATGGCATTCAGACGTAACAGTGGGTCCAACACCGTTCCTCAACCGCCGGCTTCACCGCTTCCCAACACCGTTCACTCCAGGCCTGGATGGGCGTGAGAGATCAAGGCCCATTCGACGCCGCCGCGAAAATGCAAGTCAAAAGGCCGAGGTCGGATTCGAACCGACGAATAACGGATTTGCAATCCGTCCCGACCGTGCCCGGTGAAAGTAACGCAACCGCCGGGAGCGTCAAGGGTTTACAACCGGGGACACGCGACGGCGAAAACTCGCGCGCCGAAAATGCGCCGAAAATCGACGCCGACTTGAAGGCGTTGAACGACGCCTGGCCGACGTTGGCGAACCCGCTCAAAGCGGCGATCTTAGCGCTGATCCGGACGACGTGAATCGAACCCCCATACGTCGCGCGAAAAGCCGAAAAAGTAACCCCCCGCCTTCGCCGTTCGGGAAGCGGAGTGAACAAATGCGAAATGTCCCGCACGTCCATCCGATCGACGACCTGCCCGACCCTGGCGGGGCGCTGCGGGTGCTCCGCCTAATCCGCCGGCATGGGTGCTATCGGTTCGCGCCTGGCACGGCGGATGCGCACGCCGCGGTTTGGCTCCATCGCGCAGGCTGGTGCAGGATTATTCGCACCCCCGAAGGCGAGTGGCTGGCCGTGAGCTTCCAGCCGACCGGCGCAGAGACTTTGCTTCTCGATTATCTCGATTCGCGCGGCGACGGAATCGTCGGCTGCGGGGGCGACATCTTGCCGTTTATGGATTCGCGTGGAGCGCGCACGCCTGATTTGGTTTATGCGGTCCAGTTCCTGGAACGCGCGGGGTTGATCGGAGTCGAGCGTATCGGCGGCGGCTCCCTCAAGTTGCGGACGTTGACGCCAAAACTGGCCGACGCGCTCGAATGAGATAAGATGTGAATGAGCCTGGCGACGGCCCGGCTTTCCGATCCGGCGCGCGGGTGGCGTTCTCGTCCGCTGCCCCCCGCTGGATCATCCCGCCAAGAGACGAGTGAGCGATGAACCCCGAGATATTGAGCGCAACGGAACGGTCATTGCGCCGCACGGCTGATCTTCTGAGCAACCCGCTTTCGCTCGATTCTTTCGACACGGCCGCAAGAACCATACGCCAAGCGAGTATCGACGCCGCGAAGCTGGTGGCGCAAGCCGTCGGCAATGGTGGACTCCCGTTTCTCCGCGAAGACGGCAACATCCTTCCAATAGCTGATCTGCTGGCAGAGCCGCGCACGCCGTTCAATTCGGAAGTGCTCGACGAGAGATGGGTGATGGTTTGGGAAATGTTGCCAGCGTTCCTGTGCCGCGGCGCTCCGGCGGAAATAGTGCCGCAATCCATCGGGCTTGAAGGGTGGAAATTACTGTCGGCATTCCCCGGCGACGACAGGGTTGAAGTTGCCGTGCAGCTGAAGAGCCTGAGCGAACAGCGGCGGCGGGCCGCGGTGTATGCCGGGCTAATGCGCCACCTGGCGGATTTGATCGCCGCTGAATCTGCCGGGCGTGGCAAACCGCACAAGGCCAAGTTGACGGACGCGAGCAGGCCAAAACTGGGCAAGCAAGCTATTGCCATCGCTACTCTGGTGGATCATCCCGACTGGAGCAATGAACAAATAGCTGAAGCGGTGGGCTGTCACGTCAAGACCTTGAGCAGCAAGGGATGGAAGAAATTCAAAGGCGCGCGCTTGGCACTGGCGGACGGCCGAAACAACATGCCGATGGGGAGCAAAGACAAAGAAACTGGCGACATGGAAGCCTGGAATGGATGATGGGTAATCCAAAATCCCGACTACCTTTTTGACTACCTTGGAATTGCACTTTAGCCCGGTTTTGCCGGGCTTTTTGTTTGTGCGAACACTACCCGCACATTACCCCCGCCGATCAAATATGAGCGACCATCGAGATAGATCGGATGCGGCGCGGCGGGCGGAAGACTCGCCGACGGCGTGGTTCGTCGCGCTGGAGACCGCGCGACGCGCGAACGATTTTGAGGGGGCGGCGGCGGCGGTGCGCGAACTGGAGCGGCTGGGCGTGCGCGTGAGATATGCGCCCCGCCGCCGGAAGGTGGTGCGCGATGCCCGCTGAAAAGCTTCTCAAGATTCCCGAGGTTTCCGAGCGGCTGGCAATTTCAATCCGTCAAGTCTGGCGATTGATTGCAACGGGTTCTATTGCGTCCGTGCGCGTCGGCACCCGCTCAACCCGCGTGCCCGAAACCGCCCTGGCCGTATTCATATCAAAGCTTCCCGAGGCCCGGTGATGATTGGCACACTCGACACAACCGACGCCCGCGCCGGGCTGATCCAATTCAGCGCCGCGATCTATGAGCCGGGCGACACCATCGAAGTTCGGGGGATCAAAAAGGGTGAGGATCGGCCGCGGGTAAAGTGGACGACGGCCGCCGATCTTCCCGACCTGGCGGAAGCGCTCGCCAGTGACAATGCCGACGGCTGGAATGTCTACGGCGGAATCAACCCGAGGCCGTGCAAGTATCAGCGGGGCGATGAAGTCATTGACCTGGCCCGCGCGGTCTTTGCAGACTTCGATGATTCGACGCTGGCTGACGCCCGTGCAAAATGGGACACACTCGGATTGCCCGCGCCAACGCTCGTTATCGAGAGTGGGCACGGAGCGCATATCTACGCCCGGCTGACATATTCTTGCGATGACCTGGCGGCATGGTCCGCGCTGCAATGGGATCTGGCGATAGCGACCGGCGCGGACGTGAAGATAAAAAATCCCGAGCGGATCATGCGGCTGCCCGGCTTCACAAACTGGAAGCGTGAACCCGTGCCGTGCTGCATCGCGGAAGTGGACGCAACCCGCCGGGCCGATTTCGATGATCTTCGCGCGATCGTCCCACCGCGACACGAGCCGGAGCGGCCGCGCGTCACACTGGCCGCACTCCGGAGCGACCCGGAAAACATCGTCTATCGGTGCATGAAGTATCTGGCCCGTTGCCCGGATTCAATCGACGGGCAGGACGGAAGCGGGAAACTGTACCGGGCCGCGATGGAAACCATGCGTTTCGCCCTGATGGACGGCGACGCCTGGCAAGTGCTGCAATGGTTCAACGGCGCGAAGTGCTCGCCAGCATGGAGCGACCGGGAGTTGCGTCACAAGTTGGACGATGCCCGGAAGAATTGCAATGGCGAGTTTGGAAGCCGACTACTGGAAGATCGGCCGCAACACACCCGACGCGCCGCCGGCACTCCGCAAAGTGTATCGCCAGCGCAGAGGGATGATCCGCCGATCGCGCCGGACATCATCGGCGTGGCCGCGTTGGTGGCAAACAATCCTGACCTGCGCCGGCCAGTTATCCACAACTTGCTGCGCCTCACTGAAATCGGGAACATCATCGCGCCACCGAAGCGGGCAAAATCGTGGCTGGCCCTGCTGATCGGTTCGCACGTCGCCACGGGCCGGGCGATCTTCAACACATTCACCACCGAACGCGGGCGCGTTCTGCTGATCGACAATGAGCTGCACCCCAACACCCTGGCCAAACGCGTCCCCGCCGTCGCCGGCGCCGCCGGCATCCTCTCGAGCGAGTTGGACGGCTGGCTGTTCGTCGATTCACTCCGCGGCCGGCTGCGCGACTTGTACGCGATGGGGAGCTACTTCCTGGCGATCGAGCCGGGCCGATTCGACCTGATCATCATGGACGCCCTCTATCGGTTCATGCCGCGCGACCACGACGAAAACAGCAACGCGCAGATGACGCAGCTTTACAACCGGCTTGACCACTACGCGAAGATGACCGGCGCGGCGTTCTTACTGGTGCATCATGCGTCCAAAGGTTTGCAATCGGCCAAGAGCATCACTGACGTGGGCGCCGGGGCTGGTGCGATTTCCCGCGCCGCCGATGCTCACCTGATACTGCGCGACCACGAAGCCGATGGCGTGGCCGTTCTGGAATCGGTTGTCCGGAGCTGGGCGCCATCGCCGGCAATTTGCGTGCGGTGGGAGTGGCCGTTGTGGACCCGCGATGGCACCCTGAACCCGGCGGACTTGCGGCAGGACGGCCGGCGACGCCAGCGCACGGAAGACACCGAACCGACGCCAGAACCGAAGAAAACATGGACCCCGGAAGACTTCGCGGGCGCTTTCGTCACCGACACGCCAAAGGCAAAAGAGCTGATCCTGGCCCGTGCGACCGCGGAAAAGCTTACCGAACGTGACGCGATCCGGCTGCTGCTGCGGGCAACCGATGACGGGCTGATTTTTCAGCACGAAGGGGCCAGCAAAAACGACCGGAAGGCATATTTTGCCAATCGTCCGCCAACGGTTTTTGACAGTGCGCAAACTGTCTCTCTCTCACACACACAGCCCCCCACACCCCCCGTGTGCGTCGAAACGCCACGGGGCGAGGTGAGCGCGCGTCGCAAGCGTGGCAAACGGAAAGAAGAAGGGGGCGCGAAGTGAGCATCTATCGCGTGGATCTTCAACCGATCGCATCGAACATCCCCGAGGCGATCCGCCTGCGCCGCTTCCTGAAATCCGCGCTCCGCTCTTTCGGTTTGCGATGCACGGCCGTTAAGCAGATCGGCACCGCCAAGGCCGCCAGCGACGCTGCGGATACTTCCGGGGCGTCTGAACCACCGACGCCGCAAATCGAACGCAAACCACTCAACAAAGGAATACGTGATGCCAACCAGACTTGAACAACAAATTGACGCGCTGCAAAAACAGCGTGGAGCGGCGGCACGACAAGCGCTCGTCACTAGCCGCGCAAAGTACCGTGAAGTCCTGTCGCGATACGCCGCGCCGCACGGAGATGATGCGCGGACGATGGCCGATGAAGTGTTGCCGGTGTTGAAACTCACGATCGCCGATGTGCAATCGGACATCAAAGCCCTGGTGGCGTTGAGCGGATCGGATGAACG
>Ga0302326_10006111_pt1 | contig 27109 bp, 29 predicted proteins | sample Palsa_T0_3_FD_202264 | JGI IMG/M metagenome (GOLD analysis project Ga0302326, IMG submission 202264) | Peat permafrost microbial communities from Stordalen Mire near Abisko, Sweden - Palsa_T0_3 | ecosystem: Environmental > Terrestrial > Soil > Palsa > Peat permafrost | place: Sweden: Abisko... | reverse complement strand
GATGAACGCGACGGCGATTGTGAGCTGACCGTAGCGCCCGGGACCGAGATAGCGGGCGGTCATCGCGACCGAGAACACCGATGCCAACATCCCCAGCACACGACACACCAGCTGAATGGAGACGGCGTGCGCGATGCGCGTGTGTGGCACCTCGAGATCTGCCACGCCCACTTCAAGTTTCGATTCAATGCCCGTCATCAATACGCTCCGTCGCGGGCCACGACAGCCTTCAACGTCTTGGCGATGATCAGGGCATCACTGGTCATCGACCAGTTGTCCACGTAGGACAAATCCAGCCTCACCGATTCATCCCAGGACAGATCCGAACGACCACTTACCTGCCATAGTCCGGTCACCCCCGGCTTGACCAACATCCGCCGCTTCACGTCACCGTCGTATTCGGCAACCTCTCGCTGCAGCGGCGGCCGCGGACCGACCACGCTCATGTCCTGCCTCAGCACGTTGATGAACTGCGGTAACTCATCGATGCTGAAGCGGCGCAGTATTTTCCCGACGGGCGTGACCCGGGGGTCCTGGCGGATCTTGAACAGCACGCCGCCGGTACTTTCGTTCAGCGCCAGCAGCTGGTCAATCTGCTCGTCCGCCCCCTCCACCATGGTGCGGAATTTGAGCATCATGAACGGCTTGCCATCCAGACCTATCCGCTCGGATGGGTAGAAGACCGGCCCCTTGCTGGTGAGCTTGATCGCGATGGCGGAGGCGATGAGCAGTGGCGCGGTCCCGATAAGGGCAGCCAGCGAGAAGCAGAAGTCAAAGGATCGCTTCTGAAAGCGCTTTGCCTCCTTGTACTGTGGTTTTTCCACATGCAGCAAGGGGAATCCGGCTACGGGCCGCAGCGCGAGTCGCGCTTCGGCCACGTCCATCACACCTGGCGCTACCACCAAGTCGACGTCCATCGTCTCCAACCGCCACATCAGCTGTCTGACACCCTGGACCCCGAAGCGTTCGGTTCCCGTCAGGGCTACCGTGTCGGCGCCGCAATGACCGATCGCGGCCACCGCGTGCGCGTCATCCCCCAGAATCGGAATGTCCCGGCCGTTAATCGTCAGCTTCTTGCCGCGGGACGGCCCGTATCCCGGAATCCCGCAGCCGACAACGACATAGCCATCTCCGGGGTTGCGGGTCAGTTCCTGAGCGAGATGCGTGACTCCCTTGCGGTCACCGATCGCTAATACTCTTGTCTGGTATTGGCCCTGCGTTCGTCGGCCGGCGATGTAGCGGCGCCACAAGGCCCGGCTGACCAGTAATCCGAAAGTGCCCACGGGCAGCGCGACCGCTAGATAGCCGCGGGCCAGAAAGATCTTGATCAACAGAGTCGCCATCGCAATGATGCCGAACGTCCAGATCGATGCACTGATGATGCGCCGGTATTCCTCCAGGCCCGCCCCGATGATGCGGATCGACCGGGCGCTGAACATGGCGATGGACGATATCCACAACGCTGCGAACATGATCGAGAACGACGTCATCAGCCAACCCGGGTAACCAGAGATGTTCGGCGAGTCGCCGAACCGGATGTACTGCGCCAAAGCCACTGCGGCGCAGACGATCACCGAATCGGTGATGCGCAGGTAGGACGAATACCTGTGCTGCCAGCGTCGGGCGGGCACGCCGCTGGGCGTCGGCGTCGTCGCCAGCGGCGCGCGACCGATCCGGCTGGGAATCGACCTCGAAACTGGTCCCGAGAGTGAGGATGTCATCGCCAATCTAATTCCCGCCTACGCGCTAGCCGGTTCCGCAGCGTTGGGCCGCTCGGCCCAAGCACCGGTTGGTGGCCCCGCGTAATACACGCCGGGATAGCAAATCAGCTGGGCACGCGCCGCTCGTAGCAGAGCGCCCGGGCCCTGCAACAGATAACGGCGTGCCAGCCGCCGCGGCTCACGGTTCAACCGGTACAGCCATTCCAGGCCGATCCGCTGCATCCAGGCCGGTGCACGGCGTTGCTCACCGGCCAGGAAGTCGACGGCGCCACCGAAGGGCAGGAATATCCGCGCACCGGTCCCGTGGCCGTAACGATCGACCCATTGCTCTTGACGCGGCTTGCCCAGGCTGACGATGAGAATGTCGGTCCGGGCCGAAAGAATCTCGGCTTGCAGCAGCTGGGAACGCGATTCGATCTCGTCGGCGTTCGGTGACCACATTCCCGAAATCTCAAGCGCCGGATAGTTTTCAGAGAGCCGGCGGGCCAAGCGCTTGTGGGTCGCAGCGACGCCACCGAAGAAGCCGACCCGGCTGCCCTTCGCTTCAGCCAGCGCCAGCACCTCGGGAAGTAGGTCGGCACCGGTGATTCGTGGCCAACGTCGGGATGTGAGCATTTGACCGCGCCACGCGATCGGCATGCCATCGGCCAGTAGCAGCCATTCCAACTGGCCGCTGGGTGCGGTGCTGACAGTCCGGAAATGGTGCAGGTGATCGAGATTCACCGAGCCGACGGCCAAGCCCACCGGCGAGACGGAGCGCAGTCGCGAGTCGATCATCGACAGCACCTCCTGGGTGTCGCGGCGCTCGACGATGCTGCCGCTGACGACCATTCGCACCGCCACCGCGGGCAGCGCGTAGCTAGTCATGACGCCGCCCTCCCCCGCGGCACCCGAACCGACGTCTCGTGACGTGCCCCGGTGAGGTTGTCCACAGTTCGCAGCAACGGCCAGTTTGCGTCCTTGTCGGAGATGACGCTGATCGGTAGCGGCCACTCGATACCGAATTCCGGCTCGTTCCAGCGAAATCCCTGCGCGCCGCCGGGCTCGTAGGGGCCACTGGTCTGGTAGAAGACCTCAGTGTTGTCGGAAAGGGTCTGAAACCCGTGCGCAACGAACGGTGGCAGGAACAGCGCTCGGCGATTGTCAGCACTCAGCTGCACCATGACGTGATTGCGGTAGGTCGGCGACTCCGGGCGCACGTCGACGGCGACGTCGACGATGGCACCGCGGGTGCAGCGCACCAGCTTGGCCTCAGCAAAAGGCGGCACCTGGCGGTGCAGGCCGCGCAGCGTGCCGCGAGCGTAGTTGTAGGAGATGCTGGTCTGCACAACGTCGGGGAGCAGCCCGAATTCGACGAATTCATCGGCACAGAAGGAACGCGAGAAGAAGCCACGATCGTCGCGATGCGGTTCGATGTCGACGATCGTGACGCCGGCGACATCAGTCGGTGTGTACTTCACCCGAGTTCTCCCTTCCAGAACAGCCGCTCATCGACTTGTCCCGACTTGAGCAGGTACTGAATCTGCTTGAGCCGGGTGTGCCCGCGGCCATGAAATGTCTCGGGGTCCATGGCGATGCTGTTGAACACCCGGTGTAGTTGGGTTGCGCCCGCCGCCACGTCCCATTCGGCGCGAAACTCGCTGAAGACTCTGCGGATCTTGCCGAAAGCGACGCGATAGCTGCGGTTGTCCGCGCTTGGTGGTCCGAAAGACAGTTCGCATCCTTGGAATTCGGTGCTCACCGTTTCGGCGATCTCACGAACCGTTCGGTTGTTCTCGTCGCTGCCGACATTGACGATCAGCCCGTGTACGGTCTGCCGATCAGCGCGCAGTGCGCAGCGGATCGCCTGAGCGATGTCCAACGCGTGCACCAGCGGTCGCCATGGCGTGCCGTCGCTGGTCATCGCGATCCGGTGTTCGGTCCAGGCCAGACCGGCCAGGTTGTTCAGCACGATGTCGAATCGCATCCGCGGCGAGGCCCCGAATGCCGTGGCGTTGCGCAGGAACGACGGCGAGAAGTCGTCGTCGGCCATGGCGCCGACATCTCGTTCTACCAGCGCCTTGCATCTGGCGTAGGGCGTCAACGGGTCCAGCGGACTGGTCTCGTCGACGGTACCTTCGGCGATTCCGTAGACGCTGCACGAGGACATGTAGATGAATCGGTTGACACCGGCCCGTTTGGCGCAGTCGGCCAAATGCACACTCCCGCGGTGGTTCACCTCGTAGGTCACATCACCGATCAGATCGCCGATCGGATCATTGCTCAGCTCGGCCATGTGCACGATCGCATCGAAACCGCGCAGGTCCTCGACCGTGAGATGGCGGATATCGCGGACCAGAGTGCGCGGTACGACATGGTCCGGGCTGCCGGCCAGATCGCCGCGGCACAACCACCCGGCCTTGTAATAGCCAGTATCCAGGCCGACCACGTCATGCCCGTCCTCGAGCAGCACCGGGGTGAGCAAGCACCCCAGGTAGCCTTCGGTGCCTGTAACCAGCACTCGCACTGTTCTTCCCCTCCGTCGTCTCTGTACTGGCCGGCGCTAGTTGATCGAGTAATCGAGCTGCGTATCCAACACGGCCTTTTCGACCGTGAACGCCTCGGCGTAGCGGGCGCGACATTGCACTCCGCGAACTCGCATCAAGCCGAGAAAGGCTTCGTCGTCAAACCACCCGCGACCGGTCTGAGACGGATAGCACTCCGCGAGCAGTCGCGCCTTCTCTTCCGCTATCTCGACTGAGATCGGCAGGTAGAGTGTGGGATTCGGCAGGTCCGACTCCCACTTGAGGATCTCGTAGCCGAGGATCATGTGATCGCGAAACTCAGTGGGAATCATCTCCGACAGCAGCCGATGGTCTTGGTGAGAGTCAGCGCGGTGCGGACCGAGAACCATGTCGGGTTCGCAATCGCGACGAAACTCGGCCAGCTGTTGCTTGACTGCTCCCCAGTGATCCGGAAGCCGGCCGTCCGGCAGATCGGCGACGGTCAACCGGACATCCGCAGCAGGGAACAACGCCGCGAACGCGTTCTTCTCTTCGAGTTCCCGGTTTGTGCCGCCACCGGTCAGCACCAGCGCGTGAATGACCAGATCCGGTTTGTCGCGCACGATTTCCATCAGCGTCGCGCCCGCACCGATGGCGATGTCGTCGCAATGCGCTCCGACCACAGCCACCGAATTGAGGCCGACCGGCGTCATTGCCATCATGCGGGCGCCTCCGCGAGTCCATCCTCGTGCCAGACCATCCAGGGATGAATTCCCTTGTTGTAGTTGTCATCGAGCTCGGCGCGTTCCTTAAAGGTGTCGGCCGGTCGCCAGAATCCGTCATGCCGGTAACCGATCAGCTGACCGGTACCGGCCAGCGCCGTGCAGGCATCCGCGACCAGGTCGCCGTTCTCCGGGATCAGGTCGATGACTTCCTGCTTCAGCACGAAGTAGCCGCCGTTGATCCAGATCGGAAACCTTTCGATAGGCGCGATGTCCTTGATGTCGCCAAGCTGGCTGATGTCCACACAGTGGAACGACGACTTCGGCGGCACCACCAGCATCGAGGCGGCGGCGCCCGCGCCCGTGACACGTTCGATCATCTGGTCGAGCGGCGCGTCGGTCAGAACGTCCGCGTAGTTGGCAAGAAAGTACGGATCGTCGCCGAGATACTTGCGGACCCGCCGCAACCGCTCGCCGATGGGTGACTCCAGTCCGGTGTCGACGAAGGTGATGGTCCAGTCGTCAATGTCGGAGTCGAACAGCTCGATCTGTCCCGCCCGCATGACGAAATCGTTGGACTCCACCTCCCGGTAGTTCAGGAAGAAGTCCTTGATCTTCGACCCGCCGTAGCCCAGGCAGAGAATGAATTCGGTGTGGCCGTAGTGAGCGAAGTAACGCATCACATGCCAGACCAGCGGCCGTGGCCCGACCATCTGGAGCGGCTTGGGCACGACATCGTCTTCTGCGGTGCGCATACGCATCCCGTAGCCGCCGCAGAACAGCACAACCTTCATCGCCGTCCACCCTTCCCACGGGAGAGAACCGGCAAACCGCGCTTCCCCATGGATGCAGTATTACATACTTTTAGAATGTTGTTAAGCCCAGACCAGACTTCCTGTTTTACAAAGTCAGCTCAGCCAAGTCTTGCGACAGCCGAGCTGCGCGAACTCGCAGGTAGTCGACGTGCGGCTGCTGCCGCGCATTCGCTACAGCAAACTTTTCAAGTAGCTGGTTTTTAACCAGCGGGCGACGCAGCGACGCGAGAGAGTTCGTCCCCCTCCGGCAGGCCGCCGCTGTCGACGCGACATGTGAGTGCCAGTAGCGGATTCTCGAAGAACCGGAAAGCCGGCTAGGCAGTGGGCGATCACCGTGACGAGTGTCACCGCGAAGAACAGCCCCTTTGTCGAGGTGGGCAGGCCGCAAGTGTGGTGCCGGGTAACTGCGAAGACCCTGAGCGCGCGCAAACCTCGGGAGCGTTAAAGCGGCACAACGCCCGGACTTGATTGAGGTTGGCACGCATGATCGCCGATCTCATGATTCGCTACGCGGCTGAGCCGGTGCCGAGACAGCCAAGCCCGTGATGGCACCGCTGCAGGCTCGTCAGCAAGCATTGTGGATGCGGTGGCGGCCTCATTACACGTCCCGGCCGTCGACCGTGCGACAGCTGACACGTCGCCGCTCGGCCACCGCGGAGGTCGCGCTCGACAGCGTCTCGCCAGCGCGACCGACGCCGACCGGGCCGCACGGACCCGCTTTTCCGGAATTGATACATACTCCTGGTATGTAAGAAGGCTATTCCCAGACTATGAGTCCGTGACTGGCGAGGGCTGCCCGCTCCTGTCAGGCCCAGCTGGAGCCGACGGCGGATGATCTCTCCTTATTTCGCTGGAAAATTGAGTGTTGAGCGTCAGTTGGTGGTGGACGGCACATGACCGTTGGCCGGCACGTACACGATCGCCGGGCGGTATCCGGCCGGCGCGTGGCCGTTCGAAATAGCCCCGTTGGCCGCCGCTGGTTCCACCCTGGCCACCTCTTCGGACGGGTAGCCGGCGGCTGGTGGGCGTGCCATGACGGTCGAGCGTGTCCCATATTTCACGGCAGCAGCACCCGCGCCCGCCGCCGCTCCCACACCCGCGGCCCGCGGCAGCCCGCCGAGCAGCATCGGAGAACCGCCCGCCGCGCCGACGGGCGCTTCCGGCATGAAGATCGGCGTCCCGGCCGGAGCAACCATCTCCAACGGCTTCGCCGCAGACCACAGCCAGTTTTGCGGCACCGACAACGGTCCCAGCGCAGCCGCCTGGCCGACGCCTCCCCAGGCGCCCCCGCCCAAAGCTGGACCCAGCGCACTTCCGCCGGCAGCCGCCGCGCCCTGCGCCGCATTTGCCGCCCCGCCGGCAGCGGCCGCCGCAGAATTGGCGGTCATGAGCTGGCTTATCCCCGTGTAGAACATGGGCGCGATCGCGTTAGTAGCCAAGTTCATGCCGAAAAACGCTGGAATATCGGCGTATTCGGCGATTACCGACTCCTGGACCGTCCCTGAGTCGATGGTTCCCCCGAGGGGGCTCGTTATCGACGTGCCGGTAGAAGTCGTGGAACTGCTATTCAAACCGAGCGCATTCACCAAGTCCGTGAGCAACGAGTTGGATGACGTCGTCGACGCCGCAGGCGACGTAAGACTCTGCAGGGCATTGGTAATCGTCTGCGTTATCGACGACGTCTGCGAGGTGCCGACGGCCTGGGCGGCCGCATTGGTGGTCGCCGGCGGCGACGTGAACGGTGTGAACACCGAAGCGGCAGCGGCATTGTCGGCGTATCCGTACATCGCGACCGCGTCCTGGGCCCACATCTCCGCATACTGCGCCTCGGTGACCGAGATCGCCGGGGTGTTCTGCCCGAAGAAGTTGGTCCCGACCAACGCCACCAGTTGAGCGCGGTTGGCCGCGATGACCGCCGGCGGGACCGTCATTCCGAACGCGACGTGATACGCGCCCGCAGCCGACATAGCTTGGCTGGCCGCCTGCTCGGCTTGCGAGGCGGTGGTGTTCATCCATGCGACATAGGGTGCAGCGGCGGCCGCCATCGCCGCCGCCGACGGGCCCTGCCACGTACCGCTGGTCAGATTGGCGATCACCGTGTCGTACGACGCGGCCGCCGACTGCAACTCGGAGGCCAATCCGTTCCAGGCCGCAGCAGCACCGAGGATGGTGCTCGACCCCGGCCCGGAATACATCAGCCCCGAGTTGATCTCAGGCGGCAAGGCACCGAAATCCATTGCGAAGACCTCTAACGGGCCGCCGCCGCGTTGGCGGCTTCAGTGGCGGCATAGGAGCTGGAGCTCGCATGAAGTGTGTTGACCAGCATCTCGTGCACCGCCGCGGCCTGCGCGCTGACCGCCTGGTAGAGATTGGCGTGCGCGATGAACTGGGCGGCGGTTAGCAGCGAGACCTGGTCTCCGGCCGGCGGCATCACCCCGGTGATCGGAGCCGCCGCGGCGGCATTCTCGGCTTTCACCACTGCGCCGATCCCGGCCAAACTGCCGGCGGCGTCGGCCAACGTCTCTGGCTGCGTGGTCACGTACGACATGTGCTCTCCTCATAGACACTCATCGATCTCGGACACCCCGCGGGTACACCCGGGTGCAGCGCTGCCGCCGAGCGCGGGACAAACCCATATTCGGTCTCTAGTGCATAATACATACTTTTTGAATGGGGCATGGACACCAACAGACTTATAGTTCTCTGTACTTGCCAGGCTCGGTCTAACGCTGTTAACTTAATCAGGACCACATACCGACCGACGTAAACTTGGCCCGGGCAGCCTGTGAGCCGCGTCGATCGGCATCTGCGGAAGACTGTTGAACTAAACTTGCCCGACGATACAAACAACGCCTCGAGACCAGGGGCCGGTTGTCAAACCCTCGCGGCGGAGCATTACTAGGTGGCCAACGATGACCGAGATGACCGACACCAGAGCGGATTCCACCCGCCAGCAGATTCTGCGTGCCGCCGCACACCAATTCGCCCGCCGGCCCTACCACCAGGTCGGTCTTGACGACGTCCTGGCCGAGGCCGAATTGACCAAGGGCGCAATGTATTTCCACTTCCGCTCCAAGCATGCGCTGGCGCTCGCCATCATCGATGATCAGGCCGCCCGGTCCGGTGCGGCCGCCGCGGATCTGCTGGCACGAAAATTCTCCGGCCTGGAGACGCTGATCGACTTCTCCTACCAGTTGGCGATCCAGGACATCGGCCAGGACATCTCCCGAGCGGCGTTGCATCTGCTCGAGTCGATCGGCCGGATCGAGGGCCTGCAGGCCAAGCTGCTGGGGGCAGAGATCGATACTCTCGCCCTGACCGTCCGGCGCGCCATCGGCGAAGGCGACGTCTTCGAGGAGTGTGATCCGCAAGCGGTGAGCCGGCTGCTGGTGTCGACCTACATGGGGCTGCGCCAGACCAGCAACCTCGATGAGCCGGAGCGATTCCTCCGTGACCTCGAGAAGAACTGGGGGCTAACGCTGCCCGGCTTCGTGCGCCCGGAGCGGATCGATTACTTCCGGCAGTTCATCAAGCGACGCACGAGAATCGCAATCTCGAGCATGTCCGCGCTGGCGGGATCGAGTTGATGACGACATCGATCGCCCATCAGGTCATCGCGTCGGGCCCGGCCGAAGGCTGGAGGTAACACGCGATGGCCCGCCAAGTTCGATCCGAAGCGACACGACGAAAGATCCTTGACTCCGCGGTGGAGGTGTTCGCCGAGGTCGGGTTCGCGGCCGCGGATCGGGGCGCGATCATCGAGCGCACCGGGATGACCAAGGGAGCTTTCTACCACCACTTCGATTCGATGGAAGCACTCGCAGCGGCCATCATCGAGGAGGGCGCTGACTTGATGGTTGCCGAGTTGGGCGCCACGTCGGACTCGTTTTCCCCTGCGTTGGAGAACATCCTGCACGGCACGTTCACCACCGCAGATCTGTTCTCTACCAACAAAGTAGTTCGCACTGCCGAGCAGTTGACCCTCGCATTCGGCACATTCAATGACGCTGCCAGCGCGGCCTACAACACCTGGATCGAGGCGATCACAACGCAAGCCGGGCGGGCGATCTCCGAAGGCGACATCCGATCAGAACTCGACCCGCAGGTGGTCAGCGAGTCGATCGTCGGCGCGACGTTAGGCGCCCGGTTATTAGGCCAGACCACGACGCGCGACAAGGATCTCGTCCGGCGCCTGACCCAGATGTGGGAGCTGCTCTTCCCCGCGATCGTCACTGAGGCCTCGCTGGACTACTACCGCGAGTTCCTGGCCCGTGAGGCGCTGCGCCACGTCGAGCACGACGCGTAGCCGGGCAACCACAACCGGCCAGCCAGCCGTAATTACCGCTCGTTGATCCACAGATGCTCGGTGAGGTCCTGAAATGTCGCGAGCGCAATCTCGTCGTCGGAACGCCGTAGTGCCGACCTGCTCATCAGCGCATGCACCGTCGAGCCGTCCTTGTGAGCCAGTTCGACGACCATGTTCGCCAGGCCGTCCACCAGGGAGAGCGCCGATTCCGTTTCCAGCGCCCCGTAGAAGACGTCGTGGAACTTCAGCGCGGTGACCTCATCGGCGTCGCAACCCACCATGTCGGCAAATGCCCTGTTCGCAAACACGATGGTGCCGTCCTGCAGCACAGCCAAGGTGGGGACCGGAATCCGCTCCAGCAACACCAGGGTCGGCAACTGCTCGAGCGCCTCGAGCGGCGATCGGCTGGCCTGCCCGGTTCGTCGTCGGTCCACCGCTTGATTATTGTCCATCGCGGTATGCATTGCCGAATCCGACGCCGACAATTATTCGTGACACCCTCACCTGGCCAGGCACGGCCGCGACCAGGCAAGCTGGGGTGGTGCGGCTGTTTTGCCGAGACCGTGCGGATAATGACACGCTGAACGGATGCCGGCAGGGCCAGCAGCCGGCAGCGAGGAGGTTCTCTTGACGTCGCACGGCGAAACGGCGGTCCTCGTCCTGGCGGCCGGGGCCGGAACAAGGATGCGTTCGGACACCCCGAAGGTGCTGCACACCCTCGCCGGCCGCAGCATGCTGGCGCATTCGATTCATGCGATCGCCAAGATGGCGCCTCAGCACCTCGTGGTAGTGCTGGGCCGGGATCATGAACGCATCGAACGAGCCGTCGGTGACCTGGCCGAAGACCTTGGGCGCCCGGTCGACGTGGCGACACAGGACCAGCAGCTCGGCACCGGTCACGCGGTGTTGTGCGGACTGTCGGCGCTGCCCGATGATTTCGGTGGCGTCGTGGTCGTCACATCCGGCGACATACCCCTGCTCGACGCCGACACGCTGGCCGACCTGGTGGCCGCGCACAGCTCCCGCGGCGCGGCGGTCACCGTGCTGACCACGACGCTGAGCGATCCGACCGGCTACGGCCGAACGCTGCGTACGCAGGATCACCAGGTGATCGCGATCGTGGAGCAGGCTGACGCGACGCCGTCACAGCAGGAGATCCGCGAGGTCAACGCCGGCGTCTACGCCTTCGACATCACCGCGCTGCGATCAGCGCTGAGCAGGCTTTCGGCCGACAACGCCCAGCAGGAGCTGTATCTCACCGACGTCGTCGCCATCGTCCGGCAGGACGGGCAGGTGGTGCAGGCCCGCCACGTCGATGACAGCTCACTGGTGGCCGGCGTCAACAACCGAGTGCAGCTGGCCGACCTGGCCGCCGAACTCAACCGCCGAATCGTTGCCGCCCATCAGCTGGCCGGCGTCACCGTCGTCGACCCGGCGACCACCTGGATCGACATCGACGTGAGCATCGGCCGCGATACCGTCATCCAGCCCGGGACGCAGCTGCTCGGCGACACCCGCGTCGGCGGGAAATGCACCATCGGCCCGGACACCACGCTGACCGACGTCGCAGTCGGTGACGGCGCATCAGTGGTCCGCACCCACGGCAGCTCGGCCGTGATCGGTGACGGCGCCGTGGTCGGCCCGTTCAGCTACCTGCGGCCCGGCACGGTGCTGGGCGCCGACGGCAAGCTGGGCGCTTTCGTCGAGACCAAGAACTCCACAATCGGCGCCGGCACCAAGGTGCCGCACCTGACCTACGTCGGTGACGCCGACATCGGCGAGCACAGCAATATCGGCGCATCCAGCGTCTTCGTCAACTACGACGGCACGTCAAAGCAACGCACCACGGTCGGCTCGCACGTGCGCACCGGCTCAGACACCATGTTCGTCGCCCCGGTCAGTGTCGGCGACGGGGCCTACACCGGGGCCGGGACGGTGATACGCGAAGACGTTCCGCCCGGAGCACTGGCGGTGTCCGGCGGCCCGCAACGCAACATCGACGGCTGGGTCGAGCGCAAACGGCCCGGCAGCGCCGCAGCCCAGGCCGCCGAACGGGCCCGCGCCGCCGACGGGGAGCCGACATGATGTCAACCGGGCAGCGGACCGACCATTCGATACCTAGTATTCAGGGGCGAACCTTCCAGCGGCACGCCATCCACGGGCTAGCCGACGATAACCATCCGATCCGAACCGGCGAGGGCAGCAGGTGAGCTACGACTGGACCGACAACCGTAAGAATCTGATGCTCTTTGCCGGCCGCTCGCATCCCGAGCTGGCCGAGCAGGTGGCCAAGGAGCTGGACGTACACGTCACAGCTCAAACCGCGCGCGACTTCGCCAACGGCGAGATCTTCGTGCGGTTCCAGGAATCGGTGCGCGGCTGTGACGCGTTCGTGCTGCAGTCCCACCCGGCGCCGGTCAACCAGTGGCTGATGGAGCAGCTGATCATGATCGACGCACTCAAACGGGGCAGCGCGAAGCGGATCACCGCGGTCGTGCCGTTCTACCCCTATGCACGCCAAGACAAGAAGCACCGCGGGCGCGAGCCGATTTCGGCGCGGCTGGTCGCCGATCTTTTCAAGACCGCGGGCGCCGACCGGATCGTGACCGTCGACCTGCACACCGATCAGATCCAGGGCTTCTTCGACGGACCCGTCGACCACATGCGCGCGCAAAACCTGCTAATCGGCTACCTCAAGGACAACTACGCCGGCGGCAACATGGTGGTGGTCTCCCCCGACTCCGGCCGGGTGCGGATAGCCGAGAAGTGGGCCGACGCCCTGGGTGGCGTCCCGCTGGCATTCATTCACAAGACGCGCGACCCGCGGGTGCCCAATCAGGTGGTGTCCAACCGAGTGGTCGGTGACGTGCAGGGGCACACCTGCGTGTTGATCGACGACATGATCGACACCGGTGGCACCATCGCCGGCGCGGTCAAGCTGCTGCGCGACGACGGCGCCAAAGACGTCGTCATCGCTGCCACTCACGGTGTGCTGTCCGACCCGGCATCCGAGCGACTCGCCGCAAGCGGTGCCCGGGAGGTGATCGTCACCAACACGCTGCCGATCGCCGAGGAGAAGCGCTTCCCGCAGCTCACGGTGTTGTCGATCGCCCCACTGCTGGCGACCACTATCCGCGCGGTATTCGAAAACGGTTCGGTCACGGGGCTTTTCGACGGTGATGCCTAGATGGCTTCCGCTGCAGACAAAGCCGCGACCGACACCGTCATCTACCACAACCCCAGGTGCACGACCTCGCGAAAGACCCTGGAATTACTGCGCGACAGGGGAATCGAGCCCGAGGTCGTGGAGTACCTCAAGACACCTCCGTCTCGCGACGAACTGGCCGCCTTGATCCGCACGGCCGGCATCGAGGTGCGGACCGCGGTGCGCAAACGCGAGGCGCTCTACACCGAGCTCAGCCTGGCCGATGCGGGTGACGACCAGTTGCTCGACGCCATGGCCGAACACCCGATCCTGATCGAGCGGCCGTTTGTCGTCACACCGAAAGGCGCTCGGCTGGCTCGCCCGGTCGACACGGTCCGCGAGATCCTGTGAGCCGGGTATCCGCGACCCGGCTGGCGGCCGCGGTGTTACTGCTGACCGTTTCCCCGGTCGCCTGCGGGCCGAAAAACCCTGATTATCAGTCGATTTGGACCACGACGACGTCGACGACCCCGACGCCGACCGGGCCCCCGGTACCGTTTTCACAGTACCTGGAGAGCAACGGGGTGTCCGGCGAGGCGGTGGCACCCGACAAGTTGACCGACCTGACCGTGTCGATCCCGACGCCGCCGGGCTGGCAGAAGGCCGACAAACCGAACATCCCAGCCACCACCGAGCTGATCGCCAAGAACGACGGCTTTCCCAACGCCATGCTGATCGTGTTCAAGCTGGGTGGAGATCTCGACGCCGCCGAATTGGCCAAGCACGGCAACGACGATGCCCGGCTCGCGGAGAACTTCAAGGAGCTCGGGTCGTCACACGCCGACTTTCACGGGTTTCCGTCGTCGATGATCGAGGGCAGCTACAACCTCGCCGACCGTCGGCTGCACACCTTCAACCGGATAGTCGTCGCGACCGGATCGGCGCCCGACCAGGATCACTACCTCGTCCAGCTGGCGGTCACCAGCGTCGCCGACCAGGCCGTCGCCGACGCGGTCGACGTCGAGGCGATCCTGCACGGATTCACCGTCGCGGCGAAGTAGCACCAGCCATTGGGCGCCCGCCAAGTCGGACTCTCCACGTCGCACTCTTCCGGTCGCACTAAGGTGTGTGCCATGACGTCGTGGACCGCCGCAGACCTGCCCTCGTTCGCCGGACGCACCGCGATCGTGACGGGCGCCAACAGTGGCCTCGGCGCGGTGACGGCTCGCGAGCTGGCCCGGGTCGGTGCCCAGGTGATCCTGGCCGTGCGCAACACCGGCAAGGGTGAAGCCGCCGCCCGGCAGATGACCGGCGACGTCGAGGTCCGCAAACTCGACCTCCAGGATCTGGCTTCGGTGCGGCAGTTCGCCGACGGGGTCGACGCCGTCGACATCCTGGTGAACAATGCCGGCATCATGGCCGTCCCGCACGCCGTCACCGCGGACGGATTCGAGAGCCAGATCGGCACCAACCATCTCGGCCACTTCGCGCTGACCAACCTGCTGTTGCCAAAGATCACCGACCGGGTGGTGACGGTCTCGTCGATAATGCACTGGATCGGCTCCATCAGCCTGCGAGATCTGAACTGGACGTCGCGGCCCTACTCGGCGTGGCTGGCCTACGGCCAGTCCAAACTCGCCAACCTGCTGTTCACCAGGGAACTGCAACGGCGGCTCGAGGCAGCCAGCTCGCCACTGCGCGCGGTGGCCGCCCACCCCGGCTACTCGCACACCAACCTGCAGGGCCAGTCCGGCCACAAAGTCGGTGACGCGTTGATGTCCGTCGGCAACCGATTGGCCACCGACGCCGACTTCGGCGCCCGGCAAACGCTGTACGCCATCGCGCAGGACATCCCGGGTGACAGTTACATCGGTCCGGCATTCGGCGTGATCGGGCGCAGCCGGCCAGCTGGGCGCAGCCCGCTGGCCAAGCGCGACGCCACCGCCGGTGCGCTCTGGGAGCTTTCCGAACGGCTGACCGAGACCAAATTTCCGCTCTGAGCCGCTGATGCGCTAGCCTGACCGGGCGTCACGGCGAGGGTGGCTTGCAGGCCACCGTTATCGACGAGGACCGACAATTGTCGCAATCCTGGCCGTGGCAGGCAAACCTGACACAGGAGCGACATCATGGCCAGAGCAGCGAACAAGCTCGCCGTATCGGTACGCAGCCAGACCGGCAAGGGCGCATCCCGGCGGGCTCGGCGCGAAGGCAGGATTCCGGCCGTGCTCTACGGTCACGGCGCCGATCCCCAGCACTTGGAGTTGCCCGGACGCGACTTTGCCGCCGTGCTGCGGCACGCGGGGACCAACGCGGTGCTGACCCTCGACATCGAGGGCACAGAACAGCTGGCGTTGACCAAGGCGCTCGCGATCCACCCGATCCGCCGCAGCATCACGCACGCCGACCTGCTGGTGGTCCGCCGCGGCGAAAAGGTGGTCGTCGAGGTCACCGTCGACGTGGTGGGCGACGCTGCGTACGGCACCCTGATCACCCAGGAGGCCAACACCATCGAGATCGAAGCCGAGGCCTTGTCGATTCCCGAAACATTGACCGTGTCGGTCGAAGGCGCCGAGGCGGGTACCCAGTTCACCGCCGGGCAGATCCCCCTGCCTGCGGGTGTCACCCTGGTGGACGACCCCGAGCTGTTGGTCGTCAACGTGGTGAACGCGCCGACCGCCGAGGAACTCGACGCCGAGGGTGCCGGCGAGGCAGCCGCGGGAGTGCCGGAAGCCGACGCGGCCAGCGAATCCGGGGCATCCGAAGACGAGTCCGACTCCGAGTAGCCCGTGGCCGACCCACAACTGGTGGTGGGCCTGGGCAACCCCGGACCGAACTACGCCCAGACGCGGCACAACCTGGGGTTCATGGTGGCAGACCGGCTCGCTGCTCGACTCGGTTCAAGCTTCAAGGTGCACAAGCGTTCCGGCGCGGAGATCGTCACCGGCCGGCTCGGTGGGCGCCCGGTCGTGCTGGCCAAGCCGCGCTGCTACATGAACGAGTCCGGCCGTCAGGTGGGCCCGCTGGCCAAGTTCTACTCGGTCCCGGCGGCCGACGTGCTGATCATTCACGACGAACTCGACATCGACTTCGGCCAGATCCGGCTGAAGATCGGCGGCGGCGAGGGCGGCCACAACGGGCTGCGCTCAATCGCGGAGGCGTTGGGCACCAAGGATTTTCAGCGGGTGCGGATCGGCATCGGCCGCCCACCGGGACGCAAGGACCCGGCGGCGTTCGTGCTGGAGAACTTCACCGCTGCCGAGCGTACGGAGGTACCGACGGTCTGCGAGCAGGCCGCCGATGCCACCGAACTGCTCATCGAGCTGGGTCTGGAGCCGGCCCAGAACCGGGTGCACGCCTGGTAAGTAAGCCGAGCAGTCCCGGATTAGGTGACCAGCGTGACGGAGTTGGCGCGCCGCAGCTTGCCTGACGGCGTCTTGGGGATCGTTCCGGGACCAAGCACCACGACGTTGCGCGGCCGGACGTCGACCTCGCTGACAACCTCGTGCGCAACCTGGTGTTCGATTCGACGCACCTCGGCGGGATCCTGGTAGGCGTTGGATTCGACCGCGACGGCGAAGGTCTCCCGCGCATGCCCGGCGTCGAGTCGTACCGCGACCGCACACCCCGGCCGAACCCCGGAGACCCGGCCGGCGGCTCGCTCGATATCGGTCGGGTAGATGTTGCGGCCGGCCATGATGATGACGTCTTTCACCCGACCGCACACCACGATGTGGCCGTTCTCCATCAAATAGCCGAGGTCGCCGGTGTCGTACCAGCCCTGCTCGTCCTGGGCCGGGATGAATCCGCCCATCGTGGTATAGCCGGGAGTCACCGGTTCGCCGCGCAACTCGATCACCCCGACCCCGCGGGCCGGCAGCACCGCGCCGTCGTCGTCGATGATGCGAGCCTCGATGCCGGTCAGCAGCGGGCCCAGCGACGCCAGCCGGCGGGTATTGCCCTTGGCGGCGGGCACAGCGCGGCGCAGCGCGGCCAGCAGGTCGGCGTCCACCTCGTCGACCACCAGTCCGTCGCCGAGTTCGGAGAACGACACCGCGAGCGTGGTCTCGGCCATTCCGTAGGCGGGCATGATCGCCTCGCGCCGCAACCCGAACGGCCTTCCGGCGTCGATCAGATCTTCGACGTCGGCCGGATCCACCGGCTCCGCGCCGGACAGCGCGAAGCGCAACGTGGACAGGTCGAACTGACCGGGGGTGGCCTGGTTGCGCAGCCGCTTGGCGAACAGCGCGTAGGCAAAGTTGGGGGCGGCCGTCATGGTGCCGCCGTACTTGTCGATCAGCTTGGCCCACAACAGCGTGTCACGCAGGAAGTCCATCGGGGTGACCTTGATCAGCTCGACGCCGAAGTACATCGGCACAGTCAAGAAGCCGACCATGCCCATGTCGTGAAAGCACGGCAGCCAGCTGAGCATGACGTCGTTGCCGGCGGGGTCCATCTTCGCCCCGATGAACATCGCCTCGGCGTTGGAGTGGATGTTGCGGTGCGTGATGTGCACCGCCTTGGGAGATCCAGTCGAGCCGGACGTTAATTGCATCAGCGCCAGGTCGTCCTCATCGGTGTGGATGGGGTCGATCGGGTCCGATGCCAGCAGTTGCTCGATCGTCACCACCGTGATGCCGCGTTCGGCCAGCACCGGCGCAGCGGCCATGAACGGATCGGAGATGACGACCGCCTTCGCCTCGATCATGTCGATGACGGTGGTGGTGTCGTGGGCCCACAATTGCAGGTCGGTGCGAGGTGTGGGCTGGTGCAGCATGGTCAGGCTGGCACCACGCATCCACAGGCCCTGCGCAGTCGGCGCGATTTCCACCGGCGCACCGGCCAGCACGCCGATGTTGTCGCCGTGGCCGATCCCGGCCGCGGCCAGTCCGCCGGCCACTCGGCGGGCGCGCTCGTGGACCTCACGCCAGGTGTGCCGAACCGGCTCGCGCGGCTCGCCGGTCACCATGCCCTTCGTGCTCTCATGAGCGTTGCGGAACATGTTGTCGGTAAACCTGCTCACGATTGCCTCCTCGGCTCCGGCGCCAACGCCCGACCTCTAATGCTGCCCCTGCTCAAGCCCACTTCGAGACAGCCGCATGCCCACAATTGAGCGGCAATTTCGTCTCGAATCGATGGTGAAGCGGTAACCTCGCGCGACATTGCCGCCGCGTCGCCGACGGCACGGCGCTGGCCCCAACCCGCAGAGCCATTAACACGCCCGCCGTCACAAACGGCGGGCGGAAGAACGAGCTGCATCGCTTGACCGGTATTCATCACCGTGGAGTATCTTAAACTCCTCTTAGAGAAGTGCCAAACGCTGGGCTAAATTAGTTTCCCCGTCACGCCCCGCCGGCCGGCGTCGGCACCACCCGGGCGCCGTGCACCGGGCCGCTGGCCACCCGCACAGTGCGGCACACACCGGCCCCCGACAGCTCAGCGCCGACGTCGATCGCCGCGGCCGCCGACCGGCACAGGAACGTGCACGTCGGCCCGGAACCCGAGACAATGCCAGCAAGCGCACCGGCTTCGACGCCGGCCCGCAACACCCGCCGCAGGTCCGACTTGAGACTCAGTGCGGCCGCCTGCAGTTCGTTGCCCAGCAGCGGCGCCAACTGCTCCGGATCGCCCGCGGCCAACGCAGCCACCACCGGTTCGGCCTCGTCAAGCTGCGGCGGTGCCCCGATTTCTCTGAGCCGGTCCAGCTCGCTGAACACCGCGGGCGTGGACAGTCCGCCCCCGGCGAATGCCAGCACCCAGTGAAAGGTGCTGCGGCCCAGCACCGTTGCCAGCTGTTCACCTCGACCGGTGCCCAGGGCGGTGCCACCGTGCAGCGCGAATGGCACGTCGCTGCCAAGCTGTGCGGCCAACGTGTGCAGGTCTCGACGGGGCACGCCAAGTTCCCATAACGAATTGAGCGCGACCAGAACGGCCGCAGCGTCGGCGCTGCCGCCGCCCATTCCGCCGGCCACCGGGATGCTTTTGTCGATCGCGATCGACACGTCAGGCGAGCGGCCCACGTGCTCCGCCATCAGTTCGGCGGCTTGCCACGCCAGATTACGTTCGTCGAGGGGAAGCTGATCGGCGCCTTCGCCGCTGATCTCGAGGGAAAGCACATCGGCGTTGCTGACGGTGACCTCGTCAACCAGCGAGACAGCGTGAAACACGGTCGTCAGGTCGTGATAGCCACTGTCCCGGCGATCCCCGACCGCCAGATAGAGGTTGATTTTCCCGGGCGCGCGAACGGTGACCGACCCAGTGGGCACCCATTGAGGAGCGGTGTTCCCGTCCATCGGCACGGCACGAGACTATCGCCCGCCGGCGGCGCGCGTCGCGCCGTTGGCCGTCAGCTCGCCGAGGCGTGCCGTTCTATCAGGCCGGAGCCCCGCGGGCCCGGGACGCCGACGTCACCCGTGCGCTGATAAAGCCGAACGAATTCGTCCACGGTCAGCGTCTCGCCGCGGCGCGCCGGGTCGATACTCGCGGCCAGCAGTCGACTCGCCGACTCGTTGCCCGAGCCTGCCCATTCGACGAAGGCATTTCGAGATGTCTTGCGCCGCTGAGCAAATGCGATGTCGATAAGGTTGAACACGTTCTGGCGGAAGGTCGCGTCGGTCGGCCAGGGCGGGTTGGCGTGCCGGTCGATGCGGACCAGCCCGGAGTAGACGCGCGGGATGGGCCAGAAGACCGTCGGCGACACCGTGCCGTGTCGGCGGACCTGTCCGTAGAAGCGCACCTTGACGCTGGGCACGCCGTACTCCTTGCCGCCCGGTTCAGCGGCGAGTCGTTCGGCAACCTCGGCCTGCACCATCACCGTAACCGTGCGCAGCGACGGGAAGTCGGCAAGCAGGTGCAGCAGCGCCGGAACCGCGATGTTGTAGGGCAGGTTCGCGACCACCGCTGTCGGCTCGGCAGGCAGATCGGCGGGGCCGATGGACAACACGTCACGGTTCAGCACGGTCAGCCGCTGAATTTCGCTGTGCGAGTGCTCGGCGACGGTACTGGGCAGCCGGCCGGCCAGCACCGGGTCGATTTCGACGGCGCTTACCGCGGCACCGCCGTCCAGCAGCGCCAGGGTCAACGACCCCAGGCCGGGTCCGACTTCCAAGACGTGATCTTGCCGGCTGATTCCGGACGCGGTCACGATCCGGCGCACCGTGTTGGCGTCGTGAACAAAATTCTGTCCCAACGATTTACGCGGCCGGAGTTCGAGCTCCTTGGCCAACCGTCGGATCTCGGTCCGCCCCAGCAACCGGACGGTCAGCGCGCACCCGCTCTTCCGCTGCACACCGGCCACGCTCCCCAGCCCTGGCGGGCGCGGGTGACCTCGGCGACGGCGATCTGCTCTTCGCGCGTCGCCAGGTCGGCACGCGGGGCGAACCGCGTACCGCCGTTGCGCTCCCAGGTGCTCTGGTCGAACTGGACGCCGCCGTAATAGCCGTTACCGGTGTTGATCGCCCAGTTTCCGCCGGCCTCGCAGCGCGAGATGGCGTCCCACACTTCCCCGTTGCCGACATCCGGAACGTCGGTGCCGACTTTGGTGCCGACCCGCACCACCGCATCGCGGGCGGGGGCGATCACGCGGCTGGCTACCGGCAATCGGCCGGTCTCGACGCCGTTGACCTTGGAAACCGAGAACGTCACTTCCTGGGCGCCCGGGGTGCCCGGATCTTCGACGACCTTGCGGTCCTTGTTCATCGCAGGATCCTCGATCCGGCGCTGCGTGGGAATCAGCGGCACCCGTGCGGTGATCTTCTCAATGCGGTTGCGGATCACCTGGACATGCATGCCGTCGATCACCGGGGCCGCCGCGCCGGGGGTGACCTGGTCGCTTTCCAGCAGCGGCACCCCGATGCCTGCCAGCAGGTCACCGACCCTGGCCGCGGCCAGATGGACGTTGTGCACCACCCCGGCGTCGTCGAGCTCGACCGACTTGGCGCTGACCACCGGCAGGGTCATCCCGGCCAGCGGGACGCGGCTGCCCCGCGACGCAGCCGCCGGCGCCGTGTCGGTCATCGACAACTGGGCCAGCGCCTCGTCGACTGTGGAGGCCGTGGTCCACACCTGCTTGGTGTCGCGGCCGTCCAACGAGATCTGCAGCGGCCGGCTGCGCCGCAGCACGATGTTGGCGGCGTCGGGCACCCGTTCACCGGCGGCCGGGTAGAGATCATCGCGGTCGCTGACGGAGAAGCCGTTCTCCCTGATGATGTCGACTACCCGTGACTTCATGGTCGTCACGGTCATCGCAGTTCCGTCGACGCTCAGCGTCACCGTCTTGTAGTCGGCGACTGCATAACAACCGGCGAACGCCAAGACCACGAGCAAGCCCGCGACGAGGAGACGTAGAGCCGGCGAGGGAGCCTGGTGGAGCTTGGTGAGTACATTCAACGCGCGTCTACCCCAACCTCGACAACATCGGCAACAAGTAAAAGGGGCCCTAGGGCCCCGCCAGTTCGATCACAAGACGGTAACGAACGGCCTCACCTTACGACAACTCGGGCGCATCCGCATTAACCGACTTTTAACCCTCGATCGCTAATCCGTAGGCCTCGCGGGCGTTTCCGGTGGTGATCTCGGCCAATTCCTCGGCGGGCCGACCGATCAGCTCCGCCAGCGCCCGCACGGTGTAGGGCAGGCAGTATGGCTCGTTGGGGGCACCCCGGTATGGATGCGGGGTCAGAAACGGGGCGTCGGTCTCCACCAGCAGTTGCGTCGCGGGGACCAGCGGGACGGCTTCCCGCAGCTCACGAGCGTTGCGGAAACTCACCGTCCCGGACAGGCTGACCAGCCATCCCGCGTCGACGCAGGCGCGCGCCAACGCCACGCCCGAGGAAAAGCAGTGAAAGATCACGGTGTCCGGAGCGCCATCGGCACCCAGCACGTCGAGCACCTCGGCGTCGGCATCGCGGTTGTGGATCATCAGCGGCTTACCGGTTCGCTTGGCCAGCTCGATATGCCACGCGAAGGCCTCCCGCTGCACGGCCGGATCGGCACAACCCTCCAGCCGGCCCGGCCAGTACAGGTCCATCCCGGTTTCGCCGATCGCGACCACCCGCGGGTGGGCCGCCAACCGCTCGATCTCGGCCCGGGCCTGCTCCGTCAGGGCGTCTGCGCGGGTCGGGTGCAGTGCCACCGCGGCGTAGACGCGCGAATCCCATTCGGCGGCCTGTGTCGCCCAGCGCGCCGAGGCCAGGTCGTCGGCGATGGTGACCACCGCGACCACACCCACCGCCGCCGCGCGGTCCACGACGGCGCGCACGTCGTCGCCGTCCTGGGCGCCGCAGGCATCCAAGTGGGTGTGTGCGTCGATCAGCGGGCTCAACCGCTGCGGAGCGGGTGGCGGCTCTCGTTTGGAACTCACGCGCACACAATATGGTGCTGCCCAAATAAGGTTGGGGTCGATGAAGCCTTATTACCTCACCACCGCGATCACGTACCCCAACGGCAACCCGCACGTCGGGCATGCCTACGAGTACATCGCCACCGACGCGATCGCCCGGTTCAAGCGGCTGGACGGCTTCGACGTCCGCTTTCTGACAGGCACCGACGAGCACGGCCTTAAAATGGTTGAAACTGCAGCTGCGGAGGGTATTTCGGCCGCAGAGCTGGCCCGCCGCAACTCCGACGTGTTCCAGAGTCTGCAGCAGAAACTGAACATCTCCTTCGACCGGTTCATCCGGACCACCGACGCCGACCACCACGAGGCGTCCAGGGCCATCTGGCTACGGATGCAGGCCGCCGGAGATATCTACCTGGATAGCTACTCCGGCTGGTATTCGGTGCGCGACGAGCGGTTCTTCGTCGAGTCGGAGACGGCGCTCGTAGACGGCGCCCGAATCGCCGTCGAAACCGGCACCGCGGTGACCTGGACTGAGGAGCAGACGTACTTCTTCCGGCTGTCGGCCTACGCCGAGAAGTTGCTGGCCCACTACGAGGCCAACCCGGACTTCATCGCGCCCGACGTGCGGCGCAACGAGGTGGTCAGCTTCGTCTCCGGCGGTCTGCGCGATCTGTCCATCTCGCGCACCTCGTTCGACTGGGGCGTGCAGGTCCCCGAGCATCCCGATCACGTCATGTACGTCTGGGTCGACGCGCTGACCAACTACCTCACCGGGGTCGGCTACCCGGACACCGAATCCGAGTTGTTTCAACGTTATTGGCCGGCCGACCTGCACATGATCGGTAAAGACATCATCCGATTCCACACGGTCTACTGGCCGGCATTTTTGATGTCAGCCGGAATCGATTTGCCGCGAAAGGTTTTCGCACACGGGTTTCTGCTGAACCGCGGCGAGAAGATGAGCAAGTCGGTGGGCAACATCGTCGATCCGCTGACCCTGGTCGACACCTTCGGGCTGGACCAGGTCCGCTACTTCCTGCTGCGCGAGGTCCCTTTCGGCCAGGACGGCAGCTACAGCGAAGACGCGATCGTCACCCGCATCAACACCGACCTGGCCAACGAGCTGGGCAACCTGGCTCAACGCTCACTGTCGATGGTGGCCAAGAATCTCGACGGCATCGTCCCGACGCCGGGCGAGTTCACCGCCGAGGACTCCGAGCTGCTTACGATCGCCGACGGCCTGCTCGACAAGGTCCGCATTGAATTCGACAGCCAGGCAATGCATTTGGCGTTGGAGGCGATCTGGTTGATGCTCGGCGCGGCGAACAGGTATTTCTCGGCCCAGCAGCCGTGGGTGTTGCGCAAGAGCGAGTCAGACGCCGACCATATTCGCTTCGCGACCGTGCTCTATACGACGTGCGAAGTGGTCCGCATTGCGGCGCTGCTCATTCAGCCGGTGATGCCCGAGTCGGCGAGCACGCTGTTGGACTTGCTCGGTCAGTCGCAGGAGCAGCGGAGCTTCGCCGCCATCGGAGCACGCCTGGCGCCGGGTACGCCGCTGCCGGCGCCCACCGGGGTCTTCCCGCGCTACCAGGTCGACTAGCTGTCGGCCAGGCGGACGCTGACGGTGACGCGCCCCTTCTCGTCACGATGGGCCACGCCGTGCCCGGCGCGCTCGACTCCGTCGAGCGTCACCGACAGCGGGGCGCCCTCGCCGAGGAAGTTGCGCCACCACGTCTTGGCATCGGGCAGGTTCGCGCCGATGTCGATGTTCTCGTCGTCGCGGCGGCGGTAGGCCACCGGAATGCTGAACGTTCGTCCCGACCGCCGTCCGGTGTAGGTGACGAGCGCGATGTTGCTGCGTCGCAGTGCCCCGCCGAAGCGCGGCGAGGCGGCGATCGCCGCGACCGGTGCGTTCATGAGCGGCGCCGCGCGCAACAGCAGGCGGCCGAGATTCGTGGCTATGGACATTACTTCGTATCCCTTCGAGTTTCAGATCAGCAGGGCTGCACACAACGCTGTGACGGCGAGGCCCTGCAGGACGGCTCTGATCGTGATCACCCTGTCCCAACTATGTTGCAGTGCGCGGGCATTCCTCGGCGGTTCGGACTGATCGGCCGCGGCGGTGAGCTGGCGATTGATCGGCGCGCTCACCGATAGGTAGAGCGCCAGCCACACCACCAGCAGGCCGAACGCCACACCGGCGGCGATCGCCTGCGCCCAGCGGCCGGACGCGGCGGCGAACGCCGCGCTGGCGGCTGCGGCCGCGATGCCCAGCACCCCGGGAATCGGCATTCGCCGGTCACCGTAGCGATGGACATTGCCCATCACCGCGACCAGCGCCCGGTCGTCGACGCGCGCCAGCGCGGGCCGTTGCACCATGGCGCAGAACACGTCGGTGCCGTACACCACCGCGCTACCCAGCACCGCGATCACCGCGAAACATGCGGCCGGCTCGATCATGGTGCGCTCCTCTGCTGCGGTAAGTGTTAGCAACGCTAACCCTGCCGACAGCCCGTGTCAATAGCGTTGCTAGTTTCTATATCAGCGCTAGCATGACGTGATGGCCATTGAGGACCGCCGGGCACGCGACCGGGCCGCCCGACGCCGGTTGATCACCACGACGGCACGAACGCTGGCCGAACAGGAGGGCTGGGACGCCGTCACCACCCGCCGGCTGTCCGCCGAGATCGAATACAGCCAGCCCGTGCTCTACAAACACTTCTCCGGCATGGACGGCATCGTCGCGTCGGTCGCCGTCCAAGGCTTCGGTGAACTCGCCGACGTGCTCGCCGCGGCGCGGGCCGGCGCCCCCGACGGCCGGGGCCGAGCCGCCTTGTCACGCGTTGCCCACGCGTTCATCGGGTTTGCGCACGACAACCCGGCGTTGTTCGACGCGATGTTCACCCGGACGACCACGCTGCCCTTCGGCGCCCCCGACACACCGGCCGAGTTGACCGCGGCGTTCGCCGAGCTCCGGGCGGCGGTGGAGACGGTGGCCGGCCCGCGGGATCCCGACACCTTGGCCGAAGTGGTGTGGGCCGCCCTACACGGACTGGTCACCCTGGACCGCACCGGCCGGCTGCGCCCGGATTACCGCGACGCGCGCATTGATCTCCTGACCGCCGGAATCGTCGCCGCGGAGTGACGCTGGTCACACCACGTCACATCCACCGCCGACGCGGGGTCTTGAGGGCAGAACATCCCCAAGAATCAGGAGACACCGATGACCACCCAGCGCACCCACGTCGTCGTGATCGGCGGCGGATACGCCGGCACGCTTGCTGCTAACCATCTGCGCCGCAATGCCGATATCGACATCACCGTGGTCAACCCGCGCCCGGTCTTCGTCGAGCGGATCCGGCTGCATCAATTGGCCGCCGGCAGCGGAACCGCCACCGTCGACTACGGAACACTGCTCGGCGCGGGCGTCCGGTTGGTCGTCGACAACGTGGCAAAGATCAATGCCGCCGGCAGCGGAACCGCCACCGTCGAGTTGACGTCTGGCGCGGTGCTCGACTACGACTACGTCGTCTACGCGGTCGGTAGCACCGGCGCGCTGCCGGCTGGGCCTTCAGGGGTGCCAGGCGCAGCTGAATTCGCCTATCCAATAGCGGAATTCGAGCAGGCGCAGCGGCTGCGTGCCGCGCTGGACGAGCTGGATCATGACGCGCCGGTGACGGTCGTCGGTGCCGGATTGACCGGCATCGAGACGGCATCCGAGTTGGCCGAACAGGGCCGGCGGGTGAACCTGGTCTGCGGCGGAGTGCTGGGGCCGTCGCTGAGCAAGCCCGGCCGCAGATCGGTGGCCAAGTGGCTGCGCCGCCTCGGCGTGGACGTGCTGACGGCCGCGACGGTCCGCGAGGTCCGCTCCGACGCGGTGGTGCTCGCTGACGGCGCCGTGCTGCCCAGCGCAGTGACGGTGTGGACGGCAGGCTTCGGCGTGCCGGATCTGGCTGCCCGCAGCGGGCTTCGCACCGACGCACAGGGCCGGTTGCTCACCGATGAGACACTGACCAGCGTGGACGATCCCCGCATCGTGGCGGCCGGTGACGCCGCCGCGCCCTCGGGCCAGCCGCTGCGGATGAGCTGCCAGGCCGCGATCCCGCTCGGCGCCCAAGCCGCCAACACAGTGCTCAGCCGCATCGCCGGCACGCCGCCCGCGACGGTCAATCAGGCTTTCACCGGGCAGTGCATCAGCCTGGGCCGCTCATATGCCACCATCCAGCTCGCCCGTCCCGACGACACCCCGCTGAACCTATTCATCGGCGGCCGGGTGGCCGCGTCGATCAAGGAAGCCGTCTGCAAAGCCACGGTGTGGGGCATCCGCCGGGAAGCCGCCAACCCGGGGTGGTACCGCTGGCTCAAAGGCGGCAAGCGGGCGGAGCGCTTGGCGTCCGAGGCGGTCACGGCATCGTGACCGCTGCCGGCGACCACGCCGATCGGTTCGTCCTGCTGCGGCCGTTGTTGTTCACCATCGCCTACGAAATCATCGGCTCCACAACGGAAGCCGACGATGTCCTGCAGGACAGCTACCTGCGCTGGGCGCCTGTAGACCTGGCGGGCGTGCACGACACCAA
>Ga0302326_10006109_pt1 | contig 27119 bp, 27 predicted proteins | sample Palsa_T0_3_FD_202264 | JGI IMG/M metagenome (GOLD analysis project Ga0302326, IMG submission 202264) | Peat permafrost microbial communities from Stordalen Mire near Abisko, Sweden - Palsa_T0_3 | ecosystem: Environmental > Terrestrial > Soil > Palsa > Peat permafrost | place: Sweden: Abisko... | reverse complement strand
ACCAAACATCGTGAATACGTCAACATCACTCCGCAGGTGGAGAGCGCGCTGGGCAAAAGCGGCATTCAGGAGGGCATGATCCTGGTCTCGGCCATGCACATCACCGCGGGAGTGTGGGTGAACGATGCCGAAGACGGCCTGCTCGCCGATATCGACGAGTGGCTGGAGAATCTGGCGCCCTTCCGCCAGAACTACAGGCATCACGCGACCGGCGAAACCAACGGCGACTCCCACTTGAAGAGCCTGCTGGTGCACCACCAGGTGATCGTGCCGGTGACCAAGGGCAAGCTGGACTTCGGCCCCTGGCAGCAGATTTATTATGCCGAGTTCGACGGGCGGCGGTCTAAGCGCGTCATTATTAAAGTAATGGGCGAGTGAAATGACCGATTGAGTGAAAGGAGCGCCGCGCAGGCGGCATTTACCTGTTATGAAACGAACCTTTTGTTTGATGGGCGCCCTGGCGCTGGGCGCGATCGGTGGAATCGCCGCGGAGCTGCCCGTGCGGCAAGTGGTCCTATACAAGCACGGCGTGGGCTACTTCGAGCGCGCCGGGGAACTTGCGCCTGGCGAATCGGCCCACCTGGATTTCAAGGCCGCGGAGATGGACGATGTGCTGAAATCGCTGACCATCGAAGAAAAAGGCGGCGGCAAAATCTCGGGGTTGCGCTACGATTCGAGCGAGCCGCTGGCCCACAAGCTGGCGGACTTCCCCTTTCAGCTTGGCGCGGCGCAGCCGTTGAGCGCGGTGCTGGACCAGCTTAAAGGCGCGCAAATCGAGCTGAAGTTCGCGAACGAAACAGTAACCGGGGCTGTCGTGGCCGCGCGCCTGGTTCCCGGAGACGACAAGCGCCCGGAGCGCGAGCAGATTACCCTGTTGATGGACGCGGGCGATCTGCGCAACTTCGACCTGGGAGCGGCGGCGGGCATTCGCTTCGTAGACGCCAGGCTGCAGACTCAGTTCAAGGATTACCTGACGGCACTGACCGAGGCGCGCTCCAAGGAAAAGCGTAGTGTGTATATCGACTCGACCGATTCCAAACGGCGGGAAGTAGTGGCCAGTTACATGGTACCCACGCCAGTTTGGAAATCCAGCTACCGGCTGATTTTCGGAGAAGGCGCGCAACCCACGCTCGAAGGCTGGGCCATCGTGGACAACACCACGGGCGAAGATTGGAACAAGGTGGATCTGTCGCTGGTGTCTGGGCGGCCTATCTCGTTTATCAGCCGGCTGTATGAGCCCCGCTACGTCGCTAGGCAGACGGCTGAGTTACCCGAGGACAGCGCGTCGGCGCCGGTGGTGTATGAAGGCGCGGTGGAAACGGAATCCCAGGCGGACAGTATAAATGGTCAGCCCGCGCTGCCGGCACCGCCGATCGCCCAGGCCGCGCCAGCCGCGATGCCAGCCCGGAAGGCCAGGGCAGGGGGGGGGAGTGCCGGCGCGGCCATGAACGGGCGCGATTTCACGCAGATGGTAACAGTGCAACAAGCGGCCCTTTCCACCATCGCGGCCGCCGCGGCCGGCCGTGAACTGGGCGAACTATTCGAATATCACATCCCCACCGCCGTCACGGTGCGCCGCAACGAATCCGCCATGCTGCCCTTCCTGCAGCAGAAAGTCGATACCCGCAAACTGCTGATTTACTCCGATCAGTCGTCTACGCATCCCATGGACGCGGCCGAGATTACCAACTCCACCGGCAAGACGCTGGATGGCGGTCCCATCACCGTCTACGACGCCGGCGCCTACGCGGGCGAAGCCTTGATGGAAACGCTAAAGACCGGCGACAAGCGGCTCATCAGTTATGGCGTCGATCTCGGCACCCGCATCGCCACCCAATGGGACAGCAAGGCTGAACAGATTCGCGAGATCCACGCGCGCCGCGGCATCCTGACCACCCGTAACGCCGTTGTGGAGACCCGAACCTACACCATCCGCAATGTGGACCAGAAGGCCAAGACCCTGGTGATCGAACATGTCGCCCGCCAGGATTACAACCTGCTGGACCGCAAGCCGTCGGAGAAGACCAGTAACGCTTACCGCTTCGAAGTGAAGCTGGCGCCGGGCGCGACCGAGAAGTTCCCAGTCGTCGAAGAGCACCTATATGAGAGGGCTTTTACGATTACCGATCTCACGCCCGACGTGTTATTCACTTATGTGCGCAACAAGGATTTCAGCGATGCCGCCCGCAAGCAGCTCGAACAGATCGCCAAACTGAAAGAGCAGATTGCAGCCGCCGGCCGCGAGATACAGAGTCTCGAAAGTCAGATCAACGATGTCGTCAACGACCAGGAACGTGTGCGGCGGAACATCGCCAGCCTCAACCAGGTCAACGGCCAACAGCAACAGGTGCAGGCCTATGCACAGCGGCTGGCCAGCCAGGAATCGCAGCTTGCTATGTTGCGCGACCGCCGCGCGGAGCAGGACAAGAAACGCGCAGCGCTGGAGGCGGAAGTGAGCAGTTCGATCGAGAGCATGGTGTTTTGACGCCAAGCGTTCGATATCGAACTGGTGGTGGAATGGTAGAATACTAGGTGCATCTATAGAACCAAATCGATCATGAAGACTCTGAATACTCTTCGGTCAAGCGTTCGTATCTCGATCATGCGGAATTCCTATATGACGAAAATGGTCCCCCTGAGTGATTCTCGACACGTCCGCACTGGCGGCTATCTTCTTCGGAGAGGCGCAGTCGGCCTCTATACTTAGATCATAAAAGGAAGCTAGACTTATCCCGCGGCGCGGGCCAAGGGCCTCTCGACCGATGCTCTTGTTGGCGAGGCGCTTGACAGGATCCTTGCGGAAGCGCCTGGGGCCGTCGTCTGGCCCGGTCCGTCGGCCCATCTCGCAGGCCATTCGGGACATCTGGGCGATATGCCCGCCGATGTGCGGGCCAAGCTACCACCTGATGGAGCCAGCCTGGTCGATCACTACGCTATCGGGATGCCGTCGCTTTTGACGATATTGTCGCCAGGGCGACGATTCTTACAACCGATGGGATTCTGACCGAGTTCATGACGTTCTTTTCCGCAGACCCATGGCTGCGCAGCCGGGCAGCGACGACAGTGCGCAGCCTTCTTGTCGATCCCGCAATCCGCGTGATTCCGCAGATCCGTACTTCTTTTTGGCAGGGCTGGAGCTTTACACAGAGCGGGCCGACAATGGGTAGAGCTTGGTCGATTGCATTTTGATGCAAACGATGCGCAAGGAAGCGCTGACTGAAGCTCTCACTAGCGACCGGCATTTTGAGCAGGAAGGTTTTCAGGCACTGTTTCGCGATTCTTAGACTTCTCAGTCCTTCCCCGCCCCGCCGCTTGTCCGCTTCCCAGATATCCCAGTGCAATTCCGCACTGGCCGAAATAGTAAGTGGTCCACACCAGAAAATCGCGTAGCGGCACGGGCTCCTTGAATTTGTGAATTGCCAGCAGAGAATCCGAAATCAAGAACAGAATCGCTCCCACCGCCACCCAGGGTTGCCGGAACCGCGCCAGAATCGCGGCCGACACCATGGTCGTGAGGGCGCAGATATAAAGGATCACCGGCACGGCCAGTGTGCTCACGGAAGGCACGATCCACACGGATAGCGTGGCGCTGTAAACCAGAACCCCAAGCACTGCCGCAATGCGCCGCGGGTCCGGCCGGAGTCCAGTAGCGCGATTTCGCGTGAACAGGCATATATATGTCAGATGCGCCAACAGGAACGCGCCCAGGCCGAAAGCGAACAATCGCGGATCGAGGTCCAGTAGGACGTCGCCCACGGTGGAGAACGCCAAACCCAGCGCCAGCACCCCGACGTCGCGCCGCTGTCTGCGCCAACGCAACGCCAGCACGGCCAGTGCGCCCACCGCGCATCCTTTCACCAGCGCGCTGCCGGCGAACGGCTGCCATCTCTGAGTGAGCAAGTAGACGGCGCTGGCGGCGGCCGAGACGTACAACAACGGGCGGGATCGCATAGGCTCGCAGTATACACCCATGCTCAAAAGGGGGTATGGTACGATTGATAGCATTGCTTGTTTACCGAAGTGCGATTAGAATCAGTCCATATAGAGCGGGGTTTCATGGCCATTCTACTTTGGATTTGCGTGCCGGGATTCACGGCGGCTGGTGCGGCGTTGCTCATCTGCTTCATGATGCGCTGCCGCATGGACGAGGCTATCGCGCACGAACGAGGGGCGCTGGCGGAACTGCAGAGCGCGCTGATCGTGCAGCGGCGAACGCTGGAAAGCGCCATATGTGACACCAAAGCCGAGGCAAGGCGCATGGCATTCGACGAATTCCTCAATGATTTCCGCGTGGAACAGCGCCAGTACGTGCGGAAGAGCAGGCTGTTTTTCATGAACAGGGACACGTTGGTGGTACGCGAACGCATCCTATTCCGCAATCTTCCGCTGTGCAACTGGGTGGAGCACACCGTGACGCTGGAGGAGAGCGTGGGTAGGGCACACCCCACGCAAGGCCTGACGATCGAAGCTATGCTGGGTTCTTGAAGCGGCTGATCATCCGCCCTGGAGCCATTGGCGATTTCATCGTCTCCATCCCAGCCATGGAGTGCCTGCGCGCCGCGTATCTGGAAGTTTGGTCGGCGCCGCGCAATGTGCCGCTGGCGGCGCGCATCGCACAGCATGCCCGGTCCATCGCTTCCACCGGCCTTGATCTGCTCGAGCTGACTGGCCCAAACGCGCGGCTGCTCGAAACCTTGCGCGGGTTCGATTCGATCGTCTCCTGGTATGGCGCCAATCGGCCCGAGTTCCGGGATGCCGTCGCCGCGTTGCGCCTGCCGTTTCAGTTCTTCCCTGCCCTGCCATCCAAAGGACGCAGTACACACGCGGTGGATTTCTATTTGGGACAGGTGCGATCCATCGCGTCCTGCGCCAGCGACGGCATTCCGCGCATCGCATGCGATGCCGTACGGGGCGGCGCCGCGGTGATCCATCCGTTTGCCGGGAGTCCGAAGAAGCGCTGGCCGCTCGAACGCTTCCAGAAATTGGCGCAGCGGTTGGCGCGCCGCATGCCGGTCGAATGGTGCGCCGGCCCACAGGACGAACTGCCCGGCGCGCGGCATTTCGAAGATCTCTACGAACTGGCCTGCTGGCTGGCCACCGCGCGGATTTACATTGGCAACGATTCCGGCCCCACACATCTGGCCGCGGCCGTCGGAACGCCGGTGGTGGCGCTGTTTGGGGCATCCGACCCAGCAGTTTGGGCGCCGCGCGGACCCCACGTCGCCATCGCCGCGGCGCCTGCACTGGACGCCATCACGGTCGAACAGGTGGCGAGTCTGGTTCAAATATGCTGAAAAACGCTCCCTGAGGCGTTGTCCGCGTGTTATCATCCCTCCCATGTTCTGCCACAAATGCGGTACACAAGTCAGCCCGGATGTGCAGTTCTGTCCCTCGTGTGGGGCATCGCTCGCGCCGGGCGCGCCTAGTCTAGCCGGTGCGCCCGCAACACCGTGGACGCCGCCGGCCAACGTCGAGGTCCATGCGGGACGCTGGATCGGCGAAGGCTGGGCCCTGGTGACGGGGGATCTGGGCAATTATGTGCTGCTGGCCCTAGTGTTTTCGGTGCTGAGCTCGGCGGTGCCCGTAGTTCTGCAAGGGCCGATGATCGCCGGTTTGCACATCTTCACCATGAAAAAGCTGATGGGCCGCCGCGCCGAATTCGCCGACCTTTTTCTGGGATTCAATTACTTCGTGCCCACGCTGGTGGCTTCGATAGTGATCGGCCTCTTTGTCTTCGGCGGCACGCTGTTGTGCGTCATCCCCGGCCTGGTAGTGGCCGCCATGTACAAGTTCACGTATCTGTTCATCGTGGACAAGCGCATGGATTTCTGGCCGGCCATGCAGGCCAGCCACGCCGTGGTGAAGCGCGACTATGTCGGCTTCACGCTGTTTCTGCTGCTGATGGCCCTAGTGAATCTTCTCGGCGTGCTGTGCTGCATCGTGGGCATCTTCGTCACCATACCGGTGACGTTCGCGGCCATCACTGTGGCGTACAAGGAAATTGTGGGATTCGATCCGCGCACGGTGGACGCGTTGTGACGGCTTCGGTTGCGCGCCGGGCGGCGGCGGCGATGGCGTTGTTCACTGCGTTGTGGTACTTCAGCGTGCCGGGCGACCCACATGAGCGGCTCTGCGGATTCTATTGGCTCACCGGACGGCCATGCCCGCTCTGCGGCCTGACGCGTGCACTGTTCGCGCTGGCGAAAGGGCATTGGATGGAAGCGGTGCACTTCAATGGGCTGGCCCCGTTGGGCTTTGCAATGCTGTTCGCGCTGTTCTGGAATGGCCGGATGCGCGAGTGGTTGTGGAAAGGCGGCGTGGCCGCGTTCGCGGTCTACGGCGCGTTCCGGATTCTAGAGGCGTAATGAGTAAGCCCAACGTGGTGAAGAACCTTGCGGTGTTGTCATTGTGGCTGCTGGCTGCGTCCGCGCAACAGACCCCGGTTTCCGACCTCCCCTCTCAGTTGCGCGGGATCGCTTCGGCTGGCCAACTGCCTGAACTTCAATGGCCGGATTTCTCCGACTATCGCGGGCACGTGCGGAACTTTTACGAGCCTGCGGGTTACTCGCCGGCGTGGATTCGCGATGGCCAACCAACTCCGCAGGCGCTGGCAATCATAGAGGTCCTTAAGCAGGCGGACAGCCAAGGTCTGGACCCTGAAGACTATGACGCCTCCCGCTGGACCGATCGTCTGGGTCGCCTTCAAAAGTCTCATGCGGCCGGCGACGACGCAATTTTCGATGCGGCCCTCACGGTTTGCCTGATGCGCTACATCTCCGATTGTCATATCGGTAAGATCAATCCGGAACACTTCAATTTCGGGCTTAGCGTCGAAGCCAAGAAGTACGACCTGCCCGCCTTCCTGCGTGAACGGCTGGTCAATGGTCCGGACGTGAAAGCGGAGCTGGCGCAGATTGGGCCGCCGTTTGCCGGCTACAAGCGCACCCTGGAAGCACTACAGCACTACCTGCAACTAGCGCGGGCGGACGACGGTGAGAAGCTTCCGGTTTCGAAGTTGCCCATCGCGCCCGGAAGTCCCTTCGATGGCATTCCACGACTGACACGTCTGTTGCGCCTGTTGGGAGACCTACCGGCGGATACAGCGGTTGCCGGCGATGCCAGTCTGTATCAAGGTGCGTTGGTGGACGCGGTCAAGAGCTTTCAGGGCCGCCATGGTCTGAAGCCGGACGGCAGATTGGACGAAAAGACGCTGGCAAATCTGAATACGCCGCTGAGCCAGCGCGTCGACCAACTGCGTCTTATGCTGGAACGCTGGCACTGGCTGCCGGACCGGTTCAACGAGCCGCCCATCGTGGTCAATATCCCGGAGTTCCGCCTGCGAGCCTATGACAGCAATCAGAACCAAGTGCTCACCATGAACGTGATTGTCGGGAAGGCATTCCGGCACAAGACGCCCGTTTTCGAAAAAGACATGCGCTACGTGGTCTTCCGCCCGTACTGGAATGTACCGCCGAGTATCCAGCGCTCGGAGATCGTGCCCGCTGTAGAGAAAGACCGCGGCTATATCGCCAAGAAAGGATTCGAGGTGGTCACGCAAGGCGGACAGGCGGTCACGTCCGGCGCCATCACGGATGAAGTGCTTGCGGAATTGCGTTCCGGGAAGCTGGCAGTGCGCCAGAAACCGGGCCCTACAAATGCGCTGGGCCTGGTGAAACTGATGTTCCCCAACGAGTACAACGTCTACCTGCATAGTACACCGGTGCCGCAGTTGTTTTCACAGACTCGCCGGGATTTCAGTCACGGGTGTATCCGCGTGGAGAGGCCGGCGGAACTGGCGGCGTGGGTGCTGCGCGACAAGCCCGATTGGAGCGTTGCGCGAGCGCAGGCGGCCATGACCGGCGGCAAGGACAATGTGCAGGTGAACCTTACAAGCCCAATCCCGGTGCTGATCCTTTACGGCACAGCGGTGGTCGATCCGGACGGTAAGGTGCAGTTCTTCGACGACATTTACGGCTACGACGACGAACTCAGGAAGGTGCTGGCGAAAGGGTATCCGTATCCTGGCTAGATAATGTTAGAGCTACCAGCGCCGGACGCGGCCGACATCCACGTGGACGAAATCCGATTGCGCGTAGTATCCGACGCCACCGCGCTGAAGGGTGAGAGCCGCGTCCCTGAGATCGGCAGTTCTCACGCCCGGCAAACGGATATCGATCGCCATGGCCTGCATGTGCAAGCTTTGGCGAGCGACTCCATTACCATGCGTCCGCAAGAATTCATTGCTCCAGGGCGTGCGGTACCCGCAGACTACGCCGATCTCGGCGTTGGGCTTACCCAACTCGGCCGTGAGATCGTGCAGCAGGTCGAAAATCCTGGGGTCGTAGTGGCGGATGTCGCCGGTACGGTGGTCACGCAGATACCGATCCAGGCGATCAAGCGCTTCGGGAAGATACCGGCCGCCCTTGCGATAGACGATATCCAGGCGTTCCCCGGTATGCAGATGAAGGAACTTGAGGCGATACTCAGGTTCGGCACGAGCGGCGTTATGGACGGATGCGGGAGCCAGCAAATGACTCGCGAATAATCCAATTGCGGCAATCAACAATACTCTCCACACGTTCCTTTAGCGTACCACGAGATTCAAATCCGGTGCTCAAACCTGCTCGACAATGGCGCCGAAATCAGGCTCGACGTGTTCGCAGATTAGAGATAAGATGGGCCGCGGATTCATGATTGGGAACGGAATGTGTGCTCCGCTGTCGCCGACATGCAGGTGGCAGCGCGGAATCCTCAGAGGGTCATGCCAAGTTCCCTGATTGAGGTGAATGCGGACCATCTTAATGCTGCGCGATGGCGGCAGGTGTAGATGGAATCGGAATCGCTTTACGAGCCAACCGCGCTGGCGTTCTTCGAGCTGAATGTCGAAGAGCAGCCGGCCACCGTCGGCGAACTCCGCCCCTTGACACTTCAATTCGTTGAGTCCTCTCTCGACTGTTGCGAGCTGTGGGACTCGGTCTTCCGTGCGCTTCATCCGCCCGCTGTCAATCTGGCGGGAGAGATCTTGTCGCAACTGCCGCCCCAGCACGGCGGGCGATTCTATCAACATCGCGCCCAGAGCTGTCTCCATTTGGCTGTCGCGATCTCTTGCGAGATGCAAAAGATCTACTTCGGCGCTCAAGCCATGGGCCCCCCGAAAGCCTCGTCCGGGCGGATCGCGAGGACATCCGACAGGCGATTGCGCAGGTTGGGCGCAGCCCATAGCAGGCGCTCAGCAACCGCCTGGTTGGCTAGCAACAACACTGCGCCACCCCTGGTCAACGACACTACATTGCGATCAAGCGCGGTGACGAGTTTTGGCAGCCAACGATCCAAGGTAATAAGGGTGACCGGCCTATCGGGGTTCCGCTTCAATGCCTCTTCAAGCCTGTCGAGCCCCATCTCGGCCGCAACTAGAGATCGAAGCCCCAGTCCAAGCTGAACCTGCACTTCTGCCGCAATGTCAGCTTCGACGGCACGGATAGCGCCGGCATCGGAGATGAGCAGGTACAGCGACGGCGTGTCTGTGCCGGCGGCAGCGAGCCTCCTAACCAGTCCGAAGGCGATGGTGGCAGAGAAGTCGGTCATGCAGGTTTCGGCAGCATCTTGGCAAGTGCAGGGTGGACCGCGAAGTAATCGACGCCGCCTTTGAAATACTCGAGAACCTGGCGGTTCACGAGCAACTCCCGGGCGGTCGAATTCTCGATCGGGAATTCGCCATGGCCGATCAATCGTCGAAGGAGCCTTCTATGAGTATTGCCCAGTCCGACAAGATAGCGATTCCCTAGCTGTTTGATCGCGGCATTGACATGGCCGCGACCAATGCGATCCTCAGCGTCGCGATAGGCGTATTCGGCTGACGAGCGGGCCAAGGTCAAGAGGTCGCGCAACACTCCGCCGGAATACTTCGCGATGGCCGCTATCTCGGTGCGATCCATAAGATCGAGTGCTCCGCGGCGCTGAAGGATCTGCCGTAGAAAGGCCGAGCTCCGAGGACCGGGGGCCGCTGCCGGGATATGCTTGACCACGTCGAAATAGTCTTGAAGGAATCGGCTCTTGTCGTACCAAAGCAGCAGCGGCGCCACGATGATCACAGATATCTTCGTACCTTTTAGGGCCTGGAGATCCTGCTCCGTAAATTCGCGGAAGAGTTCCGGCCGGATTAGGCGGTCGAGGCCGTCGACTAAGAACGTAATCTGGGCTTCGTCCCCCAACAACGGCGAGGCGATCATGTCGAGTTTGGCCATGATCTCCGCTACCTGACTTCGCAAAGCCGGAAGCCTGAGTTTCATTACCCCGGGAACCTCCACCGGGACGGGCTGGCGGTCATCGTCAGGCTCATCGCCGTAAGGCTCAAGCCCCTCGGCCTCGACCCATTTCGTTTTGCCAAACGCTAGTTCGCGCAACTCTCCGTGGGCAGCCTTGATAGCGTCGGGCAGTTCCTTCCCTCTTTTTTTCAGCCACGAGCGAAGTCGCGAGTAAAGTCGTATTCCTGCGGTGGCGAGAATTGCCCCAGGACTGATCTCGCTGAGATCGGTGTAGTCCGCCATATCCACGAAGATGTTCACCGCATCCCCGTGGCGGTTGAGTTCTTTTTGCGTTAGCAGCAACTCAGTGGTCTTCCCCGATCCGATGCCGCCGACGAGCGCCATTTGAGAGCCACGGGTCAGCTCGGCAGTGTTTGCCAGAGCAACGTGGATAGGGGGATCCCCGGCATTACGAGGATCGTGATCCGGGGCAACGATCAGGCCATTGGCCAAAAGACCCTGCGACGATCCGATCGGGTTCAGCCGTTCAAGGAACGGCCTATAGACCTGCCTTCTGTCGAAAACAACCGCGCCAGGCTTGGGATCCGTTGCCGTCTGCATCTAACGCTAGTATAGGAGATCCTCACCCGCCGCACGCTTGCCGTAGCGCGTCGCCCAACTTCTCCAACTGCTCGCCTTCCGGCTTCCGCCCCGCCGCAGTGACGTAAAACACGTCAATCGCCTTGTGCGCCTCGGTGTCGATCAACACCACTTCGATGTTGCAGCCCTCCGCGGAAATCGCAGCGGCCAGATCATAGAGCAAGCCTGGCCGGTCCTGCGCCACGATCTCAATCAACGTCGCGCTATCGGACGCCTGCGAATTGAACGAAACCGTGGACCGCACCTGCGAATTGCGGCTGGGCGGCGCGGGTTTGGGACGGTTCTGCAAAAGCTGGCGCACGTCCAGACGGCCAAGCACTACCCGTTCCGCAGTGAGGCGCAGACGGTCCATTTCAGTGGGATTCAGCTCCAGCGTGCGCGTGGGGTCGGCGAAGGTGAAGGTGTCCAGCACGGTTGCCTGGCTGTTCGAAAATGCCTCCGCCTTCAGAATGTTCATACCGAAACTGGAGAGCGTGCCGGCCACCGAAGCGAACAGGAAGGGCCTGTCGGCGGTTACCAGCGTCAGCCGCCAGGCAGCTTCCACCCTTTCCAGCGCGACGGCCACGCCCCGCTCACGGAAGACGCCGTCCAGGCGCAGGTGCGCATCGATCTCATCGGCCGTGTGGGTGCGCGCATAGCGCGTCGGCAGGCCCGCGAGAAAAGCGCGCTTTTCGGGCGCCTCCGACGCGGCAATGGGGATGCGGTCGGTTTCCAGCTCGCGGGTCAGCTCGTTGTAAGTCAGCAGATAGAGCTGCCACAGCACTTCGGCGCGCCAGGGCGTCATGGCCGTCGGATTCACGGCGCTGATATCCGCGTAGGTCATGAGCGTCAATGCCTTGAGGCGCTCCACCGTCTCCACGCGCCCGGCCATATCGCGCGCGGTGGCGGGGTCCTGCAGGTCGCGCGAGGTCATCACGGCGGACATTTCCAGATGCCGCCGGATAAGAAAACTCACCAGCTCGCGCTCGGGCCGCGGCATGCCGATGCGCTCCAGGGCCGGCGCGGCCGCGTGCAGGGACGCCTCGGCATGCCCGCCGTTCGCGCTCCCCTTACCTACGTCGTGAAACAGTAGCGCGCATAGCAGCAAGGCGGGATCTTCCATCTCGGATAGCAGATCGGTGTAGCGCTTGACGGCTGGTTCGCCGGCGCCGCGCAAGCCAGCCACAACCTGCAGGGTGACCAGCGTGTGCTCGTCCACCGTGTAGCGATGATAGAAGTCGCGTATCACCAGACACTCGATCTGCGCCATCTCGGGAAAGATGGCGCGCAGTACGCCAGTATCGTGCATGCTGCGCACGGCTTCGGCGGCGTATGGCAGCGAAAGGATTTCCTTGATCGCCAGCCAAGCGACCTGCGGCACGGAAAACCATTCTTCCAGTTGCGGCAAGGCGGCGGCGACCCGCTCCTCGGTCTCGGTGGAGGGCCGGATGCCATGCCGCGCCACGAATTGAAACAGGCGCAGCGCCAGTTCCGGATCGGCCTCCAACGCATGCGGCACGCGCAAGTGGACGCGTTCGCGCGCCACGCTGAAATCCGCGTTCGAAAGCCGCGTGCGCCAGTCTTTGAATTGCGCAAATAGCGAGCTGTTCTGCGCCTCGCTCAATTCCAGTTCGCGCACGGCCGCGCGGTAGAGGTCGCGCGCGTGGCGGAAATAGTCCCGCATCCATTGCGCCGTGCCGGGGGCAGCGAAGTATTCTGCGGCCTGCTCCTGGGCATCGAACGTGAGCGCGTTGTCGTCGCGCCCGGCGAGGGAATGCAGGAAGCAACGCAGGCGCGCCAGGAACAGAAAAGCAGGCTCGATTTGCGGGGCTTCCACATTGCGAATCTGGGCCAGCCAGCGCACCAGTTGATAGTCGCGCAAGCCGCCCGGCGTATCCTTGACGTTCGGCTCCAGGTGATAGTAGGTGTTGTGATACTTCCGGTGGCGTTCGCGCGTGAGGAGCGTTAGGTTGCGCATCAAGGGATCGCGCTGGGCGTGCAGGAAGCGCGGCAGCCGCTCCGCGAACTTGGCATACAGCGCGCGGTCTCCGGCCAGGAAGCGCTGATCCAGCAGGCTGACATTCAGCTCGATATTCTGATCGTGTATCTCGGCGCATTCTTCCGGCGTGCGCACGGAATGGCCGATCCGCAGTCCGGAATCCCAGAGCGTTTGCAGAAAAGCCGAGATGGACTCTGGGGCATCCTGCGCCAGCCGGCCGCTTTCCACCAGCAGGAGCAGATCCACGTCGGAGTAGGGAAACAGGTGCCGCCGGCCGTAGCCGCCTACTGCGAGCAAAGTCAGGCCAGCCGGAAAAGACGGCCACAGCTTATCGCCGGCGGAGCGCTCCACCATGCCGTCCACCAGCGCGGTGCGTTGCGCGAGGGCCCGGATGGGGTCGTTACAGGGCGGCGTCTCCACGATCGTCGTTCCGGATCCGAATGGCCTCCGCCACATCGTACACGAATATCTTGCCGTCGCCGATCTTGCCGGTGCGCGCGGCGGCGGTCAAGGTCTTCAGCAACTCGTCGGAGCGCGCATCGCTAATCACGACCTCGATTTTCAGCTTAGGTAGAAGATCTACCGTATATTCACGGCCGCGATAGACCTCTTTGTGGCCTTTCTGCCGGCCATGGCCGCGCACTTCGCTGATGGTCATGCCATCCACGCCGATGCCCGCCAGCGCTTCCTTCACTTCATCCAGCTTGAATGGCTGGATTATGGCCTCGATTTTTTTCATATGCACGCTTCCGGAATGAAAGGGAGGTAACGACTCACAAAACTCTACTTTACATTGTCCACGGCGGCTCGGAGCGTCCCAAGCGGAACATTTCTATGGGTGTGATTGAAATTTTCTATTTCAGAAGGCGCGCGCGTATTGTTTGGGGATGGCGGCAGCCGCGCCGAGGGCCTTTGCGGCGTGCAGCGGCCAGTACGGGTCGCGCAGAAATTCGCGCGCTAATAGCACGATATCGGCCTGGCCGCCGCCGACGATCCCATCGGCTTGATGCGGCTCCGTGATCATCCCCACCGCTCCGGTAAGAATGCCGGTTTCGCGCCGGATGCGCTCGGCGAACGGCGTCTGGTACGCAGGCCCAATTTGGACCTTGGCATGCGGCACGATACCGCCGGACGAGCAATCGATCAAGTCGACGCCGAGGGATTGAAGGCGGCGGGCCAACTCCACGGAATCCTCGATTTGCCATCCGTCCTCCACCCAATCGATGGCCGAGATGCGCATGAAAAGGGGCAAAGATTCCGGCCACGCGCCGCGGACCGCGATGGCGACTTCCAGGGCAAAACGGATGCGGCCCTCGCATGTGCCGCCATACTCGTCCGCGCGGTGGTTCGATAGGGGCGAGAGAAATTCGTCGATCAGGTAGCCGTGCGCGGCGTGGATTTCGACCACCTCGAATCCGGCGGCAACGGCCCGCCGCGCGGCTGCCGCGAATGCTTCGACAATCGCGTGGATCTCGGATTGGGTTAACTCGGCGGGCGCCGGTTCTCCGGGCCGGAACGGGATGGGACTGGGCGCGACAGTCCGCCATCCACCCTCGGATTCTGGAACCACAGCGCCGCCTTCCCACGGGACGCGCGTGCTGCCTTTGCGGCCGGCGTGCGCAATCTGAACGCCGGGCACGGCGCCTTGCTCGCGGATGAATCGCGCGATGCGCGCCAGCATCTCGACGTGCACGTCCCGGTAGATCCCGAGATCGGCGGCCGAGATACGCCCGCGCGGCTCGACGGCCGCGGCTTCGGTGAGCACCAGGCCCGCGCCGCCTACCGCGCGGCTGCCCAGATGCACCACGTGCCAATCGTTGGCGAAGCCATCGACGCTCGAATACTCGCACATCGGCGAGACCGCGATGCGGTTGCGGAACGTGACGCCGCGGATGGTGAGGGGGGAGAAGAGATCGGGCATGTCTAATTATGATAGTCAGTGCCGACGGGCGTCCGCATGATCAACATGCGGTTCCTGATAGGAACCTCTGTGGCGCCCAGGAACCTCTGACCCGCAGTTTCTTTATATCGGCGGGACCGCTTTTGCTCACTTTCCGCCAGGACGGCTTGTAATACACGAAAACTGGTTTTCCGCAGACGCGTGATTGCTTCGTCGAATTTGACCAGCCCGTTCCGATCTGTTGAGTCATAAAGATAAGCCGGATCACCAACATAAGAATTATTAGATCCTCCTTTCCGCTCCAAGTGAAGGCTCGGCCAGCACCCGGGCTTTCTCGCTCGAAGCCCTTGTGCTCCTCACAAGAACCCGTTCCGCCACTTTCACGGAAAGCTAACGGGGAATCCTAACCAATTTATTTCGGACGCGCCGGCGGTTCGCGCCGCTGCTCGCTATAATCTACCGTTGAGACGGAAACTCCTCAACACCGCCTACTGGGCAGTTCCTTCCATACTCTGTTTGGTGCTTTACTGGCCGGGATTGCTGGCATGGTTCCAACAGGATGACTTCGTCTGGCTGAACCTGCCGAACCAGGCGCACGGATGGGACGGCCTGCTGCGGACCCTGTTCGAGCCGACCGTGCAGGGAACCTGGCGGCCGCTTAGCGAGCGGGTGTTCTTCCTGGCGTTCGGCGCCATGTTCGGCAGCGACGCACTGCCCTACCGCATGTGGGTGTTCCTCACGATGTTCGCGAACCTGGCACTGGCCGAGTCTGTTACGGCGCGGCTCACGGGGTCGCGCGCGGCCGGATTCTGGGCTGCCATTTTCTGGTTGGCTAACAGCAAGCTGGCCACTGTCATGTCGTGGACCTGCGAGTACATCCTAGTGGCTTGCGGCCTCTTCCTGTTGCTGGCCCTGCACTTTTTCCTGCGGTACATCGAAACGGGCGAGCGCCGCTACTCTGTGTGGACTTGGGCGGTGTTTCTGACGGGCTTTCTGGCCCTGGAGACCAATATCGTGTTCCCGGCGCTGGCCGCCAGCTACGCGCTGCTATGCGCGCGGAAGTATTTCCGGCGGACGCTGCCCTTTTTTGCGGCATCGGCGGTGTATGGCATCCTGCATCTGGTCCTAGCGCCCAATCAGGGTACCGTGCCTTATACGATGCATTTCGACGGCGCCATTCCGGCCACCTTGTGGACTTACTGGCGCCGTTTATTCGAGCCTATCGGCTTGCGGCAACTGTCTCCCTTTACTCCGTTTGCCAGCGCCGTGTTAATGGCCGGTTGCACGGTCGCGCTTGTGGCATTCACCATTTACCAGGCGCGGCGAAAGCAATGGCTGGCGCTGGTTTTGCTTGCCTGGTATTTCATCATGCTGGGCCCCGTGGTTCCGTTGCGCGACCACATCACGGATTACTATTTGACGCTGCCTGCGCTGTGCCTGGCGATGTTGGGAGGCTACGCGCTGGCTTGGGCTTGGCGGGAGGGTCCGGCTTGGAAGATTTTGAGTGCGCTATTGGCTGCGGGGTTTGTGGTGCAACACGTACCGGTGGGGCGGGGCGTCGCGCAATGGTATCGCGTGCGCGGCGAGGCTCAGGAGGCGCTGGTGCTGGGAGTCGCGCGCGCACATGAATTGCATCCGGGCAAGGTGATTCTGCTCGACGGTATCGACGACAGCCTATTCTGGGGCGCCATTGAGCAGCGGCCTTTCTTGTTCCTTCGGATTCCGGACGTTTATCTGACGCCGGGTTCCGAATCGGGCATTTCGGCGCATCCCGAGATGGACGACCTATCCAAGTTCGTCTTGCCCGCCGAAGAAACCCGCCGCGCGCTGGACAGGGACCAGATTGTGGTATACCGCGCCGGGAACGGGCCGCTGCGTAACATCACGCATCAATATTTACCGCCCGAAGGCGCGGCGGCCGCTGCCGGGCCGCTACGTATCGACGTGGCCGATCCGCTGGTGACGGACCGGCTGGGCCCGGGCTGGTATCCGGCCGAATTCGGCTCCCGCTGGATGTCGCGCACCGCCAGCGTGCGCATGCCGGGACCGCGCACGGCCGGTCGGAAGTTGTATGTGACCGCAATTTGCCCTGCGGCTCAAGTCAAGAGCGGACCGCTGGAGATGACGGTGACCGTGGACGGCGTCCGCCTGGCTCCCGCCCAGTTTACGAAGGGCAATGCGGAAAGCACATTCGAATTCGCGCTGCCCACGGAGGCTGCCGGCAGGACCGAGATCGATGTCACGGTGGATCTGAGCCGCACGGTGCGGGTTGGGGCGGACCGGCGGGATCTGGGGCTGGCGTTTGGGCGGTTTGAGATTAAGTAGGCGGAGCGGGATCGCAGCACAGGAAGATCACAGGCTGAAGGCCGTGCCACCGGCTACTTGCCCATGTGCAGATTGTTGTGGATGGCGTACAAGGCCAGTTCCAAGCGGTCGGAGACGCCCAGCTTGTCGAAGATGTTGTGCAGGTGATTTTTCACAGTCTGCTCGCTGATGAACATCTTCTCGGCCATTTCCTTGTTCTTGAAACCCTGCGCCACCAAAGCCACAATCTCGCGCTCCCTTTGACTGAGCAGGGAACGCTCGCGCTCGCGGCTGCTGGAAGCCGGAGCCGCGCCAACTGGCACATCGTCGGCGCCGGTGGCGAACTGCCGCATGACGGCGGCGGTGGTGTGCGAGTCCAGCCAGATTTCGCCGGCATTCACTTTGCGGATGCTCTTGATCAACAGATCCGTGGCGCTCTGTTTCAAAACGATGCCGGCGGTGCCCAGCTTCATGGCCTGCACGAACTCGTTCTTGTCCTCCGAGGCGGTCAGCACGATGACCCGCGTCTTGTGCTTGCTCGTCTGTAACCGCTGTAGCGTCGCCAAGCCGTCCAGGCCCGGCATCTTCAGATCCAGCAGCAGGATGTCGGGTTCATACTGTTGCAGCACGTCCAACACCTGCCGGCCATCGTGCGCCTGGGCCACGACCTGGAAATCCGGCTCCAAAGCCAGCAGCCGGCACAAGCCGTCGCGGAATATGGGGTGGTCGTCCGCGACTACGATGCGAATTTTCGCCGCTTCGCCCGGTGCCGCTGGCGAAGGCTCTTCCTGGGTGCCACTGTCTTCAGGCATAAACTGGGGTACTAGGCTTCATTTTAAGGTCCTTATAGTACTAAGTCAATCCCATTGTGCCAGTGTAAACCATTTTCCAAGCTGGATCGAAGCCGGTTTTTCGGATCTTTTCGGTTCCGGCCCGCCGGGATCGGGGCCAAGAACCGGTCGAAATCAAGTGAACAAAATTCCCTGCCTGGGTTTTGCTATTGTTAGGGACTATGAGCGATCAATGGGCTGAAGGAGATTTCCAACGCTTTTGGAAGCGGCTTCAGCAGCTTGGGCTGAATGCCTACGAATCGCGCTCTTACCTGGTTCTGCTGGGCCATCCCCGGTTCAAAGCGCTGGAGTTGGCGGCGCGCGCGCACGTGCCCCGGCAAAAGATCTACGAAGTGCTCGATAGCCTAGTAGAGAAGGGCTTCGCGCAGGTGGTGCAGGAGCGCACCAAGCTGTTCTCGGCGGTGGAGCCCAGTCTGGCCCTGCCCTCCTACGTGGCCCGCAAGCGCCAACTCGCGGACCAGGAGCTGACCGATCGCAGCCGGGAGAGCCTGGCGTTGATCGACGACTTGAAATCCGTCTATCCCGAAGGGCAAGGAGGCCGCGGCACCCTGGATTTCCTGCGCATCGTCAGCGATCCGGCCCAGATCGCCGCCGAGTATCGCCGGATGCTGTCGGAAGTGCGCGCGGAATACATGGAGTTTTCCCGTCCACCCTACGCGGTCGATCCGCTGGACGAGAAATTGGTCAAGCAGGCGCGCCTTTCCGGCGTGACCTGTCGGCTGCTGCTGGAAGCCGGCACGCTGGACGACGCGCACCGCCAAAGATTGCAGGACGACGCGGCTTCCGGTGTCCAGGTGCGGCAGGTGGATTCCCTGCCCATGAAGTTGGCCGTCTTCGATGGACGCCAAGGCATGATCGCCTTGCTCGACCCTGTGATCACCAGGCCAAGTTGGACAGCCGTGGTGTTCGAACACGAAGCCATGGGTGAGGCCATGACCGGGCTGTTCGAAGACCGCTGGCGGCGGGGGAAGGATCTATGAAGCAGAAGGCAGGAGACAGAAAACAGAAGTCGGAATAGCAGCCGGTTTTTGTCGATGTTGGCGCTGTAAGCACCTCCTACTGGCGGTCGAATATGAGCTTCTGTTCCGCCGTTACCGCGCCGGTCATATGCCGCCGCAGGGTGATGGTCTTGCCGTCCGCGGAAACCGCCCAGCGATCTTGTATGGCCGCCTCGCGTAACGCAAAAACCTTGCTGTCGATCACCAGTTCATCGCCGTCCCACTTGGCGGTGCTCTTCACCATATTGCCACGCACGTGGTTGGTGCACTCCTCGCCGTCGAGGGTGTAAATCATGTCGTAGGTGCTCTCCAGGCCGCGCTGCAGCTTCTGCGTGATGGTGTCCTTCAGGTTTATACCGTCCAGGCTGATTTTGTCCAGCCGGCCCACGGACACCGGTCCGGACCCGAAATCGCTTCTCGCCGGATCCATCTTCCAGACGCCATTCCAGTCGGGCTTGGTCTGGCCATGCGCTAATCCGCAGACCACAATCAAAGGAAACACGATTTGTTTTGCCAGGTGGCCGCGCATCATGACACCCTACTGCTTCTCCAACACAATTTTCTGCTCCGTCTCGCCCATGGGGCTGTTCACGTGACGCTGGATGGTAAGCGTCTTGCCGTCCGGCGAGAGCGACCACCGATCGTTCATCGTAACATTCGCGCCATTGAACTGTGTCTTGCCGGCGATTGCCAGGTCGTCTCCATCCCACTTGGCCGTGGTCTTAATCTCGTTGCCGCCTACGCTGCTCGTGGTTTCCTTTCCATCTGTCGAGTACTTCATTTCCGAGGCAAACTCGCCCGTTTGTCTGCGCTGAGTGTAGGAGTCTTTCAGGTCCGGATCCTGGTGGGTAATTGTGTCCGTGCGGGTCTCGGGCGCCGGCATCGCTCCGAAATCGCTCTTGGCAGCATTCAATTTCCAAGTGCCGCTGAAGTTCGGCTTGGCCTGGGCCTGCAGCAGTCCGCACGCGGCGGCCAACAGCGCAGTGGCGCACACGCGGAGGGAATGGCTGTGCATCATTCTCCTACTGCTTGTCGAATACGAACTTCATGTCGAAATCGCCCCCGGAGGTGGATATGTGCCGTTGGAGAGTCATGGTCTTTCCGCCATCGGAGAGCGACCAATGGTCTTTGGAGGTGAACTCGTTCCCGTCGAATGCTCCTTTGGTGTCGCCAACCAGATCGTCGCCTTCCCATTTGAGGGTCGTTTTGAACTCGTTATCGCCCATGTGGTTCACGGACTCCTTGCCATCCGTGGTGAAGGCCTGATCGTAGGTCGCGTCCCCCATGCCCCCGGTCTGGGCGATATTAACCTTCAGGCTGGGATCCTCATGCACGATTTTTTCGGTCATGCTGTCGGGCGGCGGCATGGGCCCAAAATCGGTCTTGCCCGCGTTCATTTTCCAAGTTCCACTGAAATCGGTTTTGGCGTGGGCCTGGAGCAGTCCGATAGCCAGCGTCAAAAGCGCCAAAGAAAAAAGTCTGCATGCAGATTTGCGCATAAAAATACTTCCTATTGTTTCTCGAATACCGTCTTCATGTCCGCTTCGCCCATGGCGCTGGAGAGGTGCCGGGCGATGTTCAGCGTCTTTCCATCGGCGGAAAGGCTCCAGCGGTCTTTGGAGGTAAACTCATTGCCGCTGAAGGACCCCTTCGTCTCGACCACTAACTCGTCGCTCCCAGTGCAGCGTGCTCTTGAACTCGTTTTCGCCCACGTGATTCACACATTCTTTGCCGTCCGTAGTATAGCTGACGTCGTAGGTCATGTCGCCCTGCATACCCCCGGTGGTGGCGATGTTGGCCTTCAGGCTGTGGGATCCGCGTGCGTGATTTTTTCGGTCATGCTGTCGGGCGGCGGCATGGGGCCGAAATCGCTCTTGCCCGCGTTCAATTTCCAAGTACCGCTGAAATCTGTCTTGGCCTGGGCCTGGACCAGCCCAAGAGCCAAAGTCAAAAGTGCCAAAGAAAAAAGTCTGGTAGTCTGCTTAGTCGTAAAGCTGCGCATAAAAGCTCTCCTTTGGGAGATGGTAACACGACAGGCCAGGAGGTCCCACCTATTCCTCTCGGAGCGCCACCATGGGATCCACGCCGCTGGCGCGCCGCGCCGGAATGACCGTGGCAGCGAAGACCACCGCCGCCAGAATCGCCGCCACCAAACCGAACGTAATGGTGTCGGTGGCCGAGACTCCGAACAACAGGCTGGCCATCACGCGGGTTAATGCGGCCGCGCCGATCATGCCCGCCAGGATGCCCACCGCGGCCAGCGCCATCCCCTGCCGCACCACCAGGCTGAGGATGTGCCCGGGCTGCGCTCCCAACGCCACGCGCACGCCGATATCGTGCGTGCTCTGCGTGACCAGGTAAGAAATCACGCCGTACACACCTACGGCCGCTAGCAGCAGCGCGAAGGCCGCGAAAGCGCCCAGCATGGCGGTGGCGAAGCGCTGCCGGGCCAACGAATCGTACAGCCGCTCGTCCATCGTTCGAATGTCGAAGACCGGCACACCCGCGTCGACGGCGTGAATCTCGCGCACGATGGCGTTTGCAAGATCCGCTGGATTGGAAGAAGTGCGCGCCACAAGATACATCCAACCATCCGTCGCCTGCTGGTGGGGAAAGTAGGCCACGATTTTGCTTCCGCTGTCAAGACCATACTGCTTGACCATGCCGACGACGCCAGCGATCGTGATGGGTTTTTTCGGATCGAACCAGACGTGCTTGCCGATGGGATTGTCCCGCGGCCAGAAGCGTTGTGCGAACTGTTCGTCGATAATCGCCACCTGCTGGCCGTCGCTGGTGTCGTGGTCGTCGAAATACCGGCCTTTCAGCAAGGGAATCTTCATGGCGCGAAAGTAATCCGTGCTAGCCGTCCGCTGATCGACCTGCAGTTCGTGACCCGGCTCCGGATTGTAGCCCTCCACATTGATACCGCCCCAGCCCACCGCCCCCGTCAGAGGAAGCACCGAAACCTCGCCCTGCGCAATCATGCCGGGGAGGCGCCGGATACGCTCACCAATTTCGCGGTAGAACTGCACCACCGCCTTGCCGTCGGGGTACTTGGGGCCGCCCGCCGCCACGTGCATCGAGAGCACACGATCGGCGGCGAATCCGGGGGGCACATTTTGCAGCCGAGCGAAACTGCGAATCAGCAACCCCGCGCCGATCAGCAGCATCAGCGAAAGCGCCAACTCGGCTACTACCAGGAGGCCGCGCAGCCCGTGCCGCGCCACCAACAAGCCGCTGTCGGTTTGGCCGCTACGGCCGCCCGATTTCAGGGACGTATTCAGGTCCAGCTTGATGGCGCGCCAGACTGGCGCGAGCCCAAACAAAAGGCCGGCCAGGGTGGAGACCCCGAACGTGAAAAGCAGAACGGAACCGTTGATGGAGATGTCCTCCAGGCGGGGAATGTTGCCCGGATTGATGGCGCGCATCGCGTAGAGGCTGGCCTGAGCGATCGCCAGTCCGGCCGCCCCGCCCAGCAGCGCCAGCAGCAGGCTTTCGGTCAGCAACTGCCGCGCAACCCGCTGCCATCCCGCGCCCAAAGCCGTGCGGATGGCCACTTCCTTCTGGCGCCCCGCCGCGCGCGTCAGCAGCAGATTCGCCACGTTGGCGCAAGCGCTCAGCAGCACCAAAACCACCGATCCCAGCAATACCAGCATGGCGCGCCGCACGTCGCCGACCACCTGGTCCAGCAGCCCAGTCACGGTCATGCCGAAGGTCCGGTCGCGCTTGTCCTTCTGCCGGATGCGGCTGGCGATGATGTCGATGTCGGCTTGCGCCTGCCGCACCGTCACGCCGGGCTTCAGCTTTGCCATCAAGTTGTAGTTCTCATCGCCGCGTTTTTGCACGGCATCCGCGCCCAATGGCATGGGCATGAAGATGTCCACTTTGTCCATGGGACCCTCCGCCGGCATCACTTCCGAATTGAGCCGGAACTCGCGGCGGAGCACCCCGGCGACGGTGACCGGTTTGCCGTCAAGCGTGATAGAGCGGCCGACGAGCTTGGCATCGGAGTTGAACAGCCTCTTCCAAACACCGTAGCTGAGGATGGCGACCGGCGGCTTGCCCGGCTTGTCCTCTTCCGGAAGCAGCACGCGGCCCAACAGCGGCCGCGCGCCCAGCATGTGCAACAGGCCCGACGAGGTGCGCATGCCGCCGATGCGCTGGGGCTGATCGAGTCCGGTCAGCGTGAAGCTGGTGAGCCGCGAAATGGACATCTCCGCGAACGAATGGTTTTCGTTTTGGATGTCGATGTACTGGCCCGGAGACGGCCAGTCGCGAAAGATGCCGATGCCCGGCGAATGCAGCCATATGGCCGCCAGCCGCTCGGGCAGCGGATAGGGCAGCGGGCGCAGCATCAGCGCATCCACCACGCTGAAGACCGCCGAATTCGCGCCGATCCCGATAGCCAGGGACAGAACGATCACAATGGTCATGCCAGGGCTCTTGCGCAGCATGCGCAGGGCGTAACGGAAATCCTGCCACAATGGATGCATGATTTCAATTATGACGCGTCAGCGTCTCTTTCGATAGGAGATCCCATGACGAAGCACGCAAGCGGAACGTTCGACGTGAAGCTGACTCCTCAGCCGGCGGAGGGCGAGTCTCCGGCGGTCGGCAGGATGTCCATCGACAAGCAGTTCCATGGGGATCTGGAGGGCACCAGCAAAGGCCAAATGCTGGCGGCCATGACGGGCGTCAAGGGATCTGCCGGTTACGTGGCAATCGAGCAGGTCACCGGCACCTTGCACGGTCGCAGCGGCGCATTCGTATTGCAGCACAGCGGCACGATGACGCGCGGTGCGCCGCAATTGATCGTCAGTGTGGTGCCGGATTCCGGCACAGGGGAATTAGCGGGGCTGGCAGGCACGATGACGATCGTCATCGCGGACGGAAAGCATTCCTACGATTTCGAGTACACCGTGGCCAACGCGGGATAATGTAATACATGAGCGTTCCGCTTCGAGGACACCAGCGCATCGACCAGCGCAGCTTGGCGCTGCATCGCGCCATTGCGGAGAAGTTGCGCGCGGACCCGGCGCTGATCGCGATCGCGGTTGAGAACATCGAGCGATGGAGTTTGGCGGGGGGACATTCGCAGCCTTATTGGGATGCGTGGCGGCAGATCCTGAACCGGCCGCTGCCCGAGATTCTGGAACTGCTGGGTGAGGAAAGCGAGCGCATGACCGCTCTGCGGCAGGCGACTCCATTCGCCGGGGTGTTGGAGCCTGCGGAACGCTGGGCCATTTACGAGAGATTTGCTCAGGAGCGGAGCGTGGGTTCATGACGCGCGCGCAATTGGAGCATGTGATCCGCGCCGCGGGAACCATCGCGAACGTCGATGACGTAGTCGTAATCGGCAGTCAAGCGGTATTAGGCGGGTTTCCCGACGCTCCAGCGGAGTTCCTTTTGTCCAATGAAGCGGACGTCTTTCCTCTCGATCACATTGAGCGCAGCGACCTGATCGATTCCACGATAGGCGAAGGATCGCCCTTTCAACGGGCGTTCGGCTATTACGCTCACGGTGTCGATGAGACCACTGCGATTTTGCCACAAGGATGGCGTGAACGGCTGATCCTGGTGGCCGGGGAGAATACGCGGTTCGTCAGAGGCTGGTGCCTGGAGATTCACGATCTGGCGATCGCAAAATACGCCGCCGGACGCGAGAAGGACCTGAATTTCACAAAGGCGTTGGCACGGCATGCGATGGTGAAGCGCGGGATGTTGGAAGAACGTCTTGCTTGTACCTCGCTCTATTCCCGGATCCGAGACATCGTAGGCAAGCGAATTCAGGCGGATTTCGGTAGTCCCGAAAGTGCCGCCTGAAAGGCGGCTTCGGCCAGGATTGTCCGCCCCACAAGGGTGGATCCGGCACGCAACGCCGCGATGCAGGCCAGCCTCCAAAAGGGCGCCCAAGTAGGCGGTTTTTCCCGCTTGCCCTTGAAATTAGTCGATTATCGATATACGACTCAGGCATGATCAGCGGCTTCAAAAATGCCGAAACGGAGAAGGTTTTCAACGGCCTCCGGTCACGGAGATTTGAAGTGATTGCAAATACCGCATATCGCAAGTTAGCCTTCCTGCACGCAGCCGGCACGCTCCACGATCTCAAAAGCCCCCGGCCTGCACTTGGAGGCTCTCAAGGGCGACCGGGTTGGCAAGCACAGCATCCGGATCAATGAAATCGTTGACTGTCATTAAAGGAGACGCGCAGTGACAATGAAGCCCCCACATCCTGGCGAAACCATTAAGGAGGAGTTCCTGGTTCCCCTGGGCATGAGCGTCAACGCCCTGGCCAAAGAACTCGGCATCGGCGTTGCGCGCCTGAACGAAATCGTACGTGGCCGGCGCGGCGTGACCGCCGACACCGCGCTGCGGCTGGCGCGTTCCTTCGGCACCACACCGGAGCTTTGGATCAACCTTCAGACATTCTATGATCTGCGGATGGCGCAACGGAGGTCTGGCAGGGCCATAGAGCGGAAAGTAAAGCCGCGCCAAGCTGCCTAATCTAGCTGCCCGCGGTTCCCAAGCGATGCAGCACCTTATCCGCCGCTTCCACGCCGCGGAATTGCGCTTCCTCGAAAATCGAAAGCCCGCTCACGTCGGAGTTTGCGAAAAGCAGTTTTCCCTGCCCCCGCGCCAGTTCGCGCCGCCGCGGATCGAAGATCGATCCCACCACCGGCCGCGCCATGGCGTGTCCCATGCGCATGATATCGATGCGCGACACGCAACTCCGGATATCGGGGTGGACGCGTTCCAGGTCGTGCAAGATGGCTTCGCTCCAATAGCGCCAATCCTTCTGCAGCAGCAGTGCGCGATTCGCGGCCGGTGACCCCTCGGCCAGCGCCCAGTAGAACGTCCACACGGTGCGATCCACCTGCGAGCGCAGCGTCTGGTGGGTGGCGTCAACATAGCCCAGCGTGGGCGAGTGCGCCACCACGTTATCCCAGGCGCGTTCGACCGTGTCCGCTCCACGCGGCGGCCGGTCGACCGTCAGGTTCGCCGTCAGCCATGGCGAGTATTCGAACTTTTCCAGCGGTGCGAAGCCTTCTATCAGATACGGCGCGAGAAACGTGGGCGCCGCATAGATCACCGCATCGGTTACGTAACGAACGCTGTCCGTCACCACCGAATACCGGTTTCCCGGCCGCTCAATTCGCCGCACCATCTGGCCCGTGCGCACAAACGATCCCACACGCTTCAATAATTGCGCGGTGATCCAACCGTTGCCCTCCGGCCAGGTAAGCGGACCTTTCTCCTCAGGTGCGCGCGATGCGAAATAGTGTACGCCCGCCCATGCGGATGTGTCGGCGGCCATCGCGCCATAATCGTCGCGGCTGCAATAGTTCATGTACCACTGCACCAGCGGCGAATCGATTCCGTGTTGGCGAAGCCAGTCCGCGAACGAAAGGCGGTCGAGATCCCGAGGGCTGCCGCTGAGGCCGAGTTCCAAGGGGATGGTGAAGCCGCCGCTCGCGCGAAATGCGCCGAACAAATCTTCGAGCCGCTGAAACTGTTCGCGATCTTTTCGCGTGAGTCCGATGGCCGGCTCAATGCCTTCCTGCCATTTGCCGTACAGAAACAGCCGCTCCTGCGGGCTGAAGCACAGGAACCGCTCGTTCCAAACTCCATCGCGCAACACACCCAACTCCTCGAACAGTTCGCGCACGTAGACGGCTTTCGGCCCCGGCACCGGCACATAATGCGCCGCCCACGGATAGGCGCTGACTTCGTTCTCACCCGATCGCGCGTTGCCGCCGGTCTGGCCGTTCATCTCCAGCAGAACGAAATCGCGGAATCCGCGCTTCTGCAAACGCCACGCCGCGCTCAGACCGGCGATGCCGCCTCCTACGATCACCAGCGGGACGCGCTCCTCGCGCATTGCGGCGGAGACTCGCGCGCGATCGCGGATCTGGTGCCCGGCCACGAACGCATCGTTAACGAACGATCCCTCAAGCCGCCGTTCGCCCTTGGCGGTCATGCCGGCCAGCGCCGCGCAACCGCCCGCGACGAACTGGCGCCTGGTTCCGCTCAATGGCTGATATCCTTCCAATCCCGATCGTATGCGCGCACCAACACCTGGTCGTTCAGCGTGTTGGGCGGCATCGGGATGCGTGCCATGTCGGGCGGAAACTGGAACAGGGCGGGCAGCGTCGCCACGCTCATGAAGCGCAGGCCCGGCGGCAG
>Ga0302326_10006108_pt1 | contig 27119 bp, 21 predicted proteins | sample Palsa_T0_3_FD_202264 | JGI IMG/M metagenome (GOLD analysis project Ga0302326, IMG submission 202264) | Peat permafrost microbial communities from Stordalen Mire near Abisko, Sweden - Palsa_T0_3 | ecosystem: Environmental > Terrestrial > Soil > Palsa > Peat permafrost | place: Sweden: Abisko... | reverse complement strand
GGGCAGCCGGGGTGGGAGCTGGAATCGGAATGGGGAAATTGGCAGACAGTAGCTACACGAAGACTGGAGCGTTCGGCGTCAACCAGGACACTGGGCAGAATCAGAGCGCGATGGACTGGGGAGCGAACTGGGGCACTGCCGTCGATAAGAAGCTGGGCAACACAGACCCAAGCATTTTAGGAGGCATCGCAGCCGGCGCCGGCGGTATCGTGGGCGGCATCGGCGGCGCTGTCTACGGCGCAGGAAACTGGCTGGCCGACAAGTTATAAGCTGCGGATTTCTCGTGGCCAGGGATGGCGGCGTAGTGACGATGAGTCACCTGCTCCACGGTACGAGACGCGAGTATCAGAAGATGGGCAAAGTTGTAAGCCAGTGTGAGTTTTGAGCGAAGGACGAAGAGAAGATAGTGTTTGAATCGAGAACAACACGAGGGACGCATTCGGCGCAGCAGCCGGCCATTGACGCCGCCATGCGTGGGACCACGCCGTCGCCGCTTCACCCTATGCTGAAATTACAGAGAACCATAGGTAATCGAGCCGTGCAGCGTCTAGCTATGCCGGAGTCGAATGGAGTCGCCCTCGAAGAGGAGTTGGATACTGCGCCGGTTGAATCGATACTGAATCATGCTTTGAGCTCTCTAGGCCAGCCCTTGGACCCTCATAACCGCGCCTTCATGGGATCTCGCTTCGGCCACGACTTCACACCCTTGCGCGTGCATCACGATGGCGGATCACCGGGGCCGGGGGTAGTGCAGCGGGATGAGGACGAAGGCTGGCTCAGCAAGATCGGAGGGGCGATCTCAGGTGCCGGCTCAGCGGTGGCGTCGGGCGTAGGAGGTGCTATTGACGCGGGCGAGAGTCTTGCGTCGAGCGCTGGCTCGGCCATTGCTTCGGGTGTCGGAAGCGTGGTCGATACCGGTGAGAGCCTGGCCTCCGGCGCGGCATCGGCGATCGGCTCCGGTGTGAGCAGCGTTGTGGATGCTGGGTCGAGCATCGCCTCGGGCGTAGGCAGTGTCGCCGGAAAGGCATGGCAGGGCGCGAAGACTGCGGCCGGCGACGTTGCGGACTTTGGCAAGGACGTATATGGGCAGATGAAGGAAGATGCCGGTTACGTCCAGAAGGGCGTAGGCGCGGTAGGCAGCGGCGTAGACTGGCTGGAAAACAAGGCCAAGGCGGGCACAAGTTGGGTTGCAGATAAGGCATCGGGCATTCCTGTGTTGAGCCAGATAGCAAACGCCGGAAAGAGTTATGTCGACCTCAATGTCGATGTGCTGGGCGGAGCTGCCAAGGGAGTGACTGGACTGGCAGGAGGCTTGCTCAGTGCGGCAGCAGACCCGGTAGATACGGCCAAGGCGCTCTATACCATGAGCGAACATATCCCAGGGATGGGGATGCCACAAAAACTTTTGGGGGGAGCCTACGATCTGGCACAAGGCAAGAGCCTCGGAGACGTCGCCGACGAGACTCTCAATCCCATGAATGATCTGAAGTACTGGGGCAATGTCGGCAAAGGACTCATCTCTCCCTATCAGCAGGCCATCGCCGAGGGCAAGCCTGGAGAGGCGCTCGGCCGGGGAGCTGTGGACATCGGCTCTCTCTTTCTCGGTGTCGGCGAGGCAGGCGAAGCCAGCAAGGTTGCGCAGGTGGCTGAGGCCGCCGATGCCGCCAAGGTTGGGGATGTCGCGGAAGCTGCAAAGCTCGCCGATGCGGCAGATGCTTCCAAGGCCGCCGATGTAGCCGATGCGGGAAAAGCAACCTCAGTTCCTCCTGAACCTGTGCAGGTTCCCGTCGATCCGAACGTGAATCCTACAGCGCCAACACAGCTGCCTCCGGGACCGACGGAGTTGCCGCCGCATCCTCCGCTTTCGCCTGACTACCTGGAGAATCCGGGCTTCCGGCAGTCGCCGGCGCCGGTCATCGAGCCGCCGCCTCCGGGGGGATTTCCGAAACTACCGAATACGCCGGCCTCGCCGATTGAGCTTGGCCCTTCCAGTGCGCTGGAGGAAGGCACTGCCGTCTCTCATGACGCAACCGAAGCTGCAGAGCATTCGACCCCACTGGAAGCCGAGCCGCAGTCGAATCCCGCCGAGGCACCATCTCCGTCAGAGGCTGCTCCTGAAGAGCAATCTGTGGCCCCTGAGGCAGTGGATGATGCCGCCGCGGTTCAGCGCGGTCGCGGCAGCCGCCTGCGGGACCAGTCGGGCTATCGTGATGTGAAAATGGAAGCGCTTAAGGAGGAGGTTGCTGGTGGGATCTGGTCTCCGGAGACGGCCCAGCTTGCTGAAGATCGTGGATTGAATGTGCCGACAGAGCTGGCGGAAGGCGAGACCTCGCTGGGCGAGGCTCAAGTCAATGTCCACCACAAGACAAGCTTGGCCGAAGACCCAACTCAAGCGGCAAATCCTGAAAACCTTGAATTGCTGGACGCACAAGGCGGCGGTTCAGCACATGCGGCGGGGGCACACGGCAACGATTTCGCTCGACAGCGCAGTGGATTAGCCGCAGATCCGGATTTCGACCAAAACCTGGGTTTTCAAGGCGACAAACGGCGGGGCGTTCCTAGTTTGGACGACGGGCTGGAATCGGTTATGGACGAAAAATCGCTCCATGATTTCGAGACAGCGGATGATCCGCTGAGCTATCTGCGGAGCCTCGCTGGGCTCTGATGCAAGACGAAAGAACTGGTCGAGGGGCACAATGTTCGACGACTTAGACAAAACGCTGGAGCTACTCCTGAGGCACGAGCTTCCTGCCGTGCTTCTTGAGCATGTGTCTCTCAGCTTCATCGCGCCCGACGGAGAGTTTCCGCCGGCTGCGGTGACTTTGCCGTCGATCAATCTCTTCTTGTACGACATTCGCGAGAACTGGGATCTTCGCGATGGCGAGTGGCCTATCACGAGGCGAATCGATGGTTCCACGGTGAGGCAGCGTCCGCCGGTCAGGGTTGACTGTTCTTACCTGATCACAGCGTGGCCAAGTGAGGCCGCTCCCAATCCCGCAGTTGATGAACATAAGCTGCTTGGCGAAGTCCTGAAGGTTCTTGTCCGTCATCCGGTGCTTCCTGAGGTTTTGTTGCAGGGAGTCCTTGCAAATCAGGAGCCGCCGCTGCCTGCTGTCACGATTCAACAGAGCCATCTGCAAAGCTGGGGAGATTTCTGGCAGGCGATCGGCAGCAAGCCCAAAGCCGCATTGAATTACACCGTAACCATCAGCGTTCCAGTTGGAGAACCGATCGCTACGGAAGGCGTCGTGCTGGACAAGACATTGAACATCCATCCTGAAATGCAGGTGCCAGCATGACCACGACAGTGACAGCACGGCATCGCGTGGCTCTCGCGGGACTCGTCACCGACGGGATCACGAGCAAGGCGATCGCCGGAGCGCTGGTGTCCATTGCCAACTCGCCCGCGGCTTTCCAGCGCTGGCTGCGGCTCTACTCAACTCAGTTTGGCGCAGCATGGAACACGATGCCGCAACGGCCGGATCAGACGCGAAGCAGAGCCGACGGACTCTTCTACTTCCTTGATCTTCCCAATGGCAACTATGAGCTGAACATCTCTGTGCCCGGCTTTGGAAAGCGCTATGGGTCGGTGGTGCGCAAGGTCAAGGTAGCAACCGCCGCGAATGGAAGCTACCAGTTGGATTGGGCGAATGTAAGCATTCCGCCAACGGCAATTGAGGGTTGCGTCAGCAGCAAGAAGATTAATGTCAGCTTTGCGCGGGTGCAGGTGCAGGGTAGCGGAGAGACGGCTTTCAGCGATAATGCCGGCCTCTACTCGATAACCGGAGTCGAGCCAGGCAAACGCACGCTGCTTGTTTATGCACAAGGGTACAAGCCGGTCACGCAGCCGATCACGATCGCCAAACCGGGAGACTTACAGACGGTGAACTTCAACTTGCTTCACAGCGCCGGTTAGTGGCGCTGACTCGGAAATGCAATTCAGCGGCGTCGGCAAAGCAGACGTCGTCCAGGAAAAAGTTCAGGGAGAAATCGAGATGGTGACCAAATCTACCAAGACGCCGGCCAGCAGAAATGAGGAGGCCGAAAAAAATGCCGAATCCGCAGAGACCGAGAACCCGGATGTGGTCGAGGAAAACGGCGAGGATGAGGAGCAAGAGGAGCCAGTTGCAGAGGCTGAGTCCGACGACGCGACCGAGGAGCCGCCGCCGGTTGCGCCAGTGGTGCATGCCCCTACACCGGCGAAGAAGGCGGCAAGCGCTCCTGTGGCGGTGTCGCACAAGGTAGTAGCGCCTCCGGCCGCAGCGGCTGCCCAAGGCAAGAGTCAAGGGAGAATGATGCGCTTTCAGCGTCGCATCAAGAAAAGACGGCGGTGATGGAGCGCTTCCATCATTGCGCAAGAGCAAACCAAGTGGCGGCTACGGCCAGTCACACGGGCCGTTTGTAAACCGTTAAGTCATGCGATAGGCGAAAGAGCCGGCTCGGAGCCTAAAACCAAAACCGAAGGAGAAGGACATGTCAGAGTATCTGTCACCGGGTGTTTATGTCGAAGAAGTTCCATCATTGGTAAAACCCATCGCCGGCGTCAGTACCAGCACGGCGGCCTTCGTCGGAGTTGTTCCGGATCAGCTTACGATCTTGGAAGAGAATCCCGACTACGATCCGACCATGCCTGCCGGCGCAGCCAACTCTCCGACCGTCACATGGACCTTCCCTTACGACCAGGGCGCATGGCAGGCAGCCAAAGCTGCCCTCGCCGCACTGTCGCAACAAAATTCACGGCCTCCGCGACCCCTGCCCGGATCTGATCCGAAGGCCTACCGCAAAGCCCGCCTGGACTTTGCAACTGCGGATGCCCGTTTGTCCTCCGGCACGATTGCGCCCGCTGGCGTACCCATTCTATGCACGTGTTTCAGCGACTTCACCCAATCCTTTGGCGGCTTCTCCACCAACGGCCTGCCTCCCAATCCGCCACTGGCGACGGGAGTCGCGGCACCAGAGGGATTTCAGAACCAGCTAGCCCACGCCGTCTATGGCTTCTTCCAGAATGGCGGCACGCGTTGCTACGTGATGCGATACTCCACGCTGGCAGATTTACGCGACCCGGAGAAATGGGCTCCCCTGGAGGCTATCGACGAGATCTCTCTGGTCGCAGCGCCAGGCGTCGTCGATCCCACGGGGACAGTGCAGGACACCATGATCGATCACTGTGAGGAGCTGACCAGCCGCTTCGCGATCCTGGATTCCCCGCCCGATCCGGACCAGTTCACCGTTGCAGATCTGAAAGTGCCGGACCGGAACACCGACTACGGCGCGATCTATTTCCCCTACATCCTGGTTTTCGATATGCCGACGCAGTTGTTGAATCCGGACGGGGATGGACGGATCGCAATTCCTCCGAGCGGTCACATTGCCGGCATTTACTCGCGCGTCGATCACGAACGCGGGGTATTCAAAGCGCCGGCCAACGAAGTCATTCGCGGCGCTCTGGACCTCGGACATCAGGTGAGCCGCAATCAGCAGGACGGCCTCAATCCCTATGGCGTCAACATCATTCGCTTCATTAACGACAACATTACCGTCTGGGGTGCGCGCACAATTGGCGGCGATGCCAACACCGACTTGAAATACATCAACGTCCGGCGAACACTCATCTTCCTCAGGGAATCCATTGACCAAGGCACGCAATGGGCGGTCTTTGAGCCAAATGACCGCAGCTTGTGGGCCAAGATCACTCGCAACATCACCGCATTCCTGACAACAGTGTGGGCTGACGGCGCGCTCTTTGGAAGCACTCCGAAGGAGGCCTTCTACGTGAAATGCGATGACGAAACCAATCCTCCAGAAGAGCGCGACCTGGGCAAAGTAACCACGGAAATTGGAGTAGCGATTGTGAGACCAGCTGAATTTGTTATATTCCGCATCTCGCAGTGGGAGGGCCCAACGGCCTCGTAAATGAAGCGGCGGTTATGAAATAGCCGCAAGGAACGATGGAAGCCATGAGTCCACAGGTAATACAGGGAATTTCGCCAGACGCCCTCCGTGACACGAAGGCCCCTGGCGTGTACGAACTGCAAAGTTTCGGCTTGCCGAGCAGAACCTTTTTCTCGACAGGAGTTCCTGTGTTCTTTGGGACCATGGCTTCCCCGACTCCCAAGATAGCGAAGGAAACCTTACCAACTCCGCACATGCTCAGCCTTTGGTCCCAGTTTCCTTCGCATATCGGTGAGCCGCGCCGCGGTTGTGCGCTGGCGTACGCTGTACGCGGTTTTTTTCAGAATGGCGGTCACTGGTGCTACGTGGTGGTCTTGAAGGATCGCAGCGACTCGCAACTTGCTGCGGGACTGCAGGCCATCGCGGATCTCCCGTCCATTGATCTGATCGGCGTACCCGATCTAAGTGGGAAGCCTGCGGAGGCGTTGGATCAACAACAAATGGTCGTCGATCATTGCGAAGATCTGGGTAATCGATTCGCCATTCTTGACTCTCACCTCGGCGACGCGCCAGCGGAGATCGGCGCGCGAGGGAGCGCAATCACCGGACGCAATGGAGCCCTCTACTACCCATGGGTGCGGGTCAACGGTTTCACCGGCGACCTTGAGACGGTTCCACCTTGCGGCCACGTCGCCGGCGTCATCAACCGCGTCGACAGAACTCGCGGAGTACATAAAGCGCCTGCGAATGAAGTGCTCTCCGGAGTTATTGATTTGGAGTACCGCCTTACGAATCACGATCAGGAGTCGCTCAATCCCCAAGGCGTAAATTGCCTGCGTGCCTTTCCTGGCCGCGGGATACGCATCTGGGGCGCGCGAACTCTGAGCAGCCAGTCGGACTGGATGTATGTGAACGTGCGCCGGCTCTTTCTCACCGCGGCGCGCTGGCTGGATTGGAACCTGCTTGAGATGGACTTCGAGCCCAACGACTCGCGGCTGTGGGCGCGCATTGAACGCAAGCTGACGGAGTTCTTTGCAGAGCAGTACAGGATGGGAGCCCTCAAGGGAGCGAGCCTCAAGGAGGCGTTCTATGTGAAGTGCGATGCGGAGACCAACCCTCCGGAGCTTCGTGAGTCTGGACAAGTTATTACCGAAATCGGCCTGGCGCCGGCGGTTCCCTTTGAATTCATCGTAGTCAGATTGATTCGAGGCAGCCGCGGCGCAAGTGCATCCGGCAATTCAACCACCGTTACAACAACATAAGGAGGAAGAAAACCATGGCGAGTACAGATCCATTTCGCGGATTTAACTTCAAGCTGGAGATTGACGGGATCACGCGGGCAGGGTTCCGGGAATGCTCCGGGCTGGACGCGACGACCGATCCCGTCGAGTATCGCGAAGGCCCCGATAAAGGCAATACTCCGCGTAAGCTAACGGGCCTGAACAAGTACAGCAACATCGTCCTGAAATGGGGCACCACCGACGATCACAGCCTTTGGGATTGGCGCAAGACAGCGATTGACGGAAAAACAGAGCGCAAGAACGGTTCGATCGTCTTGATGGATGAGGCCGGCGAAGAAAAGAAGCGCTGGAATTTCAAGGAAGGCTGGGCTACGAAATGGACCGGACCAAGCTTCAACGCAACCACCTCCGATGTTGCAATAGAACAGCTCGAAATCGCACACACGACGCTGGAACCGGCCTAAGTCATGCAGACGGAATTCCCATTCACGCTTCCGCGCGGATATGTCGATTCGGAGGGCAATATCCATCGCGAAGGCATGATGCGGCTGGCGACAGCCTTCGATGAAGTTGGGCCGATGAAAGATCCGCGGGTTCAGTCCAACCCGGGTTATCTGGTCATCATTCTCTTTTCTCGTGTGGTTACGAGACTTGGAGATCTGACCAGCATTAACCCAAAGGTGATTGAGGGCCTGTTCTCTGCGGATCTGGCTTTTCTTCAAGAGTTCTACCGGGCAATCAATCAGAACGGTCACAGCCGCGTCGCCGTGACCTGTCACAATTGCGACGCACGTTTTGAAGTGGAGATGAGCGGCGTGGGGGAATGATGGGCTACCCTCGAGACGATCTTTTTCGGGAGGTAGCCTTCATTGCATATTACCTGCACTGGCAAATGGACGAAATCATGTCACTCGATCATCGCGAGAGACAACGATGGGTTTCCGAGGTATCTGAGATCAACGAACGCCTCAACTCTGAGGAACGCGGGAGATGAAACAAAATGGCAGGTGGTCGCAACGATCCTTATCTCGGCTTCAACTTCAATGTGGAGATAGACAGCCTGGTAGTCGGCGGTTTCAGCGAGGTTTCCGGAATGGAGGCCGATACTGAGATCCAGGAATTTCGCGAAGGCGGTGTAAACGAGTACACGCACAAGCGGGCTGGCCCCACCAAGTATCCGTCGAATCTCGTGCTCAAGCGGGGCATTTCGGATGCGGCAGGACTCTGGTCGTGGTACGCCGACGTGTTACAGGGCAAGATACAGCGCAAGACGGTTTCGATCGTGCTGCTGGATAGTGCCTGTGAAGAGCAACGGCGGTGGAGCTTTCAACGCGCCTACCCGGTCAAGTGGTCGGGGCCGAGTTTGCGAGCCGTCAGCGGTGAGGTGGCTGTCGAGGTCGTCGAGTTAGCGCACGAAGGTCTCCTTCCTGGTGCGCCATCGCAGTCGCAGCAGATGGGGCTGGGGGTGGAGTTCTCCGTTCAAGTGAATACTGCAGTCAGCGTGAGCGCTAGCATCAACATCGGGGGCGCCGTGAACATACAAGCCGGAGTGGAGCTTTGATCATGGGTGAGCAAGACAACGATCAGGGTCGCAAGCGACACCTCAGTAATGACGAAGCCGGCTTCCCCAGCCTGGGCCATGAAGTCTTTCGCCGTTACGCAGTGGACCCCGGCGTTATGCGAAGCACCTCGGGCTTTGGACTCGGCGAAGATATGGCTCGTTTTGCGCTTGACCGGTTGGGGCTCCTGTCTGAAATTCAACCGCGCTGGAAGACCATAAACTCGCAGGCATTTGGCGGGCCTCAGATCGACCGCATCTGGTCGAGGGGTAAGTCCCCGTTCAGCATGTCGAAGCTCGCCCACTTCTCGGATTCTTCATTGCGCCCACGTATAGCTTCGCAGGGCGCATTGACACTTCCATCGGCACCACCGGGCGCAGCCTCAGTAACCGCAAGTTCGGCTTCCAGTGGCCGCCGGTCTCTCTCGCGCGGCGTAACGATTGCTTCGACGGACTCTCCGGCGAAGGGGATGAATACTTCGGGATCTAGTACAGTCCAGAGATCAATTGGTTCAGCAGCGCCAAGTGGTTCAGCGATGCCAGGTGGCTCATTCGTGAACGCGTCTCACTCGGCAACTGGAGAGAGGCTATCTCAATCGGAGGCTGCAGCACAAAATAGCGACCCGGCTTCAGCACCAGCATTCCTAATCTCGCCGACCGGTCAGCAAGAGCGCCAAAGTTCCTTGAATGGGCCTCTGGGTGGAACCCCGATGCGCTCCAGAGATTTACCTGCGATTACTCCGGCCGCTCAATTCGTAACTGGCGAGCGCCCTCCCGCAGTGCTCCAGCCTCCGATATTGAGCCGTGCGGCCCGGCGCGTGGCTCAGTTACGGCGGCAGTCGCGTCCAGAAGAGCGGGTTCAACCAGTTGCGGGAAATTCTGCGGACGCCAAGCTACGAAATCCTGTCGCTTCGCACGCCGTCCTGCCTGGAGATCCAAATTCATTGCCTGTCAATTCATCCTTGTATGGCGTTAGTGCTGCATCTGGCCCGGAGCATGGCAAAGGCGTCGGGGGCGTCGAGGCGACCGTTCACTCGGAGCCAACGACCTCACAACCATTCATCGAACACCCACTCGTTCACAAGCAACCGGCCGCATCAATCCAGGCGAAGAGCAACACCAATCTCGAAACGAATTCTGACGTTCCACCAGCAGCGCCACAGGCGAAATCGGCTTCATCGAACTCACCTCTTCCTCAGGCCAGTCCTATGATCGGTCACTCGACTACGGTTTGGAGAAAGTCGAATGACGCCAGCACGTCGTCCGTAGCTCCGCTACAACATCGCTCGGCCGACAAAGCAATTCACAACGCCGGACTTGCATCGGAAAGCCTCGATAAAGTTGCCGATCCAAACCCAGTTCCAAAGAAAGGTTTGGCCAGCGAGCAGGCATCGCCATCAGGCTCATCCAGTTCGTCCAGCGTTACAGCGCAGGCCTCGGTGGTCCACACGCCGGAGCCGGCAAGCCTCGCTGTACCCCCGTCGATCTTTCATTATCCAAATCGCAGCTCGCATACCGAGAGCGCGGAGACACCCCAAGCGATTGCGCCCTTAAGAACAAACCCTGACTTGCCCGCAACTGCTTTGCGATCTGTGACAGACGAAGGGAACCCAATCGTTGTAGCGGAGAGTCGGTCTCACGAGCCGCAAGCGCCCACGCAGGCAGTATGGCGCTCTCCGGCCAACATGCCTCTGCAAACTCCCGCGGCATCATCTAGCGCTGCGAGCCAACTTCAGTCGGCCCAGCAATCGGGTGAGCCGGGGCAGACAGCAGACCTCACGACCCCGATTCATTCCGAGGAGTCTCGGCAAAGCAGGCACACCCATGCACAGGAGATCGAGCAGGCTCGGCTGGTCGAAAGAAGCTCTGGCGACCCTGCTGCAAGTCCTGAGGCATTGAAGATACCCCCAACTCAATTGCATAGGGCGGTTAGTATTCCGGCAACCGATGGGCCATCTTCGGCGACGGCCCCAATACACGCAGCCACACGGGCCTCGGCGCTACCGCCGAGCATTATCCAGCGCAGCCCTGCTGGCTCCATCGCCGGTCAAAATGCTCCTCTCAACACGCTTTCGCAGTCGCCAATATCCTCACCATCCGTAGAGGTGACAGCATCACCAACCACGGTTCAGGCTTCAGTCCCATCGACGTCGCCTTCCTCGTCCCCGTTGCCCTCCGCGCCTGAGTGGGTAGAACGATTGTCATCGGAAGCCCAGATCTCCGCTCCATCTACCTCGATTCACCGCAGCCCAGCTTTACGAAGTACACCAACCACAAACGCGATCCAGCAAGTTCCTTCAATCGCCAACAACAGAGCCAGCTTTCCGGCGGCTGTGGTGCATCGCACTAGAACAGGCGGCCCAGGCAACGTCTCCTCATCTGCTCATAGTGGAGCCGGCAATCCCTCGTCTGTCTCCCATCCTGCCTCGCATTCAGCCAGTCGCATCGTGCAACGGTCCCCCGCAGCTTCCGCGCCGCCGGCCAGCAGTGCTGCATCGGCTCCGACGCTCCCATCGACATCGGCCCAATCAGTGAACGATCCGCACCAATCTGCCGCTCCTGGTGTGAACATCACGCAACTGGCAAATAGGGTTTACGAGCTTTTGGTCCGGCGTCTTTCAAGTGAGCAACAGCGAAGGGGTGCGTAGCCATGGAATTGCAAAAGATCTCGATTACGCCCCAAGATCAGGACTCCTTCGACGTGCTGTTCAACCCCTCGCAATACACGATCGCGAAAGCGAACACAATCTCCGAATCGGCAATACCAGGGCTGGGCGCTCCCATTCTTCAGTATGTGCATGGCAACGTGCGAAGCCTGACCATGGACCTCTTCTTCGATACCTATGAGGAGCAGACCGATGTCACCGAGGAGACGCAGAATATCTACAGCCTCCTTGAAATCGAAGCGACAACCCATGCGCCACCCATCTGCGACATTCAGTGGGGTAATTTTCAATTCACTGGAGTTCTTGACCACGTAAGCGGGCAATTCACGCTCTTCCTCAGCGACGGCACTCCGGTGCGGGCGACTCTCAGCGTCGTGTTCAAAGAGTACATCGACGTCGATATGTTGGTCCGCGTTAATCCGACGCAATCGGCCGACCATCGCAAGCGCCGTGTGGTCATGAGCGGGGAGCGCATCGATACCATCGCGGCCGAAGAATATGGCGATCCCGCCAAGTGGCGCGTGATCGCTGAGGCGAACGATCTGGATGATCCCACGATGCTGCAACCCGGACAGGCTCTAACCCTGCCCGCAATACGCTGAGGAGAAGAGCCGTGTCCACGTATTTCGTCCCTGCATTTCAGATCGAGGTGAACGGATCGAACCTGCAGGCCGATGTGTCGAAAAATATTCAACAGCTTCAGGTCATCAGCATGCCTGATGCGCTGGATACCTTCAGCTTCACGCTCTCGAACGCGCTTCCCAAGATGCGCTGGACGCATACCAGCGACGCGCAACTTTTTGTCCCTGGAACTTCCGTCAGCATATCGATGGGATACGTGGATGACATGCACGACATGATGGAGGGCGAGATTACCCAGGTTTCGCCGTCGTTTCCCGAGACCGGAATGCCGACCGTCGCAATTGAAGGACACTCCCGCATGCATCGACTGCGCGGGGAGAACAAGACCAGGACATTTCAGAAGACGACACCAAAGCAAATCGCAGAGCAGATCGGTCAGGATGCCGGACTTGAGGTGCAGGCTGACGATGTGAATCTTCAGCAGGATTATGTGATTCAGCCCAATCAAAGCGACCTCGAATTCCTCAAGACCCTGGCGAAGAGCGTGCATTGTGAAGTGCTTGTTCAGAAGAAGACACTCATCTTCCGGAAGTCCAAAGAAGCGGACACCAAGTCCTTCACCCTGATCTGGTATGGACCTCAGGAAAGCTTTGCTCCTGCGCCGGACACGATGCCACTAAAGAGTTTCGCTCCGCAGATGAACGCTCTTGCGCCTGCGACTAACGTGCAGTATCGGGGCTACGATATGAAGTCGAAAAAAGCCTTTGTGTCCAATGCCAACTCGGCCAACCAGAGTAGCCTCATGGGCGGCAATCAGACTGCGGCGCAAGCCTCGCAGAGCGCTTTCAACCGGCCCCGCGCCGTGGTGAACGTGACGACTCCCTTCAGTTCGCAGGATGAAGGAGATCGTCACGCAAAGTCAGCCTTTAACGCGAAGGCTATGGGATTCGTCAGCGGCACTGCCGGGACCATCGGCATCCCCGAGCTATGGTCGGGCCAGGTTGTCGAGTTACAAGGACTCGGGCCCCTCTTCAACGGCTGCTATTACGTTCAGCAGGCAACTCACACGATCGACGAAACCGGATACAACACCAGCATCACCGTAAAGAGGAATTCAAACTGATGGCTACCAATCTCCTCGATGTCTTTCATCAATCTTCGAACAACGACCAAAAGGGCCGCATCTATGGTGTGGCCGTGGGGATCGTATCGAACAACCAGGATCCCGAGAATCTCGGACGTGTGCGCATGAAATTTCCCTGGCTCTCCGATGACCATGAGAGCGACTGGGCTCGCATGTCGTCTCCCATGGCCGGGGGGGGCCGTGGAGCATATTTTCTGCCTGAGGTAGAGGATGAGGTTCTAGTCGCCTTCGAACATGGAGATGTCCGCTTTCCCTATATCGTCGGCGGCATGTGGAATGGACAGGACGCTCCGCCGGCCAATAACAGTGACGGGCAGAACAATATCCGCGTCATTCATTCAAGAAGCGGACACCTGATCAGGCTCGACGATACCGATGGCAACGAAAAGATCGAGATCATCGACAAGACCGGCAGCAACAGCTTGACCATTGAGAGCGCCACCAACAACATCACCATCACCTGCACAGGCACGCTGAAGCTGCAGGCCGACCAAGGCATCGAGATCACATCCCAGGCAGGCGTAAAAATTACGGCGAACACCACGCTCGATATGGAAGCCTCTGCCGAAACCATCCTGAAAGGCTCGATTGTAAGCATTAACTAAGCTGCATCTTTCCGCATCCGGTCGAAGCCGAGAGGTCTGTCCGGTATGAAAACGTCTGGGCCAATGCAGGAGAAACAGTAATCGGAGGATAAGGGTTATGGCAGAATCAGATTTTCTCGGAAGCGGATGGAGCCTGCCTTCTCTTGTCCAGAAACGGCAGATCGATCTCACTGAGGGCGAACAAAATATACACGAGTCGATCTGGATCATCCTGGCGACTGCTCCAGGGGAACGAGTGATGCGCCCTACCTTCGGATGTGGACTTCATGACATGGTCTTCGCTATCGCTGATGCCGCAACTCTCGGCCGGGTTCGCAAGCAAGTCCGAGACGCTCTTGTTCTTTGGGAGCCGCGCATCGATGTGCTCGACGTGGACACTGAGACCAAAGGACGGGGAGAAGTATTGCTCATCAACATTCACTATCGGGTGCGCGCGACCAATAATTTCTTCAACCTTGTCTATCCGTTCTACCTTACGGTGGGGGCCAGCGCATGATTGAGCCTCCCAAGATCGACACGCGGGATAGTCGCGACCTGGTCACGCAGCTTCATGAGCTGTTGCCTCGTTACGCGCCCGACTGGTCGCACAATGCAGAAGAGATGCAGCTTGCAGACGCAATGGTGCACGTTCTCGCGCGATACGGCGAGATCCTCATCGAGCGCATGAATTGCGCTCCGCAAAAGAACTTCCTCGCCTTCCTGCAGACCCTCGGAGTCTCCAATCTGCGCCCCCGTGCCGCTCAGGTTCCGCTTACCTTTTATCTTGCGGCGGGAGGCGTCAGTTCAGCGATTCTCCCGCAGCGAAGCCAGGTCGCGGCACAACTACCGCCAGGCGAGAAAGACCCGGTGATTTTCGAGACGGATCGCGAACTTGAAGTCGTTTCGTCCCGGCTCACAGCTCTCTTCGCTAAAGATGGCGGACACGATCTCTACTCTGATCTGAGCTGCATACTCCCGCAGGCACCCCCAGCGTCCGGCGCAGCCCTGACCCAGCCGATGCTTGGAAAGCTGATCTTCGTTGGCGATAAGCAGATTCCACATCGCTTTTTCGTTGGACTCAGCTTGCTTCCGCCAGCTTCTCCTGTAGATCGCATGATCTTTGACTTCACTCTTGAGCAGGTCCCCGCGGCCTCTGCCGTTCCCCGTCAGATTGAATGGGAGCTGTACCTGCTACCACCGCCGAAGAAGCCTGCGATCAACATGCCAGAAATGACTCCGGTATCGATGCCCCCAGAGGCCGTTCTGGCTACGTTGAAGCCGTTTGTCCCGACTCAGGATACGACCCAGAGCCTAAGCGTATCGGGCCAGGTCATTTTCCAAAATGTCGCAACAGAACCTCCGTCCGTGTCGCAACAACAGCTTCACTTCTGGCTGGTGGGCCGGCTGCTTACGCCGATTATAAGTAGCGCCGCAACAGGCGCAGCCTCCACAGAGCTGCGGCCAGAACACTTGCCCGTAGTCACGAAGATCGACGCCGAACTTGAAATTCAACGAAGCAACATCGCCATCCGCCAAGCCTTCTTCAACAACATGAAACTCGACCTGACCAAAGACTTCTATCCTTTTGGCGAAAGGCCCAAGTTTGGCGACACGCTTTATCTCGAAAGTCCGGAGCTGTTCTCGAGCCAGAACATGGAGGTCAAGCTAAATATTGAGATCACCAATCCGGAAGATGCAAAAGAAACGTCTCCGATTCCTCCCGTCGTTCCTCAGAACGTGAAATTGGCGTGGGAGTTTTGGGATGGGACAGTGTGGGCCCATCTCGGTTCGTCTCCCGAAAAAGTAAGCGCGGTGAAAATCCTCGGTCCCAAAGGCAAACCGGCGCAACCAGAACCTCTCCGCGATGGAACCGGCGCTTTCGTTCGGTCTGGAGATGTGACCATCCGATTGCCGAAACCCCCGGCAATGGCAGCCCTTTATGGTGCGACAGGCTATTGGATCCGGGTTCGCATTGTCTCTGGAAACTACGGTCAGGAGGGTCATCGCGAAAAGGAGTTGATTGGCAGCATTGCTGTGACGGCCAACTTCGCTCCGCCTGTGATTCACTCCATCAACGCCAGCTATCAGTTCCGGGAAGAGTTGTCCCCACAGTCGGTCATCGCATATAACGACTTCACCTACCAGACCCTCCGGCCCTCTGAGTCGAATGCAATTCGCCCCTTCGAGCCGGTGGCCGCAGAAGACATCAATCAGTCCCTTTACTTTGGATTTGAGCCGCCGTTCTCCAGGATTCGCAGTTCAAGCCCGCCAGCGGCGGGTAGCATCGTCCGTCTGCCTGGTCAATCCATGTCTATCTACCTCGACGTCGAGCAAGCTTCTCAGGGAATTTCAACGGCAGACCCCGACAGCCATTCGCAGTCCGTAGCGTGGGAGTACTGGAGCGGACTGGCGTGGGCCAAGCTGACCGTCAGAGACGACACGGAAGGCTTCCATCATCCCGGCTTAATTCGATTCCTCGTGCCCACCGATTTTGCTCCCAGTTCGCGTTTCGGTTGTTCCCGCTACTGGCTTCGGGCGACTCCATTAAGCACGGTCTATCAACCTACAATGCGCGTCGCTCTCTTGAACACCACCATGGCTACAGGCGCCACGACAATCCGCAATGAATTGCTTGGAATCAGCAATGGCACGCCTGACCAAAGCTTTCGCTTTCTCCACACGCCGATTCTGGAAGGCCAAAGGCTTGAGGTCCTCGAACCCCGCATGCCAGGGCGATTGGAACGGCAAGCTATTCTGCGCACGGAAACCGCTGAAGACATACAAACTGCGCTGGAAACAGTAGATGGAGCCGTGTGGATACCCTGGCTCGAAGTAGCGGATTTCTACGCCTCCTGTTCTCGCGATCGCCACTACGTGCTCGATCCGCTTACCGGTGTCGTTACCTTCGGCGATGGAGCGACCGGTCTGGTGCCTCCGCGCGGAGGAAAAATCCGCGCAGCGCGTTATCTCTCAGGCGGCGGAGCTTCGGGCAATCGCCCCGCTTGGAATATTTCCCAGCTCAAGACAGCCGTCCCTTCCATCAGCGCCGTCTGCAACTGGATTCCCGCTGGTGCAGGAGGCGATGCCGAAGAAGACGAAGCGATGTTAGAACGAGGCTCGCGTGGAATTCGGCATGGAGGACGTGCCGTCACCATCCAGGACTACGAGGATCTGGCTCGCTTGGCATCCCCGCAGGTCGCGCGCGCCAGATGTGTTCCGCTGTACGATCTCGCCGTCGCACAAGTTCGCAACCAACGTCAGCCGGGCGTGGTCAGCGTGATCGTCGTACCTAAATCGAATGACCCGCAACCCATCCCCGGATCGCAGCTATTGACCAGCGTCCTCGCCTATCTGCGCCGCAGTGCGTCCCCGTCAGTGCGCATCAGTGTTGTGCCTCCGGACTTTGTCCGAATCGACGTAACAGCCGAAATTGTCTTAAGTCAGCCCGATCGCGCAGCTGACATCCAGTCGGCAGTCAAGCGTGCCCTCGCCAGCTTCTTGCACCCTCTGTACGGCGGTCCCAACGGCTCTGGCTGGGGCTTTGGAAGAATGCCGCACAAGTCGGATCTCTTCCAGAGGATCGGCAGTGTCCGCGGCGTCGAATACGTGCGCGACGTGCGTATTTTTGCCCTCGCGATGCGCGAGGATGTCGAGCAGTCCAATCATTTCCTGGTGAGTCCCGGCGAATTTACGTTGCAGTGCACGCTCCTTTCGACAACGTCGGCTGGTGGAGGAGGTGCGTGATGTCGATGATCCTGCCCAATCTGGATAATGTCACATGGGAGCAGCTCAATGAAGAGGCGCGCTCCCTCATTCCCGCCTATGCGCCCGACTGGACAAACTTCAATCCATCCGATCCCGGCATCACTCTGCTCGAGTTACTCGCTTACTTCACTGAGATGCTGCTCTATCGCAACAACCGCATTGGTGACGAGCAGAGAGTGCGCTTTCTGCGCCTGCTGAATGGTCCCGAATGGAAGCAGGTCTTGTCTCTGGATGAAGAACGTCGCCGCCTGCTGCTGGCGCTGGATGTCCCGCTTCGCGCTGTCACCTGCGAGGACTTTGAGACGTTAGCCCTTACCGCCGCGAATTCGCAATCCTCTTCGAAGACCGCGACACAAAAGCCTCTCCGGATCGCCAGAGCCAAGTGTCTTCCCGATCGCAATCTCGAACCCAGCGATCTCGCGCTCTATGAATCGCCTGCTCCTGCTCATGTAAGCGTCGTCGTCGTTTCTTATGACGAGGCAGAGCCCTCCAGGATATTGTTAAACACCATCAAGCGAGCGCTCGACACGGCCAAACTCATCACTACGAGGGTCCATGTGGTCGCTCCTGTCTTCGTCACCTTTGGCGTTCGCATCACCCTCGTCCCGTCGCGTCAGGCGTCCGCAGATTCGTTGCAAACCGCCGCAATTAACACGCTCGCGGATTTCTTTGACCCCTTGCGCGGTGGCATGGACGAAAAGGGCTGGCCATTCGGAAAAAATGTCTATGTATCCGAGCTCTATCAATTACTAAGCCAGATTCCCGGCGTAGACTACGTAACACGCTCGATAGACGCTAACGGAGATGACATGGAAGAGCTCGTTCTGGACTCCTCAAACAGCAATCGCCGGCGGCTCAATGAAGCAAACGAATTGGAGTCGATCGAGGTCCACGATGAGGAACTCGTCTCTCTAAAGACCAAACCCGCGGATATCATCGTGCAAGCGAAAGCGAGCCGTCGCCCATGAGCGAGACCCTCCAGCCAGTCACCAAGCAGCTGCTCAACTATTTGCCAGCTATCTATCATGAGGAGAATGATGCGAACCAGGCATCCTTTCTCGCTCTTTACCTGCGCGCTTTTGAGAGAATTCTCTTTGGTGGCGCTTTGCTCAAGAGCGAGGACTCCGCTGAAGATCCAAGTGAAATCATCGAACCCGGGCTTGAGGAAGAAATAGCCAGCATCCCTTCTCTCTTCGATCCGATGCAGACTCCGGAGGAGTTCCTGCCTTGGCTGGCGAACTGGGCAGCGCTTAGCTTTCAGGTCGACCTCAGCGTGGAGCGCAGCCGCAACCTGCTTGCGCATATCATTCCGCTCTATCGCATTCGTGGCACCAGGAAATACATCGAAGAGGTTCTGGGGCTCTGCCTCGATACCTTCGTTCTGGTCACCGATACAGACATTCCAGAGTTTCAGTTAGGAAACCGCTCTACCATTGGAGTCGATATCTACCTCGGCGGTGGACCTCCTCATTTCTTTACTGTGCGCCTGATCGCGCCCAAACTCTCCGAATATCAGAAGGAAGCGCAGTTGGCCATTGCTCATGCGACGCTCTCTCTCGCAAAGCCGGCCCATACTTCCTACGACTTGGCTCTCGTTTCGCCGCGCATGCAGGTTGGAGTGCATTCTGCGGTTGGAGTGGATACAGTACTGTCACCGTCTTAGTGCTCAGTACGAAAGGGGATCGTCGATGGCTTTGAAACGCGTCAATTACTTTACGCATCAGTTTCTCCGGGAACAGGACTTCAAAGACGAGCAGGAGTATCACGTCGAAGCCCGCAGACGCCACAACAGGCTATTGCATTCATGGGGCGTGGTTGAGGGGCTGGAGGTTGAACAGCATGGCGAGCATGAGATTCTCGTTCAGCCCGGTTACGCGGTCGACAAGGACGGCCGGGAGATCGTGCTCTCGCAAACTGTGAGTCGAAACCTCACCTCCTTCGGTCATGACTCCGAGGCTTACGTCGCGCTCAGTTATCACGAGGAAATGGAAGACGAAGACCATCTCTCCGCGGGCGGTGTTGAAGGATATACACGCATTCAAGAGATCCCTGAAATTCACGAGCATCGCAAAGAACAGCTTGAGGAAGGCATGATCGTGCTGGCTCGCGTTCGCATGGGAACGCACGGACACATCGAGCATGTCGACATGTCTGCGAACATACGCAAGTCGGCGAAAGAAACATCGTCTTCTTCGCATGGATGGTTGCGGGTTCCGTTCAAGCCCGTCCGGCTCAACACAGTGAGGATTGGGGCGAAAGCCGCTCCAGGCGGAGCAACTGACATTGACTTCATCGTCGATGAGGCTAACGCTTACTGTGGCGATGACGGCGCACGCGGGTCCATGCAGATACCTGTCCCTCCTGGGGCGGCGCACATCTCGGGCTTCCGGGTGGCCGGTTCGACGCGCGGAGAAGTCATCGTGCGGCTCTTCCGCACCGGATGGAACGTTGCAGAGGGCACAGGCGAAAAGACCAAGTTGCTCGAAGAAACGCTGCTCAATGGCTCTTTTCACAAAGAAGTCGAGTTGAACGCATCTCTCGATGAGTCACATGCTCTCGCTGTGTCTATTCGCGCAGAGGGTCCGGCGGAGATCTGGCTCGTGGCTGTCAAGTTTTAATAGCATTCTGAGAATGGCTTGTTGAAAGGCAGTGCCATGCATTCATGCATGTGGAGTTAATACTTCGCACCACACCGCAGGGGAGCAAGTCGAATTCTAATCACGCTCCGGGGGATGTCTAATGAAGCGGAATGGCGGAGTCATGTTTGCACTGGCGCTCCTGTTCGCGGGAACGCGCCTTACGACCCGTCCTGCACAGCCATCCCCTGCAGTGACTCAGGCTGACGTGTCCAATGCGCACGAGAAGGACGCCGGACTGGGGATCACAGGCTGTCCTGCATTCAGCGATCCACCCTTGGAAAATGGCCCAGGCAGTGACGGCAAGATTACCTCGTTAGTGGGGCGATACCTATACGGGGCTTCCGCGAGCGCAAAGGTCAGTGCGAACTCGATTCCCGAGAACATCCGGTTCATGGTCGCCACGGTTCCTGATCCACTTCACACCCACTTGAGCCTTCAGTTCGACCGCACGCTCGAGGCGCTGCAGCAGGCCATGCAGGACGAGGGCTATACCTACGATTCCTCGTGGCTGCCATGGAAACACCTGGCGGCAACTTATCAGACCCTGCAAGACGAGGAGACCGACGAAAAGAATGCAACCCGGCGCGAACTCTGTCCAGGGCTGATTCTCTTTCGCCGGAGCATGAATGCGCATCGAAGCGGAAACAGCCCACCCTGCAAGCTCTCGGGGGCGGAGCAACGAAGCGAGTCCTATCTGTGCGGAATGTTTGTCTTCCTGGTTGCTGAAACTCCCACATCGGGTCTCAACCAGATTCAGTGGCAAAACGCTCAGTGGTGGATGAACACTTACCTCTCGCGGGAGAGGCCTGATAAGGCGTTGCGGATCTTGGGGCCGAACTTCTCAGGATCTATACCTACTGTAACTCGCGCGCTCGACGTTATCGATCCTCAACAGAGTCCCTTCAAGAGCGCGCTGCTGTATACAGGCAGAATCCGAGGCTGCTCCTCCTGGCGATGGCTAAATGAGCAGTTGAAAGAGCGCCAGGATTTGCCTGTCCGCACTTCAGACTTTGACGAGAACGATGCCGTGCTGATTGACCGGTTTTACCGATATCTGAAAGACCGGGGACACGCTCTCTCTGAGGTTGCAATTCTGTCCGAAGACGAAACTGCATATGGCGGTCTGCCTGATCCGCCGCATCCGCAACTCGGTTCCCCTCAAGTGCCGTCAGAGCTGCATTGCGAACCGCCTTATATGAAGGTGAATAAAGCTGGACAGCCGACCAATCAGCCGGTGCACCTCTATTATCCGCGCGATATCTCCGCTATAAAATCCGCATACCGGGAGCAGTCGATCTTCTCCACCGCCTCGTCTACCGATACGTCAAACTCAACTCACACCATCCTTCAGCCCCGTCCCGAATTGACCTCGCACGAGGAGATGGATTCGATCGAGCAATTCAGCGGGCAAGGCATCGCTCTTACCCAAGAAGCTCAACTCTACGGGATCATCAATTCGCTCCGCTCCCATGCCATTCGCTTCGTAATCCTGCGCAGCACCAACTCGCTCGATAGCCTCTTCTTGACCAGGTTTATTCACCGTGCCTATCCAGATGCTTACATCGCCATGGTGGGCACAGACATGCTCTTTGGAAGGGAAGTCGATTCGACAGAGTTCCGCGGAGTGGTTGCGCTCAGCTCATTTCCCCTCTTGCCACGCGGCCAGGACTGGACGATGCAGACCTCCGCGGCGGACCTGGTGCCTCAACACGCTCACCGTGTCTTCGGCAGCGACATCATGGAGGGTGTCTATCTAGCCGCTCGTTTCTTGACGACCGATTGCGAGGTTCGCGAAGACTTGGATGATTGCGGTAAGAAGACGCTCCAATCCTTCGTTCATCCGTCTAAGCCAGACCTGCCCGATTACGCTGAACCCTTTTGGGAGAACGAGCCACAACAACTCAGCGCGTCGACATGGATGTCGGTCATCGGAAGAGACGGCTATTGGCCCGTCGAAGTCCTGAAGGAGCCTTACTTCGAGGACCGACCAGTGGCTTCCAACCTGACCAAGGTCAGCAGACCGCACGATATCAGCGGGAATGCCGGCCGAACCGCGACTGGGTGGTTCAGTCTCTCCACGGCGTGGAAGTTTGTCTGTTTCCTTGCTGTGCTCCTGGCCTGCACACACGGGATAGCCAGCACCTGGGGCTGGAGGCGATCGGATTTGAGTGTCTTCATCCAATTCACGCCCTTGTCCGGTAATCGGCAGTTAGCGCTGAAAGCGTTAGGGTGGGCCATTGTCTGTTCACTCATGCTCCTATTGTTTCTAGTTTCCGCCAGAATGTACCCATGGCTTCGCGGAATCGATCAAGTCTGGGTGTGGCTTGTCGGAGGGTGTGCGGCCGGGGGATGTATCGCTGCCATCATTGACCTCAAATCAGGGCCTATGACGGAGTTGAAGGACGAGTCAGAGGACGAGCCTAAAGAGGAGTCTAATGACGAGCCTAATGACGAGCCCGATGATGAACGAAAGGATGCAAAGAGCGATGCGCCTAACGATGTACCTAACGACGCACCGAAGGCGCGTTCTGGCTCCAGACTCTGGATAGTACTCATGGCGGGTATCGTAGCTGTCTCAGCCCTGTTGGGATTTCTGATCTTCGATTACCGGCATCCGAGCGGCGTCACGATTGCCTATCGCTCCGTTCATCTAACCAGCGGAGTTTCTCCGATGGTCTCGTTGCTCCTGATGTTGGTCGGCTTCTACTGGTGGTTTTGGCAGGCCCTTTCAGGTCTTTCGCTCATGGGACCCGGAAGGCCGATTCTTCCGCAACTCTCCAAGCAATCCGTTTCGTTCTCACGAGTGAGCTGTGAAATGGCTCGCGGTATTGAAGCGACCGCTATCCCCTTCCCCGATTGGAATAGCCCCTGTCGTTGGTTGTATCTTACCCCACTGATCCTTCTGTCTCTGCTGGCATTGGTGATGCAAAGACCTTGGACGCTCGGCTTCGACGCAATCGTGCACAGCCTGGAAAGCGAATCCTTTAACTGGACACTGCACGGATTCCTCGCGATAGGAATATTCCTGCTGATCTTCGATTGTTGCCAACTCCTGATGAGCTGGTTCTCCCTAAAGCGGCTGCTTCTTGCGCTCAATCGGCTTCCACTTCGGCGCACCTTTGCGGCATTCCAAGGCCTGTCTATGCATTCGTTGTGGAGCATGAGCGGCACTTCGTCGCGCATGCGCTACACCGTTTTCTCACATCAGATCGAGTCGCTGGTCCACCTGCGCAATCAGCTCGACTCGTTCGATAGTCGCAATAGCGGAACGCGTGCTGTTCGCTTTGCTGTTCGCAGGGCAATAGCTCTCGGAATGGAGTTCATCGTGTCTCGAAGCGAGGGTCCGGACCTCGCCATGGCCAACGACTACGCAGCTCGCAAAGTGAGAAGAGACTTTTCGCGATGTACGGAGAAGATCGTCAGAGACCTGCTCATTCCGGAGTGGTTTGCCGCTCATGAATCGCTCGATTTGCGGGATCCTTCCATAGGAAGCACCGCAATAGAATACCTGCCACTGAGCGAGGAGCAGTCGGTCAAACTCGCAGAAGAGTTTGTTTGTCTCATATACATAGGCTATCTGCAAAATATGATCGCTCGCATGAGAACCATGGTGCTCTCGATGGCCGGGGTCTTCGCCACGATTGCGTTGTCGGTAGCTTTCTATCCTTATACGCCGCGGCTGTTGCTCTCGATCTCGTTGCTCATCTCGCTTCTCGTCCTGGGAGCCGTAGTCGCTCTTGTCTACGCAGGGCTTGACCGCGATAGCACGTTGAGTCACATCACGAACACTCAACCGGGAAATCTTGGGCTGAACTTTTGGCTGAGGATACTGAGCTTTGTGGGTGTACCCGCCTTGGGCCTGATCGTGGCCCAGTTCCCGGAGATAGCCGACTTCGTTGGCTCTTGGATCCAGCCCGGCTTGAATTCAGTCAAATGAGGCCAATCCAAAAATCGCCGAGCCATCTCGACCTAGGGAGGCTATGGCGAGTCGATCACTCACCCCGCCAAACATGAAAAAGCAAGAAATCATGCTCAATCCCATGCTCCATACTTGAAATTGTGCTGGTGAAGCCCGAATCACGTGACCGATCAATCTGGCGAATTGCGACTGTGCTCGCCGTACTCGCGTTGCCATGGATCCATAGCTCCGCTTTGGCAGCTCAAGGCTCGCTGCGCCAGGATGTGTTGACTACATGGACCACGGATCAGGGCCTTCCGCAGAACTTTGTTCGCGCGATTTCGCAGACGTCTGACGGGTTCCTGTGGGTCGGCACAATGAATGGGCTGGTGCGTTTTGACGGCCTCCGCTTTCGAGGATTCGGCAAGGACGCGCCGTCGGCGCTGCAGGAGAACATCGGCGACCTGGAACAGGACGCTGGCGATGGGCTCTGGATTGCTACTGCCTCCGGTCTAATCCATTACTCTCATCAACGGTTTCAACCGATTCCGCTGCTTGGGCAGTCGCACTACAACATCGATGCAATGGCGCGCGGCCGGGACGGGGAGGTGTGGATATATAGCGATGGCAAATTGGCACGGTCTCAAGGCGATCTACTGCAAATCCGGCCCATGCCGGAGGGCGCACTCCAATTGCGAGACCTCGCGGAAGGCAGCGACCACACATTGTGGATTGCCGATGGAGAAGCCCTGTTTGCATTGCGCGGAAACACGAAGACAGTGCGATACCGGTTGCCAGGAATACGGATGGTTTACGCAGATGCCTTCGGTGATGTGTTCGCTGGCGACGGGCACCGGTTGTTTCGCTTTGACGGGCAAGCCTTCGTTCAGGTTTCCGATCCGGGCCTGGGAAACTTTGTCAGCATAATGGTCGACCATCACCGGCAGTTGTGGATGGCCAGCGGCGGATTGCATGGTCTGAGCCGAAAATCCGGCGATCAAAAGGAAATCCTCACTGCGGCAGACGGTCTCGCAAGCGACGACGTGCGCACGATCTTCGAAGATCGCAGCCACGATATCTGGCTTGGGACCATCTCTGGCTTGCAGCGTTTGCACCGCGGCGCCTTCACCACCGATACATCTCTCAATGGGCTGTTGAACAGTCACAACCAGCTCGACGCGGTCTTCGAACAGAAGGATGGAACCATCTGGCTTGGAAGCACGGAAGGTGGCATTGCTGCCTTGCAACAGGGGCAATGGCACAAATTCGGACGCCCCGAAGGACTGTCTCCGGGCCAGGTGAGAGGCTTTGCCGAGGATGGACCTAAGCCTTCGGTGGTTGTGTCTGATTATGGGATATTTGCGTATCGAGGAACGAAGTTTTCCAAGCTTGCATCGATTCCGCCCGGTTACATCAGTTCACCGGTACAGACGCCGGATGGCAGCCTGTGGTTCAGCATTCAGCACCGTGGGCTGTTCCGTCGCAAGGGCGCACAGTTGACGCATTTTGGAAAAGAGGATGGACTGCCGGATGATTCTGTCTGGTCGTTGACAGTGGATGCGAATGGCGTGCTGTGGGTTGGGGCGGGGAATCAGCTTTATCGTTGGCGCGAGGCACGATTCGAAAGGATTCTCGAGTCTCCGAGCCCGGTGATTTGTGTTGCCTGGACAAACTCCGGCGGTTTTGTGCTTGGCACATTGCACGGACTCTTGCTGCGTATCTCCGGCACCGCGCGAATGCTGACCGAAGCGGAAGGATTGCCTGGCGAAACCGTTCTGGATGTCATTGAAGACTCGGGTGGAAATCTTTGGATCGCCACGACCCGGGCCATTGCGCGATTGCCCAAAGCACAGTGGACCGCTTTTGCGGACGGAAAGATCAATCATGTTCAAACGGAGATATACACCCAATCGGACGGCCTGAAAAGCGATACCGTCTTGCCGCTGAACCAGGTGAGCGCGTTGCGCGCGCGAGATGGACGCATCTGGTTTTCCACGGCACGCGGGCTCTCCGTTGCGGACCCGAATTTAGCTCCCGAGCCGGCTGTTCCGGCCATGATCGATTCAGTTGTGGTGGATGATCACGAACAGCCAATTGGAGATATTGCAGTTGTCCCTGGCCAACATCGCATCACCTTTGTCTACACCACTCCTCCTACAGTGGCCCCAGAGCAGATTCGCTTTCGCTACCGCCTTTTCGGCTGGGATAAACAGTGGATTGACGCGGGCACGGCGCGTGAGGTTTCCTACACTGCACTTCCCCCCGGGAGTTATACTTTCGAAGTTACAGCAGTAAATCGTGAGGATATTCAGAGTAAGGTTCCAAGCTCAACAAAGCTGCGCCTGAAGCCTTTCTTCTGGCAGACGAAATGGTTTCTAGCCTTAATAATCGTCGCGGCGGCGGTGATGCTGATCGAGATAACTCGACGCCGGACCCGCCTGAATGCGGAGCGTCTTAGCCTGCGCTTTCAGGAGCGTGCCGCAGAGCGCGAGCGCATTGCGTATCAAATCCACGACACCGTAATCCAGGACATGATCGGGACCGCCTTACAACTGGAACTTCTAGGCTTTCAAATCACCGATCAACCCGAAAAGGCGAACGGTTTGCTGGCCTCACTGACTCATCGGCTACGCGAAGCGATTGCCCGTAGCCGCAACATGGTGGGGAGTTTGCACTCGACCGCCGTGGTACAGTACAGCCTTGCTGAAGTATTGCGAAATGCCGAGGCCGAGTTTCGTCTCGGGGATCTGCCGGCTTTCGAATTGAAAAGCGAAGGAGAGCCGCGTCACATTCACCCCCTGGTGCGGGACGAAGTGTATCGAATCTGTCGCGAAGCAGTGGCCAATGCATTTCGCCACTCCAACGCGAATCATGTGCAGGTCACGGTGCGGTACTTGCGAGAAGCACTGGAGGTCGAGATCAGCGACGACGGTATGGGTATGGATGAGGAGACGCGGCTGCATGGACGGCCAGGACACTTTGGGCTTCCTGGTATGGAGGCCCATGCGAACCGCATCGGCGCGCACATCACAATCCAGAGCAGCTCCGAACAAGGCACAAGAGTGGTCCTGCGAATCAATACACTAAAGCGCGTATGGGGATGGCGGTGAAGCTGCCAATTATATTCTGACGAAAGGCAGGCAGGATGAC
>Ga0302326_10006107_pt1 | contig 27135 bp, 27 predicted proteins | sample Palsa_T0_3_FD_202264 | JGI IMG/M metagenome (GOLD analysis project Ga0302326, IMG submission 202264) | Peat permafrost microbial communities from Stordalen Mire near Abisko, Sweden - Palsa_T0_3 | ecosystem: Environmental > Terrestrial > Soil > Palsa > Peat permafrost | place: Sweden: Abisko... | reverse complement strand
GCCAATGGCGCGACCAGGCCGTGGTGGGCATTTTTCTCCTGCTCGGAGGCAACGCGGTCGTCTCCTGGTCGGAACAACGGGTGCCCTCGGGAGTCACGACGCTCATCCTCGGCGCTTCGCCGCTGAGTATGGTCGTTCTTGAGTGGCTGCGCCCGGGAGGCCGCCGACCCACGATCGGCCTGCTCGCCGGCCTGGGTATTGGAATCGCCGGTCTCTGCCTCCTCCTCGGAAGGGACGCCATCCCGGCAGGCAACCGTCCGCCCGCCGCATGTGTCCTCGCCCTTCTGCTCGCCAGCGTCAGCTGGTGGATTGGCTCCATTTATAGCAAGCATGCGCCCACGCAGACCGCCACGCTGCCCGCATCGGCCATGCAGATGCTGTTGGGGGGTGTCGCCGTCCTGGTCACAGGACTATGGGTGGGCGAGGGGAGTCGGCTGCAAGTAGCCGCCATCAGCGGTCCGTCGTGGGCCGCTTTCTCGTACCTTGTGGTCGTCGGCTCCCTTTTGGCATTTCCGGTCTATGGATGGCTGCTTGAGAACAGCACGCCAGCCAAGGTGTCGACCTTCGCCTATGTGAATCCGGTGATCGCTGTTATTCTCGGATGGGCTATTCTAAATGAGCCACTGACGCTCCGGATGACCGTGGCGGCGGCCATCATCGTCGGGGCGGTTGCGTTGATCACGGTGCAAAAGACCCGGTCGAGCGAGGCTGGCTCATGAGCTTGGCGTCATGAAGCGCCTCGGACCCCGCGAAACGGGCCGCCCTCGTGCGGACTTCCCCGAACTTGAAGGGGCGTGGGTCGTCAGCGTCCTCGTGGCTTTCCTATGCTTCTGGGCATGGATCCTGTCGGCATCGCACGATCCGGCGGCATCTTACGCCAAGCCCTGCCACCCAGCGGCGCGGGCCTGTTTGCGCGAATTCAGGCCGGAATCGGGCCACCCTGCAGGCCCTCGGGCCATATGCCTTTGACAGTGTCTGTGAGAAGCGCCACCAACGAGGCCCCCCCGGCGTCGTTATAAGGCCGTTCCAAACCGATTCGAGCATTGACGGAGCTCGCGCCGTTTGCCACGCCTTGAACTTTTCCGAACCCAAAGCCGCCTTCCCAAGACGATGTCCCGAGTATCAAAACTCGCCCTAAGCCTGGCCTTCCTTGCCGGAGCCATGCCCGTTTTCGGCGCCGAGGATACGGGTGTGGCCCCTCGCGCAAGCGTCCTTCTGGATTTTGGAAACGGTTGGCGCATCACCAACAGCATGATGACCGGCTGGGCGATCTCCCTTCTGATCATCGCAGCCTTCGTGATCATGGCCGGGCGCCCCCGCATGTTGCCCACTCGGGGCCAAGCGGTTGTTGAAGCGCTGCTGGAGGCGCTCCGGGACGTTTTTGAGCCGATTGTGGGCAAGCGGGCCTTCCCGATGGCCTTCCCGCTGCTGGTCTGCTTCTTTGTCTTCATCCTCATCAACAATTGGTCCGGACTGATACCGGGCGTGGGAACAATCGGGTGGGGGAACGAGGTCGACGGCCGTTTCGAAGTGATCCGCCCGTTAATCCGGCCCCATACGGCGGATTTCAACGGCACGATTGCCTTGGCCCTCATATCATTCGGAGCGTGGTTGATTCTGGTGTTCAAGTACGCCGGCCCAAAAGCGATCCTCTACGACCTGTTCGGAAATAAGGCGGTCAAGTCCGAGACCCCGGCGTGGCTGTACCTCGGCCTCTCGGTGATTTTTGTTCTCGTCGGATTTATCGAGGTTTTCTCGATCATGATCCGTCCCTTCACGCTGTCGGTGCGCTTGTTTGGAAATGTGTTCGGCGGCGAGAATCTCCTCCACGGAACGCATTTTCTTTTCGTTTTTTATTTTATGGAAGCGCTGGTGGGCGTCATCCAGGCCTTTGTCTTCACCCTCCTTTCCGCCGTTTATATCGGTCTGCTGTGCAACCACGGCGATGAGCACGCCGAAGACGGCCACGGAACCGGCGCCCCCAGCGCCGAGACGCACCCCTGAACCCTTTGCCGCCGGGACCGTGCCAAGCGCGCGGGCGGCGGATAACCCACAAACAAACAAAAAGACAGCACCATGAACATCCTTGCTGAACTCACCGGCAACATCGCCAGCGCCTTCGGCCTCCTGGGAGCCGCACTCGGCGTCGGCCTCATCGGCCTCAAAGCCGCCGAAGCGGTCGGCCGCAATCCCGCCGCCTCCGGCAAAATCCTTGTGCAGGCCATTCTTGGAATGGCGCTCGCCGAAGGCTTGGGCATTCTCGCCCTGTTTCTCGCGCACTGAGCCGGATGCTTCCCATGGCGCGCGGGGGCATGTCTCCCGCGTAGCCACCCTTTCCCCCGCCCATGCATCTGCCCCTTCTATTCGCCCAGAGCACACAGAGCATGCCCGAAAAATTCGGGCTCGAATGGCATTACGTCCTGATCCAGGCCGTGGGTTTCCTCGTCCTGTTCGGCGTGCTCTACCAGTTCGCCATCAAGCCCGTGCTCGCACAGATGGACGAGCGTGCCACGAAAATCGAGTCCGGCCTGAAATACGCCGAGGAGATGAAGGCCAAGCTGGAGGCCGCCCAGCAGGCGTACGAAGCCCAGATGCGCGAGGCGCAGCAAAAGTCCCAGCAGATCATCGCAGAAGCGCAGAAGGCCGCAAAAGATCTGTATGATAAACAACTGAAGGAGGCCGGCGACAGAGCCGCCGCCGTCACGTCCCGCGCGCTCGAATCCATCGAGCTCGAGAAACGCAAGATGCTCGCCGAAGCCCGCACGGAGATCGCCCGCCTCGTCGTCGCCACGGCTCAGCGCGTGCTCTCAAAAGAGCTCAGCGATGCCGATCGCAGCCGATACAACGAGTCCGCCGCGCGCGAGCTCAGCGGCGCCTAGACCCGGAAATGGCCTCCCGCGTCAAACCGATCCGCGCCCTCGCGCGCCAGCTGCTCAAACTTTCCGTTGTGGACGGAGTGGTGTCGCCTGAACGGGTCGCCGGGGTTCTCGCCTACCTCGAGAAGAGCCGCCCGGCCAATCAGGTGCCGGTGCTCAAGGCCTACCGGCGCCTCATCGCCGTTGAAATCGCCAAATCCGAGGCGATCGTCGAGCACGCCGGTCCTGTGACTTCCCAGGCCCTGGATGCGATCGCTTCCGACCTGAGCCGCAAGTATGGAAGGCGGGTCACCGCGATCGCCCGCCCCAATCCCGCCCTCCTCGCCGGGCTTCGCGTCCACGTGGGCGATGACACCTACGAGGCTTCTGTGGCGGGACAACTCAGCGCCCTCGCCGCCGCCGTCTGAGCTCGCCGCACGACCTGCGCGCCACCGAGCCCTGTTCCACAAGAATTTCCGAACTCACAACTCCAAACCCGCTGCACCCGGCTCCGCAATGAGCACCGTCCTCGAACAAATCGAACAACAGATCGCCTCCCTCTCAAGCAAGGCGGTCAAGAAGAACACCGGAAACATCCGGAGCGTCGCCGATGGCGTGGCCAAGGTCGACGGCCTGTCCGCGGTGATGTACAACGAAATGGTTCAGTTCCCGAACGGAGTCATCGGGATCGCCCTCAACCTTGAAGAAGACGAGGTCGGGTGTGTCGTCCTTGGCGACGTCTCACAGCTCAAGGAAGGTGACGAGGTCACAACGACCGGGCGGCTCCTTTCCGTCCCCGTCGGCAAGGCGCTCCTCGGACGCACCGTCGACGCGCTCGGCCAGCCCGTTGATGGCAAGGGCCCGATCGAGACCAAGGAAACCTATCCAGTCGAGAAAATCGCCCCTGGAATCATCGTCCGCAAGTCGGTTTCCCAGCCGCTGTTCACCGGCATCATGGCCATCGATTCGATGATACCGATCGGACGCGGACAGCGTGAGCTGATCATCGGCGACCGCGGGACGGGCAAGACGACCATCGCGATCGATACGATCATCAACCAAGCGAAGATCAACCAGGTCGGACTCGCTTCCAAGGATCCGAAGTTCCGCCCGGTGTATTCGATCTACGTGGCAGTCGGTCAGAAGAATTCCAATATCGTCCGCACCATCGCGGCGCTCGAGGCCGCGGGCGCCCTTGAGTACACGATCCTCGTCGCAGCCCCCGCCGCGGACAACCCGGCCAATCAGTATTTGGCTCCCTATTCTGGCGCCGCCATGGGCGAATGGTTCATGGAAAACGGCATGGATGCGCTGATCGTCTATGACGATCTCTCCAAGCACGCCGTCGCGTATCGCCAGATTTCGCTGATCCTCAAGCGCCCCTCCGGCCGCGAAGCGTATCCGGGCGACGTGTTCTATCTCCACAGCCGCCTCCTCGAACGGTCCGCCCGCCTAGATGGAAAGGGTTCGCTCACGGCGCTGCCCATCATCGAGACGCTCGCGGGCGACGTGTCGGCCTACATCCCGACCAACGTCATCTCGATCACCGACGGCCAGATCTTCCTGGAGACCGACCTATTCAATCAGGGCATCCGCCCGGCCGTGTCCGTCGGCCTTTCCGTGTCGCGCGTCGGCTCGGCCGCGCAGATCAAGGCGACCAAGCAGGTGGGCGGCAAATTGAAGGGAGAACTCGCCCAGTTTCGCGAACTGGCGGCCTTTGCGCAGTTCGGCTCCGACCTGGACGCCAAGACCAAGGCGCAGCTGGAGCGCGGCGCCCGAATCGTCGAACTCTTCAAACAGCCCGCCTTCAACCCGCTTCCCATCGAGCTCCAAGTCTCGGTCCTGTTCGCCATGCAAAAAGGCTTCTTCGACGCGATCGAGGTGAAGCACATCGTGGCCGCCGCCTCGGCGCTCAAGGAATTCTTCACGACGCGGCAGTCCGAAATTCTCACGGATATCCGGACCAAGGCCGCCTTGGACAAGGACATTGAGGCGCGGCTCCAGTCGGCGTGCGAGCAGTGGAAATCCGGGTACAAGGCCTGATTTTTCCCCAGAGACACCCGCGCATCAGAAGCTGAACCATGGCCTCAACCCGGGAAATCCGCAGGCGCATCCGCTCTGTCAAGAACACCCGCCAGCTCACGCGGGCGCTGGAGCTGGTCGCTGCCTCGAAGATGAAGAAGGCCCAGCAGGCGGCGACGGCAGGGCGGCCGTACTCGCGCCTCATGGCCTCGATGCTCGCGGCCCTCGCAGCCAAGGTCGACGAGACCGACCACCCGTTCCTGGTGCGGCGCGAAGTTCGGACCCGCGGCATCCTCCTGGTCACGACCGACAAGGGCCTTTGCGGGCCGCTCAACGCCAACCTCTTCAAGCTGGTGATCGATATCCGCACGCCCGCGAAGTTCTGCGTCATCGGGCGCAAGGGAGCCCAGTTTCTGGCGCGGACCCGGCGCGACTTGGTCGCCGACTTCCAGGTCCACGACAGCGTTCCCTTCGGCGAGGTCCGCGCAATCGCGGATTTCATGATCAAGCAGTTCCTGGAAGGGGTGATCGACACGATCGAGGTCGTGTATCCACGCTTCAAGAACACGTTGGTTCAGGAACCGATGGTCCGCCCCGTTCTTCCGCTGAGCGGGCTGCGCGAATTTCTGGCCAAGTCCGCCGATGAGGCGGGGCATGCCGGGCCTCCGGCCGAGGATGACCGTGAAATGCTTTTCGAGCCGGGAGTGCGCGAGGTGCTCGACGCCCTCCTTCCCTTCTACGTCCACCACCAGATCCACCAGCTGGTCCTATCGGCCAAGGCCTCGGAACACAGCGCGCGCATGGTCGCCATGAAAACCGCCAAGGACAACGCGACCAGCCTGCTCGGTGATCTGACGCTCGAGTACAACAAGGTCCGCCAAGCGGCCATCACGCAGGAAATTCTCGAAATCGCGGCTGCGCAGTTCGCATCCGCCTGAACCCGCACTCTCTACAAGCCATGAGCAATACCGGTAAAATCGTCCAAGTCATCGGCCCGGTGGTCGACGTCCAATTCGGGGAGCATCTGATTCCGCCCATCTACCAGGCGCTGACCGTCGACTTTACCGTGGGCGGCCGCAATGAGACGCTGACGCTCGAGATCCAGCAGCATCTCGGCGCCGGCGTGGCGCGCACGATCGCGATGTCGTCCTCCGAGGGCCTGGTCCGCGGCATGGCCGTCACCGACAGCGGCGCCCCGATCTCCGTGCCCGTCGGCGCGGGCGTTCTCGGGCGCATCTTCGATGTCACCGGAAGTCCCGTGGACGGCAAAGGGCCGGTCTCCTTCGACAAGAAGTATCCGATCCATCGCGCGGCTCCCGCCCTCGTCGACCAGAACACCAGCGCGGAGATCCTGGAGACCGGCATCAAGGTCATCGATCTGATCGCCCCCTTCACCAAGGGCGGCAAGGTGGGCGCCTTTGGCGGCGCAGGCGTCGGCAAGACCGTCGTGATCATGGAGCTGATCAACAATATCGCCAAGGCGCATGGCGGGTACTCCGTCTTTGCCGGTGTCGGCGAGCGGTCCCGCGAAGGCAACGATCTTTACCACGAAATGTCCGAGGCGGGGGTCATCGACCAGAAGGACTTGTCGAAGTCCAAGGTCGCCCTGGTTTACGGCCAAATGAACGAACCGCCGGGCGCCCGCATGCGCGTCGCCCTGTCGGCCCTGGCGATGACCGAATACTTCCGCGACGAGAAGAATCAGGACGTGCTGCTCTTCATCGACAATATCTTCCGCTTCTCTCAGGCGGGCTCTGAGGTCTCGGCGCTCCTTGGTCGCTCACCCTCGGCCGTCGGCTACCAGCCCACGCTGGCCAACGAGATGGGGCTCCTTCAGGAGCGCATCACCTCCACCAAGAAAGGATCGATCACATCCTTCCAGGCGGTCTACGTCCCCGCGGATGATCTCACCGATCCGGCCCCGGCCAACACCTTCGCCCACCTCGATTCCACCATTGTGCTCGAACGCTCGATCGCGGAGTTGGGCATCTATCCAGCGGTCGATCCGCTCTCCTCGGTTTCGAAGGCCCTCCAGGCCGACATCGTCGGCGAGGAACACTACCGCGTCGCCCGGGAGGTGCAGCGGGTGCTGCAACGGTACAAGGACCTCCAGGATATCATCGCAATTCTCGGCCTCGACGAGCTTTCGCCGGAGGACAAGCAGACCGTTTACCGCGCTCGCAAGATCCAGCGCTTCCTCTCGCAGCCGTTCCACGTCGCGGAGGTTTTTACCGGCTCGCCGGGCAAGTACGTTCCGGTCAAGGAAACGGTCCGCGGCTTCAAGATGATCCTCGACGGGCAGCTCGATGACGTCCCCGAGGGCGACTTTTACATGAAGGGCGGCATCGACGAAGTCGTCGCGCCAAAGAAGTAACGGCCGTCCGCGGACCCGCATCTCTAGCCGACTCGAACCACCGCCATGCCGCTCATGCTCGAAATCGTCACGCCGCAGGCGCAGGTGTATTCAGACACGATCGACACGGTGGTCATTCCCACGGTCGAGGGTGAGATCGGAATCCTTCCGGGCCACATCCCGCTGCTCACGCAGGTCGAGCATGGCGAGCTGCTCGTGACCAAATCGGGCGCGACACTCCGGCTCGTGATCGCCGGAGGCTTCGCCCAAATTTCCGGCGATAAAGTTTCGGTGCTCGCGGAGAGTGCGATCGAGGAGGAGAAGATCGACGAGCACGCGGCGGAAAATGCGATGAAGCGCGCCGAGGACGCGCTCAAGGGCAGGGCCGGGATGGAACCAGCCGAGATCGAGCGCCTCGAAGGCATCGTCCGCTTCGCGGTCACCCAGCTCAACGTCCGCCGCCGCCGGCGCTGAGAGGCTTTTCGGCTTCGGACCGCTGCCCGGCATCCTTCTTTAGGCTGGCTGCGCTTTTGTCGGACTGATCGAAGAAGATTTTTCGTACCCGCGCCATCGGACCGCGGCCAACGGCCCAGGCGAGGCTCCGGGGACGGCCCGCGGCAAGCGCCGAGAGGATTGGCGCATAAGCCCGCAGAGAATTTCACAGGCAAGTCCGCTGGATTCTCACCAAGAGCGGTCAGTCTTTGGGCCATGGGGCGAAAGCCGAGTGCCTCCACGCGCCGGCGGCTCGCCGAAATCACGCGCCTATTCATAGCGCTCCGCCGCCTCGTAGATCCCCGCCACATAGGGCCTTGGTTCCGTGCTTCGAATCCTGCTTTTGAGGGCTCCACGCCTCTCCAGGTAATTGAACGCGGGGAAACCGACCGGATCTGGCGTATGGTATACGAGCTTAAATCGGGACAGCCGAGTTGATTGGGTAATTCACCTCCGGCAAGCCCACCGCCTGCCGCTGCAGATTAAATTTTAGGTGAAAGGCCCCATTGGCCTGCCGGGCGAGCGGCGTCCACGACAATCCACGCTGGGATGGCCGGCGCCGGCCGGATGGGAGCCGGCGCGGGGTTGGGGGTTGAGGGAGGAGGCGGCGGGGGAGGAGACGCTTCCGTTGCCATCGCGGAACCGGCGGAAGCCGCCGCCAGGGCGGCAATCGCAGCCACGAGCCGCAGGCACCGGACCACCGACGCGCAGCGAATACAATTCAATGAACGTGGAGGGGCAATCGGGTCAGAGGCGGTCATCGGGGAGGGGGGAGGCTGCCAGGGGCGACACCGCCCCTGACGTCGACCAAGGCAAGGACTTTGGGAACATACATGCGGGTTTCGACGCTCAAAGCGGGGGACGCTCCAGCAAAGTCGGTCGCGCCCCGCGCCGCAAGCGCCCGCCGCACCCGGCCCTCTCCCGCGTTGTAAGCGGCGAGGGCCAGCGGCCAGGAACCGAGCCGCTCGCGAAGTCCGCGAAGCTGGCGGGCTGCAGCCAAGGCCGATGGCTCCGGGTCGAGCCTTTGGTCGGGGAGGAATGTGCTCAACCCGAGTTCGCGCGCCGTCGCCGGCCGCAGTTGGAACAGGCCGCGGGCACCCGAAGGATTGCTCGCGTTCGGGTTGAAGGACGACTCCGCCTCGGCGATCCAAGCGAGCTCGGGGGGCACCCCTTCTCGCGCGAAGGCCCGCCTAAGTTCCGGAATCAGAGCGCCCGCGCGGGCGGGCGGGGGACGGCTGCGGATCCGCTGGATCCACGAAGCAAGGTACGGAATCTTTTCTCCAGCCGGGACTCCCGGCGTCCGCGGGGGCGGCGCCGGCGATGCCGGAGGTTTCGGCTCACGCCGCAGCTGGGAGGCGATCGCCCTTGCCGCGTCCATATCATCGAGCTTGGACCGCAGCCAATCGGCGTCGTCGGCGAGCTCCGGCGTCGATTCAAGGACCGCGAGGGCAGCTCGCGCCTGCGGTTCGAAGGCCGCGACATCCTCAAAGGAATTCCCGTCGAGCACCGCTTGAAGCCGCACCAAAAAAGCGTCCAGCTGAGCGCGCGAAGGAAACTCAAACTGCTGTTTGATCTCCGGAGGCGCATTTGCGTCAAACAGCTGCTTGGCGGCCTCCAGAAGGTCGCCGGTCGGATCGTCTGAAGCGGCTTTGGGCGCCGCAGGGGGAGCCACACTTACGGCGGGCGGCGGCTGTGCTGAGATCCCGCGGTTGGCTGGAAAGGCGCTCAAAGCGGCGACCATTGCGGCTATTCGACGAAATCCGCCCACCGCCGGGACACGGTTCGTGAGCCGACCTTCCGACTCTGTGCTGAAACCACGCGGCATGGGGATTGGGAACGCTTCGATGCAATAAAAGCGTCCCACGTTGGGTTCGACGCTCCGAAAGGTCACGCCCAACGCCTAAAATCGCTTGCCGACCGCCTTTTCGAGTCTACTCTTGAAACTGAGTCTCATTCCTGCACGTCTTCCCGGTGACGCCCTATCATGCCTTCTTCCATCGATCCCTTTCGGCCGAGACGCATGCGTCTCACCGAGCTCCCAAATGGAGCCGTGGGGCGGGTCTGCGAGCTGTGCGGTGAAGCCGGGTTTTGCGCGCGCCTCAGGGAGATGGGATTCGGAGAATCCGCCCTCATCGAGAAGATCGGAGGCGCGAAGACCCTGCTGTGCCAGCTGTACCAAACGCGCATAGCACTCAGCGAACGCGCCGCCGCGCACATCATGGTCGAGGTGGTGCGGGTGCGCGCTTAATCGCGGAACGCGCGCCATGGCCGCAACGATCAAATTGTCGGAGCTTCCAATCGGCGCCTCCGCCGTCGTCCGCGAATCCCCGAGAACCGGGGGCGCCTTCGTTCGGCTGCGCGAAATGGGGCTGGTCTCCGGCACGCCTCTTAAACTTGTGCGCATCGCCCCGTTGGGCGATCCAATCGAGATCGTTCTGCGCGGCTACCATCTGAGCCTCCGCAAGTCCGAAGCCGAGCACGTGCTGGTAGAACCCGAACCTGCGTGAAGACCGGACCCAACAACGGACGTCCGGCCGCACGCGTCCCGATTTATGCCTTGGTGGGCAATCCCAATTGCGGAAAGAGCACGCTCTTTAACGCGCTGACCGGCCTCAAACAGAAGGTTGGAAACTACCCGGGAGTCACCGTCGAAAAGAAGGTCGGCACAGCGTACTCGCAGCACGGCCAGCCGATCACTGTCATCGATCTTCCCGGCGCCTATTCCCTGGCCGCCCGCTCTCCTGACGAGGCGGTCACCCGCGATGTGTTGCTCGGCCGGCGCGCCGATACCCCGCAGCCCGATCGGATCCTCTGCATCGTCGACGCCACCAACCTGGAGCGAAACCTGTACCTGGTCCACCAGGTCCTGGATCTGGGCCGCCCTGTGATCCTCGTATTGAACATGATGGACTTGGCCGCCGAAACCGGTCTCACAATCCGGGCCGCGCGCCTCGAGCAAAAGCTGGGAATTCCGGTCATTCCCTGCGAAGCGGTCAACGGACGCGGCCTGATCGAATTGAAGCTCGCGATGAGCAGGTCCGATCTTCCGCTGTCCCGGCACGCCTGGGACGTTCCCGCGGCCATCGCTCCTGCGGTCACCGACCTGCAGGCCTCCCTCGCCGCCAACGATGGCAAGGCTCCGCTCATCGCCCGCGCCGAGGCGCTCCTTCTGCTCACCGACCAAGACTCCGTCCGCGTCGCCGGATCCACACCCCTCGGCGTCCGGACCGGAGAAATCCTCCGGCATTGGCAGGAGAAGTGGGCCGCGGAAGGCACCGATTGGGCCGGCTCGCTGGTCAATTCCCGCTATGAGGCGATCGCTCCGCTCGCCGCCGAAGCCGCCCAAAGGGAGCATCCCGCCGTGGCCACGACGAGCGACCGCATCGACGCGGTCGCCACGCATCCGGTATGGGGCTGGCTGGTCCTCGGCGTGGTGATGACGGTGATTTTCCTGAGCATCTTCTCACTCGCCGAATATCCTATGGACTGGATCGGCGACCGTTTCGACGGGCTGGCCGACTGGCTCAAAGGGGTCATGCCGGCGGGCGATTTTCGCGACCTGCTGACGGACGGCGCCATTGCCGGCGTCGGCACGCTGGTCACGTTTCTTCCCCAGATACTGATCCTTTTCTTCTTCATCGGACTCCTCGAAAGCACAGGCTACATGGCACGGGCCGCCTTCATCATGGACCGCCTGATGAGTAAGGTCGGCCTCAACGGAAAAAGCTTCATTCCGCTGCTCAGCTCGTACGCTTGCGCCATTCCGGGAATCATGGCGACGCGGACCATCGAGGATCCCAAGGACCGCCTCGTGACCATCCTGGTGGCCCCGCTCATGAGCTGCTCGGCGCGCCTCCCAGTCTATCTGCTCATGATCGCGGCCCTGGTGCCCGGCGACCGCGTTCCCTTGCCGACCAAGGTGGGGATCATGCTTCTGATGTACGGCCTGGGTACGTTTGGCGCCTTCGGTTTCGCGTGGCTCTTCAAACGAACGCTCCTGAAGGGCGAACCGCCCCTGATGATCATGGAACTGCCTCCCTACCGCCTCCCGCGGCTCAAGGATGTGCTCCTTCATATGGCTGAGAGGGCGGGGATCTTCCTCAAGCGCGCGGGAACCGTGATCCTGGGAATCAGCATCGTGCTCTGGTTCCTCGCGGCCTACCCAAAGCCTCCGGGCAATCCGACCGCAACCGAGCGGGTCAACTACAGCTTCGCCGGAAGGGCGGGGAAGGCCATCGAACCGCTGATCCGCCCACTCGGATTCGACTGGCGCATTGGCATCGGTCTCATCAGCTCCTTTGCCGCCCGCGAGGTTTTTGTCAGCTCGACCGCCGTTGTCTTCAGCGTGGAGAACTTCAATGCCGGCAAGGGCGCCGACGTCACACCGCTGCGCAAGGCGCTGCGCGATGCCCGGTGGCCGGATGGTCGTCCGCTCTTCACCCCCCTGACCTGCATCACACTCATGATCTACTATGTTTTCGCCATGCAGTGCATGAGCACGATCGCCGTGGTGCGCCGCGAGACCAATACCTGGCGTTGGCCCATCTTCCAAACCGTCTACATGACTGGCGCCGCGTGGGTTTTGTCGTTTATTGTCTATCAATCGGGCCGCAGCCTTGGATTCTGAACAAGAGCCGCCCCATTCTTCGACGGTTCCCAACCCTATTCGTGCACCCCCTCCCTTCGAGATGTCCGCTCCCCTCCAGACCCTGATCGCCTTTGCCGTGGTGGCCGTGGCAGCCTCGGCTCTCGTTCTCCGCGCGCTGGCCAAACGGCGGCAGCCGGGATGCGGCGGCGGCTGTGGGTGCGCCTCCGAGCAACTGCGCGCGAAGGTCCGCGAATTGAACGATTCCGCCTCAAAGCTCCAACCCCCGGTCTAGCCGCGGGGCCGGCTTGGCGCCGAGGTCATCACCGCCCTTCTCCATGGAACCGATGGATCGCTGACGGCCTTCGAGAATTTCGAGTGAACGGAAGGCCGAAACTCTATGGGCCGCATCCGGCAATTCCTCGGAAAGAGCCTTTAATCGGTCGATGCTCACAAATCGATGTCGAAGCATTTCCATCACAAATTCCAAATCCTTTTCCCTTCCAGCAGCGATCTTTGAGCAGGCGAGATCCGCCACATCGAGACAAAGGCCCAACACCCCGCCGGTATTTTCATTCTTGATCGTATGCAGGCGGAGTTCCCAGTTCCGCGGCAGGGGGCACGCATCAGGAGGTATCCCGTATGCATAATAGCCAAAGGTCTCTTGAAAATGGGTGATTTCGCCGATCGACCCGTTGATCACATCCACCTTCGCTGGAGCCTTCAGCGGAAAGACGTCAGCTTCCATCGAATGAAGTAATTCCGCCGGAACTGGATCGACGGATCCGTGAATCGACTGGCTGCCGAGAACGAGAATAACCTTCTCGTCGGTGACAGAGCCTGCAGCCCTAAGGATGTGTTCCAATTGCAGCCGTGTCACGTTACCTTTAGGATTCTCATCCGCTCCTCGTTGCCGAGAAAACCTCCGAAGGGGACGCTTTGTCGAATGCGATCTCCGCGCTCTGAGGACTCGAGTAGAATGGAACGCAATTCCGGCCAGGGCATTGCCAAAAGCCCCTCCCATTCCTTTTTCAGGCGACTCTCCGCCCACCGCTCCCACTGCGCTCGCGCCCGCAAAAGGAGCGTCGGGTCGCCTTCAATCTTCCTCACACAGGCTTCCACGAGCCGCCGGATCCGGCGGTCAATGTCCGAATGGGTTAAGGTCGAGGCCGATGAGCTCATTGCCCAAAGCTTGGCGAGGCGCGCGTGTGGAGGCAACGCCCCATCGGCCACCGCTTTCTTTCCGGCACCCCGCTCGAAGCCCCCAATTCTTAGCCGAACTCGTTCGACCTTTGCCGATCAGCGTTCTTTTTTTACCGCCATGCTCATGCTCCATGATCCGCGGTGCGCCGATTATGGCGCGTCCGGTCATCCGGAGCAGCCGGTCCGTATAACGAAGACCGTCCCATTTCTCCGCGAGACGCATCCCGATTGGAGGTGGCAGACTCCGCCCGAGTCCGTTTCCGACGAGACCTTGCTCCTCGCCCATACCCGGGCGCACCTGAAGCGGTTGGAGGAACCGAGCGATTTTGATCCGGATACGGCCTATTTTCCGAATATCGCCACGCACGCACGCCGTGCCGCGGCCTCCGCGGTCGCGGCGGCGGATCATGCGTTGCGCCGCAGCGAACCCGCTTTTTCCCTCATGCGCCCTCCCGGCCATCATGCGACCGCTCACGAAGCCATGGGCTTCTGCTACCTCAATCACGTGGCCATCGCCGCCCTCCATGCCCTCACTCAATCCGCCATTGCCCGGGTCGCCGTATGGGATTTCGATGCCCACCATGGCAATGGGACGGAAGCTCTTGTGCTCGGTCGGCCAGGGTGTCTGTTCACCTCGGTCCATCAATCGCCGGGATATCCGGGCACGGGTCTGGAGGATGTCTCCAATTGCCGGAACTGGCCGCTGCCCCCGCACACCCCGAGAATCCGCCACATGGGCGCGCTCCGCGAATCGTTCGATGCCGTTCTCAACTTTCAGCCCGATCTAATCCTCGTCTCCGCCGGCTTCGATGCCTATGTCCGCGATCCGATCACCGCGATGACACTCGAGAATGAGGACTTCGCCACCTTGGGGGCCTGGCTTCGCGAGGCCGCCATTCCCGCAGCCGCCGTCCTCGAAGGCGGTTACAGCCCGGATCTGCCCGAACTCATCGATGCCTTCCTCAATGCGTGGAATGGCTAGGGCGGGAGGGAGGATCGCATCGGCGATGGGGCCGGTTTTAGGGATGGCTCTTCGAGCCCCGCCTCGTCATGCTCCCTCTGATTGAGATGATTGCCCGTTTTCTGCCGCACACGGTCCGGCGCATGCTTGGCGTAACCGACGCCGCCCATCCAACGCTGCCGACCTACTGCCTGATCGACCAACCCGGCCAGCTGGCTCCGTTGTTGGAAGCGATCGAGCGAGCCGATGAAGTCACCCTCGATACCGAGGCGGACAATATGTACCACTACAAGGTGCGCGTGTGCCTCCTACAGTTCCTGGTGGGCCAGGAGGTTTACCTGGTGGATGTGCTGTCGCCCGTGGTTCTCTCTCGGCTGTGGCCCCTTTTGGCCGGCAAGCATTTGGTGATGCACGGGAGCGACTTTGACCTCCGATTGCTGCACGATCTCTGCGGATTCAGGGCCAAGAGCCTCTTCGACACCGTGCTCGCCGCCCAGCTCCTGGGCAAGCCGCGCGTCGGACTGGCGTCGCTGATCAGCGACAACTTCAAGGTGCAACTGGACAAGGACGGCCAGCGTGCAAATTGGTCCAAGCGCCCGCTCACCAAGAAGCTCCTCGACTATGCGGCCCTCGACGTTTGGTACCTTCCCGCCCTTCGCGAGCTCCTCAAGCGTGAGCTTGTGCGCGCTGGACGCCTCGGCTGGATGGAGCAGCAGTGCCGCGCCCAAATCGACGCAGGCTCCGAAGGTTTTGCCCCGCCCGAGGAGAACGATTGGAGGATTGGCAAGTCCGAACGATTGCGAGGCGCCGCGCTCGGGGTCTTGCACGCGGTCTGGCACTGGCGGGAAGATCAGGCCCGTCGCCTCGACACCCCGCCTTTCAAAGTCTGCTCAAACGACCTCCTTCTAAGGATCGCCCATGGGGCGGAGACCGGCGGATCGATCGAAGCCATCCTGGCGGAAGTTCAACTCGGCAAGCGGCACGAACGCCTCATTGGATCGCTCGCCGCAGCGGTCAAGGCGGGGCTTGCGCGCGATCCGAAGACCTTGCCGCGCCGTCCCGGACGGGATCCCAATCATCAGCCGCTCACCCAGGCCGAACTGGCGCTTCTGGATCGGATCAAGGAGGATCGCGACCGAATCGCCACCAAGCTCGCGATCGAGCCAACGCTGATCGCGAACCGTTCGCAGCTCTCACAGATCGCACGCGCGCCACGCAATGTGGCGGAAGTGCTGCTTCCCTGGCAGACCGGCCTGCTGAACGAGACCCCCTCCATCAAGAACGCATCGAAGTGATGCGACTCGGGCAGGCACCCGCGTGAACGCCAATATCGCCCGGCATCTCGATCGGATGGCGGCAACGCAGCCGAATACCGCGGCGTTGAAAATTCCGCGAGGCCGCTTCCGCTCAGGCGAGATCGATTACCTCGCGCTCAGCTTTGCCGAGCTGAGGGCCGAGGCCGACGCCTGGGCTCGACGGCTCGCTACGCGCGGAGTCCGTCGCGGAGACCGGACGCTCCTCATGGTGAGACCCGGCCTGCCGCTGATCGCCGCCGCGTTCGCCCTGTTCCGGATCGGAGCGGTCCCCGTGATCATCGATCCAGGAATGGGATTGAGGGGTTTTCTCGCCTGCGTGGCGCGGTCACGGCCGCGGGTGCTTGTGGGAATTCCGCTTGCGCAGCTGGTTTCTCGAATCAGCCGAAGGCCGTTTGCCTCGGTCGAAATCCGCATCCGTGCAAGCGGCGCCCTCACCAACCGGCTCGCGCCAGCGAAACAAGCCGGGGACCCCGCCTACGCCACCTCCACGGCCTCGGCCGCCTTGGTCGACGCCGCCGAAGCCGCTCCCGGCGATCTTGCGGCTGTTCTATTTACTTCAGGCTCGACGGGCGCGCCCAAGGGCGTGCGCTATGAGCACGGGATGTTTGAGGCGCAGGTGGAGCGGATCCGCGAAACCTACGCGATCGAGCCGGGTGAGATCGATCTGCCCCTGCTTCCGATCTTCGCCCTTTTCAATCCCGCGCTGGGGATGACCAGTGTGATTCCGGAGATTGATCCGAGCCGGCCTGCAGCAGCCGATCCATCCAGGCTTGTCCAGGCGATCCGCCAGGAGCGCGTGACCAACTCCTTCGGCTCGCCCACCCTTTGGGGAAAAATCGCCGCCTATTGCGCGCAGACCGGTGCGACGCTTCCATCGCTGCGCCGCGTTCTCTGCGCCGGGGCGCCGGTTCCGGCAGATCTGTGGAAAGCCTCCAGAGTTTTTCTGCCAAATGGACTTCTCCACAGTCCGTATGGCGCCACCGAAGCCTTGCCGGTGAGCACCCTCTGCGCGACGCAGGTCGATCCCGATTCGGTCCGGGGCGCCTGCCTCGGGCGGCCCGTGTGTGGAATTGAGGCGCGAATCATTGCGATCGACGACGGACCGATCGCTGAGCTCGGCCAGGCGCAGAGGCTGGAGCCCTGCGCGATCGGAGAGATCGTCGTGAGCGGACCGGTCGTGACCCGCGAATACGATTCGCTGCCGCAGGCGACCGCCGCGGCCAAGATTCAGGACCGCCTCACCGGTGAAACCTGGCACCGCATGGGCGATTGCGGCTTCGCCGACGAATCCGGGCGCTTGTGGTTCTGCGGGCGCCAGGTCGAGCGGGTGGAGACCGCGGATGGAATCCTCTTCACCGAGCCCTGCGAGCAGGTCTTCCGGGCTCATCCTCGCGCCCGGCGCTGCGCCCTGATCGGCATCCCCGGGGCTCCCGGAGCCGCATCCATCCCGAAAAGGCCGGCCATCGTCGTTGAAATACGGATACGCAACTCCGGCGACGCCGCGGCGCTGGCGGCCGAGCTCCGCGCCCTCGCCCTCCGGCATCCCCATACGGCCGGCATCGGCGCATTCTGCTTCCACCCGCGCTTCCCCGTCGACGTGCGGCACAACGCCAAGATCCACCGCCTGACACTCGCCTCCTGGGCGGCCTCGGGACGCCTCCGCGTCCTGGAAACGCCATGACACCTGGACCTTCCGGAGCGGACTTGGGCCCGGTCCTTGTCACCGGAGGCACCGGATTTCTCGGCCGCCGGCTCGTGGAGCGCCTGCTCGGGCAGGGCCGGCGCGTGACCATCCTCTGCCGATCGGCGGCTCCGGAACTCGAGGCGCGGGGAGCGCGGGTGGTCCGCGCCGCCCTCGACGAGCGCGAGGCTGTCCGCGCCGCTTGCTCCGGTCAGGCCGCCGTTTTTCACGTCGCTGCAAAGGTCGGCGTCTGGGGCCCCATGGAGGACTACTACCGCGCCAATGTCCTTGGAACCCGGGCAGTCCTGGAGGGCTGCAGGGCCGCGGGCGTCAGGCGCCTGGTGCATACCAGCACGCCGAGCGTGGTCTACAACGGCCGCGGTCTCCGGGGAGCCGACGAATCCCTGCCGCTGACCAAATCCTGCCCAAGCCCGTATCCAGTGACAAAGGCCATCGCCGAGGCGGAGGTGCTGGCAGCCCACGCTCCCGGCCTGCATACGGTGGCGCTCCGACCCCACTTGATCTGGGGGCCGGGGGATCCCCATCTTGTGCCCCGGATTCTCGCGCGCGCCCAGTCGGGACGCCTGAGAATCGTGGGAGAGGGCAACAACCGTGTCGACCTGGTGCATGTCGAGAACGCGGTCGATGCCCATCTGGCGGCGGAAGCGGCGCTCGCCCGGTCCGATCCGCCCGCTGGCGGCTGCGCCTACTTCATCACCAATGGAGAGCCGGTCCTCCTCTGGCCATGGATCAACGGGCTCCTCACCGCCCTCGGCCGACCGCCCGTGCGGCGGCGGATTTCCCTGCCGGCCGCGCTGGCCGTCGGAGCCGTTGCCGAATGCGTCTGGCGAATCTTCAAACTTCGCGGAGAGCCGCCCATCACCCGCTTCGTCGCCGCCGAATTGGCCAAGGACCATTGGTTTGACCTCACGGCCGCCCGGCGGGACCTCGGCTATGCTCCGCGCATATCGATGGCCGAAGGCACCGCCGGCCTTATCCGCGAACTCCTCGCGGACCACCCCGCTGCCGGACCGCCTCAAAGAGCGCAATCAGGGCCGCCATCGCGACATTGAGCGAATCAGCCTGCCCCGCCATCGGAATGCGCACCGGCAGATCCGCCCCCTTCAGCCAGAAATCGCTCAGCCCGTATTGCTCGCTTCCCATAATGATCGCCAGGGGGCCAGTCAGGCGCGCCTCGGTATAGAGCGTGGCGGCGGCCGGGGTGGTCGCGATCATTCGAATTCCCTGGCCGCGAAGCCAGGCGTGCACGCGAGGCCCTTCCTCCACGACACAGGGCACTGAAAACAGGACTCCAGTTGAAGCGCGGACGACGTTCGGATTGAACAGGTCGGTGACGGGATCGCACACGATGACGCCGTCGCAGCCGGCCGCATCGGCGCTCCTCAGGATTGTTCCGAGATTGCCGGGCTTTTCAATGGCTTCGACCACCAGCAGGAAAGGATCGTCGGGAAGAGCCAGTTCCGGAAGCGTCCGCTTCCATTGGGCGACGACCGCAAGGAGTCCGTCCGGGCGCTCACGGTAGGCGACCTTGGCAAAGGCATCCTTCGACAGCTCGAATAGCCGCGCCCCCGCAGCCTCTGCTTGCGCGATCAAGCCCGGCTCATTTTCCCCCAGAAACCAATCGCTGGCAAAATAGAGCTCCGCCAATGCGACACCCTTCTCCATCGCCCGCCGGATTTCCCTATAGCCTTCCACCAGAAATACGCCCGCCTCATCGCGCGGGCGGCGGTCACGCAACCGCACCAGCTCCTTGAGGCGTGGATTCTGCAGGCTGGTGATTTTCTCGACGGGCATGCCTGTACTTGAGTTGCTGGAGTGTTCACGCTCCCGCCCACCTGTGTCGAAGAGGAAAACATTTAACGATAAGCCCTTCTCCTACCACCAGGAGATCGAACTGGAGATCACCACCCTGACCAATCTGGGGGTCGGCCTGGGACGCACGCCCGTGCCGGACGGTGCCGGCGGCTCTTCCCCCTGGGTTGTGATGGTCGCTTTTGCCCTGCCCGGTGAACGCGTCCGGGCCCGCGTTTTTCGCAACCATCGAAACTATTCGGAGGCGGACCTGGCGGCGGTCCTGTCGCCCTCGCCGCACAGGACGCCGGCATCCTGTCCGGTATTCGGCCGCTGCGGCGGGTGCCAGTATCAGAACCTCCTCTACAGCGAGCAGCTCGCCTGGAAGCGCAGGCAGGTGGCCGAGCTTCTCAGCCACATGGCGGGAATCGAGTTCCCGGTCGCCGAACCTGTCGGCTCACCGCGTCCATTTGGCTATCGCTCCAAGATCACGCCCCATTTCAACGCGCCGCAGCCTGGACGAGAGCCCGCCATCGGCTTCCTCCGCCAAGGAACCCGCTTCGAAATCGTCGACGTTTCGCGATGCCCGATCGCCACCGACGCAATCAATGCCAGGCTCCCCGCGCTCCGCGCGGAAGTCATCGAGAGGGCGGCCGCGGAAGGCTATCCCCGCGGCGCAACGCTCCTCCTGCGCGACGCCGGGGGCTCCGTCACGACGGACCCCGAAGCGGTGGTCACCGAGGAGGTCGAAATTGGACCCGGGCGGAGCCTCGTCCTGCGTTTTCTGGCACGCGACTTTTTCCAGAATAATCCGTTCATTCTGCCGGCGTTCGTGGCCCATGTCCGGGACCAGGCGGCCGCTGCCGGCGCCCGGCATCTCGTCGACGCCTACTGCGGAAGCGGCCTCTTCGCTCTCGCCTCCGCCGATCGCTTCGAGGAAGTCACGGGTATCGAGATCAGCGCATCGTCCGTCGCCTTTGCGAAGCGGAATGCGGCCGAAAATGCCGTCGGCAACGCCGTATTCGCGGTCGGCGACGCTGCGGGGATCTTCGCCGGCCTTGCCTACAAACCGGAGGACTGCGCGGTCGTGATCGACCCTCCGCGGCGCGGCTGCGATGATTCATTCCTCGACCAGCTGCTGGCCTTCAGCCCCCGCACAGTGGTCTATGTGAGCTGCGACCCGGCCACGCAGATGCGCGACCTCCGAAGATTCCTCGCCAGCGGCTATGCCCCCCTTCTGGTCCAGCCTTTCGACCTGTTCCCTCAGACTCGCCACCTCGAATGCGTGATCACGCTGAACAAGGTTTCGGCGCTCACGGATCCGGCTGCCAATTCCCGTTGAAAGCGGACCTCGGTTTCGGGAGGATCGCCGCCCCTACACACCATGGCTAAGCCAAGCACAGCGCACCATACTTGGAAATTCTTTCGCAGCGGCGGACTCGATCAGGTCCGGTTGGAGACCAGCGACGACCTGCTGGCCCTGGCTGAACTGGATCAAAAACTCTGGGTGGCTCTCAGCTGCCCGGTCAAGGGACTCGAACTCGACGAAAAAACCCTTGCGCTGGTCGACACCGATGCCGACGGGCACATCCGCGCGCCGGAACTGATCGCCGCCGTGCAATGGGCGGCGACCCGACTCAAGGACCCCGGCGATTTGCTCAGAGGCTCCGATCTGCTTCCGCTGGCCTCCATTTCGGACTCGGCGCCCGAGGGGCGCGAATTGGCGGCCTCGGCGCGGAAAATCCTCGCGGCCCTCGGCCGGCCTGATGCCACATTGATCTCCGTGGATGACGCCGCGGATCTCGCGGTCCAGGCCTCGATCAGCCAGGTCGCCCTGCTTGGGGCCGCCACCGCCGGCGCGCTCGATGTCCTCAAGGCCGTCCGTCCAAAAATCGATGACTACTTCGCGAGATGCCGCCTGGCTGCGTTCGATCCACGGTCCATCGAAGCGCTCAATCGAAGCGACGCGGACTACAGCCTGATCGCGTCCAAGGAGTTGAAAGGAACAGCCGAAGAGGTCGCCGGATTCCCGTTGGCGCGGATTGGAGCCGGACTCTCCCTGCCTCTTTCACAGGACGTCAATCCCGCCTGGGCCGCGGCCCTCACGGCCTTTCGCGACCGTGTCGCCATTCCCATTCTGGGCGGCTCGCGCATCGAACTTGCCGAGAGCGAATGGACAAAGATTCAATCCGCGTTTGAACCCTACGAAACGTGGATTGTGAAACGGACCGCCGCCGACATCGAGCGCCTGGCGCGCTACCACCGCGATCTCAGGGCGCTGCTTCACAATTTTGTCAATTTCGCCGACTTCTATTCACGCACGCACTGGGCGATCTTCCAGGCTGGCTCCCTTTACCTGGATGCCCGCCGCTGTGATCTCTGCCTTCGCGCCGACGGGCCCAATCCGCTGGCGGCGATGAGCAAGGCCTGCATCGCATACTGCCAATGCACGCGATCGGGCTGCGCGCCCATGATCATCGCCGCCTGCTTCACCCAAGGTGATAGCGACTACCTTTTTCCGGGGCGCCACGGCATTTTCTATGATCGTAAAGGCCAGGACTGGGACGCGGTCATCACCAGCCTGGCCGATAACCCGATTGCGATCCGCGAGGCTGTGTTCTCTCCCTACAAGAAGTTTGTCCGCCTGATCGAAGACCAGGTGGCCAAGCGAGCCGCGGCAGCCGACGCCGCCTCCGGCGCCACCGTGTTCAACGCCGCTGCCACGGCGACCGGCCCCGGTGCCCCCGCACCCGCGGCCTCAAAGAAACTCGATATTGGCACGGTTGCCGCCCTCGGCATTGCCGCAGGCGCCATCGGCACATTCTTCACGACGCTCGCCGCCTATGCCACCCATGTGCTTTCCGGCGGGGCCTGGATGATCGTCGCCGCCCTAGTCGGCGTGCTCCTCGTGATATCGGGACCCTCCGTCCTGATCGCATGGCTTAAGCTGCGCCAGCGAACCCTCGGCCCCATCCTTGACGCCAATGGCTGGGCCATCAACGGCCGGGTGAAAATCAACCTGCCCCTCGGTGAAGCCCTCACCCACCGAGCGGTCCTGCCCCCGGGATCGCAGCGACTCATTGAGGACCCCTACGAGGACAAGGCCGCCAAGCGCCGCCGCCGCCAGTTGACCGCTCTTTTCATCCTCGCGATCGTCGCCATTGGCGCGTGGAGCTTGCGGCATACCGGCGTCTTCACCTGGCTGCGCGCCCATCTCGGGTTCTGATTGTTCCCAGTCTCCGAGGGAGCCTGCCCTTCAGCGAAACTCGAGCCACTCGGGCGAGCTGTAATGCTCGATCAAGGCCTCCAATTCCGCCTCGTCGAAATCAGGCCACCCGCCCGCGCCCGTCATCGTCCCAAGGGCGCTGCGAAGCCTCAGCACAAGATCCTCGTGAAACCGGTCCCAGTCGACCTCTCCGCCCAACGCCGGCCGATGAATGGATCCCTGGAACAGAAGGCCGTGGCGATTGCGCTTCTGAGCGGCTCCGGCGATCTTCACGCCCGATTCGACGTGAACCACATCGTGGATCTCAGCGCACCGGAAACAGACGCCCGCCGGTGCTGGCTTTGAAGCAGGCGAACGGGCCCGCTTAGGCTCCGGTTCGGCAGCCGGGGCGTGGAGGACAGCCCCTATACCGTGAGAAACGAGCACCTCGGTGAGACAGGCATGAATAGTCCGGTAGCTGGCAGGGGCCGGCAGCTTCTCGAGTTCGTGTCCCCGGGGAATTACCAGCGCATAGGTCCAATCCTCCCGGTGATCCACGATACCCCCGCCTGTCGGACGCCGGCAGAGATCCAAAGAGCCGCCCGTCTGCAATTCCGACCTGACCCATGCCAGCTTCTGGCTGTAGCCGAACGTGGCGGCCGGACGCCTCCAACCATAGTGCCTAAATCGCACCGCGGAAGCGCCGGACGGGTATCGCTGGAGCAAAAGAGAGTCGATGGCCATGTTCTCCGCGGCCCCGCCGATCCTTGAAGGAAGCGCATCCAACCTCATGGAACCCGCGCCAGCCAACGGACACGCCATGCCGAGCCTTCGCGCGTGGCCGCCATCGCCGCGGCCTTTGGGAAAGCAATCGCGTGCGGCCGGCTCGTGGGGTGGAGAAGCGTTGCGGCCAGGGCGCTCAAGTGGGGTTCGTGACCGACGAGGGCGACAGGCTGTTCTGATGCCCGCAACGCAGCTGCGGTAATCTGCGGATCGCCCTCAGGTTCGAGCCCCCGGCGAAGGCGCAAAGGCACTTCGCGGCCGAGCGCAGCCACGAGAAGCTCCGCCGTCTCTCGCGCACGAAGGAGCGGACTGTGCCAAATCTCCGCGGGCTGAAAATCCTTTTCGCGGGCGAGAAGCTCGCCCAGCTGCCGCGCCTGTTCACGGCCCAGATCGCTCAAGGGACGCCCCGCGTCGTCAGGTCCGTCCTCAGCGTGGGCGTGGCGAATCAGGCAGTGGATGATCGCCGGCGTCACAGATTAGGTGCCCCGCACACGCCGTTACGGCGACAGCCGTTCGACAATCCAGGAACCATCCGTCTCGCGCCGGAACCGGAGACGGTCATGCAATCGGCTGCGCCGGCCTTGCCAAAATTCAACACTCTCCGGAGAGAGCCGGTAGCCGCCCCAATGGGGGGGCAAAGGCACAGGCTGGCCTTCGAACTTCCGCTCAATGTCCTTCATCGCCTGCTCCAAGGGGACCCGACTCGAAATCACCGAGCTCTGCGCCGACGCCCAGGCGCCCAGCTGGCTCGCCCGCGGCCGGCTGTGAAAATAAGCCTCGCTCTCTTCGCGCGCCGCCTTGGCGACCGTTCCCTCGACGATCACCTGGCGCTCAAGCGCCAGCCACGGAAAAAGCAGGGTCGCGTGGGCGTTTGCCTCCAGCTCGCGGCCCTTCCGACTATCGTAGTTGGTATAGAAAACAAACCCCCGGCCATCGATGCCCTTGAGCAGCAGCGTCCGCGCCGACGGACGCCCGTCCTTTCCAACGGTGGCCAGCACCGCCGCGTTGGGCTCAACCAGCTTGGCCGCTTCGGCCTCCTGGAACCACCGATCAAATTGGCGGAACGGATCGCGGGCGATCTCCTTTTCGGTCAGCCCCGCAAGCGAGTATTCCGTCCTGAGGTCGGCAAGCGTCATGGGTCACGCCTTCCAGGATTCATGGTTGGCTACCGTCCATCGCTCCGGATGCGGAATCAATCCCAATCCAGCCGCTCATCCGCGCGTCAGAGCGCGGATCCACCGGGCCTCCGAGGGAAAGGCTTCCAAGAGAGAGGCTGTCCTTCCCAGCTCAAAATCCGAAGGATCCCAAGCGGGCGCCAACGTGCAGCTGAAAAGCGTCCACCCCCGGACCGCGGCCGGGTCAGGCTTGATCCTCGCCCCCTGCCAGACGCCGCCCGGCACGGCCACCTGAGGTTCCTGCCCTTCCATCACCTTAGGCCCCAGAACCGCGAGACGCTTCATTCCAGTCCGCGGATCCAGCATCAGCAGCTCCGCCGGATCGCCCGCATGGAAATGCCACAGCTCATCGTTCGGAAGCCGGTGGAGCGCCGAAAACGATTCCTGAGTGATCATAAAATAGATCGCAGACCCTGCTGCGCGCTGTGCACCTGCCAAGGGTTCGCCGCCCGCCACCGCCCCCTCAGCCAATTCGCCCGCTGGTCTTGGCGCCCCTGAAGCTCCGGCCCACGTGCGCACATAATACCCTCCTTCGCCTTGCAAAGGCTCCAGTCCCAGTCGGGCAATAATACTCCGCGCTTCCTCGTTCATAGATCATGACAGCATGCTAACGTCCCAGACGGAAGCCCGATCACCCTCCGAAGCGGAGCGTAGCCTGGGCGGGGGTAGGGTCGGCGGCGGCGTTGGAGCCGTTATTGGCCACCTCTGGGCCGCGCTCTGGCCGCCGTCGCACGATGGCGGCTGTCTTGCGCGGCCGGCCGTGGCGGCCATCGGGGGCCTTGGCACCTCAGCCGCCGCCGACCCTACCCCCACCCAGGCTCCGCTCTTGCAATGACAGGACCCCCCGGGGCACGCTTCCAGCCCCCAAATGAGGATTGGAACCATAGTGCGCGAAGGCAGGGAAGAAACGGCGGTCGTCCTCGATGGGGGCGTGCTACCATTGGCTGTGCTCAACAAGACCGCCGGGCGCCAGTGGCCGATCGACACGCTGGCCCTCATAACGAGCGGCGGCCTCGCTGAACTGAATGATTGGTACCGCGACGGGGGTCGCCAACATTGCGACAAGGCAACGGGTTCTCGAATTCCGATCCAAGAAGCGGTCTTCGGACCGCTTTACCGGCGCCCGCGAAAGATTTGGGGGATCGGGCTCAATTATGTCGCCCATGCGGCGGACTTGGCGGAGAAGGCACCGAGCGACGAGCCGGCCAGCTTCATGAAGCCGGACACCACGATCATTGGTCCCGGCGATACGATCCTCATCCCACGCCAGTCGGAGAAAACCACCGGAGAGGCGGAATTGGGCGTCATCCTTGGAAAGGAGTGCCGGGACATACCCGAGGGGCGATGGCTCGAGGCGGTGGCTGGTTTTACCACCGTCCTCGACATGACCGCTGAGGACATACTCCGCAAAAACCCCCGCTTTCTGACCCGGGCGAAGAGTTTCGACACCTTTCTTAGCTTTGGGCCGGTTCTGGTGACTCCAGACGAGATTCCCGACGTCAACGCCCTGCGCGTCGCGACCGTTCTCAATGGACGCGTCCATGCCGAAAATGGGGTTTCGAACATGACCTTTCCCCCCGCCTTCCTGGTCTCATTCCACTCCCGGGTGATGCCCTGGCTCCCCGGCGACCTCCTCTCGACCGGCACCCCGCAAGCCGTTGCTCTCTGCGACGGCGACCTGCTAGAATGTCGAATCGACGGCTTTCCCTCCCTCCGCAATCCTGTACGCGACCTCAAACGCTCATGAATCTGGGCCTCACCGATAAATCTGTCATCGTCTGCGCATCGAGCACCGGGCTCGGCAAAGCCGCCGCCTTGGAATTCGCCCGCGAAGGCGCGCACGTGATGCTCGCGAGCCGTCGCGAGGCCGAGCTCGCCGCGGCGGCCGCGCAGATCACCGCGGCGACCGGCCGCAAGGTTCTCTACACCGTAGCGGATGTCACGCTGCCCGAAGACATCACCCGACTGGTCGACGCCACAGTGGCCGCCTACGGCGGTGTCTTCGCCCTCGTCAATAACAGCGGCGGACCTCCGGCCGGAACCTTTGAGCAGTTCGACGATGCCGCCTGGCAGAAGGCCTTCGAACTCAATCTCCTCAGTTACATCCGGACGATCCGCGCCGTTGTGCCGCATATGCGAAAGGGGGGCGGCGGACGCATCGTCAACTACACCTCCTCGTCGATCAAAGCGCCCCTAGAAAATATGATTCTTTCGAACACATTTCGAACCGGCGTCCTCGGACTCACGAAAACGCTCTCAGGCGAACTCGGCCGCGATGGAATTCTCGTCAATGTCCTTGGCCCGGGCCGAATTCAAACCGACCGAATCACGCACCTCGACGGAATTCGCGCCAGCAAGACGGGTCTCTCGCTCGACGCGGTGAAAGCGGAATCCGTCAAAGCGATTCCGCTGGGCCGTTATGGCGACCCCGAGGAATTCGCGCGCGCAACGGTATTCCTCTGTTCCGCTGCCAATACGTATGTCACCGGCCAGGCCATCCTCGTGGACGGAGGAATGTCCAAAGCCTATTGAGCCCGAGGCGGCTCGAACAGATCCTACGCTTTGTCCTAAGATGCGGCCCCCCTTTGATTTCAGCGGCGTCATTCCGATTCTCGCGACGCCCTTTCTCGACAACGAAGCGTTGGACCTGGAATCCCTTCACCGCCTAATCCGGTTCAATGTAGAAATCGGT
>Ga0302326_10006106_pt1 | contig 27137 bp, 19 predicted proteins | sample Palsa_T0_3_FD_202264 | JGI IMG/M metagenome (GOLD analysis project Ga0302326, IMG submission 202264) | Peat permafrost microbial communities from Stordalen Mire near Abisko, Sweden - Palsa_T0_3 | ecosystem: Environmental > Terrestrial > Soil > Palsa > Peat permafrost | place: Sweden: Abisko... | reverse complement strand
AGAAGGCAAAGAAGGAAAAAGCATAACCGGCCCGACCGGACCCCCAGGGAGCGGTACCGGCGGCGGCGTGACCGGAGCAACCGGCCCGACTGGACCTGAAGGTAAAGAAGGTAAAGTGGGCCCGACCGGCCCAGCAGGGAGCGGTACCGGCGGCGGCGGCGGAACCGGCCCGACCGGCCCGACCGGCCCGACCGGCGAAAAAGGCGAAAGAGGCCCGACCGGCGAAGGTGGCGGGGCTACGGCGACGTGCCTACCGCCAGAAGCGGAAGAGAAAGGCACGTGGACTGCCACGATCAACGCGCCGGCCGGAGCACCGCAAGAGCAGACACAAGCGGCGATCAGCTACCCGATCCCGCTATGCGAAGGGGAAGCCGTCAAACCGAAGTTCGACACCGAAGTGGAAACGGAATCACCCAAAGTACCGTGCACTGGTGAACCCGATGTACCAATCGCAGACACGGGTTACCTGTGTGTCTACACGGGCGGTTACCACGGAAGCGCGGAAGTCGAATTCAAAAACGCATCATTCACGAAGATCACGGACCCCCTCGGTACCGTCAATGGAACGAAAACAGATGAACTCAAAGAAGATCCTGCCGGTGTGCTGATCGTATTCAGAACGACTGAATTCAGTGAATCCACCCCGGTGACCCTGAAAGAAGCGGCTCACCTGAACACAGCCGGAGGCTGGGCGGTAAAGGCAAAATAGTCGACCTGACCTAGCCAAGTCCCGACCCTTCCCCCGATGTCGGGGGAAGGGTCCGTCGGCCGACCCCAGCTCATCGGAAAGTCCGGTGGCCTGGGGTCGGTTCGTTGTTATGCAGCGCACTCGCGCTGCCGCGTCGCCCTCGTACCGTCGCCCGCTCCCAGCCGACTGATTCCCTCGGCAAACAGTACCCGTAGGATGTCGGCGGGATCCCAGCGCTGTGACGCGGGTCGCGATCGCTCCGGGGGTGCGAAGCGGGTAGGGCAGTGGCGGCCGGCACCTGTCGTAGTGGCAACACCAGCGTGGCTCGGGTGCTATCCCTACGGAACAAGCGGTCTAGTGGCAGTGGTCGGCGTCGGTGGTGGCCGCAGCGGACCCGAGGCCGTCGGAGCGGCCGGACGCGAGGCAGGACAACTGCGAGAGCGGGCGGCTGGGAACTCGCCCTTTTCCATCTCATCACGAACCTCGCGGAACGTTCCGTCGCGGCGAGGAGGCCCGGTGGGACTGGCTCGAGCTCACAGAGACACCGTGGGGAGCGCCCGCCTACGTGCTCGTCGGCGCGCTGTCGTTCTCGGGGAAGTGCCGCGGGGTGATCTGCGAGGGAATGAGCTTCGCCCACTTGGTGGAGGGCATGGACGGGGTCCTTCGCCGTCTGGGAGGAACGACCCAGGCCTGGCGGACCGACCGAATGGCCACCGTCCTCTACTCCGGGACCGATCGGATCACCGCGTAGTTCGCGCAGGTCGCCAAGCACTACGGCGTTGAGATCTGGGTCTGCCCGCCGCGCCGGCCCCAGCGCAAAGGCGTCGTTGAGTCGGCGATCAACTACATCACGAGCTCCTGGTGGCGCTCGGCGCCGGTCGGGAGCCCCGGGCTGTTCGAGGTCGACCACCACGCCCTGGGCGTTCTCGGACAGACGCTGAGCCGCGGCCAGGGCGTCCTTGCCGGGTGGGCGGTCCTGCTTTGCCCGGCAGGGCTTCTCTGTCGTGAACGCATCGAGCACCGCGGCCTCCAAGACCCGCGCGTGCTCTGCGCTCTGCAGAATCTGGCCGGCGCCCGCCGGCGCGGCGATGTCCGGCAATGCGGCTCTTCGCCGCGGAGATGATCTCCAGGTGAAGCTCACCCAAGCGGGCCCGGGCGGTGACCGTCTGACCGACGAGACCGGGGGGCGCTGCAGCGGTTGCCCTCGAAGGCGACCATCGCGGTGCGCGACACGACACGCTCGACCTCGAGCAGAGCCGGGAACGCGGTCCCTGGCAGCTCGAGCAAGCCGTCTTTCCCGGCGAGTGAAGCGATCGTCTCACCCCGGCGCTTTCGCTGGTCAGAGACGGAGATCGCCCAGCCGTCCAGATCGGAGCATCTGCTCGGCGCGCTCGAGCGGGCCGAGCAGGAGAAGCGGGGCTACACACCGTTCTTGGCGGACCTGCTCGCCGCCGAGGCCACCGCGACCGAGGAGCGCCGTCTGGCCGGGCGGCTTCGCTTTGCCAACTTTCGATCGAGCAAGGTGCTTGAGGAATTCGACTTCTCAGCCCAGCCAAACCTCGACCGTCGCCTGATCGAGGAGCTCGCGACCCTGCGCTTCATCGAGGAGAAGGCCAACGCCCTCTTGATCGGCCCACCCGGCGTCGGCAAGGCGATGTTGGCGATCACGCTCGGCCTGAGGGCTGTGGACGCCGGCTACCGCGTCTACTACACGACCGCAGCGGACCTCGTGGCACGCACCGCCAGAGTCATCACCCGCCGCTGCGAGCATGGCTCGATCATTCTCACCACCAACCGCGGGATCGCAAGCTGGGGTGAGATCTTCGAGGACACGACCGTGGCCGTGGCGATCCTTGACGGGCTCCTGCACCACGCCACCGTGCTCCAGATCGGCGGCGAAAGCTACCGCATGCGCGGACACAGGGCTCGGCTGACTCAACTACGCGCCAGCCTCAACCAGGGTGGGGAAAACTCCCGATCGCAGGTGGGGAATTCTGACGATCGTTGACACCAGCGACTTCTCGGGCATCGAGTACCACGGCATCTCCCGCCCGATAACGTCGCGATTGCGGGCGACTCGTCACGGACCCTCACAGAACGCGGCGAAGCGACGTCGCGCGAGTGCTCCGCAGCATCCTTTCGGGTCCTCAGGCGCGCTCGATCGTGGTGAGGAAGTCGGTGAAGGCCCGGTGCGTGCGTGTGGTGTCGCCGGTTGCGTCGAGGTCCATGAGCAGGCCACGGATGACGGCGAGCACGACGGTGGCCAGCTCGGGCCGGCCGAGGCTGCCCATGCCTTCCTCGAGCGGTGCCAGCCAGTCGGTCGTCGCGGTCCGCCGGAAGCCGGGCCAGAGTGGTTCTCCCGCAGTCTCGTGCAGCCGCGTGAAAGCACGTGCCCTCCACGTACCTCCTGCGCGCACAGGACCAGGGCACCCCCGCCGATTCACAGCGCGAGTCCGCCGCTCGGGCGGGCAGCGTCGTGGAGCTGGACGCCGGCCACCACCCCTTCATCTCCGGGCCACCGCCGTCCGCGACCTGATCCTCGCGCTGCGACCACGCCGATCGTGAGCTCGACGCGGCGCCCGGCGAAACGGGGATCCAGTGAGTAGTCGTTCGTGTCAAAGCGGAAGTAGGGCTGCTGCGGGACACGAAGGACGCTGCGAAGCGCGGTCTGGGGCATCGGCGAGGGCAGCGGGCGCATGCGCTTCCGCTCTTCGGCGAGGCGCTGAGCGGGAACGGCGCGGATGCCGCGGTGAAAGCGAGGGTTGGCGCGCTCAGAGAACCAGCGGTCGAGCTGCTCCTGGAAGTCGCGAGGATTGGCGAAGCTCCGCGCCGGCTCAAAGCTCGTGCGCATGAAGCGGTGGGTGCGCTCGAGGGCGCCCTTGGACTCAGGGTCGCGTGCCTGGAGGATCCGCCAGCCGAGCTTCAGGCGACCGCAGAAGGCGGCGAGGTTCTCGCTGGCGTTGCCGTGGCCGTCGTGGATCGCTCCCTCGCGATCCCAGACGATCGTCTCGGGCAGGGCGCCGAGTGAGGAGAGGCAGTAGCTCATGCCGAAGGCGAGGTCCTCGAAGCGCTTTGAGAAGACGAGGGCGCCGGCGGCGGCGCGAGACCAGCCGAGCTCGCAGGTCACGACGTAGGCCTTGCGGGTCTGCCCGTGGCCGACGGGGATCTGCCGTCGTGGCTCGATGAGGTCGAACTGGGCGAGCTCGCCGGGGCGGTAGACCGTGCGCTGGTAGGTGCGCTTCGGGCACAGGATCGGGCGCAGCTCGCGCAGGTAGTCATCGAGGATGGTCTTTGCGCCCTGATAGCCGGCTTCTGCGATCAGCTCGCGGATGCGCGTGTTGGTGATGCCCTCCTCGTCGCGCAGCAGCTGAGCGATCTGCTCGCGGTGGGGGTCGAGCTTCGAGCCCGCAGGGGCTCTCTGATAGCCGGGAGGCTCAGGACTCTTGATCGCCCGCCGGATCGTCTTTCGATCTCGGCCCGTGCGCAGCGCGATCCTCTTGATCGAGAGGCCCTGCACGAAGTGCATGCGACGGATCTCCGCCCACTGATCCACAGCGATCAACTCCTCCTCCTGGCCTCGGCTTGGCTAACCGAGTCAGGCTGTCAGCCCCGGCGGGGGGTCCCTTTTTCAACCGGCCAAGGGTGGGGAGTATTCAGGCGGCGCCTACAGTCGCGGCCTGGTGGCATTGATCAGCGACGACGTCGACTGGCCCCACGACGACGCCGGCAGGCTGCACGGCACGGACGAGGTGCGGGCGGTACGGCTCGCCTCACCACACGTCGCCCGCAAGATGCCAGCGGCCATTTTCGTATCTCCCCTGGAGTACGCCGCGGGCGAGGGCCGTATCTCCCTGAACCACAACTTTCGGAAGAGTGTGCGTATACCATCTACTCAGCTCGCCGCCGAGTAGCAGATAAAGCCGCGGGAGGGATACGGCACAACCGCCCGGCTCCTTCGCCAGGCCCGCCTGTACGTGCGCCGTGAAGGCTTCGCACGCTTCCTTGTAACGGTGGTTCTGAAGATCCGCGAGGAACTGCTCGGCCTCTGCTTTGACGCCTACGACAGTGTGATTGCTTGTCGGCAGCGGCGCCGATGAGCCGCAACCCGCGAGGCTTGCGGCGACCACAATCGGCAGAAACGCCGCTGCGCGTCCGGCTGATGATCGCTTCATGCTCACGTGCCTTCTCTCCTTGTCGTTTGTCGGGCCTTCGCGTCCGTGCCCGCGCATTTTCGCAGAGTGTATGGTCCTTCGCCACCCATTGCGCCGGCTAGCAGACTGCTCGCCGCGGTCGCAAGACGTCGAGCCGAGGCGGTGGTCTACGCCGTTTGAGGTCCTGCAACCATGCGACCTCGCGCCTAAACAACGAACCGGCCCCAGCTCACCGGACTTTCCGATGGGCTGGGGCCGGAGAACCGAGCCTCTCCCCGACGCCGCGCCACCCTCACCGGATGACGCGACGCCCAGGAAGAGGATCCCGGAGCTTTGCTAGGTCAGTTGGCTACGGCGCCTTTACTGCCCAGCTCCCGAACGTGTTCAGGTGAGCTTTGGATTTCAAGCTCTGGATCGGGGTGGCTTCGCTGAATTCGTTCGTTCTGAATACGATCAGACCACCCTCGGGACTGTCCGTAACGATACCTGTTTTGGTTCCGTTCTCGGTTCCGATGAAGTCAGTGATCTTTGTGAACGATGCGTTTTCGAATTCGGCTTCCGCGCTTCCATGGTAGCCGCCCGTGTAGACACACAGGTAACCCGCGTCTGCAAGTGGCACATCGGGTTCACCAGTGCACGGTGCTTTCGGTGTTTCCGTTTCCGTTTCGGTGTCGTAATGCGGTTTGTAGTTGCCCGGTTCGCACAGCGGGACCGGGAAGCTGACTGGCGCCTGCACCTGGACCTGGTGTGATCCTGGCACGATGACCGTAACTTTCCCTGTGCTTTTCACTTTTTCTGTTTTGGTCCCGTTTTTGTATTCGCCTTCGGATGCGACAGTTTTTTCTTCTTTGGTTTCGCCCTGCGCCTCGATCGTTGCCGACCAACCGCCGGACTCTTCCGCTTCAGGCGGCAGGCATGTCGCCGATGCGCCTGATTTGCCTTCCGGTCCTTCTTTACCTTCTGGGCCGGCCGGTCCGGTGATGCTTTCACCGGCTGGTCCGGTAGGTCCTTCTTTGCCTTCTTTACCGGCCGGTCCTTCGGCTCCAGTCACGCCTTTGGCGCCTTCTTTGCCTTCTTTACCGGCGGGGCCTTCTTTGCCTTCTTTACCTTCTTTACCTTCTGATCCAGCTTTGCCTTCGGCGCCGGTTCCACCGGTCACGCCTTTGGCGCCTTCTTTACCTTCTTTGCCTTCTTTACCTTCTTTGCCTTCTTTACCTTCTTTACCTTCGCTGCCGGTGACGCCTTTTTCGCCTGCTCCGGTAGCGCCTTTCGCGCCTTCTTTACCTTCTTTACCTTCTTTGCCTTCTGCTCCGGCTTTACCTTCAGGGCCGGTCGGACCGGTTGCTCCGGTCACGCTTTTACCTTCTTTACCTTCTTTGCCTTCTTTACCTTCTTTGCCTTCTTTACCTTCGCTGCCGGTGACGCCTTTTTCGCCTGCTCCGGTAGCGCCTTTCGCGCCTTCTTTACCTTCTTTACCTTCTTTGCCTTCTGCTCCGGCTTTGCCTTCAGGGCCGGTCGGACCGGTTGCTCCGGTCACGCTTTTACCTTCTTTGCCTTCTGCTCCGGCTTTGCCTTCTTTACCTTCTTTACCTGCTTTACCTTCTGGGCCTTCGGGTCCTGTCGGGCCCGTGGCACCGGTAACGCTTTTGCCTTCTTTGCCTTCTTTGCCTTCTTTACCGGCGGCTCCTTCTTTACCTTTTTCGCCTTCGGCTCCAGTCGGGCCGGTGGCTCCGGTAACGCTTTTGCCTTCTTTGCCTTCTTTGCCGGCGGGTCCTTCTTTGCCTTCTTTACCGGCTGCTCCTTCTTTGCCGGCGGGTCCTTCTTTGCCGGCGGGTCCTTCTTTGCCTTCTTTACCGGCGGTTCCTTCTTTACCGGCTTTGCCTTCTGCGCCTTCTTTGCCGGTCGGACCGGTTGCTCCGGTCACGCTTTTGCCTTCTTTGCCTTCTTTGCCTTCTGCTCCGGCTTTGCCTTCTGCTCCGGCTTTGCCTTCTGCTCCGGTCGGGCCTGTGGCTCCGGTGGCGCCTTTCGCGCCTTCTTTGCCAGCGGCGCCTTCTTTACCAGCGGCTCCTTCTTTGCCGGCTGGGCCGGTGGCACCGGTGGGTCCGGTAGGTCCGGTCCCGCCTCCGCCACCCGCGCCGAAGCACGAGGTGAACGCCGGGACGGTGAAGGACACGGTGTTGCTGTGGTCGATCGCCACGGTGCCTGCACCTGACCTGAGCGAGAGGAACAGCGGCGCGGGTGCTTCAGCGGAGGTGCTGCTGAGCACTTTTGCTTTTGTTGTCGCCGAGGTGTACAGGAACGCTTCCGGGTCTGTCCATTCTGCGAGTGTTTCTGTCCCGCTGAAGCTGGTCCCTGTGAATTTGATCGTCGTGTTGGGACACCCCGTGGTCGGGGATACTGACGTTAGATGCCACGCTGATGCGGCCTGGGCACTGCCGAAGAACACGAGCAGGCTGAGGACGCTGACGACGAGGCTCAAACGCCCCGTCAGTCGCTGCCTAAGCCCTCGCGGTTCGGCTTCGTTGCCCTGCATGGCTTCCCTGCGCTTGCGCATAAGGGTCTCCTCCTGGAATACGATGAATATGGACGTACGTCCCCCTACCCCCGCCCTGAAAACGCGGACGTAGGCCTTCTACGTCGCGAGGCTACTACACGCCTCCCGTCCTGTCAACCCGGCGATATCGGGCGCTCGAGCCGCCTCGGCCCATCGAGTCGCGCCGTTTCGCGCCGGCTGACGGGCAGGCGGGGCGTGGTCGACCGGGGCCGGTGGACAGTGCGCTCACGCCGCTTGCCCGGGTGGCGGTGTGCGATCGTGTCTGCCGCCGGCAGGCCTTGCCGGCGGGGGTCTGAGCATGCTGGTCAACGAGCTGTGCGTCGCACAGGAGAACGCGTCCGCTCGGAGAACCATTAGTATGCGCGCATGCACTCTGAACCTACTACTCCAATAGCCGCCCGTGTCCTCCGAGTTCGTCGCGGGGGCATCGGCGCCGTTGCCGCCCTTGCCTGTGTGGCGCTGATGAGCGCCTGCGGCTCGTCCTCGACGACCTCCACTGCGCCGAAAACCCTGAACACGGCTCGCGTGGCAGCGTCGATCGAACAGAGCATCCTCAAAGAGCGCCACCTCAGCGCCAAAGTGATTTGCCCCACGACAGTGCTCCAGGAAGCCGGCAAAACCTTCCAGTGCATTGCTACGAGCACCTCTACCAAGCCGCCGTTCGTCGTGACCAAAACGCCCTTCGTCGTCACCATTCAGACCAACAAGGGCTACGTCACATACGTGGGGAAGTAGTCGGGGATCCGCGAGCGGCGGGCGCTGCCCGCCGGCTCAGCGCCCTACTCAGCGCGCCGGCGCAGCACGATCACTTGGTGCAGCGCCAGCACTCGCCGCATCGGGCGCAGCGCCGACTCGAGCGCGCGCAGAGCGGGCTCTGAGAAGCTCGGCACGAGCTGACGGAAATTGAGCCCACCCGAAAGCAGGTAGCGAAGGTAGTTGCCCAACGGGAACGTCTCCACGATCTGAAGATTCGGGAACTCGGACTCAAACCGCGACCGGTCACGCTGAAAGACGATGTAGGAGAGCGCCTGGTTGGCTCCGTGCATCGGCCCGGTCGCCTGCGTCCTCCACCCCGCCATCTCCTTGTCAAAGTCCTCAGAGGAGAACAGACGCTTGAACACGATCGACGCGACCGGCCCGTAGTAGGGCTCGATCAGCACCACCCCACCGCCGGGCGCCACGACGCGCTCGGCCTCTGTGAGAAACATCGCTGGATCTGGAAAATGGTGAAAGCAGTTCTGGCCATAGAGCGCCCGGACCGAGCCGTCGGGCAGGTCCATGGACTGCGCGTCGAGCACGGCGTCGAGGCCCGGTGACGGGACTACGTCGGTGGCGAGCACCTCGGAGAACGTCATCTTGATCGGGGCGACGCCGGCCCCCAGCTCGACGCGCAGGCCGGGGGTGTCGCCGAACGTGCGCCGATCGAGGCTCAGCATCAGCTCGTGACACTCGCGGAAGACGGCGGCGAGCATCGGCTTGCGCTCGAGCACGGCGGCGTGGACCTCGAGACGGTCGAGGCCGTCGACGTCGATGTCGGCGAGCTCAGGTAGGGCGAGTAGGCGCCGCAGCATTCAGCTCGAGGGCCTCACGAGCTCGATCCAGTCGAGCGGCCGGCCGCACAGTCGCGTGGCCTGCCGCGGACTGACTTCGATCAGTTCGCTCGGCGGGTTCTGCGGCACAAGCGTGATCGCCCCCAGGGTGGTGAATTCGCCCGCGCCGCTGCCCGGCGAGAGGTCGGCGTGGGGGTAGGTGAACACGAACGTGTGCACGCCGGAACTCAGCGACAGATTGCTGACGAGAACGTATCCGTTGTAGCCGTTCAGCTCATTCTCGACCCTGCCCACGCGGCGGCCGTCCACACTCACTTCAAAGCCGCGCGCGAAGTTCCCGCCCAGCCACAGTTCATAGCTCTCGGAGTCGGCGACGACGATATGGGCCGTCGCCCGCCCCGGGGTCGTCGGCGTCAACGTGTGCGCTGAGACTTCGTGAAACCAGCTCGCCGGCCACAGGGTCTGATCGCCGCGCGCGACGATCGGCGAGGGGCGCTGATAGGCGACGAGCTCGGCGTGCTCGCTCAGCGCCCGGCGGGCGAGGCTCTGGACCTGCGTGCAGGGAGGGGTCGCCACAGGGTTCACCGAGCAGAGCGACTCGGTCGCTGCGTTGGTCGCCGGGCCGCAGTAGGGCAGCGTGTTCGATTCGCCGAGGGGCACGTGTTCGAGGACGGTCGTCGGAGGGACCATTGGGCGCTGCCACAGCTGGTAGTAGCGACCCTGCCAGACCAGGCTGTAGATGGAAGGCGGGCGGCTTTCCGCGGGCGAGCGCTCCGTGATGATCGAGCGATACGGTTCAAGCGTTGACAGCGGGAAGGAGTCGAGATCCGCCCACGCGCCCTTGGTCAGCGCCGCGCCGTCGATCAGCGGCAGCGTCACCGAGCGGTACTCCGCCGGCTCGACCGGAGCGCCTTCGCGCAGGAAATGCCGGTCGGCATAGACTTCATAGGCGTTCATGAACGTTGGGCCCCTGCCCGCCACGAGCGTTCCGAGATGCTGCAGCTCGACCATCGCCGCTCGCGGCGCGAGCGTCACATCGTGGTAGGCAAGCGCGTTCGACCACAGAACGCCGCCGCCCAGCGCCGCGATCACGAACCCGGCGCCGATGCGCCGCGCAAGGCCGCGCGGTCCCGCGGCTCGCCGCGCTCCCCACAACATTCCGGCACCCGCGAGCGCCGCCACCAGCACCGCCGGCGATGAGAACGCGAGCGACTTGCCCGTCACCCACGGCGTGCCGCCGGAGAAATAGACAACGCCGCTGCCGATCAGGGCGACCGCGACGTAGAAGGGCACACCGAAGCTGCGGCGGCGCACGGCCAGGAACAGCGCGAACAGGGCCGCGATCAGCGTCACACCGATCCACAGCGCGCTCTGCACGGTGGGCGCGGTCAGGCGGAAGTCGCCGATCGGCCAGATGCCGGCGAGCTGCCACGCGCTCAGCGGGTGGATCAGGTTGCCGAGTTTCGTGTGAGTCGACTGTCCGCTCGAGAAGAGTTCGTCGAGCAGTTTGCCCTTGTTGGAGAGGAAGTCAGACAGCACCACCCACACGGGCAGCACGCACACTGCCGTGATCGCGACGAGCCACCCGCCCGACGCCGCCACGGCGCGCGCCCTGCGCGCGCCGTGCTCCCTCCACCCCCACACACCGACGAGGCACAGCAGCGCAGGCGCCACCCACCCGACCGCGCCGGCGCCGAGCGTCTGGATGAGCGCGCCCGCGGTGACGGCGAGCGGGATCAGCTCGCGCCAGCTCGCCGGGCGGCGCGCCATCAGCGCGCCGGAGAGCGCGGCGCCGAGCGCCAGCAGGAAAGCCGCCGTCATCTCCTTGATCCCGCCCCACAGGCTGTAGCCGTACAAAAGCGACGGCTGCGCGCCGAGGAAGGCGAGCAGCGCGCGCAGGCGCGGACCCCGCACGAGCGGCCCGATCAGCGCGTACACGCTCAGCGCCACGGCGGCCCCGCAGCACGCGAGGTAGGGCTGGAAGACCCAGGCGATGTCGATGCCGGTGAGCGCGCGCGCGACGCCCGGCAGCATGAACGCGCCCAGCGGGTAGGCGGGGCCGGGCTGCTCCACCTGCAGCCGGTAGGTCGATTCCGCGAGCCCCGCCACCGAGCGCCCGTGGGACATGACGTTGTCGATGATGTTGAACCACGACGCGGTGTCGTCGAGCTTGATGAAGCCCAGGAAGGTCGCTTCTCCGGACAGCAGCACGGGCGCGCCGTAGACGAGCAGCGCGCCCAGCGCCGCCAACAGCGGCCAGCCACCGGGCCAGCGGCGCGCGCGCAGCGCGAGCACCAGCCCCACCCCGCCGCCGAGCGCCGTGAGCGTCACCGCCGCGGGCGCGATCGCGGAGAATCCGGTCACGGTGCCGGCGACGACGAGCGCGGCGGCGAGCCCCACCGGGATCAGCAGCGCGCCCTCAAGGCGCGCGCCGCTGGCGAGTTCCACGAGCCTCCCCCAGCCGAGACCGAGCGCACCCAGCACGAGCGGGAACAGCACCCAGGGGAGGATCAGTGACACGGTTCGCCCGCCCTGTTACCTACGGTGAATCCGCTCACTTGCCGATATCTTAGTTGCATGAAGCGAAGACTCGCAATAGTGCCGGCCTACAACGAGGCGGGGGCAGTAGGGGCCACGGTGGAGGGAATCCGCCGGTGTGCGCCCGACTTCGACGTGCTCGTGGTGGACGACGGCTCATCTGACGCGACCGGCGAGCGCGCCCGCGTGGCGGGCGCCACGGTGCTGCGCCTGCCGTTCAACCTCGGCATCGGCGGCGCGATGCAGGCCGGCTACATATACGCGCGCGAGAACGGCTATGAGGTGGCGGTGCAGGTGGACGGCGACGGCCAGCACGACCCGCGCTTCATCCACGAGCTGCTCGCGCGCCTGTGCGGCGAGCAAGGCCTGAACATGGTGACGGGCTCGCGCTTCCTCGAGCCCTCGCCCGAGGGATACCGCTCCTCCGCCGCCCGGCGCGTGGGCATCCGCCTGTTCTCGCGCGTGGTCTCGCTGATCACACGCCGGCGCGTGAGCGACCCGACGTCGGGCTTTCGCATGACCGATCGCCGCGGCATCGAGCTGTTCGCGCGCGACTATCCCCACGACTACCCCGAGATCGAGGCGATCCTGCTGATGCACGCGCACCGTTTGAACAGCTGCGAGATCCCGGTGGTGATGCGCCCGCGCACGAGCGGCAGCTCGGCGATCTCCTCCACTCAGTCGGTCTACTACATGGTGAAGGTGCTGCTGGCCGTGTTCGTGGCGCTGTTCCGCGCGCCGCCGACGGCGGCGCCGGAGCCGTCGGCGGGAGCGCCCAGCACACGGGGCGAGGGGCCGACAGCCGCGGCGGTGGAGCGCGCGTCATGACGCCACTGGCGGCGCATCTCTCGCATGCCGCGGCGTGGGCGCTCAGCGCGACGAGCAGGCCGGGGGCGCTGCAGGAGGAGCTCGAGGAGATCGCGGTCGCGGTTGTGATCTGCGCGGCGATCTTCGAGCTGGTCAGGCGCAAGCGCCTGATGGAGCGCTACGCGATCCTGTGGCTGGTGGCGGGCGCGACGGTGCTCGTGCTGTCGCTGGCGCAGGGGACGATCCAGAGAGTGGCGCACGACGCGGGCGTCTCCTACGCCCCATCGGCGCTGTTCGCGATCGCGTTCCTGTTCGTGCTCGTGATGCTCGTGCAGTTCTCCATGACGATCTCGCGCCTGTCCGATCAGAACACGCTGCTCGCCCAGCGCATCGCGCTGCTGCAGCAGCGCCTGGAAGCAGACCATGCGGGCGCCAACGGTCACGGCCCAGCGGATGATCCGGAGCCCGCGGCGAGCGCGCTCAGCGGGCCCACGGATCCCGCCTGAGCGACTCCGCTATCAGGCTCGGTGGAGGTCGTCGGGCTCGCTACCCGCGCCGCACGTATCGCCAGTACTTGGGATTGGCGGCAAGCAGCGCCTGGCATAGCCCACACGCGATGCTTCCCCGGATATCGCGGGCGTCGAACTCCTCCGCGTCGCGAAGCGAGCCTCGCAGGAAGTCGCGGATCGGCTCTCTCTGATCGGCGGGGGAGGTGGCATAACGCAGGATGTCACCCGGCAGCATCCAGCGGGAGACGACTCCGGCGCGGTATGCCGGCAGCTCCGATGGAAGCGGCCGATCCAGCGCGGCATCGGCATACAGCGTCGGGAAGTCCACGCCGGCGCGCACGGCCAGCGCGAGGCTCCCCCAGAATCGGGGATTGATCTCGAGCAGCATCGGACGCTCGCCCCGGGGGTGCACCTTCCACTCCACCATCGCGACCCCAGCCCAGTCCAGTGAGGAGAGCAGCCGTTGGCTGTAGGAGTGCAGCTCCCCGAGCTCGGTGCTGACCCGCTGCGTGCTCGGCCCGCCACTCACCGGATACTCGCGAAGCCGCCGGTGGCCGAACGCGGCCCGCTCCCGGCCCGCTCGATCGAACAGCAGGCTCACCCCGTAGGCCACCCCGTCCCGGGGTATCCGCTCCTGTAGCAGGAGCGGCCCATGAAGCTCCCAATGCTGCTCGAGCGATGTCACACGAATGTCGGACCCATACACCACCCCAGCGGAGCCCGAGCCGGTCCGTGGCTTCACCACGAATTCCTCAATCGGACTCGCCGCCACGAGCTCACCGAGCTCGCCGACGGAAGCAGGCGCGTAGGTGCGCGGAGACGGAATGCCAAGCTGCTCGGCCAGTGAGAATGTGCGGGCCTTGTCGCGGGCCAGCGCGAACGACTCCGCCGGTGGCAGGAGCCACTGGATGTTCTCCGCCAGCTCCCCGCCGTGTGACAGAAGCCACTCGCACGTTGCGTCCTCCATCGCAAGCAGGGCGGCAGGCTCACCGCCCGTCGCCTCGATTGCGCGCGCCAGAGTCTCGCCGAACCCGTCCGGATCCTCGCCGGCCACGGGACCGATGAATCGCCTGCTGGTGTAACGCGAGTAAAAGCCGGTGGTCAGCCTCCCGTCCCCGAGCGCGAACACCGAGTAACCGGATGCGCCCAGGGCGCGGATCGCAGAAACACTCTTACGCCAGAGCGCATCGGTCACGATGGCGATCGGGCGGCTCACCCAAAGCAGCGGTAGTAGGGGTGGTCGGCAGCCGCCAAGAGCTCCCTGTCCCCGCGTCCGTCGCCGTAGGCGAACAGCGTGTAACTGTCGCGCTCCGGGTTGAGCGCGAGCAGCCGACGGACCTTCTCCGGCCCATAGCAATTCTCACCGGCCAAGCGCCCGGTGACCCTTCCATCACTCACCTCTGCGGGGTTGCCGATTACCTCTGTTATGCCCTCGCTCACGGCCCAGGGCTCGATCCAATCGGTCGGAGAGGCGCTGACGAGGACGACGCGGTCGCCTCGCCGCTGGTGGAACCGGACGCGCTCCAAGGCCTCCGCTCGGATCATCGGTGGGATCTCGCTGCGCGCGAAATCGCCGGCCCGCCGCTCGAAGGCGTCGGCCGGCATGTCTTGAAATGCCCTGGCGAACAGGGCCATCTTGTGGCTGTCGTTGCCCACGAGGCGCGCACTGTACAGCGCCAGCAGCGGCAGGGTCATGACGAGATCGCCAACCACCTCGGCGCGTCCCCTTCTCCAGCAGATGAAGCGGAAAAGGCTGTCGCGCGTTGTCAGTGTGCCATCGAAATCAAAGGCGGCGATCGTGGCTTCAGGCGGCATGCCGATCAGCTCAGCCAAAGCTCCGGCGCAAGCGCCGGAAACGCGATCGCCGAGCGAGCGAGCGAGGAGACCTGGTCGAGCCCGATCGGGTGCGACAGCGAGCGCAGGCTGTCGCTGCGAAAGGGCAGCGGTATGCCGGCGATCTCGGCGCTTCGCAGGCCGAGCGAGACGAGCGCCGCCGGCAGCGAGATCACGACGAGGCGGTGCCCGCCGGCTCGGGCGATCTGCTCGGCGATCGCACGCAGCGTGGTGGGAGCCTCGTGCGCGGCGAAGATCGGGCCAACGGCGTCGGCTCGCCCTCTCAGCAGCGCCGCCACGAGCTCTGACAGGTGCTCGTCGTGGGTGACGAACAGCCGCTGGGTTCCGCCTGCGATCACCGGCACCAGCGCGCGTCTTGACAGGGCCCTGACCATCGCGCCGAACAGGCCGCCTGCGCCGGCGCCGAACACCAGGCCCGGGCGCAGCACGATGCCATCGCGCTCGAGCACCGCACGCTCGAGCTCGAGCTTCGCGCGGCCATACTGCGAGCGGGTGCCCGCGAACGCCGACAGCGAGGAGATCATCAGCACTCGCCCCCCTCGCTCGCGCAGGCCTTCCAGCAGCGGCAGGCTTCCGGTCACGTTGCGCGCATGAACGTCGCGACCCTGCGCAGAGGCGTCATACGCAGCGTGTACCACGGTCTCGATACCGTCGAGCAGCGAGCGCTCGAGCGGCTCCCCCAGCTCATACCGGCGAGCGAGGGCGTCATTCCCGGGCGGTCGGCGCACCAGCGCGACCGCGTCGATTCCGCTCGCGCGCAGGTGCGCGATGATGCGCCCGCCGACGTACCCGTTCGCGCCGGTGACGCCGATCATCGCGGATCTTCGCGCGCCGCCGTCGTTGCGATCCGGTGGGAGTTCGCCATCGCCGAGAACGTGATCGCGCCGCCGGGAACCGACGGAAAGCACGAGCCGTCGACGACGTGGATGCGCCGCGTGGCGCTCGGGCGCCCAAGCGTGTCGCACTGGCCGAACACGGGGCTCTCGGACATCGGGATCGAGGCGCCGTAGTGATAGCCGCCGCCGGGCGGAGCGATCTCCGACAGGGGCGCCAGCGGGATCAAACCGATCGGTCCCAGCGAGCGCAGAAGCGCGCGCTGAAAGCGCCGCACCGTCGCCGCCGTGGCCGCGTTGGGCACCGGCTCGAGCCGCACCGAATCGCTGTCCTTTTCCCAGCTGGTCGCGACGTGGTCTGAGTCGTCGCTGTGAAAGAAGCAGATCCCCACCACGAGATGGCGGGTGATCGAGTCGAGCGCAGGGCCGAGCAGGGAGCTGAGCCGGGGGCGGGCCTCCCGCGCGCGCTCGCTCAACCCGTCGTTGTAGGTGTACAGCGTGATGTGGATCGGATTGGCGCACACCGCCGGGTCATCCAGCACGATCGAGGTCTGCGCCAGCGTGTGGCCGGGCTCGCGGCCGGTCTCCCCCGTGCGCCCGATCCACGCGAACGGCAGATACAGCGCCTGGCTGTCGGCGATCTCCGCGCGCGCCGGCAACAGCCCCGAGCGCTGCAGGATGATCGTGGTCGAGATCACACCCGCGCCCAGGAACGCCCGTGGCGAGCGGATGCTCACGGGCGCCCCGTCCGCGAGCGCGGTGGCCTCCACGAGCACCCCGTCATCCGCTTCTGAGACCCGGTCGACGTGCAGGCCCGAGCGATACTCGATCAGCCCCTCGCCGCGAAGTTCTTCGATCGTCTGCGCCGCGCTGTAGATGTGCCCGTAGGGGCAGCCGTCCAGGCAGTGCCCGCAGTACACACAGCCGTTTGCGGGCGCGGGATGCCCGACGCGCACCGCCAGGCGCGAGGCGCCGAAGTGATAGCCGGCCGCGGCCAGCGCCGGGCGGTGACGGCGCAGCCTGCTCAGCACGGCCTCTCCGGCCTGCGTGCGGATCAGCGGTCCATCGGGCGCACGCATCAGCGGATAGCGCTCGGCGAACTCGTCCTGCTCGCCCGCGTAGGGCACGAAGTCGAGCACCGCCCGGTAGCCGTCGTCGAGCTCGCTGGCGGCGATCGGCCAGCCGCCGAGGTCTCTGTCTGTGTAGCGAAGAAGGCCGGACCCCCACACGTTTGAGAGGCCCCCGAGCGCATACGACGGCCGCGCCCCCACGCCGGGGTCCACCGACAGCTCGAGCACGCCGTCGTCGCGGAAGGTGAGATCTGAGCCGAACAGCCGCTTGTAGCCGCGCACGCTCGTCCCGGCGGCGGTGAAGCGGGTGAGCGAGATGTCGGAGGGCTGCCAGTTCTCTGGGGTCGTGGCCGCCATGCGCCGGCGGGCCGCCTCGCGCTCGGGCTCGAGCGATAGCCCGGTGTCGAGCACGAGCACGCGCTGACCGGCCGCCAGGAGCGCCTTCGCGGCCGCCGCCGCGGTGGGGCCGGCGCCGATCACGACGCTCGGCCCGGAATCGCTCACAGGCGCCTCCGACCGCGCTCGCTGCTTGACTTCGCCCTGCGCGCGCACGCGGATCCCCGAACCGGGTTGATCACTGGCACTCGGTTGATCATATTGGTGACCAGAATAGATCAGCCATGCCCGTCACCATCACATTCGACCTCGAGGACAGCCGCAGCTCCGCCGCTCAGGAGGAGCGCTTCGTGGCCATGAGCCATCGCTTTCTCGAGTTCATCGAGGAGCGCGGGGTCACCGCCACCGTGTTCATCGTCGGCGAGATCGCCCGCAGCCACCCCGGCGTGGTGCGCCGCGTCGCCGAGGGCGGGCACGAGATCGGCCTGCACGGGCTGCGCCACGTCACGCTCGGCGACGTCGGGCCGGCCCGCCTGCCGGCGGAGCTCAGGGAGGGGCTGGCGCTCCTGCAGGACGCCGCGCAGGTTCCCGTACCGGGCTTTCGCGCGCCCATCTTCTCGCTCACCCCGGCGAGCGAGTGGGCCGTCGAGCAGATAGCGGGCGCCGGCTTTCTCTACTCCTCGAGCGTCCTGCCCGCCTCCAATCCGCTGTACGGCTGGCCCGGGGCGCCCAGCGGGCCGTGCCGCTGGGGCAACGGCCTGATCGAGCTGCCCTGCCCGGTGTGGGGAGCGGGCCGGCTGTCGATCCCCTTCCTGGGAGGCATCTACCTGCGCTATGTGCCGCTGTCTTTGAAACGGCGTCTGCTCGCGGACCTCGGCGAGCAGGCGATTCCGTGGAGCTATTCTCACCCCTATGACATCGATCCGGACGAGCCGTTCTTTGTCATGCCCCACGCCAACCGGCTCACGAGCCTCATCCTGCACACGCGCCGCGGCGTCACGCTGCGGCGCCTCGAGGCCCTGATCGCGGCCGGCGGCGGGGCGGGGCGACCGCTGGTTGAGCGCGCCCGCGAGCTGGACAGCCGCGAGCTGCCGAGAATGGGCGCGTGACGGTTCGCCCGCAGGCGGCGGGTAGCAGGCGCGAGCGCGTGCTCGCGACGGCGCGCAGCCTGCGCTCGCCCAACTCCGGCCTGCTCGGCCAGGGGGTGCGCTTTCTGTTCGCCGGAGGCATCGTGGTGGTCGTCTATGTGACCACCACCACCGTGCTCGCCGACGTCGTGGGCCTGCACTTCCAGGTCGCGCTCGTGATCGGCTTCGGCGTCGCGATGCTCGTCCAGTTCAACCTCTACCGGGTCTTCGTGTGGGTCCATCACGAGGAGTTCGCGCTGCCGGTGCACCACCAGGTGGGGCGCTACCTGGCAGCGGCGGGCGTGAACTACGGCCTGACCGCCGTGGCCACCGCCGTGCTGCCGGGCGTCCTGGGCGTCCCCACAGAGGCCGTCTACCTGGTGATGGTGGCGGCGCTTCCGGTGATGAACTTCGTGCTGCTCCGCCACGTCATCTTTCATGCCAAGGCGCCCGCCGATGATCATCCTCATCCGCCCGCGCCCGCGCCCGCCCCCGCGACCGCCCCCATCGCCAAGAAGGAGGCCTAGCGTCCCGCTTGGAGTTCCTGGACTTCGACGCGTACTGACCGGCGCCGCGAACGCGCCCGGAGCGAGCCCGCCCGGGTCATGCACGCGCCGTGCGCACTCTCGCCGTGACCCTCACCACGAGACCCCACGACGCCAGCGCTCCGGCCGCGAGCAGCGGCCCGAAGGCCGGGATCGTGTAGCGGTAGTCATAGCCCGTGGTGAGGATCGGGAAGAACAGCAGGACGAGGGCCGTGGCGGCGAACAGCGTCGTCCCGGCCCGGGCGCGGCCGGCGACCAACCACGGTCCCGTGAGACACAGCGCCAGCAGGATCACCATCCAAACCCCATCGATGCGGGTGATGCGCTCCCACTCCTTGAGCGGACCGATGTCGCCATGGTGGGCGGCCGGATCGTCTGGATAGAGCAGGCGCTGCCAGGAGGTGACGAGTTTGTTGACCTCGGGGGGGTGCATTTCCGGTCCGTAGAGCAGGTACGCAACAAGTTCGTCCGCTGAGTAAGCCCCATAGGAAAAGTGATTGGGGTCGACGAGCCTGATGGCGTCCAGCGAAACGGCGTGGAGATAGTCAAGCGGCTGGTTGAGGATGACGGCCTCCGACCACTTCTGCAGCAGGGCCATCGCGTGGGGGTACTTGGAGACGAGATAGGAAGGTCCCAACAGCTGCTGGGCGGGAGAGTACTGGAAGATGTAGTCCGCGTTGCTGTGGTCATGGCGCTGCGAGGGCGGCGTCGGTTCGCACAGCGGCCGGGTCCCGGGCGGCGGTTTGAACTCTTTGCAGTTCGCCCACGGGGCGACCCGGCCATAAAGCGCCCAGCTGCCGTTGGTCGTGAGGCCGCTCAAACCGGAGGCGGCCTGACGCCACTCCACGTAGACGCCGAGGCTCGCCAGCGAGACCACCAGCGAGAGGGCGCCCACGCCTATCGTCCGGCGCGTCAAGCGTCCGGCGCTGAAGACCAGCCAAAGGGCGATAACCGCCACCATCTCGACTCCCGCCACGCGGTCCCACACGCCCAAGCCGGCGCACAGACCGGCCAGAGCGGCCCACCACACACCGTCCTGCGAAGCCCGCACCGCGCAGTACAGCATCGCGCTGAGCAGGAATATGAACACGGCCTCGCTCAGCGCCGCGTGCTCGATGAAGAGCTCATCGCCGCCCAGCGCGATGATCGCCGCGGGCGCGAGGCCGAGCCCGCGCGGGCCCCCGCAGCGGCGCACGGCCAGGAAGAAGAGCACCGCGGCGAGGAGCCCCAGGCCGTGTTGCACGATCGTGACAAGGATCAGATGCGGGCTGATCGCGTGCAGCACGCGCAGGAACATCGAATAGCCGGCGGTCCTGCCGGGTGAGGACCACAGGGACGCAACTGCACCCTGGAAGTAGACCCCGGTGTCGGAGAATCCTGTTAGCGCGGGGCGCCACACGAGCAGGAAGTAGACCCGCAGCAGCAGTCCCGCCCCGAGCAACGCGGCCAAAGCGACGAGCACTCGATCACGCAGGATTCTCCTCAGCAGACGATCTGTTGCTGGGCCCACCACGGGGTGGGAGGTTATGTCAGGCCGCGCCCGACCACTCGCATGCGTCACAGCGCGTCACAGCGCGTCCGCTCCCAGCACCGGCGTCACGCGCATCCGGTCCGCGCCCGCTGTCAGCCGCCCGCTGGAGCCGGGGCCGGTCGGCGGGTGATCTTGACCACGAGGCCCCACGACGCAAGCGCTCCGGCCGCGAGCAGCGGCCCGAACGCGGGGATCGTGTAGCGGTAGTCATAGCCCGTGGTCAGGATCGGGAAGAACAGCAGGACGAGCGCCGTGGCTGCGAACAGCACCATCCCAGCACGCGCGCGGGCGCGCAGCAGCCACGGCCCGGCCAGGCACAGCGCCAGCAGGATCGCCATCCACACACCGTCCATGCGGGTGAGGCGCTCCCATCTCTTCAGCGGGCCGACGTCGCCCCGGTGGGCGGGCGGATCGTTGGGGTAGAGCTTCTGCTGCCAGTAGCTGACGAGCTCGTTCTTGCCACTGTGCATGTCCGGCCCATACAGAAGAAACCCGATCAGTTCGTTGGCCGAGTAGGTGCCGTAGGAGGGGTCATTGGGGTCGACCAGTCGCTTCGTGTCAAGCCACACCGCATGCAGGTACGCCAACGGCTCACCGATGATCGCCGCCTCCGACCACCTCTGCAGTTTCCCCATGGCGTCCGGGACCTTTGAGATGAAGTAGGCTGGCCCGAGCAGCCGATCGGCCGGCGAGCCGGCGAAGATGTAATCGGCGGTGCTGCGATAGCCCCGCCGCGAGGGCGGCGTGGCTTCGCACAGCGCCCTCGTGCCCGGCGGCGGCGTGAACTTCGTGCAGTCCGCCCACGGCGCCACACGGCCGTACAGGGCCCAGCTGCCGTTGGTGGTGAGGCCGTTCAGGCCCGAGGAGGCGTGGCGCCACTCGACATACACGCCGATGCTCGCGAGCGCGACCAGCAGTGAGACGAGGCCGAGCACGATCGTCCGCCGCCGCGGGCGCCCGGCGCTGAACGTGAGCCAGATGGCGAGCACGGCGATCATCGCGATGCTCGCTATGCGGTCCCACACCCCCAGCCCGGCGCACAGGCCGGCCACAGCGGCCCATCCGGGCCCACCGTCCAATGCCCGAACGGCGCAGTACAGCATCGCGCTGAGCAGGAATATGAACAGCGCCTCGCTCAGCGCCGCGTGCTCGATGAAGAGCTCATCGCCGCCGAGGGCGATGATCGCGGCGGGCGCGAGCCCGAGCCCGCGCGGCCCCCCGCAACGGCGCACGGCACAGAAGAAGAGCACGGCGGTCAACAGGCCGAGCGCATGCTGGACGATGACGACCAGCAGCAGATGGGGGCTGATCGCGTGCAGCACGCGCAGGAACATCGAATAGCCGGCGGTCCTGCCCGGAGACGACCACAGCGATGTGACCGCACCCTGGAAGTAGATCCCGCTGTCGGAGAATCCGGTGATCGCCGGGCGCCACACGAGCGTGAAGTAGACCCGCAGCAAAAGGCCCACCCCGAGCAGCAGCGCCAGTGCAACCGACACACGATCACGAGGCATCCTCAGCGACCGCAGGCGAACGGCAGCCCAATACCCTCGCCTGCGGCGGCGAGGGTGAAGAGTGCGGCCGGTAGCGCTGGCGCGCACCGGCACGCATGGAGACGCCACAGTGGGCGCCATCATAGGGGACGGGCCGAGACCGCCCTCGTCGGGAACCTCTGCTGTCTGGCTCGGCGCCGTCGGTGTCTCAGCCTGAGGATGGCGCTGATCGCGTGGCGATCCGGGGGCTTGACATCACGAGCGCCGGTTGCTCCACTGCAGGAGTAGTGCTACTGTTCGCGCGGCTTGGAGGGCGGGGACTGCCACGGAGTTGGCGTCCCGGAGTGGAGGCAATCGGGAGGGGTTCTGCATGTCCATGGAGGGAGGATTTGGCGGCTCATTGAGCGATCCGACAGCGCTCGGGCCGAGGGCGATCGTTCCCTGGCGGGCGCTGGTGCTCGCCGCGCTGTTGTCACTGGCGCTCGGGGCCGCGCTGTACGAGGGCCTGGCCGGAGGGCACTCCTCGGCGACCTCCGCCGGGCACTTCCGCGCCTCCTCGCACCTGCGTTCGCGCGCCTCCTCCCACAAGCTGGGGCTGTCGGGCCTTCCGCCGGCGGCGCAGGGGCCGATCTCCGAGGCGCTCGGCGCCGAAAACCCGGCCTACCGCGCCACGGCCTCGGGCGGCGGGTTCGCGGCGAGCAACCCCGCGCAGCGCCTCACGGCGAGCTTTGGCCGCTCGGGCGTCTCGGTGCGCTCGGGCGCTGCGCGAGTGGGTTTGAGCCTGCGCGCCGTGGGCTACGGCAGCTCGCTGAGCGCGGTCGGTGCCGTCGCCCCGCGTGTGCGGGCGAACCGGATCTCCTATGAACGCGCGGGCCTCAGCGAATGGTTCGCGAACGGACCGCTGGGACTCGAGCAGGGCTTCACGATCGCAAGGGCGCCAGCCGCGCAGTCCGCCGGCGCCCTGACGCTGTCGCTGGCCCTGTCCGGCAACACACACGCCTCGCTCGGCGCGCACGGGCAGAGCATCGCCTTCAGCCGCTCGGGGCACACGGCGCTCCGCTACAGCGGCCTGAGCGCCAGCGACGCACGCGGCCGCGCACTGCACAGCTGGCTTGAACTCAAGGGTGGGCGGATCCTGCTTCGCGTCGATGCCAGGGGTGCGCGCTATCCGCTGCGGATCGATCCGTTCGTGCAGCAGGGCGAAAAGCTCGCCGGCAGCGGGACGCGCGGGGAAGAAGGCGCGTTCGGCTACAGCGTGGCGATCTCCTCCGAAAAGGGCGAATACGCGCTGATCGGCGGCCCGAGCGACAACGGCAAGGTCGGCGCGGCGTGGGTCTTCCTGCGCACCGGCACAACCTGGGCCCAGCAGGGCACGAAGCTCACGGCCAAAGAAGAGGCCGGCGCCAGTGAATTCGGCAAGAGCGTGGCACTCTCCTCGGAAGGCAACTACGCCCTGATCGGCGGTTCCGCCGACAACGAAAAGGCCGGCGCCGCGTGGGTCTTCCTGCGCACCGCCACGACCTGGGCCCAACAGGCCAAGCTCACCGCGAAAACAGGTGAAGAGGTCGGCGCCGGCGAACTCGGCGAGAGCGTGTCGCTCTCCGCCACGGGCGAATACGCGGTGGTGGGCGCCCCCGGCGACAACGGGGCCGTCGGCGCGGCGTGGGTGTTCCTGCGCAGCGGCACGACCTGGGGCCAGCAGGGCGCCAAGCTCACGGCCAAAAGCGGGGAAGAGACCGGCGCCGGCCAGTTCGGCTACAGCGTGGCGGTCGCCGCCAAAGAAGGCAACTACGCGCTGATCGGCGCCCCGATGAACAAAGAAGGCACGGGCGCGGCGTGGGTCTTCTTCCGTGAAACTGGGAAAACGACCTGGGGCCAGCAGGCGATGCTCACGGGCACTGGAGAGCTCAACGCGGCTGAATTCGGCAAGAGCGTGGCGCTGTCGGCCGAAGGCAACAACTCGCTCATCGGCGGCCCGCAGAACGGCGAAGGCGTGGGCGCCGCGTGGGTGTGGACGCGGTCGGTCGCGACGTGGACCTTCCAGGCGGAGCTCACGGCGAAAAGCGGCGAAGAGGTCGGTAAAGGGGAATTCGGCTACAGCGTCGCGATCGCCTCAAAAGAAGGCAACTACGCTCTCGTCGGCGCCCCCGTTGACAACACCTCGGTCGGCGCAGCGTGGGTGTTCTTCCGCGAAACGGGGAAAACGACCTGGTCGCAGCAGGGCGGAAAGCTGACCGGCAGCCCCGAGGGCGGCGCGGGCCTGTTCGGCTACAGCGTTGCGCTCTCCTCCGAAGGCAACTACGCCCTGATGGGCGGCGTCGCCGACGGCAAAGAAGTCGGTGCGGCATGGGTCTCGCTGCGCACGGGCACGAGCTGGGCCCAGCAGGCGAAGCTGACCGGCAGCGGTGAGATTCGCGAAGGCGAATCCGGCGGCAAAGGCGCCGCCGGCTACAGCGTCGCGCTCTCCTCGGAAGGCAACTACGCCGTGATCGGCGGGCCGAGCGACAACTACAAAGTGGGCGCGGCTTGGGTCTTCCTGCGCACGGGCACAACCTGGTCCCAGCAGGCGAAGCTCACCGCGAAAACCGGTGAAGAGACCGGCGCGGCCGAATTCGGCAAGAGCGTGGCGATCTCCGCCGAAGGTAACTACGCGCTGATCGGCGCACCCGGCGACAACGGGGCGGTCGGTTCGGGTTGGGTCTTCTTCCGCGAAACCGGGAAAACAAGCTGGGCCCAACAGGCCAAGCTCACGGCGAAAAGCGGCGAAGAGACCGGCGCGGGCGGGTTCGGCGCAAGCGTGGCGATCTCCGGCGAAGGCAACTACGCGGTGATCGGCAGCCCGAGCGAAAGCAGCGGCGTCGGCTCAGCGTGGGCGTTCTTCCGCGAAACCGGGAAAACGACCTGGACACAGCAGGGCGCGAAGCTCACCGGCAAAGAAGAGAACGGCGATGCGGAATTCGGCTACAGCGTCGCGATCGCCTCCAAAGAAGGCAACTACGCGCTGATCGGCGGTCCCCAGAACAAAGAAGGCACGGGCGCGGCCTGGGTGTTCCTGCGCACGGGCACATCGTGGGGATATCAGGCGACGCTCACCGGCAAAGAAGAGAGCGGCGCGGGCCAGTTCGGCAAGAGCGTGGCGCTCTCCGCCACAGGCGAATACGCGCTCGTCGGCGGCCCCGAGAACAAAGAAAGCCTCGGCGCGGCGTGGGTGTTGACGCGCTCGGGCGCGACCTGGAGCGCCCAGGCGGAGCTCACGCCGAAAACCGAAGAAGAGACCGGCGCGGGCGAGTTCGGCGCAAGCGTGGCGATCGCGTCCAAGGAAGGCAACTACGCGGTGATCGGCGCCCCCAGCGACAACAAAGGCGTCGGCGCGGCGTGGGCCTACTTCCGCGAAACCGGGAAAACGACCTGGACCCAGCAGGGCGCGAAGCTGACCGGCAGCGGGGAGAACGGCGCGAGCGAATTCGGCAAGAGCGTGGCGATCTCCGCGGAAGGCAACTACGCGCTGATGGGCGGCTTCAGGGACAGCAAAGAAATCGGCGCGGCGTGGGTCTACCTGCGAACGGGCACGGCCTGGGCGGAGCAGGGGGAAAAGCTCACCGCCAAAGAAGAGCTCGGCGAAGGCGAACAGATCCCCGGTCTGACGAACCAGGGTTTCAGCGTGGCACTGTCAGGCGAAGGCAACACGGCGCTGATCGGCGGCCCCGCCTACGACGGCAACGTCGGCGCGGCGTGGGTCTTCACGCGCTCGGGCTCGACCTGGACCCAGCAGGGCCCGAAACTGACCGCCGGCGGCGAGAGCGGGGCAGGCCAGTTCGGCGACGCCGTCGCGCTGTCCTCCACCGGCGAATATGCGCTGATCGGCGGTTACCGCGACAACGAAGGCGTCGGGGCTGCCTGGGTGTTCACGCGCTCGGGCTCGACCTGGACCCAGCAGGGCCAAAAGCTCACCGCGAAAAGCGGCGAAGAGAGCGGCGCAGGCCAGTTCGGCACGAGCGTCGCGCTGTCCTCTGAAGGCACCACCGCGCTGATCGGCGGTCCAGCTGAAGGCCTCGGCTTCTCGCTGCACTACGGCGCGGCGTGGGTGTTCGTTCGCGAAACAGGCAAAACGACCTGGGCCCAGCAGGGCGAAAAGCTCCAGGGGCCCACGGGCGAGGTCGAAAATGGCGAATTCGCCAGCAGCGTGGCGTTGTCAGCGAATGGCAACACCGCGCTCATCGGCGGCCCCGGCAACAGCAAAGGCGTCGGCGCTGCGTGGGTGTACACGCGCTCTGGCTCGACCTGGACCGAGCAGGGCGGAGCGCTCGCCCCCAGCGGGGAGACCGGCGCGGGCGAAGTCGGCTCGAGCGTCGCGCTGTCCGCGGAAGGCAACACGGCCCTGATCGGCGGCCCCGCGGACAGCACCAGCATCGGCGCGGCGTGGGTGTTCACGCGCTCGGGCTCTGTCTGGACCCAGTTTGGATCGAAGCTCACCGGAAGCGGTGAGAGCGGCACTGCTGAATTCGGCTTCAGCGTGGCGCTCTCCGCCAACGGCAATACCGCGCTGATGGGCGGTCCCAACGACAGCGCCAATGCCGGCGCGGCGTGGGTGTTCACGCACTCGGGCTCGGCCTTTACCCAGCTCGGCTCGAAGCTCACGGGCAGTGGCGAGGTCGGTGAAGGCTTATTCGGCTGGAGCGTGGCGCTGTCCTCGGAAGGCAACACGGCGCTGATCGGCGGCTATGGCGACAGCGGAACCGTGGGCGCGGGCTGGGTGTTCGTGAACAGCTCCCCGACGGTCGAAACGAAGGCCGCCTCCGCGGTCACGCAGACCACGGCGACCTTGAACGCTTCGGTCAACCCCGACGGCGTGGAAGTCAGCAAATGCGAACTCGAATACGGCACCACGACCGAATACAAATCGACCCCCGTCTCCTGCTCCTCGCCCCCCGGCAGCGGGACGAGCGCCGTGGCGGTGTCCGCGCCGCTCACGGGCCTCACGGCCAACACCACCTACCACTTCAGGATCTCGGCGACGAACGCGAACGGCACCAGCAAGGGCGCTGATGAAACGTTCAGAACGCCGATCAACCCCCCGACGGTCGTGAGCGAAAAAGCAAGCACGGTCACCCAGACCTCGGCGACGCTGAACGCGACCGTCAACCCCAACGGCGGCGAAGTGACCGAATGCAAGTTCGAATACGGCACCACGACCGAATACAAATCGACTCCCGTCTCCTGCTCATCGCCGCCGGGCAGCGGGACGAGCGCGGTCGCGGTGTCCGCGCCCGTGACGGGCCTCACCGCGAACACCACCTACCACTTCAGGATCTCCGCGACCAACTCGAGCGGGACGAGCAAAGGCTCTGATGAAACGCTCAAAACGCCTGCGAACGCCCCGACGGTCGTGACCGAAAAAGCAAGCACGGTCACCCAGACCTCGGCGACCTTGAACGCTTCGGTGAACCCCAACGGCGGCGAAGTGACCGAATGCAAGTTCGAATACGGCACCACGACCGAATACAAATCGACCCCCGTCTCCTGCTCCTCGCTGCCGGGCAGCGGGACGAGC
>Ga0302326_10006105_pt1 | contig 27141 bp, 20 predicted proteins | sample Palsa_T0_3_FD_202264 | JGI IMG/M metagenome (GOLD analysis project Ga0302326, IMG submission 202264) | Peat permafrost microbial communities from Stordalen Mire near Abisko, Sweden - Palsa_T0_3 | ecosystem: Environmental > Terrestrial > Soil > Palsa > Peat permafrost | place: Sweden: Abisko... | reverse complement strand
TCGACCCGCGGGGTCGCACCGGCTCGAACGTCTTGAACGCTCCTTCTTCGAGCGGCGCGTCGACCCAGCGGTGCAGCTGCGACGTGTCGGTATTCTCGGTCGACGCAGGATGCACGAGGCCCTTCGCCTCGTTGCGGGGATCGGCCCAGAGGGTCACGTCCCATCCGCCGAGCGCGATGATGAAGATGAAAAACTCGTCCAGGCTCCCGGCGGTCACGTCGGCCATCGCGCCGATCGTCGGCAATCCGGCGACCGCGGACGCCGCGCCGGCGGACAGGACCCGGAGGAAGGCTCGTCGACTGGTCTTCACGATGGCGCGATCTCAGTAAAGGTGGAATTCGGGGTGACGAATGAGCCCGTAACAGACGGCGGCCCAGCCGGCTTCCTGGGGCGTGAAGCGCGACTTCGGGACGGCCTTGGCGTGGCCCGTCGCGATGTCGCGGTACAGGGAATAGAACCGCGCGACGCGCTGCGACGGCGCGAGGGCCGCCGGATAGCCGAGGAACGTGCGGTGCAAGACGTCGAATCGGGGCGCGAACTCGTTGGCGTCGAGCAGGCCCGAAGGCACATCGAAGGCGAAAATCGCGCGCTCTTCGACGCGTGGGGGATCGACGCCGGGAGCCCCCTTCAGATCGTGCTCGATCGCCCGATCGCAGAGCGCGATCCCGAGCCGCTCGAACGTCGCGACCATCAGCGCGTTCGTCTGCGTCTGGCGCGGGACGTCCTGGCGATAGTCGGGGAAGCCGAGGGCCGAGACATAGTCGTCCCACGTGTCGAACAGCTTGCCGCCGTCGGCCGCGCGTGCGCGCTTCTGCACGTCGAGCGGGGCGAACCCTCCGAAGAGCTCGAGGAACGTGCGCATGTAGACCTCGGGCGGCACCATGCGCAAGCCTGCCTTTGGAGCGGTGTCCTCGGCGACGACCCCGAGGGGCGTGAGAGGCGCGGTCGGCCCTGGCGCCACGCTCTCCGGGAGCCGCGCGGCGCACGCGACGAAGAGCATCGGCAGCGCCACCCACGCTTTCACGGGGCCACCCCGCCCCGCCATGCCTCGGAGCTCATGTTGTTCGAGCAGCGGTACGCGTCGGAGCGCATGATCGCGCGCACGAGCGCTTTGGTGCGAAACCCGGACTTTACGAACGCGCCAGTCAGCGAAGCCAGTAGCGCATCGTCGTCGGGTGTCGTCTCCCGTCCGAGAAACGACGAGGTCACGCGTTGCACGGCGCACGCCGCGAATTCGGGCATTCGCGTGACGTCCGACGCCGCGCCGGTCACCGTCTCGTCGGCGTGCTCGGGCGATCCGTAGGCGCTTCGCAGCGTCGCTCCTTTTGAATCGGCGAAGGCGGCGTCGTAAAGCGCGTTGCAGTTGCCGTTCAGGTGGCTGTTCTTGTCGAGCTTGCACGTGGCCGAGTGGGCGGGAAACGTGGCCTGCGGCAAGAAAACGAAGTTCGCCGGCTCGATCCGCGCGAAGTAGGCCGCGAGCGGCTCGAGCGTCGCGTGGCATGTCTTGCAGCCCGATCGGACCATCAAGTTCGGATCGGCCGAGGGCGTGAGCTGCTGGTTGTCGGCCTGGAACGATTTGCACAAGAAGTCGCTGTAGAGCGCCGCGCCGCGAGCGCGCGCCGACGCGTACTTCTCCAGGAACATCGGCATCGTGAGGATGCCGGCTGCGTGAGGCCCGCGGTCGGCGACCATCGTCCACGTGCTCACGTCGGACGGGGCGAGGTCGGGCGGCACCGCCTTGGGATCGAAGAGCGGCTCGGTCTCTTCGACCATTCCGAAGCCGGCCTCGGGACCGCAGCAGTTGCCGCGCTGGATGGTGCGGTAAAACTGCGCGAGCGGCCCATTGACGAACGATCGCCTGGCCGTGAGGATCTCGCGGAAGTCGCGGTCGTTGCCGAAGAGGTCCGCGAGGAAGCGCTCCGCCTCGCGCGACCACCAGTAGGGGTACCAGTGCTGCGCTTGCTGGCGCGCATCGTCGAGCGGCTCGTCCGGGCCGAGCGGCGCGTGATTCGGATAGTAAAACGCCGCCGCGCCCTGGTCGTTGCGATCGCCCGGCAAGCAGCGTTCGAGGCCGATGCCGCATCCGCACTCGGGCGCGGAGTCGAGGGCCAGCCGGCTCTCGCACGAGACCACCTCGCCCCGGTGCTGCGTGGCGTACGGCTTGTCGAGGGGAGGCGGGCGCGTGCGACCGCCCGCGAGCATGGTGTCCTTGGGCGGAGCGTCTTTGGGCGGCGCCTTGGTGCGGCCGGTCGCAAAGACGTGCCCCGTCTCGGCGGTCTGCGCTTCTTCGCGGCAGACACGAACCTGCTTAATCGCGGGCCCGTCCGGCGTTCCGTCTTCCGTGAGCAGCGTCTCGACGGGCTTGAACGCCGCGTCGAATCCGGCGCCCTCGGCCCCGAATCGTTGCGACGGGTTCGCGGCGCGGTAATCGCGATAGAGCCACCAGGGCTTCACGAGCACGGTGTACTTGTCGAGCAGCTTTTCGCCGACCTTCTTGGGCGAGCCCACGTCCTGGGCGCGCGCACGGACGACGACGCCGGTCTCGTCGGGGCTCAGACAGAACTCTCCATCGGTCTCGGGTCGCTCCCGGCGCTGGTTCTCGCGATATAAAATCGCGACCGCCTTGCCATCGGGGCCGAGGACGTCGTGCCGATAGAGCTGCGCGGGCGCCGTACGAAAGTTAAGGTTCGGCTCGAGCCGGAGCACGTCCATGTAGATGCGCGTGAGGCGCTGCGCATACGTCTCGCCCTGGAGGTGCGCATCGATCCATCGGTCGAAGTCGAAGTCGCTCCGCTCGAACGCTGCAATCTCTTCGCGGGTGGGCATCCGGCCGAGCAGATCGATCGCCGCGGTGCGAAAGTGACGATAGTCGTCGACGGTGCGGGCCAGCGTCGGCACGTTTGCGCTCCGCGCGTCGCCCGAGAAGGGGAGGCGGGCCACGACGAGGAGCGCGAGCAGCACCGCCAGGCGCAACGACTTGGACGGTGTACGGTCCACGAGGATCGAGCGTAGCCTTGGGGAATGCGCCTCGCTCCGGTGATCGCATCCATCCCTGCCATCGCCGCCGCGGCTGCGCTCATCCACGGCTGCGGGAGCTCCTCGGACCACGCCGCCGGCGCCGGCTCGGACGCCGCGACCGGGTCATCGGACGCCCCGATCGGGTTGAGCGACGCGACGAGCGAAGCGTCGATGGAAGCGGCGTCGCAAGTGCCACCTCCCGTCGACGCCGGAGCGTGCCCGAATATGCCCGCTCTCCTCGATGGGGGCTGGTTCAACGTCTCGCCGCCCGGTTCCAACTACGCGGCCACGTACAGCGGGATCAACGCGGTGGCGATCCGGCCTGACAACCCGGCCATCGTGTACGCCGGCGCCGACTCGAACGGCATGTTCCGGTCGACCGACTGCGGCGCGACCTGGGCCCTCGTCAACACCGGACAGAACGCCATGGCCCTCACCTCGGGCCGGCCGTGGAGCCTCGTCATCGACCCGATCACGCCCGACGTCATGTACACGGTGCAAGGCTACGGCGCCTCGGGGCTGTGGAAGTCCACGAACGCGGGCGTGGACTGGACCAACGTCCTAACGACGGCGATCATCAGCGCGTTCTACACCGGAGGACAGATCACCGGCATCTCGATGGACCCCGGAGACCACACGCACCTGGTCATCGAGTCGCACGGCGGCACGGGGTGCACGTACGCCGGGCCGGACGGCGGGCCCACGGCCGGGACGTGTCTGGCCGAGAGCACCGACAGCGGCACGACGTGGACGCTCCTTCAGATCAACCAGCCCTGGGCCGAAAACAGCTCCGTCGCGATCCTCACCCGAGAGACCTGGCTCTGGGGCGGTTTCTTCGGCGGCCTCTGGCAAACCGCCAACGAAGGCGCGACGTGGACCGAAGTGCCCGTCAACGACGCGGGAAGCTCGCCCGGTCTGCCGAACGCGTACGCGGAGACCAACTACTACGAGCCCTACTCGTGGCAGGACCCGGCCGGCCGGTACTACCTGCCGACCAAATCCTGGTTTCTCCCCGGGGGCGTCATCCGCAGCGAGCCGAATGACACGACGCGCTGGTCAGCGATTGCGGGCTCGCCGCAGGCGCAGTTCCTGTACCCGACGTCGACGCAGCTCGTGATGAGCAGCGAGGCCGATCCACATTACTACATTGCGTCCCAGAGCGACCCGACGACGTGGACCGATTTCGATGGTCCGGACGCAGGGCTCAACAGCCAGGGGGGCCTTGGCGTGTATGAGGCGTACGACAGCGCTCATCACATTCTGTATTCGTCGTGTTTCAACAGCGGATTGTGGGAAAGGTACGTGCCGTAGCCAGCGGGTTCTCTCACACCCAGAGCTCGCCGAAGATTGGCACCGTCCCGATCTTGACTCCGCGGGCGGCACCCGCCAGGCGGTCGACGAGGCGGGGGAGCTGCATCGCGGGGAGCGCGCGAGCCGGCTCGTCGATCGGCCGGAGGAAGTTGTCCCAGTGCGAGAGGAGCACGGCGCCGGGCGCGATCCGGTGCGCGGCGCGCTCGGGCAGGTCGCGGCTGGACGTCCATCCCGCGACGCACATGAGCAAGAGGTCGACGTTCGTGGCGGGAACGTTGGCTTCGACCAGCTCGGCGCTGCCCATGTGATACAGCGTGCGCCCCGCGACCTGGATCTCGACGCCGAAGACCGCGCCGCATTTGTAGTCGCCCACCCGGCCGGGCACCTGGTCGCAGTCGGCGATCTCGCCGGCGGCGGGCACCCGGCCAAAGAAGAACCGCGAGTGGGCGCTCGGGACGAAGCGAAGGCGGAACGGACCCACCTCGCGCTCGACCGGCGCGCTGCCGCTCGTGCGCTCGACGACGTCGACGCGGTCCTCGGGGATGCCGCTCGCGAGGCACAACGCCGCGGCGGATCGCGAGCCGAAGACGCGCGCGCCCGTGTGCCGCGCGATGGCGGGGACGTCGAGCGCGTGATCGAAGTGCGTGTGTCCAACGATGATCGCGTCGGCCCGCGGCACGTGGCGTGCGATCGCGCCGACGTTGGGCCGCAGGGGGGCCATCAGCGAGAAGAGCGACGCCCGCGTGACGTACGGATCGATGAGCACCACGTGCCCTTCGGCCTCGATCGCGAACCCCGCCGTCCCGAGCCACACGACGCGTACGCCCACCTGGCTGGCCTGGCCGGGTTTACGGAGCGCATCGGGAGCGAATCGCACGTCGGACGGGCGCATGCGTTTCGCAATATCAGTTATTCTGCCAGAAAGTGGCAACCGATCTGGCTTCGGATCCCTTTCGCGACCTGTCCGAGTCGCTGCTCGGCCAGGTGTTGCCCGGGACCGAGGGGCGGCAGTACCCGCTGCGCGAACGCATCGGCGAGGGAGGCCAGGGCTGGGTCTTTCGCGCGACGTGGAACGGAAGCGTCGACGTCGTCGTGAAGGTGCTGCGCCCGGACGCGGCGACGGGCGAGGCGCTGGCGCGCTTTCAGCGCGAGGCGCAGGTGCTGCGCACGCTCTCGCAGCAACCGTTCCCCAATCCCCACGTGGTGCGCTTCTACGACCACGCGTACGCGACGGTCGACGTCGCCGCCACGGGCCGATCGTGGGACTTGCCCTTCACCGTCCTCGAGCTCGTCGACGGCGAGAGCCTCGAGAAGGCGATCGAGCAAGCGCAGCCTCACGGCTTGGGCCTCGAGCGCGCCCGCCGCATCCTGCGACACGCCGTGCTGGGGCTCGAAGACGTGCACGCGCGCGGCATCGTGCACCGCGATCTCAAGCCGTCAAACATCCTGCTCTCGCGGGCGACGGGGCGCGAGATCGCCAAGGTGACCGACTTCGGCATCGCGAAGGTGCTCGAGGGGGGGTTGCACCGCACCACCAGCCTGGCCGGAGCGACGGTCGGCTATGCGCCGCCCGAGCAGTTCGAGAACGGCAACCCGCGGGTCGGCCGGCAGACCGACGTGTTCTCGCTCGCGGCGATCTTCTACGAGACGGTCACCGGTCAGCCCGCGTTCCCCATCGACCCCAACGTGCACATCGCGCTGGCGATCGTGCGCATGATGACGACGGCCCCGCCCTCGCTCGCCCGCGCTCCCGACAGGCTCCCGCGCGAGCTCGCCGAGCGACCCGACGTCGTCGCCGCCGTCGACGCGGAGCTGTCGCGCGCCCTGTCCCCGGAGCCGGGGGCGCGGCATCCCACGGCGGGCGCGCTGTTCGAAGCGATCGAGCGTGCCCTCTTGGCCCTCGGCAGCACGCCGAGCATCCCGCCGAGGCGCCCGAGCGGGGGCGTCGTGGTGCGATCGAGCAACCCGCCGGGCGAGGATCCGGCGCTGGCCACGACGATGAGCGCGCAGACGCGCAATTCGGCGCCGCCTGCGGTGGCCGCGCCCCCGATGCGGGCTCCCGGATCGTTCCCGCGCGACGTCGCGCGCGCCACAGCGCTCGCATGGCGGCGCGTGACGGAGCCCATCGCGCCAGGAGAGTTCCGCGCGATCACCGTCTCCTTCCTGGGAGGGCGGGCCGCCGCGCTGGGGACGCACGGCGCGGCGCTCTGGATGCAGGGCCGCTGGAACGCCCTGCAGCTGCCCGCCGGGATGGACCCAGCGTCGGCCCGCGCGTTTGCCTGGCTCGACGAACGGTTGTTCGTCGCCGGGGTCGGGCCGCACGTGGTCGCGATCGAGCGGCACGGATGGCCCGCGACGACCTGGCAGATCGACCTGCCGTCGGTCACGTTCCGCGCGGTGTTCGCCGACGCGAGCGGCGTGCTGCTGGCGGGGGAGCGCGCCACGCCCGCCGGTCCGCAGGGTCTGGTCGCCGAGATCCCGTGGGATGCTCCAAGTCGAGCGACGGATGTTCCAGGCTGCGGGCCGCTTCTGGCCGTGGTCCGATTCTCGGGCGGCGTCGTGGCGTGTGGGGAGGGGGGCGCGATCGTCCTCGATCGTCGCGACGGCAACCCGCCCCAAATGATCCGCCCCTGCGCGCCGCCGCTCACCGCGCTGGTCGCGGCGCCCGACGGATCGGTGGCGGTGGTGGGGGGCGGCGGCTTCGCGTTCCGCATCGCGTCACCGCTCGTCGCCCAGCTCGAGGCGATCCAGACGACGCGTGCGCTGTTCACCCTGGCGCGCGGTCCCGACGGTACGCTCTGGTGTGCGGGCGATGCCGGCCGCGTCCTGCGCCGGACTCAGGCAGGTTGGATCCGCGTCGATGCGGACGGCGTCGGTGCGCGAATCGTCGCGTTGCACGCGAACCCACAGCGGCTCCTCGTTTTCTGCGACGACGGATCGGCGTTCGAAGGGACCGCGCGGTAGGAGCCGCAGGTCGACTCTTTCGGCCGGGGGAATACCGATGGTATCGTGATGGGCATGCTGCGCTCGCTCTCGATGGGGATGTTCGTCGTGGCATGCTCGGCCGGCGCGAGCATGGGATGCATGGCTCGGGTGCCCGCACAGGCGCCCGTCGCGGAGCCCGCGCCGCCGCAGGAGCCGGTGTTCGTCTCGTACCTGACGCTCGTCGAGCGCAATCGCGCCGTGGCGTCGGACGCGGCGGCCATCGCCGCACTGCGCGCGTCGAACGGCTACCGCGTGCGCCCGGCCTTCTTTCGACTCGGCGTGGGATACGGGGCCGTGGGCAGGATCGAGCTCGCGTCCTGCCGCGAGTTCGGGCTCGATCCGGGGTACGTGCACATGCACGTCACCTTCGGGGTCGACGGCGCCGTGTCGAGCGCCGTCGTCGAGAGCCCCACGCGCCCCTCGCGCGAGGCTCTCGGGTGCATCGGCCGGCGTCTCGAAGAGATCGCGGTGCCAGTCTTCGAGGGCGGCGACGTGACCCTGTCGAAGAGCCTGTACCTCGCGGGCGGGCCCTCGGGCGGTGGCGGGGGCAGCCTGGACGGTGAAGGAAAACGGCGAGACTTCGGTCGCGTGACGGTGGCTCCCTGAACGGGGAGCTCCCGCCTCGCGTGGCGTCACCCGCGGGGCCCTACCACTCGAGCGAGGGCAACTGACTGAACACGGTGCGAACGCCCTCGCTCCATCCTTTGCTAAGCGCCTCGAAGTACGGATCGCCCCGATCGAATTTGCGCCGCATGCTGACCGCCAGCGTGCCCCCCGAGTAGCAGACCATGTCGATCGGCATGCCGACGGACAGGTTGCTGCGCATCGTCGAGTCGAACGAAACGAGCACGCACTTGGAGGCGTCGGCGAGGCTGGTGGCGGGAGTGACGACGCGGTCGAGAATCGGTTTGCCGTACTTGGTCTCTCCCGTCTGAAGGTAGGGCGTATCGGCGCCGGCCTCGATGTAGTTCCCCTCGGCATAAATGCGAAAGAGGCGAGGAGCCTCGCCCTTGATCTGCCCACCGAGCAAGAACGACGCATTGAAGACCAGCTCGTTTTTCCCCTTGTCGCGACTCTCGACGTCCCGCATCGCGTCCGAGACGACGGCGGCCATGTCGAACATCGTGCGCGTCGTCCACAGGTTCGGCTGGTCTCCGGCGGCATCGCCTCGCTGCTTGAGGACGCTGATGACCGCCTGCGTGCCCGCCAGATTGCCGGAGCTGAGCAGGACGAGCACGCGATCCCCCGCGCGCTCGAAGACCGTCATCTTCGAAAACGAGGCAAAGTTGTCGACCCCGGCATGGGTGCGCGAATCCGAGGCGAAGACGATCCCCTCGTTCAACAGAACACCCACGCAGTAAGTCATGAAGTGCCTGGTACCATGGCGTCCGACCCCCACCCAGTGGCGAAGGCGTGGTGCGGACGTCGATCGCCGACTTCGTCCGTCCAGACCCGGAAGCTCTTGAGAAGAGTGGGCCCGAATGCGGTGCTGATCGCGACGTCGGCGGCGTCGCGGCCACGAGCGATGACGATCCGGCCGACGCGGGGCATATTGTGCCGCGCGTCGAACGCGTACCAGCGCCCGTCGAGGAACGCCTCGAACCATCCCGAGAAATCCATCGGGGCGCTGGATGCGGGCACGCCGATGTCTCCGAGGTACCCGGTGCAGTAGCGGGCCGGGATGTTCATCGAGCGGCAGAGCGCGATCGCAAGATGGGCAAAGTCGCGGCACACGCCGACCCGCTCCTGGTACCCCTCCCACGCAGTCCTCGTCGCACGCGCGAACTCGTACCCGAATCGCAGGTGATCGTGGACAAAGTCGACGATCGCTTGCACGCGGGCCCATCCGGGGGTCGTCCGCCCGAAGAGCTCCCAGGCGATCGGAGCGAGCAGATCCGTCTCGCAGTAGCGGCTCCCCGCAAGGTAGAGAAGAGCGTGTGGCGGCAGGGCTTCGATGGGCGTAGGAGGCGCGTCAGGCGCGACGAGGTCGGGCGCTCCGCTGTCCTCGACGAGAGCGTCGCCGAAGATGCGGATCTCACCGGCCGGGGCAACGAAGCGACTGCACCAGTTGCCGAAGGCGTCGAGATCGTGGCGAACCGGAACGTACGGTTGCGTACGAAGCTCGTCCGCCACGATGATGTCCGCGTCGCGGGACGGATGAATCTTCAGGGCGAAGATCATGGGAGTCGGTTGCGGGCAACCGTAGACCAGCTCGTAACCAACGCGTATTTGCATCGTTGCCTCCGCTGGGCGGTGACGCAACCTTCGTGCCGCAAGAGGCCGCGGGGGTCGTACGGTGTCCCGAGAGCTATTGTCGCCGACCCCATGAGGGCGGCATATTGCGACGCGTGTATCTCGCAGGTGCGTCGCTTTGATGCTCGTGCGGGCTCTCGCCCGACGCCGCGTGGGCCACGTGGCCCGCGTCGCGCTCGCGGTGGGGCTACTCGGCGCGGCGGGGGCCTGTCCGGGATCCTCTGCGCCCGCCGGTTCGCCATCGCTCTTTCTCAGCGTCGTTCCACCAGGGAGCAACGGCAACTCGGCCGGAGGGAGCGCCACTGCTCCGCCGCGTAACTTCGAGGACCAGCTCACGCTTTACGGCGACCTGAGCTACGCGAAGCCCGGATTGACGGCGACGTCATGCGAACCGCCTGCGTCGCTCGCCGCGCACCAGGCGGCGTCGAACCTGGCCTGCAACTACTACAAGGACGGGAACCTGCAGCCGCAAACGGTGGCATCCACCGAGACGGTGAAGGCACCGTCGAGCAACGCGGTCACGATCCAGCGCGACGGGTGGGGCGTGCCGTTCGTGTCGGGTCCCACGCGCGCGGACGCGCTCTTCGGGGTCGGGTACGCCTCGGCCGAGGATCGCCTCTGGCTCTACGACATCCTGCGGAACATTGGCCGCGGGACTCTCTCCGAGTTTCTCGGGCCGGCCAATGGCTACCTCTCGTACGACTCGAACATGGCGTCGATCGCCGGCTACGACGAGGACGAGCTGACGGCGATGACGACGCAGGCCGAGTCGGCGTTCGGGCCACTGGGCCCCCTGTTCGCGAGCGACATCGCCGCCGACATCGCCGGGATCAACGCGTACATCGACTCGCTGTCCACCACCAACGCTTCGAGGAGGCCGCCCGAATACACGCTCATCCGGGGTGGACAGCCGCCGGCGCCCTTCGTCGCCAACGACATCGTCGCGTCGGCCATCTTGATCCAGTCGCTCTTCGCGGGGGGAGGCGGCGGCGAGAACTTGAACGAGCTTCTGTTGCAGAAGCTCGACCCGGCGTTCGGGCCGAGCGCGACGCAGGTCGCCGCGGCTCCGTGCTTGATCTGGCGCGACTTCCGCCATGCGGACGATCCCGACGCACGGCGAACGATCGCCGCGAGCTTCTCCCAGTCGCCCGCAACGCTCGACGAGAGCTGCCCGCAGACGCTCGCCCCCGGCGCAGCCATCTGGGACGTCGGATCGTTCACGACGATCTCCGTCTTTTCCACCGCCGCGGCGACGACGTCGTCCGCGACGGTGTCCGTCGACGCTCGCGGGGCGCCTCGGGCGTGGCCCGTCGCGCTCGACCCGGTTCGCGGCGCCAAAGCGGGGCTGCGCGCTGCCGGATTCGGGCTGCCCGACAGCATGTCGAACTTCATCGCCGTCAACGCCAACCAGACGACCGACGGGCACCCCATCGCCGTCATGGGCCCGCAGACGGCGTACTTCGTGCCGCAGCTGGTCTGGGAAGTGGCCGTCCACTCGAGCGGAGGGACGCCCTTCGACCTCGACGGCCGCGGAATCGTGTTTGGCCATTCGCCGTACGTCACAATCGGGCACACGGCGTCGTACGCGTGGAGCGCCACGTCGGGGGAGTCCGATCTCATCGACCTTCGCGTCTCGAAGACGTGCAACATGGACGGCTCGGCCACATCGCTCAGCGCGACTGGTTTCCCCGTCGCCGACGGATACCTCTTCGATGCCAACGACGGGCAGGGCCCGCTGTGCCGGCAGTTTTACACGCGCACCGACACGTGGACGTCGGCGCCGACCTTCGCGAGCATGTCCGCGGGTGGGTCGTCCGAACCGCAAACGGTCACCCGCAGCGTGCTGCGTACGCACTACGGCAACGTCTTCGCCACGGCGACAGTCGGCGGGGTGCCCGTCGTCGTGTCCCGACAGCGCTCGACGTTTCGCGCAGAGCTCCACACAACCGCGCCGTTCGCGTTGATGTCCGCGAACGTCGTGCACAGCGCGGGCGACTTTCAGCGGCTGTTCAACGGCAGCACCGGCACGTTCAACTGGCTGTACGTCGACGCGGCCGACGTCGGGTACCTGCATTCGGGCCTCTTTCCGATGCGCGATCCGGGCCAAGATCCCGACTTGCCGGTGTGGGGCGACGGCCGCTTCGAGTGGCAGTCCGACAAGAACCTGCCCGCCGGTTACTTCACGCAATACGGCGGTTCGGTCCCGTTTCCCGCGCGCGTCACGCCCATCGCGCAAGGCGATCCGAACAGCGGCGACATCGAATGGCAGGGTTTCATGCCGATGGCGCAGCACCCGCAGGCCATCAACCCGCCCCAGGGCTGGATCGCCAGCTGGAACAACTCGCCGGCGGCCGGGTGGTGGGCCGCCGACGCCACCGGCCGATGGGGACCGACCCATCGCATCGACATGCTCGCCGAGCGGCTCGCCGCGGTGCAGGCCGCCGGCCAGTTCGACGTCGGCAAGATGGTCGAGATCGCGTCGGACACCGCGTTCACCGACATCCGTGCCGAGGAGCTCCTGCCTCTCCTGCTGCAGATCATGCAGGCGGGCTCGCTCGACGCGACGCAGACGCAGGTCGTCACGATGATGCAGGCGTGGATCGACGCGGGCTCGGGCGCATGGATCGACGGCAAGCCGGGGCTCGGCGGGTGGCGTCGCGATCGCAACGCCGACGGTATCTACGATCAGCGCGCGCAGGTGGTGCTCATGGACGCCTGGTTCCCGCACCTCATCGACGCCCTCCTACCGGAGCTCACCGCGATCGACGGCCAGATGACGCACGACAACCCGACGTCGTGCAACGGGCTCGTGCTTCAGTGCCGCCTCGACGCGCCGGGCCCGGAAGGCTCGGCGTTCGAGTTCGGCTACCACGAGTTCATGAAGCGTCTGCTGCAGACGGTGCTCGCCGTCCCCGGCTCCCACGCGTACCGCGCGCTGCTATGCGCGGGCACGGGCACCATGGACGACTGCCGCAACGGGGTGCTCACCGCGCTCGACCAGGCCCTCACCGACCTCGGTGGCATCGGCGCCCAGGCGACGTGGGACGGCACCACGCTCTACAACGCGCAGACGAACATGCCCGGCGAAACCGTAGAGACCTACGACGCCGTGCAGCACCAGGCCTTCGGCCTTCTCTCGGTGCCGTCGATCAAATGGCTCAACCGGCCGACGTACCAGCAGGTGGTCGAAGTACGGTGACCGTCGACGTCAAGAGCTCGTCTTCTTCCAGCCGTCCAGATCGCTGATCCGCCCGAACCAAGCTTGAACGTTGGGCACCTCGGCCAGCGGGATCTCGGCTTGCTTGGCGTACATCAGCGACGACGCGAGCGTGAGATCAGCGAGCGTCAGCGCGTTGCCGACGACGTACTGCCGGCCCTCGAGGCGCTTGTTCAACACCGCGCCGAAGCGACGAAAGCTCGTGAGCGCGTCTTCGATCTTTCGCGCATCCGGATCGCCCAAGCCCATCATGCCCTTGAGCAGTCGCTCGAACGCGATCGTGGCCACGTTCGGGGAGAAGTGCGCCGCGTCCCAGAACTGCCACCGCGTCACGTCGGCGCGCGTGGCCTCGTCGCGCGGCAAGAGGCCCGACTCGGGCTTCTTGGAGGCGAGGTACTGCATGATGGCGCGCGACTCGGTGAGCACATAATCGCCGTCGACGAGCGTGGGTACGGCGCCGTTGGGGTTGAGCGCGAGATACTCGGGGTTCTTGTGCTCGCCCTTGGCGAAGTCGAGCCGCTTCTCTTCCATCTCGAGCCCGAGGACCGCGGCCGTGAGCCGGACGCGCCGCACATTGGGCGACAAAGGGTTGTGATAGAGCTTCATCGTCGACCTCCAAGGCGTGTAGCAGGCGCCGAAGCCAGGGCGGAGTCAAGGGGTGGAGGCGTCGCGATCACCTTTCCCAGAACTTCAGCACGGCTTCGTTCCACGCGTCGGGGTCTTCCTGCTGGGAGAAGTGCCCTGCGCGCGGCAAGAGCGTGAGGCGCGCCGCGGGGCAGACGTGGGCCTTGAGGTGCTCGGCGATGGCGGGCGGCGAAACGCGATCGAGGGCGCCCCAGCACAGGTGGACGGGCAGCGCGGTTGCGGCCAGCGCGGGGAGCCACCGCGTGCTCTGGAAACGCAGGCGCTCGTCGATGTAGCGGATCAAGCGGTGCTGCACGCGCTGTCCGTCGTTGTGCCGGAGCGCCGCCCACATCATCTGGATGTCGCGCTCGGCGAGCGTGCCGCCGCTGGCGCTGCGCAGCTGCTGGGCAAAGACCCTGTAGCGGGAGAGCGGTGCGAGCAGGGGACCGAGCGGCGACCGCAGGAGCGTCTGCGACAGGCGCAGCCGCGCCAGCTCCATCACCATGCTCCCGTCGGTGAACGTCACGCTCGGAAAGCCCCCCGCGAACCAGGCCGGCAAGAGGCCGCGACCGTGCCGGGCCAGGAGCTCGGTGACGACCGTGTCGCCCATGTCGTGACCGAGCACGTGACCGCCCGTGACGCCGAGCTGGTGCCAGGCGTCGAGCGCGACGTCGGCCTGCTCGAAGAGCGAGTAACTGTGGTCGAGCGGCTTGTCGCTCAGCCCGTAGCCGAGCAGATCGATCAGGACGACGCGACGAAAGCGCCGGGCGAGGACGTCGACGTTGCGGCAAAACGAGTACGACGACTCCGGAAAGCCGTGGACGAGCAGGAGCGTGTCCGCGGGTGCGGCGACGGGCGCTCCGATGGACTGGACGTAGACCCGGTGCGCCGCCGGGCCGACGCTGACGTAATGACCGCGGGATTCCCAGGCGAGGAGCTCGGGAGGGAGGGACGCAGCGGTGCTCACGTGGGGGAGCTTACATGCCGCAGGAGAGCTGCTCGTAAAGCGTGTACATGAACGCGAGCTCGGGGGGCGTGAGCGTCGTCTCGACGCTGCATCCGGACGGGTACGAGCCCGACGTGACGCTCACACTGCCCGGCGTCGTTCCGTAGTCGCCCACGGCGTCGGCCACGTGGTAGTCGGCGTACACGACGAGCCCTCCGCCGCCCGAGCTCCACGAGAACAGCAGCGGGGAGTTGGGAACGCTCGCGCTCGAGTCGGCGGAGATCCAGAGCGTGGACGCGGTGCCGAGGGTCGCCACGTTGCTCGCGACCTCGGCGTTCATCAGCGGGAGCTCGTTGCTGCTCAGCGCGCCGCGCATCTGCAGCCAGCTCTGGAAGTCGAGGCCCGCGGCGGTCGACGTGACGAACGTGGCGCTCGTCGTCCCGGTGAGAAAGCTCGAGCCAGTGTTCCACGTGGCGAGGTTCTCCGACGTGAACGGGGCCGCGTCGAGGACCGAATACCCCCAGTGCTCCGCGTAGAGGATGCCCCCCGCCGTGACGTACGAGGACAGCGCCACCGAGCTCGCGTTCGCCGTGGCCGCGCCCTCACACGAGAGGATGACCGCATCGAACGCAGCGAGCGTCGATTCGGATCCCAGAAGCGAGGACGATGCCTCTGCACCCGTGGGCTCGACGCCCCCGGCGCCCTGGAAGTACGTGACCGCGTCGTCGAGGCCCAGCCGATGCATCGTGCACTCCAGCGTGTCCGACTTGCCCGTCGTCACGGCGAAGGCCGGGGCGCCGGCGCTCGTGCTCGAGGCGAGATTGATCTTCACGGGGGTCGCGTCGCACGCGGCGACGTTCACGGTGGAGCGCCACTTGCCGAGCTGGGCGACGACCTGCACGTTGCCGGTGCCGACGGGAACGCTCGCGATGCCATTGAGCCCCGTGAGGGCGCCCCCGCTCGTGGGGACGCTGGGGCAGCTCCCGGGCCCGTGCGCGACGACGGGAAGGGCCCCGCTCGCGATGTAGACCGCGACGTTCGGTATCGGGTAGCGGCCTGTCGCGTCCATCACCGTGACGTCGATGGAGCTGGAGGCGCAGGCGTCGCTGCCGGAGCTGGAGCCGCCGCTTCCCGAGCTGGAGCCGCTGCCGCCGGACCCGGAGGAGCCGCCGATCGATCCCGAGCTGCCCCCCGATCCCGAGCCACCCCCGGAGCCCGAGCCGGCTCCGGAACCAGAGGCGCCGCTGGATCCGGAGCTTGCGCTCGAGCCCCCTCCGTCGGACGGCCCGCCCCCGCCTCCGCCGCTGCTACCGCATGCCACCAGGAGCGCCAAAGCAGCAGTGCCCAAGCCAACGGAGTGCAAGTCGCGCATCACCCATCTCCCTCGCGCCGATAGCGGCATCCGCCGTCGCAGCCGACCCGATCGCGGTGTACTCACATCTCGCACGGCACCGCAATCGGTAAACCGCTCTTGGATTTGCGCGTGGCCGGCGGCGCCAGGGCCGCTGTACGATGGGCAGTCGCGCCATGCTCGCTCGGAGCAAGCCACTCGCCAGGGAGGCCCCATGACCCCATCGACCGTGCGACTCGTCGTCCGATTCGCTGCGCCGTGGCCCGTCGCTCTTGGCCTCCTCTCGGTGGCGTGCGGCACGAGCAGTCACTCGCCCGCCAGTTCCACGTCGGCCGATAGCGGTTCCTCCTCGCCGGACAGCGGTTCCGGCTCGCCGTATCCGGAGGCCGGCGCGACCGTCGGTCAGCTCGATGCCGGTCCCAGCTCGGGCCTGGGCGCGCTGCCGCAGCTCACGAACGTGGTGGCCAGGGAGCGCGAGGACTCGGTCGGCATCGACTTCGATCCCGTGGACAGCGGTCGACTATCGCGTGTACGTGCTGCCCAATGCGACCGACGTGACCACGAATTCCGACGGCTCGATCACCATCCAGCACGGCGTATATCGCTGCGCGGGATTGCGGCAAACGCTGGACTTGCCCAACAACATCGGAAACAGCCTGACCGATCCAGACGCCGGGCAGGTCTACGTCAACAGCGTTTACTCGTGGACGGCCACCGTCCCCGCGACCCCGACCCTCGGATACGTGTACCCGGTCCCGACTTCCGGCGCGGTTCCTGTCTATGCCGTCGCGATTCACCCGGAGTCGAGCGAGATCGGGTGGCGCGAGTCGCGCGCCAAGATTTACACGACGAGCACCACCACGCAGGCGACCCTGCTGGCGCAGGGTGGGCGAGACGACGGCATCGTGTTCTACGTTCCCTCGTCGGCCGGCTCCAGTACGGCGACGATGTACCACTCGGAGGAGGCGGCGGTGGTCGCCGTCCAGGGCTGGACGATGTACACCGAGTACTACTTCACGAGCGGGTCTCTTTCCGACCGTCAGAGCGACTCGACGCCGCCGTCGCCCGCCTTCCAGGTGCTGACGACGCAGCTGGCCGGGAGTGTCCCCTTGATGTGGGCCCAACGACCCTCGTCGTCGAGGCGCTGGCCTCGGGTTGCCCGTACCAGGGCTTCCTGTCGCCGCAGTCGGTGAACGCCCCTCCGAAACGAAGCGACACTGGGACGATCTCGGCTTCAAGAGCGGCGTGGCGGCGCCGTCGTGGAACACCACGCTGTTCCCTTGCATTCCGTATTGAGGGCATCGGCCCGGACATCGTCGCGATTCACCAGGGCAGGCGCTGCCCCTTCGCGTGCCGCATGCCGGCCTATTTCGAGATCCAGTGCTCGGCCAGCCAGTCGAGCGGGGATGCGGCGCGCCGGAGCGCCCGGTCGACCGTGCGTGCGCGGCGGTCGGCCCTGGCCGAACCGGGGGCGGCGCGCGCGTAGAGGACCCAGTTGGAGAGCTCGTAGCGATGCAGCAGGGCGCTGAGAGGGCGCCGGTCGAAGGCCGCGAGCGCGGCAAAGGCCTCTTCGCCGCCTTTGCACGCGAAGAGAGCCGTCGTGGCGTCGGTCAGCAGCTCGCGAAGCTGGGCGAAAGCCCGCTCCGGTGCGGCGGCGAGGCCCGCGATGAGGGCCTCGAACCGAGCCGCGGAGAGACCGGCCGCGTCGGCGGTCGCTGCCATCGCAGGCACCTGCGTCGCCAGAAACGTCGAGCGAGGGGCATGACCGAGGAGGCGACCCACGAGGTAGACATCGAAGGCGCTCGCGATCGCCTCGCCGAGAAAGAGCGCGTCGACCGAGAGGGGGGCGCCGGGACCCGTGGCGAAGGCGCGCGCGGCCAGGTGGTGCCATGCGGCGTGGGCGACGACGTCCGCGGGCACATGGTCGTCGGCGAGGATGTCGCCCCCAGCCTCGGCGGACCAGAACGTGAGGTTGAGCAAGAGCGTCCGGTCGGCGCGGACGCGGCGTGCCTGCGGGAGCACGCGGAAGGTGTAGCTCGATCGTCGCAGGACTTCTTTGAGGTCCGCGTAGAGGGCCACGTGGCGAAACGACTCTTCGTCCTCGATCGTCAGCTCGTCCACGGTTCGACGGGCAAGACGAGGAGCGCGGAACATGGCGAGCGCCACCTGATAGGCTCGCGTAGGCCTTGGCGTCCAGGCAATCCGTTCTCCTGCTGACGCTCGCCGCGGTCTCCGCAGCGGCCGTCTGGGTCTGGCTCACGGATCGGGGCCCGGCGCCGGCGCCAGTCGCCGGAGATTCCCGAGAAGAACGCCCATCACTGGCGCTGGAGTGGCGCGAGCTGCCCGACGACCTCAAGCCGGAGATGGCGGACGCGCTGCACCGCAAGACCGGAATCACGATCCTGTTCGCTGTCGCTCCCTTCACAGCGCCTGGAGGCAAAGTCTCCGGCCGAGCTCCGTCGCGTGAAGAGGCGAGAGCGGCGGCGCTCACCGTCGCGAACGAGCTTCAGCGTTACCCAGACGCCTACCTTCGCGCGGCCGAGGTGGAGAACATCGTCCTCGCACGAAACATCCGGACGACGGACGGGCACGATTTGGGCGGGCTCGCGAGCCCACCCAACCATAGCCTTCTGCTGACGACCGAGTCGTCGTCTGCGTTCTCGCGCAGCGTGCTCCACCACGAGCTCTTCCATCTCTTTGATCGAAACGATTTCGACACGACCGCATGGGCAGCCCTCAACCCGTATGGCTTTCACTACGACCCGAGTGAGGCGCTCGTCCGCGATCCCGGCGTGGGATTCGGAGTCGATCCCACACTTTACGGCTTCATCACGCGCTACTCGACGTTCAACGAACGAGAGGATCGCGCGGAGCTCTTCGCGTGGCTCGTCTTGGACCAGGCCTCCGTGATGCGCGTGACCGCCCACGACAGCCACCTGGCCGCCAAAGTCCAGCAGCTCAAGGAGGACGTCGCGAGACGCGTGCCCGAAATGGGCGACCGATTCTGGGCCAACCAGTAAGACCGCGCCGGGCCTACCTACCGTTCTTGGACGAGCCCTGGGGCGGCGGCTTTGCCTTGGCCACCGCGGCCTCGTGCTTCTGATTCTTGTCGGCCTGGTGCTGCTTCTTCGATTTGTCTTTGGCCTTCGGAGATTTGTCGCCCATGAACGTCACCTCGGGGTTCTGCGCGCTTGGACGATCATGGGCTTCAAAGGGCTGGAAGTCCATTCGCGGAGGGTCGCGATGCGGACGCGGAGCGCGGTCGCCGCTTCGGCCGGTCTACTGGCGGTCCCCAAAACCGGCCGTTCCGACGGGAGGCGCTCGAAGAGCCGGCACGTTGGCGGCCGGTGGGAGAGGCGCAGGCTTGCCCCCGCGTTTCGTGCCTTTGGTCGTTGCAGAGCTCGGCCTCGCCGGAAGGTACGAGGGCGGGGCGGAGTCTGCAGGAGCTTCGGCCGCGGTGATCGTGGCCACCGGTGCGCTTGCAGAAAGCGGGGAGGAGGGGTCGGGATTGTCCGGCGCCTCGGCTGGCCTTCGCACCGCACTGACCGTGACCGTTTCGCGGTTCGGCGCTGCCAGTGAGGCGTTCGGCTTCACCGACGGGGCCGCGAACAAAAGCACGGCGCCGATGGCGACGCACACGGCCCCCACAGCCGCGACGAGCCGAACACCGGGCGGTCGCCGGGGCCACGCTTTGGGCTCCTGCGTGCGCTCCATCGCGGGGGGCGGATCGACTGCCAGTTCCGGGGGCGGGGGGACGCTGGAGGTCGAAGCCGCCGCCTCGGCAGCCGGGAGTGATGCGAGAGCCGACGCGAGCTCGCCCATGTCGCGGAAGCGACCCTCCGGACGCTTCGCGAGACATCGCAGGACCACCGCCTCGAGCTCGGGGCTGATGCCGTTTTGCGTCGCTCGCAGCGAAGGAGGCGAACCAGTGAACGAATCGCGGGCCTGGCCGATCGCGTAGTTGCGGAGCATCTCGTAGAGCACGACGCCGATCGTCCAGATGTCGGCTCGTTCATCGACGTCCGAGGAGGACCGCACTTGCTCCGGCGCCGCGTAGGGGCGCGTCCCGACCGCGCCGGAGCCGGTCGTCGGACTGTCCTGTGCGCCGCCCGTGCGCGGATGGATCCTCGCGCGCCCGAAGTCGAGCATCTTGACCCGCAACGATCCGTCCGGCGTCCTGGCCAGAAACCAGTTCGAGGGCTTCGCGTCCCGGTGGATGACGCCCGCGGCGTGGGCGTCGCCGAGACCCCGGACCGCCTGCAGGGCGAGGTCGACCGCGAGCCCGATCGGCAACTCCCGCCGCGCGCGCAGGTGCTCGGCCAGCGTTTCGCCTTCCAGGTGCTCCATGACGAGGAACACGCTGCCGTCTTCTAGCAAGCCGATGTCCCTCACGTGCGCGACGTGCTCGCTCCGGAAACGCGCCGCCGCGCGCGCGGCTGCGCGAAACGCGGCGAACGCGTTCGGCCCCTGGCTGGGATCCGTGGGTTGCACCAGCTTGAGCCCAAGGCTCTCGCCGGTGACGACGTGCTGGGCCAAGTACACGCAGCCCATCTCGCCCTGCCCCAAGAGGCGTTCGAGGCGGTATTTGTCCCCCACCAGGCTTCCCAGTGGAACGCTCACCTTTGGAGCGGAGACCGCGCGCGAAGCCTCAGTCATTGGCACCACGTCGTCGCCGCGCGACGCACACGCAGCGACGCCTAGGACCGTAGCAGATTTCGCGTCCGTGCGGTGGGGCGATGGCGCGCTCGATATCAGCGTAGAGTCGATCGATGAACGACAAGACGCGGCCATCGGAAAACAATCATTCGGGCGAAACCTGCCAGGTGTGCGGCGGGGACCGGCGGATCGGAAACTCGTTCGGGTTGACGACGACGTGCCCGAGTTGCCACGGGAGCGGACAGCGCGCCGAGACGACGGGCTTCCACGACGTGACGAAGACGAAGGCCTCCCATTACAGGTCGAACGTGGCCCCAGCCGCGGCCGCGAAGCCGCAGTGGCCGACGACGTTCGAGGGGGCGCAGCTCGCGAAGGAGATCCGCGACAGCGCCACCTGTACCGAGGCGGTGAGGGCCAAATTGCTGCGCGAAGTGATCGACTTCGAGGCGAGCCATGGCCAGTGCACCCAGACCTTCATCAAGAAAGTCAGAAAGCAGGTTCGGCCCCACCCGTCACCCTGACGCCCGAGGCTCGCGGGCAGCCCGACGACCGAGTCGTTCGCCTGCCCAGCGTTGACGCGCGCAAACCTTTGCCTGTACCAAAAGGGGAGCCCGAGAGAGCGGCAAGGAGGGCGTCGTGAGCCGGATGATTCCGCGTGCGCTGGGCCTGATGACGGGAGCGCTTTGCGCCGGGACGAGCGCGTGCACCATCGCGACGGTGGGCGAGGGGACGGCGACGTCCAGCGCGGCGCTCGCGACGGGCGGCGTGGCGGAAGCGGGCGGTCCGGTCGCGTGCGGCCCTCGCTTCGTGAGCTCCGTGGCAGGAGGCTCGTCACCTCCAGGGTGTCGATCGCCCTCGCAACCGTGCGCCACGATCCAGCAAGCCGTCGCCGCGGCGTGCCCGGGCGACGCCGTCTTCGTCGGGGCCGGCAGGTTCACGGAGAACATCGTCGTCGACAAGCCCCTTTCCCTGATGGGTGCGGGCGATACGACGGTGATCCTTCCGGCGTATTCGAATCCCGCCCCGTGCAACGACTCCTCCCTGTGTGGCGGCGCCGCCAGCAGCGTGGTGCTCGTCCGCGCCAGCGAGGTGACCATCGCCGACTTGACGATCGACGGCGACAACCCGGCCTTGACGAGCGGCACGGTCGTCCGCGGCGCGGACGTCGACGCGCGCAATGGCATCGAGACGGATACCGGCGGCCCGTTCGACGGGCTCCAGGTCCGCAACGTGACGGTCAAGAACGTCTACCTGCGCGGGATCGACGCCTCGAGCGGTGGCACGTTCTCGGTGGAGCAGAGCCGCGTCGTCAATGTCTCGAATGACGAGCAAGCGGTCGCCATCTTCGACACCGGCGGCGCGGGTCGGATCGAGGGCAACGTCGTCGTCGACGCGGCCGCCGCCATCGCCACCAACCGCTCGCAAGGCACGCACATCGCCAACAACACCGTGCGGCGCTCGGCGAGCGGCATCCACAGCGACAACGCAGGGCTCGCGGCGGGGTCAACCCCCGACGTGATCGAGGACAACGTCGTCGCCGATTGCGTGGCCGACGGCTTCGGGGTGTCGTCGTTCGCGCCGTACCTATCGGTGACCGTGCGCCGCAATCGCGTGAGCCGCTGCTCGATCGGGCTCGCCGAGTTCGGCCAGAACGCCGCTGCCCACGCACTCTTCATCGAGAACCGGGTCGATGGAGGGGCGCTTGCCGACAGCATCGGCCTGTACATCACGACGTCGCTTCTGCATTACGGGTCATCGGACGTCGAGGTGAGGGCGGCAGGCAACACCATCGAGAACACGTCGATCGGCGTTTATGTCCAGGAGCAGACGGGCTTCAGGGCCGATGTCGATCTCGAGTGCGACGCGCTGACGGGGGACGGTGAGGCCATCGTGAGCGACGACGCGGCCGTCACCGTCGACGCGCGACCCGAGTGCGCTCTCCCGGCGGTCGTTCGCAACTGAATGAGTGATTCAGTCCGAAGCGACGAATAGATCGAGCGTAGCGGCTCCATCCGACGAAGCGGGTCCGGCGGGCTCCTCCGAGTAGTAAAGCCGAGTGCATGCCAAGTTGGGGTTTGCCCATTGTCGCGCGCCGAGATCGACGAAGACGGTGAACACGCCAGTGGAGGTGTCGAGCCACGTGGCTCGCTCGGTCCCGCTCACCTCGTCCCAGTAGAACAGCGTCTGCTCGTCCGACGAGATCGCCGTGGGGCGCCGACGCAACGTCACCTCTTCTTGTTCTTCGGCGAGCACGGGGGTCGCCGGGAGAAGCGCTCCGACCGGCCACGCGTCAGTCGCGGTGAGCCGGGTGGCGCGTGCGATGGTGGACGTCTGCCCCGGTCGCCCATAGATCGAGTAGTAGAACGCCTCGTCATCCGCGCTGAGGACCGGATCGCCGAACGCCTCGGTGGTGGTCGCCAGGGTGCCGGCGTAGTTCGAGTAGCTGCCTACGCTGGCCGCGCCGAACGTGCTGCCCGTGCCCGTGCGCGCGGTGCGTGTCATCTCCGAAAAGCCCTGGCGGTCGGCGTTAACGACGACGAGACGCAAGCCATCGGCGCTGACGGCAACCCGATCGTCTGCAAACGAGCTGGCCGAAAGCGTTTGGGGTTCTCCGAAGGCATCCGTCTCTGCGGCGCGATCGGCGTACGCGATCACCGCGGAGCTGCCGGTGCCGATGGTCCACGCGATGGTGAGCTCGTCGGGGGTGATCGCGCCGAGGTTGTTGTCCGAAGGCGCGGAGATCGCCAGCTCCGTCCCCGTGCCCCAGATCGCCGTTTGGCTGCACGCGGACGCGGGCGGAGGCGGTCCGCTCGGCCCCCCCCCACTTGCTTCCTCCTCCGCTCCGCCGCCGTCGGCGGCTCCACCCATATTGGTGGCGTCCCCGGCGGCTGCGCCATCGGTCCCGCTTCCGGCGGCTGCGCCATCGGTCCCGCTTCCGGCGGCTGCGCCATCGGTCCCGCTTCCGGCGGCTGCGCCATCGGTCCCGCTTCCGGCGGCTGCTGCGCCATCGGTCCCGCTTCCGGCGGCTGCGCCGTCGGTCGCGCCTCGCGCGGCTCCTCCGTCGGTGGTCCCGCCGCTGCTCGAGCCCTGGGAGCCGCCGCTGTCGGGGCTGTTGTCCTGCGAGGGCGGCGGGGTGGACGTGTGCGAGCAGCCGAACGTCGCCACACCCGTGGCGAGGGCAAAGGCCAGGAGGGAGGATCGATCGATGTTCATTCTGAGCTCAGGCAGTCGTAGGTAACCTGCCAGTTGGTGAGAGTAGGGGCGTTGGTGTTGGTGGAGTCGGGGTTGAAGGTGGCGGTGATCTGCAGCTGCAGCTGCGAAACCTGCCCGGCCGCCCGGAGCGCCTGATCCACCGTCTGCGAGGCGGAGGTCCAGGTCGGGGTCACGGTGGGGGGCGGCTGCGCCGTCCCGATCGCGACGCTGGGGCCCCAGGTGACGCCGTCGGGCGATGTTTGCGCCTGGAAAGCGATCGAGGTACCGGTCGGTGTGTCGGCCTCCCAGTAGAAGAACCTCCAGACGGGCGCGGCGCCCGAGGCGCAAGAGCCGGTGTACGTGCTCGTGAAGGCGGAGGACGCGTAGAGCACCAGCGGGGGCAACGGTGCACACGTGCCACTGCCGCAGCGCGAGCCTGTCGCGAAGTTGCAGCATTGCACGTCCGAGGTGCACGAAGCGCCATCCGCGACGCACGCCGAGGTGGACATGGTCACGCAGTGCGACGTCGGTGGATTGGCAAGGGGCGGAGGGTCGAGCTGGCAGACGGCGGTGGGGGGAGACGCCGTGCCGCCGCAGCAGTCCAGGTTGCTCGTGCAGAGCGTGGCTGCCGACACGGGCCCAGGCGGTTCGCACGCGGCAAGCGCGAAGTACGCGCGCGCGTTGCCGGCCTGGAGCTCCTGGCCCGGCAAGTAGAACGCGGGGAAGCTCGGATCGGTGCCGGGCGTCGGGCTGGGCGAGATGGCGGCGATCCAGATTTTCTTCGTGGTGGGCTGCACGCTGATGTCCTGGTAGCGCGGGTCGCTCCAGTACGGATTGATGGTGGCGACGTTGCCGTAGAGGCGCCGGGAAGTGAACGCGACCCACGAGTAGCCGCCGATGGTCACGGGCAGCACGGTGGGCTCGTAGTTGTAGACCTCTTCGTAGTAGGTCGGGTTGTCGGTCGCGGCGCCGTGCAGGTTCGCGGGCAACCGCGGCAGGTAAGAGCCGCCGTTCAAGTTCGTGAGCCGGGTGGCCACGGCCGGGGTAGCGCCCGTGCTCACCCACCAGAGCTCTCCGGTCGTGCCGATGTTGTTGCACGACCCCGAGCTGTCGCAGTTCGAGCGTGTGCCGCCCCAGTCGCGGCCGTTGGAGGTCACCTCGTTTTCGAAGACGATGCCGTTCTGTCCAGGGGGCAAGAACGAGGGCCACACCGAGTAGAGCGCCGGCGGCGTGTAAAGCACTTGGAAGTTCGAGAACGTCGCGGGCGGGGTGAAGTCCATCATCGCGAGCGACGCTCCGTCCGCCGGAGCGGAGGACAGCGGGGAAGCGCTTCCGGAGTAGAAGTTGAACGCGACGTGGGCAGCGTCCGGAGAGAACACCGGCGTGGCCGCGCCCAGATTGGAAGGGGCATTGCTCGCGACGACGTTGCCGGCGAGCGTGTACAGCTGGCTGGTCGAGCTCGCGCTTTGCGGCGAGGCGCTGGTGAACAAGTACGTGCCGTCGGGCGAGAGCGCGGCGAAGGTGAAGTCGTTGCTGCCCGCGCTGCCGACCGGGGTCTCGGATGCCTGAATGAGCGAGGGCGTGCCCAGCGTCGGGTTGTAACTGTAGGTGGTCGCCTCGTCGCCGGGGCCGCTGTTTCCGTTCTCCAGATACGAGTTCGACAGGATCGCCGAGCCGCTGGCAGCCACGTTGTGGCACACGCGACATCCCGCGCCCGACAGCGTGGCATCGTTGTACCCGACCACGACCGTGGGGCTCGTTCCGTTGACCGGGACTTCGAGCGTCGCGGCGCCGAACGGCGCGCCGAGGACCGTGGAGCCAAAGTTCTTGACGAGGTTCGTACCGTACGAGTTGTAGAAGATGTTGCCCTTGAGCTGCCCGTTGGCAAAGTGAATGGTCGTGGGGACCTCGGCCATCAGCGTGCCGCTCACGTAGCGCTGGATCGCGAACACGGCGTCGCCGCCGGTCGCGCCGCTGTTGCGAACGACCGTTTCCTGGAAATCGCTCCAGACACTCTGCGCAATCGTCGCGCGCGGCTGGCCCGGCAGCGAAGCGGTGGGCTCGGTCTCGAGCTCGGGGACGATCTCGGCCCAGCTGAAGATGGGGGTTCCCGTCGCGGGAAAGCGCAGCGTGACTTTGACCGCGCTCGCGGCACCGGTACCGCTGCCCGTAACGCTGCCCGTGCTCCACGTCACGTCGTCGAGAAAGAGCGTGTCGTCACCGCCCGCCGAATCGAGCCCGGTGAACGCGATGGTGTGCGTACCCGCGCTGAGCGTCACGGTCGTGGAAAAGGCCTGCCAGCTGTTGGTACTGGTCGGCGTGAAATGATTCTGGACGACGCCATCCACGACGAAGTCGGCGTCATTGGGCCCCCCCCAGTTCTGCCGTTGGATCGCGTACCACGTGAACGTGTAGGACCCGGCGCTGGTCGTGATCGACTGCGATAGGGAGCCCGTTCCCTGGAGGAACGCCATCTGGCCCCCGTCGGGGGGCGTGGTCGTCCCCGAAGTGAAGGCGCTGTTGCTCGTCGTGACACCGCTCGAGCCGGTGTACGTCCACGAGGCTCCCGACGGGTTGTATTGGTAGTTGCCTGGAGAGAGAACAGGCGGCTCGAAGCTGCCTTGGGTCGCGGCGGTGGCGGTGTCGATGTATTGCCACTGGATGAGCGGCGGCGGCAGGCCGAGCGGGAACACCGTCGCGGGGTACGGATAGAGCACCTGCAGGTCGTCGGTGGCGCCCGTCGTCGTCGGGAACTGCAGATTCGAATACCCCGCGGGCGCGGCGCTCGTGTCGACCACGTTCACCGTCACGTTGCACACGACCGAGGCGCTGAGCGTTCCGGCGTACGCCGTGACCGTGATGGGGCCGGCGATCGGCACGGCCAGGGTCAAGAGGCCCGCCGTACTGATCTGGGCGATGCCGTACTGGTCGATCGACCACAGAAAAGTGGGCGTCGTCGGGTAGCACGTGGGCGGAACGAGCGACGCCGTGTACTGCACCGTGTTCGGGCTGGGCGCCATCGACGTGACGAGCAGGTCCTTCGCGGGGGCGGTGTCCGGCGTCACCTGCAAGGCGGTGCAGTCGGTGACCGGGACGTCGTGGCCGTAGAGCGATAGGCCCGAATCGGTATCGTCGATCCCGGAGTCGGCTCCCGCATCGTAGCCGTCACCGCTGACGACGAAGGTGTTGCAGTTTGGATCGCACGGGTTCTCGGCGCACACCCCTCCGGTCGAAGTGGCCACCACCGCCATGTCGACCGTGGCCGCCGAAAGACCCCCGAGGCGCGCGAATTCACCGCCATGGGGGATGATGCGTGTCTCGCGGGTGGCGCCCAGGCAAGTGCCCCAGCTACCGGCCATGCACGTGCGGCTCCCCTGCGAGCAAGTCACGTAGTCGCCGTCGCGTGTCACCACGCTGCCGCAGCTGACCGTGTCGCCTTCCGTCGAGCAGGGGCACCCCTGGTTGGGGGAGCTGCAGCCACTGGCGCTGCTTCCGGCGTCCAGGACCGACGACGACGCCCCAAGCTCCTTGGGCCGGGCCGGTCCGCCGCACCCAAGGAGCAGTGCTCCGAGGATGGCCCATGCTGCG
>Ga0302326_10006104_pt1 | contig 27141 bp, 25 predicted proteins | sample Palsa_T0_3_FD_202264 | JGI IMG/M metagenome (GOLD analysis project Ga0302326, IMG submission 202264) | Peat permafrost microbial communities from Stordalen Mire near Abisko, Sweden - Palsa_T0_3 | ecosystem: Environmental > Terrestrial > Soil > Palsa > Peat permafrost | place: Sweden: Abisko... | reverse complement strand
TCCAGGGCTCCGCCTCCTTTCTGTGAAAGACATTTTACTGCCGGTCGCTCACGTATTCGCCCTCGTCATGATGGTGTTCGCGGCGACCATGCTGGCGCCCTTGATCCTGGCGATCTGGGGACTGGATGAGGCTCTCCAGTCATTCATCATTTCCGCCTTGGCGACTTTCGTTCTCGGCGCCCTGTTGTGGCTTGCGACCCGGCGCTTCAAGCGCGAACTAAAAACGCGCGACGGCCTGATGCTGGTGGCACTCACGTGGGTGCTGCTGCCCGCGGTGGCCGGATTTCCCCTGTGGGATTACTTGCCGATCAATTTCACCGATGCCTACTTCGAGGCAGCCTCCGGCTTGACCACCACCGGCGGCACGGTTCTTTCCGGACTCGAATTTCTGCCCCGATCCATCAACCTCTGGCGCCATCTTTTGAGCTGGCTGGGAGGCATGGGCATCATCGTCTTGGCCGTGGCGATCCTTCCCATGCTCGGTGTCGGCGGCATGCAGATTTACCGCGCCGAAATGCCCGGGCCGATGAAGGACAGCAAGCTCACGCCGCGCATCGGGCAAACGGCAAAGCTCCTGTGGGCGGTGTACACCGGACTGACTTTGGTCTGCATCGTCTGCTTGAGATTCGCGGGGATGAACTGGTTCGATGCGGTGTGCCACGGCTTTTCCGCCCTGTCGCTCGGCGGCTTCTCCACTTATGACGCCAGCATCGGCCACTTTAATTCGCTGCCCATCGAGATGGTGTTGACCGTTTTCTCAATTTTGGCGGCGCTCAATTTCGCCACGCACTTTCTTGCCTGGAGCCAGCGCGGCATCAAAGCGTACTTTCGCGATGCCGAAGCGAAGGCAATATTGGGAGTGCTGCTGGGCAGCTGCATCGGCGTATCGCTTTTCTTGTTCTACAAGGGCACCTACCCCGACTACCCCTCAGCGCTTCGCAACACGGTCTTCAATCTGGTCTCGATCGCCACCGACAGCGGGCTGCATACCCAAGATTATTCGCGCTGGCCGATCTTCGCGCCCATGTGGATGCTCTTCTTGAGCTGTATCGTCGCAAGTTCCGGATCCACCGGCGGCGGCATCAAAATGATCCGCACGCTGGTGCTCGCCAAGCAATCGCATCGCGAATTGAATCAGCTGGTGCATCCGAACATGGTGCGGCCGCTGAAGGTCGGCGGAACGGTCATCGCGAATCGCGTGGTGTTCGCAGTGCTGGCCTTCGTGTTCTTGTATTTCATGAGCATCGTGACGCTGGTTTTTTTGCAGCTGGCGAGCGGCTTGGACTTTATGACTTCGTTTTCAGCCATCATCGCCTGCATCAATAACGCGGGCCCCGGCTTGGGATTGGTTGGGCCCGGCAGCAACTATGGCGTGCTGAACGACTTTCAGACCTGGGTGTGCTCGGCGGCGATGCTGTTGGGAAGGCTGGAGGTGTTCACCATCCTGGTGCTGTTCACACGCACCTTGTGGCGCAAATAGCGCGGCCGGCGATTGGGTATCAGGGTAATTGCGCCAGGAAGGCGTCGATCGCCGCAACGCACTCCGGCTCATCCAGCAAGGGCACGTGCCCGCGCTGCGCCACCTCAAGCTGCTTGAGCTCTGGATTTTCCGCTTTCATTTTGGCAAAGGTGGCCGCGCTCAAAATGTCGGATTGCGCGCCGCGGATGGCCAGCATCGGTGTTCCGCGTAGTGCCTTCCAGAAGGGCCAAAGATTGGCGGTTGCCGAGGGCGCCGCGCGCAGCATTTCTCCGATCATCGGATCGGCATCGACATTGAGCGCGCCTTTCTCATCCTCTCGGTAGCCGCGGCGCGTGAGCGCCGACCAACGCTCGGCCGAAAGATTCGGCCAGGCATTGCCGAATACGGTTTGGGTTTGTGCGACCGCCTCGTCCCAGTTCTTCGGCGGCGGCAGCCGCCCTGCGTAACCCTTGATGCGCTCGAGGCCCGCAGGATCGACTTCCGGCCCCATGTCGTTGAGCACCACGCCTGAGACGCGGTCGCGAGACCCAACTGCCAACATCATGGCGAGGAGGCCCCCCATCGAGGTGCCGATCACGGCCACCCGCTGCGCCTCAACGCTATCAAGCAATGAGAGGATGTCTTGAAGGTAGATCGCCGGCTGATAGTTCTGGGGGTTCGGATCGCGCGCCGACAGTCCGCGGCCGCGCACATCCGGAACGATGACCCGATAGCGGTGCTGCAAATGCGGCGCGAGGTCCTCGAAGTCGCGGCTGTTGCGCGTCAGCCCATGCAGGCAGAGCACCGACCCGGCGGAGGGCCTGGGACCTGGATAAACTCTCGTATAGAGCTTTAGTCCGTCGTGGCTTACCCAAAAATTTTCTGTGTAGGATGGGGTCAAGGCGGGACTCGCTTAATGGTACGGCCGATTGGCATGCGATCTTCCCAAATCCCTGAGGTGGGCGCTAATGTGATTCACCGCAGTCGTTGCGACTATGTCAACGCAGGTTTCTTGATTTTAGTCCCACTATTTTCTTTCTATGCCCGCATTTCGATAGTTACATCCCATTTCTCGCGTTTTTTCGCCAGATCCCTCTTATTCTAAGCCAAAACAAATGAGATTAAAGCAAAGTCCGCATTTATGGGTAATGTCGTCCTCTTTGTGGCTATTTTCAGTAAGAAAGTGGGAATTTAAAGCCAATGATAGCTCTATTGCAGCGCGTTTCCCGCGCTGAGGTCACGGTGGAGGGTAAATCGGTGGGTGCGATTGGCCGCGGATTGCTGGTTTTGGTGGGCGTTCGCCCCACGGATGATGAAGTGAGCGCAAGGCGCCTGCTCGCGCGGCTGCGTCTGTATCGGGTTTTCCCGGACGCGGCCGGAAAGATGAACTTGAGCCTGACCCAGGTCGGAGGGCAATTGCTGCTTGTGCCGCAATTCACCCTGGCGGCGGATACGGCAAAGGGCCTAAGACCCGGCTTTTCGACTGCTGCGCCGCCGGAGCAGGGCCGCCGGTTGTTCGAGGTCTTGGTACAGGCTGCGCGCGATGAGCTTGGCGCAGTGGAAACCGGTTTATTTGGGGCCCATATGCAGGTGTCTTTGACTAACGACGGTCCGGTAACCATTTGGTTGGAAAGTTGATTAAACCGCCAAATGCGACCGAACACGCATCGGTGCGGCGCGGTCAAATGTCATAATATCTTTGGCGTATCATTGGCGCCCAATTGGTTACACGTGGAATCGGAGAAGCGAGATGTTCGATTCAAAAATGCTTATTGTCGTTTTGCTGATCGCCTTGGTGATTTTTGGCACCAAGCGCCTGCGCAGCATCGGCTCGGATTTGGGCGCGGCGGTCAAAGGCTTCAAGTCGGCCATGAACGAGGGCGAAACCGAGGAAGCCGCGAAGCAACTCAAGCAAGACAAGGATGCGGATTTTGCCTCTAGCGCGGCGACGCGAGAGAGCGACGCCAAGGTACCGCCGAAAACCAACGCCTGATGCCGCATGCTTGATGTTGGGTTCTCGGAGATACTGCTCACCTCGGCCATAGCACTCATCGTGTTGGGTCCCGAGAAACTCCCGAAGGTTGCGCGGCAAGTCGGCAACTGGGTGGGGAGGGCCCGCGCAATGGCGCGCCAATTGACGGAGCAATTGGAGCGCGAAGTCAGCGCTGAAGAACTGCTGAGACAGACCAAATCAACGGGTACGAGCAAAACCGAAGCGGCGCCGACCAACGCGCCATTCGACACTTCATACATGCCAAACACGCCGCCGCCGGTGGTAACGCCGCCGCCGGCAAGCGCGCCTGCGGCCGTGTACACGCCGGAAAACGCTGCGACCGTCCAGGGTGCCGATTGGCATCCCAGTCCGCCCGATAACAAAGCCGCCAATGAATGAGCCCGGGGACCCTAGCGAACTGGCCGAAGGGACGCTGATCTCGCATCTATTGGAGCTGCGCGATCGCCTGCTCAAGGCGATGCTGGCGGTGGGCATTTGTTTTGTGCCCTGCGCCTATTACATGAATCAGATCTTCACGTTCGTCGCGAAGCCACTGATCAATAAATTGCCGAGCGGCGCCACCATTATTGCCACCAGCGTCGTCGCGCCATTCACGGTACCGTTCAAGCTGGCACTGCTGCTCGCGGTCGGATTGGCCATGCCCGTTGTGCTCTATCAGGCCTGGGCATTTGTCGCGCCCGGCCTCTATAAACATGAGAAGAAATTGGCGGTGCCGCTGCTGGTATCCAGCATCGTGCTTTTTTACCTCGGCGCTGCGTTTGCCTACTACGCAGTCTTTCCGGTCATGCTGAGCTTTTTCGTCGCCACCACGCCCCACGGCGTGCAGATGATGACCGATATGGGCGCCTATCTGGATTTCGTGATGGTGCTGCTGCTGGCTTTTGGTTTAGCCTTCGAAGTTCCGGTCGCTACTGTACTATTGGTCTGGACGGGATTTGTCAGTCTCAAGACTCTGAAGAAGAATCGCGGTTTTGTGCTGTTGGGGATATTCATCTTTGCCGCCTTTGTCACGCCACCGGATGCGGTGTCGCAAAGTGCCATGGCGGTGCCGATGTACTTGCTCTACGAAATAGGGATCATCATGGCCGGACTGTTACTCAAAGAAAAAATAGCGGCACGCGAGAAAGAGGCAGCCGAACAGGCTCAACGCGAAGCCGGAACGTAATTTGAGCGCCACCTTCCTGGGTCAGCCGCGCGGCCTCGCCACGCTGTTCATGACCGAAATGTGGGAGCGATTCACCTTCTACGGCATGCGTGCCCTGTTGGTGCTGTTCCTCGTCAACTCGGTGACCAACGGCGGATTCGGCCTGGATGACAAAACCGCCACGGCTATTTACGGCCTGTACAACGCGGCTGTTTACTTGGCGGCGCTGCCCGGCGGCTGGATCGCGGACCGCTTGATCGGCGCGCAGCGTGCCGTGATGGCCGGGGGTATTGCCATCACCCTCGGCAACACCCTGCTCGCGACCTCGAGCAGCCCGGGCGGCTTCTATATTGGATTGGCGGTGATCGTGCTCGGCGTGGGGCTGCTCAAGCCCAATGTCAGCGCGATTGTTGCGGACCTTTATCCGGAAGGCGGCGCGCGCCTGGATGCCGGCTTCACCATCTTCTACATCGGCATCAATATCGGTGGTTTCTTGGGACCGTTGGTGACGGCTGAGGCGCAAGTGCTTTGGGGACTGCGCGCCGGCTTTGCTGCCGCCGCATTCTTCATGGCGGTTGGCGTCCTGCAGTTCTACCTGACCAAACGGCACTTGGGTTCTTCTGGTGCTTATATCCCGCCCACCCCTGCCGGCGACAGGACCGCAACGTACTCATCACCTTCGATCGCGACGCGCCGGAAGCAATGGCGGCAACTGGCTGTTGCGGCGGGGGTTGTGCTGTTGATTTTAGTGCTGGTCAGCGTCGGCGTGATCCCCGTGAATCCCGTGAGTCTGGCGCAAGCGGTTGCCTACTCGATCGTGACGATGGCCGTCTTGTACTTCCTGTACTACTTCTTCATCGCGGACTTGACGCGCGAAGAACGCCGCCGCGGCGTGGTGTTGGTGGTGCTGTTCATCGGCTGCGCGATGTTCTTTTCCGGTTTCGAGCAAGCCGGCTCGTCGTTGAATCTCTTTGCCGAGCGCTACACGGATCGTCTGGTTGGCTGGGCGCACTTTGTCATCCCCACGGCCTGGTTTCAGTCGGCGAATTCCTTTTTCATCTTTATCTTTGCGCCTTTCTTTGCATGGCTGTGGGTCGTGCTCGCGAAACGCAACTTGAACCCCTCGGCGCCCGCGAAGTTTGCGTTTGGTTTGATTCTGATGGGTTCGGGCTTTTTGGTGATGGCCGCCGCCGCCTCAATCGTCGCGTCGGGCACCAAGGTGCTGCCGTACTGGTTGATCGTGACGTACATCCTGCATACCTTCGGTGAGCTGTGTTTGAGCCCGGTCGGTTTGAGCTACTACACCAAATTGGCGCCCAAGCGCTTCGTCGGCCAAATGATGGGGATGTGGTTCTTGGCAACCTCCCTCGGCAACCTGGTGGCCAGCCTGGTTGCCGGAGAATTCGACGCGAACAATGTCGCCGCCATGCCGGGGCAGTACATGCACATCGTGTATTTTACAGTGGGCGTGGGCGTGATTTTGTTGTGTCTAAGCCGGCCGGTAAAAAAACTCATGGGCAACATCGAATGACAACGGGTTGCGCTGGAACCCCACGACGCTAGATTGCGCGACTCGCGTCATTCAACGAAAGTTCTGGCCTGCCTCGGCATCGTTTACTTGGTGTGGGGGTCGTCGTTTCTATTTACCAAGATAGCAGTCCAGAATCTCCCGCCCGCGCTGTTCGCCGGTATTCGGTTTGTCACCGCCGGGGTATTGCTCGCGTTAATTTCCGAGTTCTACGGCGGTGGACGATTGCCGACCCGCCTGACCGAATGGCGCCATGTGACCATCGCCGGTTTCTTCATGGTGTTCGTCAGCAACGGCTTGAATACCTGGTCCATTCAATATCTTCCGAGCAACGAGGCGGCATTGCTCAACGGCACCTCTGCATTTTGGATAGCCGGGCTCGGCGTTTTCGGACGGCGCGGGCATCCGCTTACTCGATCGGCAGTCCTGGGATTGGTGATCGGCTTCGTTGGTGCGGTGTTGATGTTGGTTCCGAAAGGGCCGTTATTCTCGAAAGGATCGCTGGCGCAACTCGGTGTGTTGACCGCGTGCGCGTCTTGGTCCCTGGGCACGTTGTACTACCGCAGCATCAGCACGCAGTTGAGTTCCATGATGTTCATGGCGCTGCAGATGCTCATGGGCGGCCTGATGTTGCTGACGCTCGCGTTCGCGCGCGGCGATTCGATCCATTGGCCGCCGAATGCGCCGGGACTCATCGCGCTGTGCTATCTGACTTTCCTGAGTTCCGGCCTCGCCTATACCGCGTATGGCTGGCTGACGATGCACACCACGCCGACCATCATCAGTACCTACAGCTACGTGAATCCCGCCATCGCCGCTCTCCTGGGATGGCTGGTACTGCACGAGCATCTCTCTGGCTTGCAACTGGCCGGCATGGCAATCATTATCGTCGGCGTGTGCATACTGACGGTGCCAGGCGGCAGCCTGACGGATCCCAAGACATTGGCGGAGCCGAAGACTCAATAAGGTTTGGAAACACAAAGCGAGTCAATTAACACTCGTGCTGACCACACACGATTCAACCCCAGAAGCGGGACCTGCGCCGATTTCAGTCGAGCCTGCACCGCTCGCGCGGCGCGCCTTGTTCGGTTTCATCATCACCTTCATCGCCGCACGCATCGTCGTGTTGCTCATCATGTCGAACCGCATGCCGAATCTCTATTTCTTCATGCGCGGCACGCACGTGCACCATTTGAACTATGGAATATTTCTGCTGGCCGCCGTGTCGGCATACATGCTGTTCAGCGCGCGCTGCGATAAGGATCTCAAGCGCGCGGCGCTGGGCTACGGCGTTGCCATGGCTCTGACGTTCGATGAATTCGGCATGTGGCTGCACTTGGGGGGAAGCTATTGGCAGCGCGCGAGCGTCGATGCGGTCATCATCGTCGCTGCTGTGTTGGCGCTCATTGGGTTTGCAACCGCGGCACGTAATTTTGAATCGCGGCACCTCAAGGGTTCCATCGTGCTGCTGATCGCCCTGGTGGCATTCAGCGTTGTGCTGTACGACACCTCGGTGCATATCGGCCGAGCCGAGGGTCCGCGTCTCGAAGCGCTCGAGCTGGCCTCGTCGCCTTGAAATTAGCCGCGCCTGCGGATCACTTCGACGCGGCCCTTGCCGCCGACGAACCACGAACCAACGAAGCTCACCAGACTCACCACGATCGAGGTCCAAAAAGCCGCGCCGAATCCGGCGATATGCATGCCCGGCAACATCCACGCCACGAGGGCAACCATGCCGGCATTGATGATCAGCAGGAAGAAGCCGAGAGTAAGAATGGTCATCGGCAGGGTCAGTAGAATGGCAATGGGCCGGACGATGGAATTCACGACGCCGAGCAGTATGCCGGCAAGGATCAAGGTCGACGGTGTATCGATCGAGACGCCGCTAACCCAGTCGGTTGCCAGCCATAGTCCCAACGCGACCAGCGCTGCGCGAATGAGAAACCCGAGCATTACCCCTCTCCTTATGCACTCCTGGCCGCCAGGCGAAAGCATAACAAGAGAATCAAGTCGCTCGATCAATAATCGAGCCCCGGCAGGGGCGGATCCTTGGGTACGATTTTGGCGGGCTTTTTCGGAACGGGGGGACTCTCCAGCGTCATTTTGATGCGGGCCATGAAGCGCTCCCATCCCATACGGATGCTGGCATAGCTTCGGTCCCACTCGGGTGTTTCAGGAATTCCGGATCCCAACAGCCGCAGCGAGGTTTTGCCTTCGCCGCGGCGCGTGTCCAGGATGAAGTCGTCGATCGCGGCGCTGTCGCTGGGGGGTGAATTCTTACCGTTGAGGTAAATGAGTCGCAGGCGGCGGTTCACCTCGAAAACATCGATATGCGCTTCCCGTGAGTGTCCGGTGCGCTTGCCTATGCGATACATGCCGCCTTGGCGGGGATCAATCTCTGCCTCTTGCCCTGACCATATTTTGATCAAACCGGGCTCGGTCAACGCCCGCCAAACGCGGGCAACGGGCACGTCGATTTCGACCAAGTGGGCATAGCCACGAGTGCCGTTTCGGGACGATTTGCGGGGTAGACTCATTGGATCACGATCCTGACGGAAAACTGCCGGCGACGGAATGCTAGAATCCAATAACCCGGGAGGAAGTTCCATGGCTTATGTCGATATCGTGACTGCGCTCGCAGTTCTGCAGTTCATTGTTTTCGGGTTTAGAGTCGGCGCGGCCAGAGGACGCTACGGCGTGAAAGCGCCGGCGATTACCGGCAACGAGATCTTCGAACGCCTTTTCCGTGTCCAGCAAAACACTTTGGAGCAGTTAATTGCTTTTTTGCCGGGAATCTATCTGTTCTCGCATTATTTCAGTCCGTTGGTCGCGGCGGCGCTTGGGGTGGTCTATTTGATCGGCCGAGAGCTCTACGCTTACACTTATGTCAAGGACCCGGCCAAACGAGAAGTGGGCTACGGCATGACTTTCCTGCCCATGGTGATTCTGGTTGTGGGCGGCTTGATCGGCGCGATCCGCGCGCTTTTTTTCTAGGATTTTTCGTACGCTGGGGTGGCCTCGAGGGCCTGAGATGCTGGCAGCTTCACGCACACCAGCAAACCCATTGAACCTGATCCGGTTAGTACCGGCGGAGGGAGCATGGGTAGAAGACATTCCGCGTTAGGCTTTCTGTTCGCTGCATTCAGCTTTATCGCCGCAGCGAATGCCTCGGAAACCGGCGACAACCAGCCGCTCGATGAAATCATCGTCACCGCGACGTTAAGATCGGTTTCTCTCGAAGATCTGCCGGGCAGTGCCTCGGTGCTAAATGAGTCCACGCTACGCGACGCCGGCCAGCAGCATTTCGAGGATGTGTTGGCGCTGGTGCCCAATCTGAATTGGGCCGGTGACACCTCGCGCCCGCGGTACTTTCAGATCCGCGGCATTGGCGAACTGCAGCAGTACCAAGGGGCACCGAACCCTTCGGTCGGTTTTCTTATCGATGACATCGACTTTAGCGGCCTGGGGACCGCCGCGACGCTGTTCGACGTCGATCACATCGAAGTTTTGCGCGGCCCGCAAGGCACCCTTTACGGGGCCAACGCGTTGGCGGGACTCATCTATGTGAAAAGCGCCGAACCGTCCGACACCTTCGGCGGCCGAGCCGAAGTCGACGCCGGCGACTATGACGAGCATTCGTACGGTGCAGTGCTCACGGGCCCGGTGAGTGCGCTGGATTCCGCATTCAGACTCGCGGTGCAGCAATACACCAGCGATGGCTTCTATCACAACGCCTACTTGGGCCGCAGCGACACCGACAATCGCGACGAGCTCACGGTGCGCGGCAAGTGGCGCTACGAGCCGAATGAGGATTGGCGCGTCGACCTGACATTGCTGCGGGCACAGATAAACAATGGTTACGACGCGTGGGCCATCGACAACAGCCGCACCACCGAATCCGACAGTCCCGGCGTCGATCGGCAATATTCCACGGGAGTTTCCGCGCGCTCGACCTACGCGGGCTTGGGTTCAGCCACCTTAACGACCATCGCAACGTATGCCAACACCGACGTCAACTACGGCTATGACGGAGATTGGGGCAACCCTGTGCTCTGGGCACCCTATACCGATGAGGCCACCGAGGACCAGATACGCCATCGCTCGACTCGCAGCTTGGAATTTCGCCTTGGGACTACCACCACGAAAGAACCACCCCACGGACTCTCTTGGCTCGTGGGCGTCTATGCCTTCGAGCTGCGCGAGTCTTTGACCGATACCAGCGCGGCGATTTACGTCGACCCTTTCGATGCAACCCAAAACTCCGATTCGCTCACCGTCGTTTCGAGCGAATACAGCTCGCGCAGTGGTGCCGTCTATGGGCAGCTCGACGGCGATTTGGGTGATCGGGCGCGATGGTCCGTAGGATTGCGCGGCGAGCGCCACACCAGCCGCTACAACGATACGACGACAAATCTCGATGAACCGACGACAGCAAACAACTTTGGTCCTGCGGACAGCCTATGGGGCGGCCAGGCTTCGATCGACTACAGAATTGCCGACGGCCAGAACGTGTACGCGCTCGTCGCCCGCGGCTACAAGGCGAGCGGCTTCAACCTAAGTCCCGGCCTTCCGGCGAACCAACTGCTTTTTGGACCGGAGTCTGATCTGAATCTGGAAGTCGGACACAAGGCGCGAGTGATGGACGGGCGGCTGCAAATCAGCACCTCGCTGTTTTACATGGTGCGCCACAATGAGCAGTTGATCACAGGTGAACAACTCGATCCTAGCAACCCCGATACCTTCATCTTCTATACCGGCAATGCGAAATCCGGCTTCAATTACGGCTTGGAAAGCACGGCCAGCTGGGCCGCGACGCAAAGCTGGGTATTCGGCGGTTCTCTTGGGCTGCTGCAGACCCAGTACCAAGGATTCGTGCAAAACGGCGTGACCTTTCCAGATCGCGCTTTGCCGCACGCGCCACCCTGGCAGGCCGCGCTTAACGCAACCTGGCGCGACCCGCACGGACCTTATGCACGGTTGGACATCACCGGCATGGGTTCCTTTTTCTACGATTTGCCGCCGAACTGGACGCGTTCGAGCGCTTATGGATTGGTCAACGGCAAGCTGGGTTGGGAGACGACGCGCTGGGAAGCGTATTTTTGGGGGCGCAACCTGCTCGACAAGAACTACACCGTGCGCGGCTTTTACTTCGGCGACGAACCGCCGGATTTCCCCAACAAACTGTACGCGCAGTTAGGCGAGCCCAGAAATTGGGGGGTGCATTTTACGGTCCGCTTCTAGAGTCGCCTAGTGCGGGTTGGTGGCGCTGCCAAGCTCCGCGGAATTTTTCTTGGGCTCGGAAGGCTCGTCGGCGAGCAAGTAAGAGTCGATCACCTTGCGCGCAATGGGCGCGGCGTTCGAGGCACCGAATCCGGCGTTTTCCACCAGTACGGAAATCGCGATCTTGGGATCATCGACCGGCGCAAAGGCGATGAACCATGCGTGTTCGCGCTTGCGCTCATCGGCTTCCTTGTGTTTCGTGCTTTCCGTTTGCTTCACCGTCACCACCTGAGCGGTGCCCGTCTTGCCGCCCCACTTGTATTTCGCGCCCGCGCCGGACACATGCGCGGTCCCGGTCGTCACCGCTCCCTCCATCCCGTCGAAGATCACGCTCCACTGCTCGTCGGTGGCGATATCGACGGGCTTCATTAGGGTGGGGCTGCGTGGCACCACCGTCACTGAGCCAGGAGCGCGAGTCGCGGCAACCAGCCGCGGCGCGGCGATGATTTTACCGCGTTCGGCGATTTCGGCGGCGAAGTGCGCCTGCTGCAGTGGTGTGACTGTGATGGGACCTTGGCCGATGCCCATGCTGACGGTCTCGCCCGGAAACCATACCTGGTCAGCTTTACGCTTGAAGACTTTCCGCTTCCACTCGGGTGAGGCGTAGAGGCCGGGCTTTTCGCCCGGAATGTCGATTCCAGTCAATTCGCCGTAGCCGAAGGCGCTCATGAACTCATGCATGTGGTCGATGCCCATTTTCTCGGCGACCCGATAAAAGTAAACGTCGCAGGATCGAGAAATGGCGCTGCGCATATCAACATCGTGATGCACTTCGTCGTCCCGATACTTATTGCTGCTGCCGGGGAGGGTAAAGAAGCCCGGGCAGTACATCACCTGCTGCGGCGAAATGACGCCGTACTTTTGCGCCGCCAATGCGTACAGCGGCTTCACCGTCGAGCCTGGCGGATACGCACCCCTCAATGCGCGGTTGAGCAGTGGCACATCGATATTGTTCGACAGCGCCGCATACTGTGCAACCGAGAGGCCGCGGACGAAATCGTTGGGATCGAATCCCGGCGTGCTGGCGAGCGCGATGATGTCGCCGGTTTTCGGATCGAGCGCCACCACCGATCCGCGCTTGCCCACCAGCGCCTCTTCGGCCACCTTTTGCACCTTGGCGTCCATTCCCAATATCAAGTCCTCTCCCGCCACGGGCGGACGGGTATGGAGTTCGGACGCGTAACCGCCCTGCTTATCCACGGGACGGCCCGCGGCGTTCACTTCGATTTCCCGGAAGCCCGGCTTGCCATGAAGTTGTTGCTCGTAGGCGCCTTCCACACCCAGCTTCCCGATGAGGCTGGTGCCGGCATATTCCGCGCTGTCGATTTGCTTCAGGTCCTGCTCGTTGATCGCGCTGACATAGCCGATCGCGTGCACGCCCATTTCCCGCAGCGGATAGTGCCGGGCGAGCCTGGAACGGATATCGACACCCGAGAATTGATAGCGATGCACCGCGAAGCGCGCCATTTCCTCCTCATTCAGCGACAGCTTGATCGGCACGCTTTCGTACACCTTGTGCAGCAGAATCGTGCGCCGGATGTTGCCGATCTCATCGCCGCGCAGCAGCCCGATGCTGACCAGCTGGGCCAGCGTGGCGTCGAGCGCTTTGATGTCGCCCACCTGTTCACGGATGAGCTCGACGTTGAAGGCGGGCATGTTGTCCGCCAACACGACCCCATGGCGGTCGAGAATCAGGCCCCGGCTGGGCGGGATGGGCTCGTTGCGTATGCTGTTGCCCTGCGAGAGACCATGGTAATAGTCGAACTTGACCACCTGCAGGTAGAACAGGCGCCCCGCGACGGCCAGGAGCAGCACCGCCGCGAATACCCCCGCCACGATGCTGCGGATCGTAAACAGCCGGTTCTCGGCGAAATAGTTTTTGATCCGCGATTGGCGGCTTCTCACCATTGCGGCTCAGCTGATTTCTTGCGAATTCCCGGCATGTCGCGATTGTAAGCTACTTGGCAAGCCGTCAAACGCTATGGAGTACGCAAAATTCCATCACCGATGCTTTGTGTTTGAAAGCGCACTGCGACCGTTTGATTGCCGGGAACCTTGAAGCGAAAAATCGGTCTGCCGTTTTTGGCCCCCAATGGGTGATCAGCGCGCACGATACGTGCACCCTCCGGCAGCGACAGTCGCAGATCGAAATCGATCTCGGCGGCGCGCGCGTTGCTGACCTCGATGCTCTCAATGTCATCGACTTTGACCGAGCGCAGTGCCACGCCCGGTACGATGGGCAAAAGCTTGGCGTGCGACGAGTCGACGCTGGTCTTCTCAGACTTCGCCGACACCTGAACATCGGAACTCTCGCCCAAATCGATCTCGACGTCCTCGTCCACGGCGATATCGCGCAGCCCGGATTCATGCTGCAACAACCGTTCACCATTGTACGAGCCGAATACTGCGACCGAGCCCGACGGCAATGGCAGCCCTAAGTGATTCGCGCGGGTGTTTTTCGTCCGCAGCCAACGATGTGCCGGGCCCGTGGATCCGGATTCCGAGGCGCCCGCTGCGAGGTCCGCGCCATAAATCGTATTGACGGGTATACCCAGCTGGTCCATCAGCCGCACCTGCTTGGATTGGCGGCTGGCGAGCGCCGTCCGCTCTGGCACGCGATACAGCTTCAAGTCGCCCAACTGTTCTTGCTGCACTCTCGAGCCCGTGACGACGACTTGCGCCAAGCTCATCGCCGCCGGCGCCGGCGCGGCCACACTCATCTTGAACATGCGATTCATGGCTTCTTCGCGAAGAATCACGGGCGGCTGATCGCTGGTCGAGCCGCGCGGCCAGCATCGCGCCAGGATGCGTCCGCCGATATCGATGGGCTCGACCTGGCCATTTTCGCGGTTGACCTTGCCGGCGACCATCTGCACATGCGCTGCAGGGAATCCGACACCGTTCGAATTGGCCAGAGTCACCCAGGCGCCAAGGTCCAGCTGCGCGCCGTCTTGAGATAGGGTCGCCGTATAGTCAGCGGCCCAATCGAAACCGCGCGCCAGATACGACAATGTGACCTCTTCAGTCACGGCGACGGGACTCTGTACTTCAACCGACAGGGTCGGCCGCGCCGACAAACCGGCGAGGGATTCGAAGCTAAAGGTCTCCGGCAGTCCGGAGCAGCGCAGGGCCTCAATACCCTCCACGGTCTCAAACACGACGCCACCTTGAGCATCCGAGAGTATCTTGCCGGGCAATCGCTGGGTCGTGCCGGCCTTGCGATTGGTCCGCAGCAGCTCCACCGGTTTGCCCACCGCGGATGCGATTAGTGCGGAGGGATTCAAGAGCCGCGCATCACGATTCTTTTCGATCACCCTGCCCGGTAGCCCAGTGATGAGCGCGCTGCTCGGCTCGATGCCGTCGGCCACGCCCTCGAACCGCACACGGCTGACACCCGCGGGAAGCCGAACGAGTCGCGTATCAGTCACCAAAGCGAAGCCGTTCAAGTAATTTAGGTCAATCGATCCGGCATCGCGGTACGGCGCGCGATAGACCGTCACGATCAGATCCGAGGGCGGCTCCGCGAGCACCTCGGCCGCTGCGCCATGCGCGATTCCGCTGGCGGCGATCAGGCATAACCCTAAGAGCGGGTATGCGCGCATGCCGGCTCTAGTATCGAGTTTCGAAAGTGGCCGTGACGGTTGTCTTGCCGTTGGCGGGCACGGTCACTGACCATTCGGCCGCATCGGCACTCCGCCGCGTGCTTTTCTGGCTCTCAGCTTTGACGCTGGAGTCGCCCCACAAGCCTTCTTGACGCAATTTCACCACGACTGGGCTCGGTGCGGCATTGGTCAGCTCATAACGCATTTCGGTTTGCCAATCGAAGATCGACAGCCGCGTGCGCTTGTCGACAATGGCATGGACCTTGACGTCGAAGGCCTCGCCGGTTGCCAGCGACAGCGTCGAACCCATGGGCGTGTGATCGATGCGGCTTTCGCCGATGAATTGCGGATCACCGCGTTTGTCCTTCATGTAGAAACGCAAGGTGCCGGCCGGCAGCTGATCGCCGAGTCCGGCGTGAGCGCTGGTGGAAAAACTGTAGATGGTTTGGGCGCTCTGCGGCGTTTCCGCCGTTCCCAGCCAGCGATTGCGAAATTCATAGCCGTGCTCGGCTGGCACGCTATGGACATCGAGAAAGCTCACCTGCTTGGTTTGCAGATTGGCAATGGTGGTGCGTTCTGCCAGAGGATAAAGGTAATAGTCGCCCAAGCGCTCGCGGCTGCCGCTTTCCGTGCCGGGCTGCTGCAAGTTCCCCGGTTGCTGCATGTTCTGGCGGCGGACCGGCGCACGATAAAGGTTCGGCTGGCCACCGCCATCCAGCTGGCTGGGAGAGCCGGCGACTAGCAGCGTTTGCGCGTTGTCGTAGGTGGTGCCGCTGGAATTGGTCAGCGTCACCCAACCTTGCACGTCGATTTTGCCGTCGCTCTCGTTGTAGAGGGCCACGTAGTCAGCCTTCCAGCCGAGTCCCGGCGTGAGATAGCTCAAAGTCGCACGCCGAGTTCCCGCATGTGAGCCAATGATGCTGACCGAGAGGGTTGGCCGCGCTCGAAGATTGTCCGGCACCTTGTTGAAAATGACGCGCACCGGCAGCCCGTCGTCGCGCAGCACCTCGATGCGCTGGCCGATTTTCAAGACCACACCGCCGTTAGTGGCAAGAACTTGCGCCTGCTCGCGCGTTTCAGCTCCGGTTGCGGGATTCACGCGCACTATCGTGACCTCCTGGCCAACCGCCTTTTCCATGAGTTTCGCCGGGGTCAGCAGGTCGAAGTCGAAGTTCTGCTCCACGATGGCGATATCGGCGGCCGACAGAGATACGGTCTCCGGCCGGATTTGCGCCGAAACATCCTGGAATTCGATCCGTTGGCGGCCGTCCTTGACCTCGATATCCCGACGGTCCTGGACCAGGGCTAGATCGTTGTTATAAATCGTCACCGACAAGGCCCGGTCGGCCGCGCGAGCCGGATTGACCAGAAGCCACGCCACCCACCCGATGCAAAGGAGACGTAAGCGCATATCGACCTCCGGGCTTGTTCGGTTCCAATGATTCTGATTGTTAGACATTGATCGGAGAATGACTATTTTTGGGGTTGGAATACGATTAAATAACATTCGTAGCCATCACCGTAGGGTCTTAAATGCCGACGGAATCGAACGAAGAGTGGCAACAGCTAAGCCAACTACTCGATCAAGTCCTTGATCTGGAAGAGCCGGCGCGCGCCCCGTGGCTCGAATCACTCGCGGAAAACGACCCCGAGATGGCCGAGAAGGTGTCGGCCGCGCTCGCGGCGCGGGAACGAGAAGGATTCACGGGATTTCTGGCAGGCTCCGCGGTCGATCTTGGGGGGATCGGGGAATCCACCCTGGTCGGGCGCCAGGTCGGAGCCTATGTCATCGACGCGCAGATCGGCCGCGGCGGCATGGGTAGCGTTTGGAAAGCGCATCGAACTGACGGTCTTTATTCAGGCGTCGTTGCCATCAAGTTCGTTCACGCGGCTTGGATTGGCAGCGCGGGGGAACAGCGCTTTCGCATCGAGGGGAATCTTCTAGGCCGACTCGATCATCCCAATATCGGGCGGCTCATCGATGCCGGTGTTCTAGCCGGTACGCAACCGTACCTGATACTGGAATATATCGAAGGCGCACCGATCGACGCCTATTGCGACCGTGAAAAGCTCGGCCTGGAAGAGCGCATCAATCTGTTTCTCGATGTTCTGGCGGCGGTTGCGCACGCCCACAGTCATTTGATCGTGCATCGCGATATCAAGCCCGGCAACATATTTGTCACGGGCGGCGGCACGGTCAAGCTGCTGGATTTCGGTATCGCCAAGCTTCTGCAGGGCGACGGGGACGCGGCGCTGACACAGTCCGGCGCCGTTCCGCTCACGCCTCAATATGCGGCGCCCGAGCAGCTTCTCGGCAAACCCGTCACTACGGTGACCGACGTCTATTCCCTGGGGTTGGTCCTGTACGAGTTGCTAACCGGTGCACATCCGATTGCGGCGGGCGGTCGCTCCAGCGCCGAGTTGATGCGCGCGGTTCTCACTGAAGAACCGGCGCGAGCCTCGGCGGCGAGCATTGTTCCGACGATTCGCCGCCGCACCCTCGAGGGCGATCTGGACAACATCCTGCGCAAGGCGCTGAAAAAAGAGCCCGGCGAGCGTTATGCATCCGTCGGAGCATTTGCCGATGATCTTAAGCGATTCCTGACCCACGAACCGGTGCAAGCGCGGGCCGATACCATCCCCTATCGCGTATCGAAGTTCGTGCGCCGCCATCAGGGAGGCGTATTGAGTGCGCTGGCCGTGACCCTCGCGTTGATCGGCACCACCGCATTTGCACTCTGGGAGTTGCGCGAGGCGCGCGCCGACAGGGACATGGCCGTGTCCGAGGGGCGCCGGGCGCATGGCCACGACGTCATGATGGGTTTTCTTTTCAACGACAGCGTGCGCCAATCGCCCGAGGACGCGGTACACAAGCGCTTGGACCGCGCGCGCGAATTCATCGATCGTCAGTATCGCGGGGATCCCGATATTGCGGCAGCCCTGCTATTGAGTCTGCGCCAGCGATATATCGACATAGGCGATGCCAAATCCGCACTGGAGGTTCGCAGTAGCGCGGAAGCGATCGCACGCCGCTTCAATGATCCTTATGTGAATGCCGATATTGCCTGCGGCACGGCGCAAGACCTGGCGGTCGCGGGCGACTTCCCGGCCGCGCGCACGCAGCTTGAATCCGCGATGGCGAACATGCACAGGCTGCGCGTGGTCTCGTCGGATCTGCGAGTGACTTGCGCCGAGCCCGCCGCGCGCGTGGCGCAGGCCGAAGGCGATTTCGCCACGGCGATTTCGCAGAATCGAATTCTGGTCGCCAGCTTGGAAGAGGACGGAGATAACAGTTCCGACTCCTGGGTCGCTGCGACTTACGGTCTTGCCACGGCTCTCGGACTCTCGACCGATTTTCGCGCAGCTCTCGAGGTTGATCGGCACATTCTCGAGGTGCTCAAGGCACAGGGGCTCAAGGACACATCGACTTATTTCGCGGTCGGATCGCTCGGCTGCGCGGTGCTGCGCAGCGGCGGCCAAGCAATGGCATCGGCGGCATTCGTGACATCGACTATTGCGGAAGCCCGCAGCGGCGGCGCCGATATCGATGTGCCGTATTTCTTGGAGGGCTGCCGCGACCTGTCTCGCATTCAAGCCGGCGAGGTAAGCGCTGATCTGCAAGCGAGCTTAATGCGCAACGCAAAGAGCGTGGCGTCCTCGGGTATGCAGCACATAGCGGTACCGTACCAAGCGGCCTTGACCCACCTTGCGGTCAACCGAGGGGATCTCGCCGCGGCGGAAGCGCAATGGGCGCCTTTGGCGCCCATTGAAGACGAGATGCTCAAGTCGAAGCGCGGCGGAATAGAGGTTGCGTCGGTGCTGCTTGCGCACGCCAAGCTAGAGATTTTTCGAGGCAACTATGCCGGGGCTTCGCGCCTGGTCGACGCCATGGCGGCGAAATTGGCCGCGCACCATCAAAGCAACCCCGACGACAGAGTGGTCTCGATTTTTCGAGCCCAGATTGCGGTGGCGACTCGAGAATTCAACGAAGCTCTGCGGCAAGCGGAAACTGCGCTGGAATTTTCGCGACGAACAGCGATCGATCCGCAATCCTCCATGTATATCGGCGAGGCGCTTTTGTGGCGTGCGCGCGCCGAAGCCGGATTGGGGCAAAAAGTCAAAGCCAGCGCGACGGCTCAGGAAGCATTGCCGCATCTCGAGAAAAACATGGACCCGGCAAGTCCGCAACTCGCGGCGGCCCGCCAGTTGGCATCGACTTGAAATTCAGTGCGACTTGTCGCTAGCGAATCGACACCTGGAAGCGCGGGTTGGAGGTGTTCGCCATCCAGGTCTTGATGCGCTGGGCATCGGCCACGCGGGTGTACTTGCCGAACGAATCGAGCAGCACAATGACCACCGAACGGCCTCCGATGACCGCGGCCATTACCAAGCACTTGCCGGCCTCGGCGATATAGCCGGTCTTCTGAACGATGATGTTCCAGGTTGGGTTGGCGACTAAATTATCGGTATTCCGGAACTCGACCAGGCGCCTGTGCACCCGCACGGCATAATTCTTGTCGGTGGAGAATTCGCGGATGGTACGATTTTTCGAGGCGGCGATCACCAGCTTCGACAGGTCCTCCGGACTTGCCACATTCTGGCTCGACAGCCCGGTCGGATCCACGAAATGGGCGCTGGTCATGCCGAGGGCCTTCGCTTTCGCATTCATCGCAGCCACCATGGCGGTGATGCCGCCGGGATAATTGTTGCCCAGCGCATGCGCGGCGCGATTTTCCGAGGCCATGAGCGCGACATGCATGAGGTCGCCGCGCGTCAGGGTGGTCCCCACGGTCAGCCGGGAAAATGCGCCCTTGGGGTGGTCGCGGTCAGCTTCGGTAATTTGAATGGGTTCATCCAGGGGCTGTTTGGCATCCAGGACCACCAAAGCCGTCATCAATTTGGTGATGGAGGCGATGGGCGCGGCGACATCCGGATTGCGCGAGTACAGCACCGAGGAATCGCTTTGATCGACGATGAGCACGGAGCTGGATTTCAGCTTCGGATCGCCAATGTTCTTCGCGCCGGCGTGAAATGCCAGAAGACTCAAGGAAATACAGGCTAATGCGCGTATGGGAAGCCGTCGTGGCGCCGGCGTATGCGCAGATGCTCGAGTGATTGACCGCATTAACCCTCTCTCAGATCGAACGGAAAGGAGACCAGCTGACCATATGTAAAGCACCCCCCGGAGTGATGCAGCGCTAACTTTGCCATTTTCCCTGCAAAAGTCCAGCACATTCAACTGTTTGCTCGTGAGGGTTCAAGCATTTGCTTCGGCCCCGGGCGAGCGCCGCAGTTCTTTATCACGGTACATCTTGTCGTCGGCCAGACTCCGAAGGTCGCGCATATCCCTTGCGTCCTTGGGGTAATTGACCACACCGATGCTCACGCTGCAGCGGATCATGCGCGACTTAAGATCGAGCGTGGTCTTGTAGACGTTGTGCCGCACGCGTTTGATCACGGCCTCCGCAACCTCGGGCGACGCGCCGGGCAGCAGGACCGCGAACTCGTCGCCGCCGAGCCGCGCGGCATGATCGGTCGCGCGGATACTTCGCTGCAGGCATTGCGCCACCAGCGTGATGGCGCTGTTTCCGGCCTCGAGGCCAAAGACATCGTTAATTTCCTTGAGCTTGTCCATATCGATCATCAGCAAGGAATACACACCACGGTTACGTTCGCTCGCATCGTGCTCTCGCTGCCATACCTCGTTGAACATGCGCACGTTGTAAAGTCCGGTCAACGAATCGGTCTGTGCCAAATTCTCGATTCGCTCGCGAGCTTCGGTGATATCCGCCGACAGGGTGGTGGTGAGATAGGCCACCAAGAGAAACGGCGCCAGCTGTCCGACGACTTGGCTGGCATACAGCAGCGATATCACTTCGACTCCCGGTGTCGTCATCGCCAACAACAGGTGGCAGACCGCAACGGCCGCCACCTGCAGCAACGTAATGACGCGGCCGAGAGTCAACGCGCTCAATATGATGGGCAACAAGTACAAATTGAACAGCGGACTTGCGCCCTTTCCGGTAAACCACAGCACGCCGGTGATGAACACCACCATTGACCATGATTCGATCAGCAGCTTGGAGCGGGTCCGGCCGGGTAGGAAGCGGCGGCCGCGAAATGCCACGATGGCGAGCGCGAAGGCGGCGAGCAGTCCTAGGACAGGCCACATCTGATTGGTAAGCGCCCCGGACCAGATGAGCACCAAAGCAGCGAGCGCCAAACACAGGATTTCGATGGATCGCGTGCTGCGCATTGCTTAGAGGCGTGCCGCGGTCGTCACCGCGCCCGGGCGCGCACTGGGCGACACCTTCAATTCCTCCAATGCGCGCTTCACGTCACTGTCACGCTGCTGCAGCGGCGCGCCTTCCGGCACGGGTGTCGCCGGCGGCTTCGGATCTCGCTCCAACTCGATGTCGGGTGCAATGCCGCGATGATTGATGGAAACGCCCGACGGCGTGTAGTACAGCGATGTGGTCAGTTTGACGGCACGGTCATCGGACAGCGGGATGATGGTTTGCACGGAGCCTTTGCCGAACGTCGTGCGCCCCATGAGTCTTGCGCGATGCTGATCCTTGAGCGCGCCCGCGACGATCTCCGCCGCGGAAGCCGAGCCGCCGTTCACCAACACGATGATGGGCGCGCCATTGAGCACGTCTCCCGGCGTCGCATCCATTTCGAATTTTGAGTCCGCAGTTCGTCCTTTCGCGGTCACGATCACGCCGCTGTCGAGGAAGGCGTCGGCCACCGCCACCGCTGCCTCAAGGACTCCGCCCGGGTTGTCGCGCAGATCCAGCACCAGACCCTTGAGCGGCGCGCCATTGTGTTTGCGCAGATCCTTCAACGTGCTATTGAGATCGTCGCCGGTGGTTTCACTGAACTGGGAAATTCGCACGTACGGATAGCCCGGTTCGAGCAGCTCCCCCCGCACGCTATGCAGATCCACGCGCGAGCGTTTCAGCGTGAACAGCATCGGTTCCGGATTGCCTTCGCGCATGATGCCGATTTTGACCGAAGTGCCCTCCGCGCCACGCATGCGCCCAATGGTGTCCGCCAATGTGCTGGTATTCACGGGAACGCCGTCGATCGTCACAATGACGTCGCCGGAGCGAATTCCCGCCTGCGCCGCCGGCGAACCGTCGAATGGTGCGATCACGACGACCTGTTCGTCCTCGATCGACAAGTCGATGCCGACGCCGGAATAGCGGCCCGAGCTGTTGATCTTGACCTCATCGTATTCATCACCGTCGAGATAGGCGGAATAGGGGTCGAGCGATGCCACCATGCCGCGAATCGCGGCCTGCAGCAGCTGATGGTCGTCAACCGGATTCACGTAGTCGTGCTTCACCCGTTCGAGCACCGTAGCCAACATGCGCGCGTCTTGCCAAGGCAAATCCGCGCCCGGAGCAGGCTTATCGGCCAGAACGCCATGCGCCAATCCGAGGGATAGGCCGATGGCGATGCCGACGGCCAGCAAAAGAGCGTTACCAGATTTATTGCGCATTTGAGCCTTTAGCATACGTGCGCAGGGGTCTTGCCGCCAGCAGCAAGGGCGCAGTGTTAAATTAATAATTGCGACGGTGCGTCAAGGGGTCGTCTTGAGCCAGAGTTTCGGATCGACAGTCTTGCGGCCTTCGCGTATTTCGAAATAAAGCTGCGGCTTGGCACCCTCGGAGTCGCTCAAGGAGGCGATCACATCGCCGGGCGCAACTTTGTCGCCGACCGACTTATAAAGCACCTCGGCGTGGCCATACAAAGTCATATAGCCGCCGCTGTGACCGATGATCATCAGCAGTCCCAAACCCTGCAGCCAGTCGGCATAAACAACGCGGCCGAAGAAGGGTGCGCGCACCTTTGCACCGCGTTCGGTATCAATCATCACGCCGTTCCAACGAACGCCGCCGGAACTTTCGCGGGGCGCTTGATAGCGCGCGCTCACGCGTCCTGAAACCGGCCAGGGCAACTTGCCGCGCATGCGATCGAAGCTTTGCGACGGATCGGTGGGAAAGTCCTGCAGCATGCGGGCCAAATCGGCGACCAGCGATTCGACCGCCTGCTCCTCGCGCTTCAGGTTGCCAAGTTCCTGATTGCCGCTCTGCAATTTTTGATTCAGCGCCGCCACCGCCACGGCACGTTCTGCGCGCGCATGCTGCAGACCCGCAATCTCTCGCGTCGCGTCATCCTCCAGTTTCCGCAGATCTTGCGTTTGCTGCTCGATCTGTGCGACCAGTTGCTGCAGGCGCGCTTCGTCGTTCTGAATGGATTTTATCTTCTGGCTGCGCTGTTCGGCGAAGTAGCCATAGTAAGTGAGCGTTCTGCCAAGGCTCGCAGGATTGCTTTGGTTCAACAGCAGTTTGAGTTCTTCCTGGCGGCCGATCATGTACGCCGCTCGGGCCTGGCTCGCCAGCGAGGCGCGCTGCGCCTGCAGCACATTGAGGTTGCGGCCTTCTTCGTCGCGCAGTTCCGAGCGGCGCCGTTCCGCGGCAAGCTGTGCCGCGTGCAGTTCTTCAACGCGCTGCCGTTTCGCGGCCAGACCCAACTCGGTCTCGCGCACGCGCGCGCTCAGGGAGTCGCGTTGCGCGAGCTGCGATCCCATGCGCGCGGTGAGTTCAGCGATTCGCGCGCGCAGCGCCGCAAGCTTCGCTTTCGCTGCGTCCGCGTGCGCCGAATCCGCAGGCGAAGGGGTAGCTGCGGGGCTGCTTGCGCTGAGGACCGCGATCAACGCGGCGCTGCAAAGGGCTCTGAAGCGCTGATTCATGGCCGGGTATTCGTCATCCGCCCAAGCATACAAGCCTTGTGGCCGCTGCTATACTTGCGCGCCCAAAAAGCCCAAATTGTGCGACATGCAGCGATTGTTAGAATACCTTGGCCATCATCCCTATCTTGCGGGCGCAACGCTGCTGGCCGCGATCGCCGTGATCGCTTTCGAGCTTCGAGCTCGGGTTCAAGCGTTTGCAGCACTGAGCGCCACGCAGGCTGTGCGGCTCATGAATCAGGGCGCCCTTGTCATCGATCTGCGCAGCAAGGAGTTGTACGATGCCGGGCATATCGTCGACGCGCGCAACGTGCCGGTTGGCGAAATCGAATCGCAATCGGACAGCTTGAAAAAGTGGCGCGAAAAAAACGTCATTACTTATTGCGACAGCGGCGCCGACGGCGCCAGCGCGGCGCGCACCTTGATGAAGCTCGGCTTTACCAAGGTGTTCAATCTGCAGGGCGGACTCAACGCGTGGGTAAAGGACAATTTGCCGCTGACGAAAACCTCCAGGAGCAAGAGCGCTCCGAAATGACGCAGCCGGTTGTCACCGTTTACGTATCGGATTGGTGTCCGTACTGCCAGCGAGCCAAGGGCTTGCTGCGGCAGAAGCAAGTGGTTTTCAGCGAAATCAATATCGAAGCGGATGAGAAATCTCGCGAGGAAATGCTTGCGCGCAGCAAGCGCCGCACGGTTCCGCAGATCTTCATTGGCGACAAACATGTTGGTGGCTATGACGAGCTCTCTGCGCTGGATCGCAGCGGCGAGTTGGATCGATTAATTCAGGGGGTAGGATGAACGAGGTTACAGCGGCGCAGCCACAAGCAGATGTGGGCGGTGTGCAGGTGAGTTTGCAGAGCGTGTATTTAAAAGATTGTTCCTACGAGTCGCCGAACGGTCCGCGCCTGCCAAGCAATCAGGCCTGGGAGCCAAAGTTTCAACTCAATATGAATACCTCCACCGAGGAATTGTCGCCGGAGGCCCGGGAAGTGTTGCTCACCGTCACGGTGGAAGCCAAGCAGGGCGATGTCACGCTTTATCTGGTGGAGGTCAAGCAGGCGGGACTGTTCACCATTGCCGGCGCATCGGTTGAGGATCTGAAGCGGCTGATCGGCAGCTTCTGTCCCAGCGTGTTATTTCCTTATGCGCGCGAAGTGATCTCCGACTTGATCGTCAAGGGCGGGTTCCCCAATTTCCTGCTGCCTTTGGTGAATTTCGACGCCCTGTTCAGCCAGGCGCAGCAGGCTCCGCAGCAGCCAAATCTGGTGAATTAGGATCTCCTATGCAGACCCGGCGTACGGAACCGATGACGGTCATCGGCGCCGGCTCCTGGGGCACGGCACTCGCCATTTTGCTGGCGCGCGAAGGACACCCGACTCAATTGTGGGGTAGAGACAGCGCGCAGCTCGATGCCATGCGCCAAAGCCGCCGCAACATGCGCTATTTGCCTGAGGCGGCGTTCCCCGAAGAATTGCAGATTGCGGCCGATTTACCCATGGCCCTCAAGGTGTCCCGTGACGCGCTGATCGCCGTGCCCTCGCATGCTTTCAGGGCGACCTTGGAGGGGGTTCGGCCGCACCTTGCACGCCACACTCGCATTGCCTGGGCGACCAAGGGATTCGAGCTTGCGACCGGACTTCTGCCGCACCAAGTAGTACGAGAGGTCTTGGGCGACACGCCCGGCGCCGTCTTGTCGGGCCCCACATTCGCCAGGGAAGTCGGCGCGGGCTTGCCTACCGCAATGACCGTCGCATCGGCGGATGAGCGTTTTGCCAAAGAGCTCGCGATGATCTTGTCGGGTCCCAGTTTTCGCGCCTATACGCAGACAGACATCATGGGCGTGGAAGTCGGCGGCGCGGTGAAGAATGTCATCGCCATTGGCTCAGGGATCGCCGATGGCATGGGCTTTGGCGCCAATACTCGAGTGGCATTGATCACGCGCGGTCTCGCGGAGATGATGCGCTTGGGAGTGAAGCTCGGCGCACTCCGTGAAACTTTTATGGGTCTCGCTGGTCTTGGAGACTTGGTGCTGACCTGTACCGATGATCAATCGCGCAACCGCCGGTTCGGCATGGCGCTGGGCCGCGGCGAATCCCCGACGAGTGCACAAAGCGCGATTCATCAGGTGGTCGAAGGCGTGCCGGCGGCGCGTGCCGTGTACGATGTCGCGCAACGATTGCAGGTGGACATGCCGATCTGCCGCGAAATATTCGGAATCATGTACGAGAACAAACCGGTCCGCTCGGCGGTGCAGGCACTCATGGGCCGCGACGTGCGCTCCGAGGCCGAATAAATTTCCCGCTGCAACAACAAAGGAGCTCAAATGAAACGGATGGATCTCAATTTGGCCGCCGCCGTGCTTGCGAGCGTGGCCTTGGGTACAGCCGCGACGGCGGCGCAATCCGTACCGGAGCTGTCTTTGACACGTTTCGATTGCGGCAAGACCACCACCCTCGCCGACGTCAGCCGATTCTCCGACGTCGCCGCATTCAAGGGATTAAGCATCCAACTGACATTTAGCTGCTACTTGATCAAACACGGCAACGATTACCTCGTGTGGGACACGGGCAACCCGCCCGCGACCGGCAGCACTCCGGCGCCGACGGCACCGAGCAGCAGCTTGGTGGAACAGCTCGCGCAACTGCACGTGAAGCCTGAGCAAATCACCTTCGTTGGCATCAGCCACTATCACGGTGATCACGTCGGGCAGGTAGCATCCTTTCCGGACGCCACATTGCTGATCGGCAAGGGCGACTGGGAGGTGTTGAATGAATCCATGCCCAACCCTGGGGTCGATCCCAAGAATTTCGCGCATTGGATCAGCGGCGGTGGAAAAGTGGAAGCGCTCATCGGCGACAAGGATGTATTCGGCGACGGCAGCGTCATCATGTTGAATACTCCCGGACATACTCCCGGTCATCACAGCCTGCTGGTCAAGCTCGCGGCCATGGGCAACGTGCTCATCACCGGGGACCTGGCTCATTTTCGAGAGAACTACGACAGCAATGGCGTGCCGACGTTCAATACCAGCCGCGCTGAGACGTTGGCGTCGTTGGACCGCTTCAAGCAGCTCGCGGCGAATTTGAAGGCCACCGTAATCATTCAGCACGACGCGCGCGACATCGGCAAATTGCCGGCTTTCCCTGCTTCCGCGAAGTAGCCACTCCCATGCTAACCTTTCAAGATATGCACAAAACAACACTCATCGCCTTACTTGTCGCATGTTCGTTCGCCGCCGCCGCCGCCAAGGAACCGGATACGGTCGCTTCGAGAATTGCCGCGCAGAACGCGCTTTTCGAGGAACAGTTCCAAGCGGATCTCAAAGCTCATCCGGAGCGGGCGACCGCCATCGGCGACTA